>Ga0209048_10001386_pt1 | contig 25115 bp, 20 predicted proteins | sample FrelakmetCRP12CR_FD_187146 | JGI IMG/M metagenome (GOLD analysis project Ga0209048, IMG submission 187146) | Freshwater lake sediment microbial communities from the University of Notre Dame, USA, for methane emissions studies - CRP12 CR (SPAdes)... | ecosystem: Environmental > Aquatic >... | reverse complement strand
GCCGGGACCGCCGCGGCTTTTGCTGCCAGTGCATTAGAACAATCCAAGGCTGAGGAAACTCCCGCTTCAAACCAACCAATTCCGTCGCCATCCGAAACCCGACCTGTCAAACCGCCGGTCCCTGCAAAACAACCGGATGCAGATATATCCTTCCAGCCTTCTGGCGAATCCAAGCCGCTAAAAATTGAAGATGATGCTATGGCTTGGCTGGAAAGCCTGGCAGCCAAGCAGGGGGCAAAAGAAGAAGAGCTCCTGACCAATCCCAAAAACCGTTCAGAAGAGATGCCTGACTGGTTACACTCGGTTGACGAATCCCAATCTGCTCCGGCTATTCCTGAACCGTCTCCTGCACCGCACGAAACATTGCCTCTGGAACCGTTTACCCCGGTAGTTGGAGAGATGGCAACCCATGAAACTGCACCTTCTCAAGTACCTCCGCCCAATACTCCTACCGAAGAGACCGGACAGCCTCTCAATGTCGAGGAAGATACGGTGGCTGGGCTAGATAGCTTGATAGCCGAAAGGGATGTAATAAAAGAAGAGCTCCTGACCAAACCCCCAGATCACATTGAAGAAATACCTGATTGGTTGCGCTCGACCGAGGCACAACCATCCACTCCGCCCACATTAGAATCGGCTCCTATCCAGCCCGAAACACTTCCTTTGGAATCACTTACCCCACTCGCAGGGCTTGAAGGTGAATTGGCGACCCACCAACCTGCACCTTCAAAAGGACTCCAACCTATTGAAGCTGCTGATAAATCTGCCCAACCGCAAGGTAACGAGGATAACACGGTGGATTGGTTGGAAGATTTGGCGACCCAGAAGAGTACCAGGCAGGAAGAATTGCCGTCCAAACCTGATAAGCTCTCCGAGACTCCAATTGATTGGATTCAAGGTACAACCCTGGAATCTGCTGCTACGGATGAAGGGGTAACCCCTGAAGCCTCCGGAAAATCTCTGGAAAAAGATATAACAATTACATCTTGGTTGAAAAAACAGGATGTTGAAGAAGCCCTGGGTAAAAACCGCCTTGCCCCAAATTTAGCACAACCAGAGGTCGCACCATCGAATGAACTTCCCGATTGGCTGAAAGATCTGGAAAAACCAGCCGAATCAGACAAAGCACCAAAACCAGTTGAAAATTTACCGGACTGGCTGCGTCAGACTGAGCAACCAGCCGATCAGGGGGCGACGCCAGTCCCTGCGCCCGAAATTGCCTCAGAACCGGAAATGCCCGCCTGGATTGATGAAACTATTCCGGTGTCCGAACCACCTGCGCCAACCACCCCCGGAGAATGGGTTTCTTTGGATGAGGAACCCGCTCCTAGTCCAGTCATTGAACCGATCGCGAAACCGGCCTCCGTTGTTTTTGAAACTCCGGTCCAACGTCAGATACTCGGTGGAACAGGAATGCTATCGCGTGTCCCTCCAGAGGACAAGGATGCGGAATTCCTGGTCGCAGCGCAGGCCGCCTTGGATGCCAAGCAAACTAATGAAGCGATGAAAGAGTATGCCAAGCTCATCAAAAAAAATCGCTTGCTGGATGAAGTCATTCACGATTTGCGCGAAGCCATCTACCGCTTTCCCGTCGAGGTCATGGTATGGCAAACTCTGGGTGATGCCTCCATGCGTGCAAACCAATTGCAGGACGCCCTTGATGCTTATACCAAAGCCGAGGAACTTTTACGGTAAGAGAAAATATCATCCAGTTTCCCAGAAATTAATGATGTTAAAGGGGTTAATAGGGAGTTGTGGGGCGGGCTTGTCTCGCCCGGCATGATAAAATCAGATCTCGAGATTTCGTCTTTCTCGAGGTCATTTTTTGAAACGGAGAAAAATCATGGAACGATCACTTGTGCTTGTCAAACCCGACGGTGTCCAGCGCGGACTTATTGGAGAAGTTATCAGCCGTCTCGAAAACCGTGGGTTATTATTGATAGCTGCCAAATTCTTACAAGTCGGGCAAGAATTAGCCGAGACGCATTATGCTATTCACAAAGGTAAACCTTTTTATGGCGCATTGATCGAGTATATTACCTCAGCACCGGTCATGGCTATGGTATGGCAAGGGCCGAATGCTGTTGCTGCCATTCGCCAAACGATGGGTGCAACTCGTCCGACCGATGCCGCGCCTGGCTCGCTAAGACACGATTTTGCCTTGGAAATAGGCCGCAACCTGACACACGCCTCGGATACTGTTGAAAATAGTGAAAATGAAGTCGCGCTGTGGTTCAAACCAAGTGAACTGATAAGCTGGAAACGCGATACCGATCGCTGGATTTTTGAAAAGAGGTAGCATAGCAGAAGACTATCTGACACTTGATAGTCTTTTCTTCTGTTTTTATGCTGACCAGCAAATCCATGGTCGAATTCGCTTATCATCATTCCATTAATTTATCCAATGCTTCATAACAAAAGGAGTATTTCATGACCGACGAGCTCTTTCAGAAAATGGCGCAAAGCGTCCTTGACGGAGATTCCGATGCCGCGATCGCCTTGGCGAAGCAGGTAATTGAAACCGGCATGGACCCGCTGGAAGCCATCACCAAAGGCTTTGTGACCGGTGTTAATCAGGTTGGCGAAAGTTTTGCCAGTGGGCAGGCTTTCCTGCCAGAACTTGTGATGGCCGGAGAAGCCATGAAAGCCGCCGTTTCCACCCTGGAACCTGAGATGCAGAAACGCGGGGTGCAGCGAACGATGCTTGGTAAGGTCGTTCTGGCAACTGTCGAAGGTGACATTCACGAAATTGGCAAGTCCCTGGTCGGGACAATGCTTTCGGCTTCCGGTTTTCAGGTTTATGACCTGGGCGTGGATGTCCCTGCGGCCAGGATCATTGACAAGGTAAAGGAGGTGGACGCTGACATTGTCGGATTGAGCGCCTTGTTGACAACCACCATGGTCAAGCAGAAGGAAGTGATCGATGAACTGGATAAGCTCGGTCTGCGCAAGAGGGTCAAGGTGATGGTGGGTGGTGCGCCCGTAACTCGCGAATGGGTCCAAAAAATAGAAGCCGATGGCTATTCCGAAGACGCAATTGGCGCGGTTGGTCTGGCAAAACAATTAGTTGGAGCAGCATAACCGAGTCCGGAGTTTGCCATGCCAAAAACGATTAAATCCATAACCAATCCGAAGCTGCGGATGGAAATATTGACCCCGCAGGAAGTTAATAAAATTCATGATGCCACACTTTGGATAATCGAAAAAGTTGGCGTGCGGTTCCCCTCCAAAAGGGCATTGGATATCTGGGCGGCACATGGCGCTGAGGTTGACAGCGAAAAAAAGGTTGTTCGTGCAAAGGCAGAACTCATCGAGAAAGCTCTAAAGACCTGTCCGCCGATCTACCCTCTGGCGGCGCGCGACCCGCAACAGGATTTGCCGCTGGATGGAAATCATGTCTTTGTTGGCACGGATGGTTGCGGCGTGGAAGTAATTGATATAAAAACCGGTATGCGCCGTACATCCTGCCTGCAGGATGTACGGGATATTTCCCGTATCGCCGATACAACCGAGGAGGTCGCCTTCCATTGGGTACCAGTCTCGGCGCAAGATATGCCCCCCGAGACGCGCGGCTTGCACGAGATCAAAGCCATTTGGGAAAACTCAACCAAGCACGTTCAGACCGAATCTATTTATAACGAACGCGAAGCGCACGCCGCAATTGAAATGGCTGCACTGATCGTCGGAGGAAAGGACAAATTACGGAAACGACCGGTCCTTTCGCTGATGCAATGCTCAGCGCCTCCGCTTGGACACGATGGCGGCAGCCTGGAGGCGGCATTGGTGGCTGCTGAGTACGGCCTTCCAACCGGATTCATGACAATGGCAGCGAACCTGACCACCGGTCCGGCTACTCTGGCGGGTAATTTGGCGGTCGGCAATGCTGAGGTGATCTCCGGGACAGCGCTTATCCAACTGGCCTATCCAGGAGCACCGGTTTTCTATGCCGCGGCACAAACTGCGTCCGATTTGCGGACGGGAGGTTACACGGGTGGCGGTCCGGAAGATTTCCTATATGGTGCGGCGACGAATGTACTCTCCGATTTCTATAATATTCCTCTTTCGATGGGTTCGTTTGCCACCGGTGCGAAAGAGCCAAACTGGCAGGCAGGCATCGAGAACAGCCTGTCCACATTCATGGCGAGCATCGTCATGTCGGATATGCTGTTGGGAGTAGGTTTCTTGCATGGCAGCCGCATCTGGTCGTTTGCCGAGATGATGATGGATTGCGAGATCTTTTCCATCATCTGTAAGACAATGCAAGGAATTGTGGTGGACGATGAAACACTGGCACTCGATACGATTGCGGCTGTAGGCCCGGGCGGCAATTTTCTGTCCCAGAAACACACTCTCAAGCATATGCGCGAACTTTTCCTGCCGCAATTTATGGATCGGCGGCCTTATAACGAATGGGAGAAAAATAAAGAAGACGCGCGGGATTGGGCATTAGCGAAAGCACGCAAGGCACTGGAAACTCACCAGCCCGATCCTCTTGATCTGATTATTTGCACAGAAATGGCAAAGATCATCTCATCGCTGGAGCAAAAATGAAGGCGGTGCAGCCAAAACTCGAACTCCTGACATATGACCTGATTGCCCGCATCCTGGATGAGGCTTTCCAGCTGATGCAAAAGCCGGGGATAAAAGTTCAGTCGATCGAAGCACATGAGTTATTGGTTAAGGCCGGTGCGACAGCTGAAGGGGATGTGGTCAAAATCCCGGAAAAGATCGTTCTAAAGTCGCTGGATACTATTCCAGTGGAATTTTATCTTTACGACCGGAGTGGAAACTCCAAAATTCATTATGGGGGGGATTCCGTCCATTTTGACCCCGGGTCATCCGGTGTTCATATCCTCGATCCTGAGACGCTGGAGCATAAATCTTCCTATACGCCGGACTTGGTGCGCTTGGTCAAGGTGGCTGAGATGCTACCCCAATATGACGCACAATCAACAGCCGTTGTTTGCAATGAGGTCCCTAAAGAGATTGGGGACCTTTACCGACTTTACATCGTCCTTCTGTTTTCAAAGAAACCGATTGTTACCGGTTCGTTTTCCCTTCAGACCCTCGGAACAATGATTGATATGCTGGCGATTTTCTCCGGCAACCGCCAGACGCTGGCTGACAAGCCGCAGGCTGTCTTCGATGTGTGTCCATCGCCACCGCTCATCTGGAGTGACTTTGGCGCGGGTAACCTGATTGAGTTAGCCCGGGCGCGTATCCCGGCAGAACTTATCTCGATGCCATTGGCTGGAGCTGCCGCACCGGTAACGCTGCTCGGTTCGATCGTCCAGCATGCTGCCGAGAGTTTGAGCGGGATCGCCATCCATCAGCTTGCCAACCCTGGTGCTCCCATCGTCTGGGGGGGCGCGCCGGCCATTTTTGATATGCGCCACGGCACCACGCCGATGGGAGCCATCGAAACGGCCATGATCGATGCAGCCTACTCGCAAGTGGGTAAGTCGCTCAATTTACCAACTCATGCCTATCTTGGTGCTTCCGATGCCAAAATCGTGGATGCCCAGGCGGGAATGGAAAGCGGTATTACCGCTCTGGTTGGCGCACTGGCAGGCATCAACATGATATCCGGGGCGGGGATGCTCGACTTTCTGGCCTGTCAAAGCCCGGAGAAGTTGGTGGTGGATGCAGAAGGGATTGCCATGGCTCAACGTCTATTGGCCGGGATCGAGGTCCGGACTGAGACGCTGGCAACCGCCCTGTTCGAAGGAATTAATTTCAAGGGCGACTTCCTCAAGCAGAAAGTCACGCGTGAGTTGTTCTCCAAAGAACAAAACCTGCCCTCGGCAGTGATAGACCGGGAATCCCACCGCGGCTGGCAGGCCTCAGGCAGCCTGGATACCTTTGCCCGTGCCAAAACAAGGACTCTTGAACTTCTCAACGCTTACAAACGTCCGAGTTTTTCTCCGGAGCAAGAGCATAAACTGAGGACGATGGTCGAGAACTTGGCCCGCAAAGCCGGCATGGAGGCCCTCCCTCGATTGGAATAATCTTCATGCGCCATCAGATCGAGTTGCGGTTGTATTGATGGCGTATTTTTGCTAATATATAAGATGCCGATGTCCGCATTATTTATAAGGAGGAAGGAATGTCAAGAAAATCCAATTTATATAACGTTTTTTCCATCCTGTTCGTAGCCAGCCTGGTCATGAGTGGTTGTGGGGGTGCCACTACAACTCCAAGTGTGTCAGGAATTACTCCCCAGGCTTCTCAAACGCCTGTAACCACAAATAAGGTTGCCACATTCATTTGGAATGAGGAATTTGACTCGCTAAGTCCCTTGTACACAAATATGTGGTTTTCCACGATAACAGAGCAACTTTGGGACTGTTGGCCATGGAATTTTAACGAAAACAATGATCCAATCCCAAACCTGGTCACTGAGATCCCCAGTATCGAGAATGGCGATATCTCCACCGATGGTGCAACTATCACTCTGCACCTGCGGGACGGGTTGAAATGGTCGGATAATGTACCCTTAACCTCGGAAGATTTCCGCTTCACATGGGCCATGTCCGTTGACCCAAAGAACACGGTCGCATCTTCATACCCCTATAGCAAAATAACCAGTGTGGATACACCTGACCCGAAGACGGTAGTTATTCACTTCGATGGGCCTTTTGCGCCCTGGCTCACCACCTTCCGCGGCATTATTCCTGCTCACATCCTACAGCCGGTGTACGATGCAGATGGTACGCTGGACAACGCCGGGTGGAATACCAAACCAGCAGTTGGTTGCGGGCCGTACGCATTTACAGCGTGGGAGTCGGGCAGCTTCGCCAGCTTTACGGTCAACCAGAATTACTGGGGAACTCAGCCAAAGATTAAAGAGATCTTCATTCGCTTTGTTCCGGATAATGCCGCGCAGATTGCCGCTCTGACTGCCGGGGATGGTGACCTAAGCACCTTTTTCCCTTATAACGAAATACCGAAGCTAAAGAATGCAGGTCTTACCATTTTGACTGAACCCACTGGCTTAAACGAAGGTATGTTCTTCTTGATCGATTCGAACAACAAATTGGGCAATCCTGGATTGCGTGACGTTAATGTTCGCAAGGCAATCGCCATGGCCATCGACCGGGAAGGCATCGTCCGCGATTTGCTGCTCGGAATGACGGATATCCCGGCAAGTTATTGGTCTGCGCTACCACCGTTCTGGAATAACCCGCCTCTGCAGAACTTTCCTTACGACCCTCAAGCGGCCAATAATTTGCTGGATCAGTCCGGCTGGGTGGACAGCAACGGGGATGGCGTGCGCGATAATAATGGCGTCGAATTAGATCTGACTTATGGCACGACCAATGAAAATGAAACTCGCCAGAATGTTCAGGCAGTAATACAACAACAACTTGCCGCAATAGGTATCAAGGTCGAATTGAAAAACTACTCAAGCGATACCTTTTTCGCACAGGACGGACCGGCTGCGACCGGACAGGTCGACATTATGGAGTGGTCAGACGGCCCGTTGGTGCCAGATCCGGACGTTTACTATTGGTACTGCAGCGAAATCCCTACTGCGGATTACCCCAGTGGATCCAATTGGCAGTATCTGTGTGATCCCGAATTGGATACCCTCAGCGCCCAACAAATTACCCAGGTGGATCCAGTAGAACGCCAGAAGACGATCTCCCAGATGAATCAGATTTTCTACGATAAAGTGTATTGGCTTGGACTGTGGGTTGATCCAGATGTCTGGGCGGTGGGCAAACGTCTTACGGGTGTCAAGTTCTCCGGTGCATCTCCGTTCTTCAATATTACCGAATGGAATTTAGTCGATAAATAAAGAGCATTACTGGTGGAAGAGCGGACCAGTATGGTTATTCTGCTCTTCCACCTAAGGATCTTATGGGCCGCTATATTCTCCGGCGTTTTTTACAGGGCATCCCGCTGCTGTTCATAATTAGTATCGTACTATTCGTCTTGATGATGAATATGGGTGACCCGATTGCTACCATGGGCGGACGCACTCTCACGCGTCCGGAGGATCGATTGCGACTGACCCGCCAGTTGGGCTTGGATAAACCGATTTATATTCAATACATTTATTGGCTGGTGGGAAACGACTGGGCTAAGGTGGACTTGGACGGTGATGGGATCGCGGAATCAGCCGGGACGCGGCATGGCATTCTGCGCGGCGATTTTGGTACCTCGTTGGTTAATCGTGGTGTACCGGTTTTGCAGGTCATTGCTGAACGGCTGCCTAATACGCTTCTCCTAATGATCGCATCGGAAATTGTCGTCATTGTCGGAGCATTGCTGGTAGGAATCTATTCTGCCCTGCGCCAATATTCCGCCTTTGATCACTTTCTTACGACCATCCTTTTCATCGGTTATTCCATGCCGATTTTCTTCGTTGGACTGCTCTCGATGTATATCTTCTCAGTCCTGTTCAAGCGCTGGGGATTGCCTTACCTGCCAACCGTAGGGATGTTCGACCCCGGGGTCGGAAGGACCTTAGGACAGGTGCTGTTGCATATGATCTTGCCTGTGCTGACCATGTCCTTTGTCAGTTTTGCAGCTTATAGTCGTTACATCCGCAGTACGATGCTGGAGGTCATGAGCCAGGATTATATTCGTACGGCGAAATCAAAGGGCCTCCCGCGTGCAACAGTGCTCTTCATCCATGCTTTGAAGAATGCATCCTTGCCGATCGTAACCATCGTTGGCCTTGACCTGCCTTTCCTTCTGGGCGGAGCAGTCGTTACCGAACGCATCTTTGCCTGGCCGGGGACTGGCCGCCTGTTCCTCGATCATGTTGCACGCAGTGACTTGCCGGTGGTGATGGGCATCCTGATGCTGATTGCCTTTGCAGTGGTGGTTTTCCAGATCATCACGGACGTGGTCTACGCATGGCTTGACCCGCGCATCCGTTTCGAGGCTTGACCGGAGAGTTTCTCTTGAAATCTGAATCTGGTCACATTGCAGTCCTTACTCCGGACGATCTCGAAACTCCTCCCATTAGCCTTAGAGAATTAGCTTGGCGGCGTTTTCAACGTCACAAACTGGCATTATTTGGCGCGGTCGTTTTGATCATGCTGTTCTTTTACTCCTTCGGCGGCGCGTTCTTTGTTTCAGAGGATTATGCCAATTTCAATGACACAACCATCAGCTTAAATTCTCCCAGCCAGCAACATCCTTTTGGTACGGATGCGATTGGTCGTGACATCCTTGCTCGAACCATTTATGGAGGTCAGATATCCCTTCTGATCGGCATGACTGCGGTCATTGTCGAGACAATCCTGGGTATCCTGGTAGGTGCAGCGGCAGGTTATTATGGTGGCGTGGTAGATAACATCCTCATGCGTATCACGGAGGCTATGCTGAATATACCAGAAATTTTTTTACTGATCGTCATGGCCAAATTCTTTGGGGGAAAAATACCAGATATTTCTTTTTTTGGCCGAATATTAAGTGGTAGTGTTGTTCTGATCGTCTTGATAATTGGAGGCACTGCTTGGATGTACCTGGCTCGCATTGTCCGGGCAGAATTCTTGTCCTTGAAAGAGAGAGATTTTGTCCTGGCAGCACGCGCCACTGGAACACGCAATTCAGAGATAATATTTATGCACATTCTGCCGAATTGCCTCGCCCCGATTATCGTCACCGCCACACTTGGAGTTGCCAATGCCATCCTGACTGAGGCGTACATCAGCTTTCTCGGTTTGGGTGTCCAGCCGCCGACCGCAACCTGGGGCAACATGCTGGACAGTGCAAATAATTATCTTGAATCTGCCCCCTGGCTGTGGATCTTCCCGGCCTTGCTGATCCTGTTAACGGTGCTCAGCATAAACTTCCTGGGCGATGGTCTGCGGGATGCCCTTGACCCGCGCAGCCGGGCTGTTTAACCTATGACCGCCCTGCTCGATGTTAAAAACCTGAAAACCCGCTTCCATACCCCAGAAGGGACAGTGTATGCCGTGAATGGGATTTCCTTCCATGTGGATGAGGGGGAAACGCTGGCTGTTGTGGGGGAGAGTGGCTGTGGAAAATCGGTTAGCATGCTCTCGGTCCTGCAATTAATCCTGGTTCCACCGGGGGAGATTGCCGGGGGTGCTGCCCTGTACCGTGACAAGGACCTTCTCAAAAAGTCCGAGAGCGAAATGGAAGCCATTCGCGGCCAGGAAATTGCCATGATCTTCCAGGACCCAATGACGTCCCTCAACCCTGTTTTGACCATTGGCAGGCAAATTAGCGAGTCGCTGCACTTTCACATGGGGATGAACCAAAAAGCTGCGAATGCGCGGACTGTAGAATTACTGGATATGGTCGGCATTCCGGACCCTTCGCACCGCCTGGGCGATTACCCGCATCAGTTCTCTGGTGGGATGCGTCAGCGGGTGATGATCGCCATGGCACTCTCTTGCAACCCGAGCCTGCTGATTGCTGATGAACCAACCACAGCGCTGGACGTGACTATCCAGGCCCAAATCGTTGAATTGGTAACCAGGATTCGGCAGCAGGTTGGAATGGCTGTCATCTGGATAACTCACGATCTGGGGGTCGTGGCTGGGATTGCCGACCGCGTCATTGTCATGTATGCTGGTTTTATTGTCGAGGAGGCCAGCGTAAATTCCTTGTACGAAAACCCGCGCCACCCTTACACTAGTGCTTTGCTAGGAGCGTTACCGCGCGTCGATAGGCGTCGGGACCGGCGGCTTAAATCCATCCCCGGTGCACCGCCCAGCCTTCTGGCGGAGCCACATGGTTGTCCATTTACAACCCGCTGTGAGTTTGCAATCGAACGCTGCAAAACTGAAAACCCACCCCTGACTTCGGTTGAGCAAAACAATCACAACATCGCCTGTTGGGTTGACATCAAGTCTGGGGCACCGCGATGAACGGGATTCAGCCACTGGTAAAGGTGGAAAACCTGATAAAACACTTTCCGGTGATGCGGGGGATCGTCATCCAGCGAAAGGTCGGTGCGGTGCGTGCCGTGGATGGGATTTCGTTCACCATCGAGAGAGGCGAAACCCTCGGGCTGGTGGGAGAGAGCGGGTGCGGCAAGACCACTGCCGGACGTACCCTCCTGGGTCTTTACCCGGCAACTGCGGGTGTGGTCACCATTGATGGGCGCGATGTCCGCTCTGCAAAAGGTAAGTATCTTCTTGCCATTCGCCGCACGGCTCAAATGATTTTCCAGGACCCGTATGCCTCGCTCAATCCGCGCTGGACGGTCCACTCCATTGTCAGTGAACCGTTACGCGTCCACCACCTCTGCAAGACCGAGACGGAACGCGTCGAACGCGTCCAGGAATTGATGGGGCTGGTTGGATTAAGCGCACGCCTGATCAATCGTTTCCCACATGAATTCTCAGGAGGTCAACGCCAGCGCATCGGAGTTGCGCGTGCCCTGGCTTCTGATCCTAAGTTTATTGTCTGTGACGAACCGATTTCAGCGCTGGATGTATCCATCCAGGCGCAGGTGGTCAACCTGCTGGAAGATCTGCAGGATCGATTTGGGCTGACCTATCTCTTCATCGCTCACGATCTCAGCATGGTTCGTCACATTTGTGACCGGGTGGCGGTCATGTACCTGGGCGTGATGGCTGAAATGGCCGACCGCAATGAACTTTACGAGCACCCGCTCCATCCGTACTCCAAAGCATTGCTCTCTGCCGTCCCGGTGCCGGACCCTAAAAAAGACCGCGCCCGTCGCCGCGTCATCCTGGCCGGAGATGTACCCAGCCCGATTAATCCGCCCTCTGGCTGTCGGTTCCATCCGCGCTGCCCACTCGCCGACGAGCAATGCAGCCGCGAGGTTCCGCAGTGGCGTCTTGCAGCTCCCAGTCATTGGGTTGCCTGTCATAAAGTCTGAAAAGAAAGTAGGGCCATGATTGACCTTGGGGTTCTGTTGCGCGTTCCCTGCGTGGAAGTGGAGATGGGCTTCGACGTTTCGCCTGACGGCGAACGTGTTGCTTTTTCCTGGAATCGGGACGGACATTGGGAAATCTATGAAATCTCTTTGCGAAGCGTAACAAATCCCACACCAGTTTCACGTGGTCACGGAGGAAAATTCAACCCGCGCTATTCTCCAGACGGTCGCCACCTGGCCTTTACTGTGGATTTCGATGGGAGTGAAGCCTACCACCTCTTCGTCCATGATCTTGATACTGGCGAACAACGCGACCTGACCCCCAATTTAAAGTGCGCGTTGCAGGCCAATTTCTCATGGTCACCGGATGGCGAATATATTGCATTTATTTCTGACCAATCCGGGCAGTTCAACGTGTATATCATCCCTGCCCAGGGTGGCGATCCCCGGCTTGTTCTGGACGCTGGATACCCGGCCTGGAAGGTACGCTGGTCGCCGAACGGACTCTGGCTGGCTGTGACCGTTGAGGCTGGGGGGATAGATTTCGGTACATATATCGTCCCTCTCAAAGAGGATGGGGAGATCTCCCAAATAAATGATGAAACCGGGCCAATCGATGCTGGTCAGACCTGCTGGTCGCCCGATAGCACGCGACTGGCTTTTACATCGGATGTGCATGGATTCAACAATATAGGTATCCACGAATTGGCAACAGGCCAAATACTCTGGCTGACCGATGGAGAAGGCGAAAAGCAATTTCCGACCTGGTCCCCTGACGGAACACGGCTGGCATACATTTTTAACCTTGGTACCCTTTCCTGGCTGGCAGTTCAGAAGCCAGGCGGGAACCCAATTTTGTACCAGGTTGAGCCAGGCGTGCATTACCTGCCTCGCTTTACTCCGGATGGCAGCCATATCATCTTCGCATTCGATAATCCGCGCCATCCGGATGATTTATGGTCGCTCTCACTTGAGGATGGGATTTTCATACAGTTGACTCATTCGCTACCGGATGATTTAGCCGGAGTTTCATTCGCCATGCCAGAGGAGATCGCCTACCCAAGTATGGACGGGACACCTGTCCCAGCTTTGCTTTTCAGGCCGCAGGTGCCCAAACCAGGCCCGGCAGCGATCTTGATCCATGGAGGGCCGGATTGGTTTTTTGAGATGACATGGTACCCCCTGATGGCACACATGTCTTCGCGCGGTTGGGCTGTCTTGGTGCCCAACTACCGCGGCTCCACCGGATATGGGCGTGCCTGGCAGGAAGCCAGTCGCTTCGATTTTGGGGGAGTAGATAATGATGACGTGGCCGCGGGAGCGCAATATCTCATCCAGAATGGCCTGGCTGACCCGGAACGGATCGGAATAACCGGGCGCAGTCATGGTGGCTATCTCACCATGACTTGCCTGACGAAATATCCGCACCTCTGGGTAGCCGGGTCGGCAGTTGTACCGTTCATCAACTGGTTCACAAATCACAAATATATCCGGCCCGACCTGCAGCATTGGGATTTCGAAAATTTTGGCAACCCGGAAGAGAATCATGATCTTTGGGTTGAACGGTCGCCTTATTTCTTTCTCGACCGGGTTTCTGTTCCGGTACAACTGATTGCTGGCAGATTAGATCAACGCTGCCCGGTCAGCGATTCTATTGAAGCGTACGAGGCCTTGCACAGCATGGGCAAGGAAGTGGAACTGGTAGTTTATGAAGATGAGGGTCATTCTTTTCTAAAAATAAAAAATGTGTTGGATTCCGAGCAGCGCCGAGTGGCATTTCTGGCGAAATATCTTGAACCTGAATAGTGGAGAAAATTAGTGATCCGTTTTTCCGTATTGGACGAAAACGAAGTCGATGCCATCCATCAAGCCAGCCTGCGTATCCTGGGCGAGACCGGCGTGATGCTGACCGAGACGAAAAGCCGCGATCTTCTGGCAGGTGCAGGCGCTGAAGTTCAGGAGATGCGTGTCCTGCTTCCACCTGAATTAGTGGAACATTGCATTACTTTGGCAGGAAAGAAAGCAACCATCCGCGGGCGCGGAGGAGCGGCCAAAACGATTGGGGATGGTTCTCTTTATTTTCACAACCTGGGGGGTGCACCACAGGTCTACGACACAACTTCCGGGACCCGCCGCCTGGCTACCGTTCAAGATGTGTGCGACGCCACCCGTCTTCTGGATGCGCTGGAGAATTGTCACACTATCACACCTTTCTTTACACCGACAGATGTCCCCGGGGGGGTGATGTCTTTGGCGATGTACCGTCATGCGTTGCCAAATACGCTTAAACCCTTGCAGGGACCGGGCGTGCAGTACGCGGGCGAGGCGCGCTACGCGGTAAAAATGGCGGAAGTGGTCGGCATCCCCGCTGAAGTTTTGACACTTTCGCTCTCTCCGGTCAGCCCGTTGACCATCCCTGATCACGAGGCTGAGGCGATCATGGAAATTGCCAATCTGGGGATCGCTTTTGCTCCCTTGCCGTGCCCCACCGCTGGGACAACAGCCCCCTTCTCCATTGCCGGAGCAATTGCCCAACAGAATGCCGAGGTTTTGGCGGCGCTGGTGCTGGCAGAGCTGGTTCGTCCAGGGCTGCCGATTATTTACTGTGGGCGGCTGGCGATGATGGAACCTCGCACTGGGCTTTCGGTTTGGGGCGGGGTGGAGATGGGCATGGCCTCGGCCGGGACGGTCCAAATCGGGCATCGTTATGGATTGCCCGTCAATGTATACGGGTTTTCAACCAATGCGCACAGCCTGGATGCCCAGGATGGCTTCGAGCGCGCCCTGAACGCTGCCCTTCCCGCCCTAGCTGGAGCGGACGAACTCTCCGGTATAGGCGAAATGGAAGCCGGAGTGATGGGGTCCTATGCACAAATGATTGCAGATAATGAATTTGCCGGGAGCATTTACCGGATCCGGAAAGGTTTCGCCACCGACGCGGATGCGCTGGCAGTGGAAGTCGTCGCGGCGGCCATGTCGACCACTCGCAATTTCCTCGGCCAGAAGCATACGATGAAGTATCTCAAGTCTGGCGAAGTGTTCTTGACAATATTGGCTGAGCGCGGCTCGTGGGAAGGGTGGGAGGCTGGTGGGCGGGTTGGGATGGTCGAACGGGCACAAGCTGAGGCCGAACGCATTTTGCGGGAGCATCAGGTCCCACCGCTGGAGTCAACTCAAGAGCGCGAACTGGATGCCTTGATGTTGGCCGCAGAGAAAGAATTGGTTAAGTAATCTCACAGAGCAAAACAGTGCCGTATATCAGAAAGAAAAGGTGAAATATGTTAGAAAAGGCGCGTGCAATGCAGCAACAATTGACCGATTGGCGGCGCGAATTCCACATGCACCCTGAGCTTGGCTTCCAGGAAATCCGCACGGCTGCGAAAGTGGCTGAAATCCTGGAGCAGATTGGTTATCGCGTCCGGCGCGGCGTGGGGAGGACTGGGGTGGTCGCAGAATTCGGGAACGGAAAACCGGTCGTGGCTATCCGTGCAGACATGGACGCGCTGCCGCTCCAGGAGTCGAACCAGGTCCCCTATGCATCGCAGAATCCCGGGGTGATGCACGCCTGCGGACACGACAGCCATATGGCTATGGCCCTCGGTGCGGCAGCCTTGCTATCCCGCGTAAAAATTTCCGGGACGGTACGATTTCTGTTTCAGCCTTCTGAAGAAGTGGCTGACGACGAAGGGTTAAGCGGTGCCCAGCGTATGATCCAGGATGGGGTAATGGACGGTGTGGAACTGGTTATCGCATTGCATGTCGAGCCGACCACACCTTCCGGAGCCATCCGTATCGAGTCTGGACCAGTCTCCGGTGGAGTGGATTCCTGGTTTGGAGAGATTATTGGGATAGGCGGGCACGGCGCTCACCCGCACCAGTCAATTGACCCGTTTTACCTCACCGCACATGTTATTTTGGCGCTTAATGGAATTGTCTCGCGCCGCCTCGATCCTTTTGACCCGGCGGTGGTCAGCATTGGATCGCTCCACGGCGGCTTTACTGAAAATGTCATCCCTGAGCGGGTAAAAATAACCGGTACACTTCGTTACACAGAGAAACGGGTCCAGGAACAAATCCACGCCGAGATCAGGCGCGCCTTCGAAATTGCCCGCACCCTGGGGGGGAACTATAATCTCATTTTTCAGATTGGCACTCCACCGATGATCAACTCCCCTAAAGCTTCCGACTTTATAGAATCTGTAGCGGTTGACCTGCTTGGCAGGCAAAATGTTCTTCCGTGGAAGAATGAATTGGGTGCAGAGGATTTTGGCTGTTTCATGGAACTTGCTACGGGCGCGATGTTTGCCTTGGGAACAGGGAGTGAGAGGTTCCAACGCCAACTTCATAATCCGGATTTCGATCTGGACGAAAGCTGTCTCCCAGTCGGCGCGGCGCTCCTAGCGGAGACGGTCTTAAGGTTCTTTCGGGAAAATAAATACCAAAGGCACTGGAACAATATTCGGAAATTTATTTAATTGCCTTGACCTTTCGTATAAATAATAAAGGAGTTTGAATGCACACCATGCTAAGTTCTGCTACTAAAGAAGTCATCATCGGTATTGATCGTCCTTTCGTGATGATCGGTGAGAAGATCAATCCCACCGGCCGCAAGAAACTGGCTGCGGCACTATCCGAGGGCCACCTGGACTACGCCTGTCAACTGGCGGTTAGTCAGGTGGCCTGGGGGGCGGACGTGCTGGACATCAACGTCGGAGTACCGGGGCTGGACGAGGTGGCAGTTGTAAAAAAACTGGTGGAACTGCTTGTTTCGGTAGTTGACCTGCCGTTTTGTCTAGATTCAGCCAATCCCTCAGTTCTGGCTGCCGGACTGGCAGCCGCACCGGGCAAGCCGTTGGTTAACTCGGTCAGCGGGGAAGAGAAAAGGCTGGAGACGATCCTGCCGCTGGTCAAGGAGCGCGGCGCAGCTGTCATCGGTCTGACCATGGATGATAAGGGCATACCCAAGACACCCGAGGAACGCGTGGTCGTAGCTGAGAAGATCATCGAACGCGCAGCCAGGATGGGCATCCCGGTCGAAGACATCATCATTGACCCGCTGGTACTGACCGTGGGCTCGGATAGTAAAGCGGCACTTGTCACCCTTCAGACCGTGGAATTGCTTCGGAAGGAATTTGGTGTTAACATCAACCTGGGTGCCAGCAACGTCTCATTCGGCTTACCAGACCGTCCGACCGTCAACCAGGCATTCCTGACCCTAGCCATCCAATTGGGTGCAACCTGCTCGATAACTGACCCGTCGAAACTTGGCGCAACTGTCAAAGCCGCTGATATGCTCTTGGGCCGCGATGACAACTCCATGCGCTACCTGAAATATTTCAGAGCGGCGGAGAAGTTGAGAACCGCGGAAGTGGAAAAAACAGGTTAGAAAACAGATCCAAAAAAAGTTCCCTTCAAGTTCAGCTTATCCGTGACGACTGTTGGATTCTGAGCAGCTTTGTACAGGAAAATGAAAATATTTCCTGTACAAACAATTATCAACCGGAAGGGTGCGATGAAAGGTGCGAATATCCTGTCTAACGAATTAAGGCGTTGGCGTAACCAAAGAAGCATCCAGGCAAGCCTGCGGGAAGGCGATGGTGACTGGCTGGTTAATCTGAGTCATCTCGATTGATATTTCCTCGTGAAGCATATTGGTCTGAGGATCCAGGCTTGTTTCCAGATCCAGGATATATTTGACAATATACTGCCCATCTACTGCCAGCCAGTAGTCGCCATTGTTGGCAATTACTTCGGCTCCCGACGTCACTCCAAGACCTGAGATCTTAAAGGTGAAATGGTTGGAGGGAACGCCATTTACTGTCTCTGGAGCAACGAAGGTGGGGGTATCGATCAGAGGAGTTAAACTAAGCATGTTCGTGGTTAAATCCAACATTTCTTTCTGATTGGGAGCCATACTGGTCCAGGACCAATCTTCCCCCGAGCCGCTGCATTGGTCATTTCCGATTCGGTAAATATCGGTATCACTTGTACTTGGATCTCCCCCTCCTTCCTTAATAACAGTAAGCGTCATATGGGTGTGGCTTGCATCTTGTTCCTGAGAATGCTGTGTTTCCACCTCCAGTGTGCTCGATTGAGACGCATCGGGTCCCGTGGATTTGAATAGAACGGTCATCTGATAACTATTTAAGCTGGAGAGACCATCATTGATACTGACCGGGTTGGCGGGGGGAGTCTCATTTGGTTGGGGGGCAGGCGTGTTTCCTGATTGATTTTCATTCCCCTGCGGTGTGCCACTCGGTGGTTTAGACGTTGGACTTTCGCTTAGATTGCAAGCCAGCGTTAACATTAATAGAATAGAAAGGAAAATCACTATCTTTTTTTTCATTTATTATCTCCTTTGTAAATTATTCGGAACGTAACAATTGAGCCAGGTTCAAGTGGCTCAGCAACCAGGCTGGCAGCAGGCTGCCTGCCAGCATCATGAGGAAAATCCATCCAAGGCTGACGAGCGCCGTTCCTGCGTCGAGCCGCGGGACAATGGTGAAGCCTTGAACCGCCATCTTAACACCTGAAGTCAGCATCCATGTCAGCCCTCCGCCCAGCAAGAGGCCTAACAGAGTCACTCCCAGCGCTTGCACCAGCAGGTAAATAACCAGGGATTGGATTGGAAACCCGGTTGTACGCAGGATGGCCATCTCGCGCCGGCGAGCCAATGCTGACCGCCAGAGGATGTTTGTCAGGGCCAGGATCGTGGCAACACCCATTGCGAATGTCACTACATTGAGTAAGTTAATCACAGGTTGCCACTGGTAGGCTTCGAAGCGGGCACCTTCGCCTTTGCGTGCAACCGAAACTCCCTTAAGAGGAGTGTCGCCCTCATGAAGGATGCCTTCATCCGGGATAATGTATACTGATACATCCTGCCCCCAGCCGAGCAGGTTCTGGGCGTCTTCAAGTGAGATCCAGGCTTCATTATCCGCATAGGTGCCAGTCTGGAAAATCCCCACCACATTGAAATTCCTTCCGCGCAGTGCCACCACGCCACCCATCTTTAAATTTCGGAAGGTGGCCAGTTGCGTGCCAATCATTGTCGAACGGGATGGATCACCAGTTCGCAAACTTCGCCCGGAAACCATTGAGAACGCCTCGGTGAGTGAATATTGTTGCAAGTCTATGCCCCGAATCAGGGAGGCGTTCTGAGCGGAGGTTCCAGTCACTACATGGATCTCGGGAACAATCAGGCTTATTCCCATTTTAGAGAGCCACTCTCCAACCTGTGGAGAGAGCCGGCTGCCGTAAATTTCCCCAAAACTTTGGGTTTCCTGCACTACCAGAAGGTTGGGAGATAGGCGGCTGAACTCAGCGGCCAAACCGGTGCGATATTCCTCCAGCGTGGAGAACACACCCACGGCTACTGCGATCATCAGTGACATGGCCAGCGCCAAGCGGGGACGGTTTAATAGATCTTGCAAGCCGAGGCGAAGGGGTACCAGGAGATAGGACACCTTTACTCACCTCTTCCAGTCAGGTTCAGCGTTGAGAGATGCCCAATCGTCAACCAAACACCTAAAAAGGCAAAGGCCACAGTAAGTAGAAATCCGAGCAGGGTGGCGGGGCTAGATAATTTGAGGACCAGCGGAGCAGCCTGGATTGAGATGGGGGCATGTGTTCGCTGGAAATTGATGAAGATGAAAGCAGCTGTCCAACCCAGGATATATGCTGCGGAGGCCAGGACCAGAGTATGAGCGAGCAGAAAACTGCGTATCTTATCCTGGGTAAAACCGACCACTCGCAGTAGTAGAATTTCCCGGCTGCGCTCCGTCAGGCTTAAACTAATGGCGTTATATATCCCAAAGGTAATTGCGAGAAGGGAGATCAGTGCCTGGATTAAACTCAGGATCAGCAGATCGTGGTTGATCTGGTTATAGCGATCACTGAGGGAGTTCTCCAGATAAACGGCATACTTTCCAGAGAAACGCGGATCACTCTGTAGTTTGGCACGTACACTTTCGGGATTGGCTGAAGGATTCAACAGCAAGGTGCCGATCTGGAAACCGCGACTTGTGCCGAACAGACGCTGGCCTTCGGTAAAGGTCATCCACACTGAAGCGAACTTGTTCCCGCCCGCGCGTACAACTCCGACCACCTGGAAATCAGTCCCGTATATCTCGACAGTTGCCCCAACCTTCCATGAGGTGATCTGGGACGCCCCCTCGCTGATTACGACCTGTTGCGGACCGTCCGGCCAACTGCCATCCAGCAGGGTCAAAGATAGGTCGGCGCGCAAATTCTCGAGCGGGGTTGCACGGACCTGCATGACATGCCCTTGGATGGACATATGGCGAAAAAGAGTGGGGAAGTTGGCGCGGATCTGTTCCGGGGCGATTTGCCGGGCGATTTGCAGGACATCATCATTTAGGGAACTTTCCATTGGGTCGAGGGCGTCGGCAGAGATGATTACCAGGTTGCTCGTTATCTGAGGCTGTCGCCCAAATAGGATGAAGGCCTGGGATAGGGCTGTGAGCAGAAGGTAGCCAACCACGACCACTGTCATGTTCAAGATGGTCAGCAGGCTGCGCCAACGATCATGGAGCAGGTCCCGAAGGGTGTAGTAGCCCAAAACATGCATTTTATTATCTTTGAGAGAAGGAGTTTAGGCGGCCATCCACCAGCTCGTATGAATGAGTGGCTGCCTGCACGATGAGTGGGTTATGGGTAGCGACGATAAATGTTACGCCCAGGCGTTGCTTGAGCTCGACCATCAGTGCGATGATACTGTTGGCCGAGGCGCTGTCCAGGTCGCCGGTCGGTTCATCCGCCAGAATGACACACGGCTCGACCACCATGGCACGCGCAATTGCGACACGCTGCTGTTCTCCACCGGAAAGCTGCTCGGGTGTATGCTTTTGCCGGTGGCCCAAACCAACTTGTTCGAGTATTGCCGCCCCGCGTGATCGGGAGTCTTTCCAGCTCATCCCTTTTGCCAGCAGTGGCAGGATGACGTTATCCAAGGCGTTGAGCGAGGGAAGCAAGTTGTAGAATTGGAAGACGAACCCAATGTTGTCACGTCGGAAGCGGGTCAATGTGGCTTCGCTGGCGCTGACCAGGTCAACTCCTTTGACGCTCAGTTTCCCTCGAGTTGGCCGGTCAATTCCACCCAACAGGTGTAATAAAGTCGACTTTCCACTGCCGCTCGGACCGATGATGACGATGAATTCTGCAGGGAGTATGCTTAGGTTGATGTCCCACAAGCCCACGATTTCTTCGCTGCCGCGTTTGTAAACCTTATTTAATCCCACTGCCTGGATAAGAGCCTCATATGGAGGGTTTGAGGGCATGGCATTCATCGGGCTATTATATCCTTTTATGATATTTACTCAACCATATGACCAAATGTAATGTCAGAGCTGGAAAAGTGTTTAACAGACCTGTGGGATAATTCAAATTAAATTATATTCCAATGCAATATTATCCCCCAAAGGAATCATCCCGCGTAAAACCTGCCCGGAAGGTACAATGGGTAAGACTCCGCTGAATAAGGATGCGGGCGTAACTTATCCGGCTTTCCGGCATCAAATTCATAGGATTGACTTGAGGCAGCCATGTCCAACCTGAGCGGATTATCCACATCCAAAGTAGAATCGAAGCATGTAAAAGTACTTATCCTCGGCGCGGGGCCTGCGGGTCTTTCGGCGGCTCTCTACGCGGCACGTGCCGACCTAAAACCGCTGGTTCTAACCGGCCTGCAATTGGGCGGCCAGGTCTCTTTGACAAATACGATCGAGAACTATCCCGGTTTCCCGGAAGGGGTGGGTGGCGTGGAGCTCGGTGAACTGTTCCAGAAACAGGCTGAACGTTTCGGGGCGAGTGTCGAACTTGATTTAGCGCAGAGCGTGGATTTGTCCTCCCGTCCATTTAAAGTTGTCGCGGATAACGGCGAATATACTGCTGACACGCTGATTATCTCCACTGGAGCCAGACCAAACTCTCTCAACATTCCTGGCGAAGCCAGGCTGACGGGCAGGGGTGTCTCGTACTGCGCCACCTGCGATGGGTGGTTCTTTAAAGACAAGAAAGTCGTGGTGGTCGGCGGTGGAGATTCGGCGCTGGAAGAAGGCCTGTTTCTGACGCGCTTTGCCACTTCTGTTACCATCATCCACCGTCGCGATAGTTTGCGCGCTGGGGCGATCTTGCAGAAGCGCGCCCAGGATAATACCAAGATCAAGTTTGTATGGAACACGGTTGTTTCCGATGTAGTTGGAGTGGATAAGGTTGAATCGATAAAAATTAAAAACCTGCAAACTGACCAAGAAGACATTTTCCCGACTGATGGACTGTTCATTTTTATCGGACATACCCCCAACACGCAGATGTTCGTCGGTCAATTGGAAATGGAAAATGGATACATCAAGGTGGACGACCGGATGCGTACCAGTGTTCCCGGTGTCTACGCCTCAGGTGAGACAGCGGATTCTCATTTTAAGCAGGTCATCACCTCTGCGGGGATGGGTGCTGCCGCGGCCATCGAGGCTACGCGTTTCCTTGAAAATGAAGCAATTTGAAAGCTCGGACAAAGTCGATTGGGCGGCAATGCAACGGCCGCCCAATATATTTAAGATATTTATGTGATAAGTGTGTGACAAAGAGTACTATTAGTTATAAGTTATTTTTTGTAGTATTACTCTAACAACCCAAGCCACAGGAGGATCTATGACTGCGAAAATTTCCATTATTGGGGCCGGGATGACCGGCTCGACCACGGCTCATTGGCTGGCGGAGCGTGAAATCGCCGACCTGGTGCTGGTGGATATCATTGAGGGCATGCCGCAGGGCAAGGCGCTCGATCTGCTGGAATCCCTGCCGATCATCGGCAAGGATGTTTCAGTTGTTGGGAGCAACGATTTCGAGGCCACTAAGGGATCGGATATCGTGGTCATCACTGCTGGCATACCGCGTAAGCCGGGTATGAGCCGTGAGGACCTGCTGACGACCAATGCCAAGATTGTCGGCGATGCGACCACCAGCGCGCTCAAGCATTCGCCGGAAGCATTGTTTATCGTGCTGACCAATCCGCTAGATACGATGGCGTACCTGGCGATGAAAATTGGCAAACTGCCGCGCGAGCGCATCCTCGGGCAAGCTGGTATTCTGGACTCCGCGCGTATGCGTGCATTTGTTGCATTGGAGACGGGCGTCAGTGTTGAAAACATTGACTGCTACGTCCTAGGCGGCCACGGCGACGAAATGGTCCCATTAACCGGCCGCTCGAATATCGCCGGTGTCTCGTTGCGTGAGTTCCTGCCGGCAGAAAAACTAGAGGCCATTGTCAACCGCACGCGCAAGGGCGGCGGTGAGATCGTCAGCCTGCTCAAAACCGGATCAGCGTATTATGCCCCAGCGGTTGCTGTGGCACAGATGGCTGAGGCAATCCTGAAAGATAAGCATCTTATCGTACCGGCTTCTGCATACCTGAACGGAGAATACGGCCTGAAGGAAATGTTCTTTGGTGTGCCGGTTCAATTGGGACGCGGCGGCTTGGAAAAGGTCGTTGAATACAAGCTAGACGCAAATGAAAAAGCCGCGCTGGAAAAATCTGCTGCAGCGGTCAAGGAAAGCATCGGCGTTATGCAGACGCTGGTCAAATTCTAGTGTCTTTGCGGGACTCCTCGTGAAGACAACCAGGAATTGGAGGCTAAAATGATTCTGTTCGATAAACTCTCAGCCCAACTTCCCGCTTGGCGGGAGCGCGTTAAAACACTTGTCAAAGACCATGGCGAGACAGTCATAGATCAGGTGACCATCGGCCAGGTTTACGGCGGGATGCGCGACATCAAGTCCATGGTGACGGATATCTCTTTTGTGGACCCAGCAACCGGTATCAAATTCCGGGGCATGTCCATCCCAGAAGTGCTTGAGAAACTGCCCAAACCCGACGGAGTTGCCATTCCCTACGTTGGCGGATTGTTCTATCTCCTGCTTATCGGCGAAATCCCGACCAAAGCCCAGGCTGAGGAAGTGGAAACTGAATGGGCAAAACGTTCCGCCATCCCGGCCCATGTGTTTGCCATGCTGCGCGCCATGCCAAAGGATACGCACCCGATGGTGCTGTTCTCTCAGGCGGTGCTGGCATTACAGAGTGGTTCGAAGTTTAATAAAGCCTACCACACCGGCGCCAAGAAAGACATGTACTGGGAATCGACCCTGGAAGATGCTCTCGACCTGACTGCCAAATTGCCCACCATTGCAGCCTTCATTTATCGGTTGAAATATGGGGACGGGAAAGAACCGAAATTCGATCCGAAACTGGATTATGGTGCTAACTTTGCTAAGATGCTCGGCGTCAAGGACGAGAAAGGTTATGCAGAACTCTCCCGCCTATACTTTATTCTTCACTCCGACCACGAGTCAGGCAATGTTAGTGCTCATACCACACATCTTGCCGGCTCGGCCCTATCGGACGCATATTATGCATTCTCAGCCGGTCTAAACGGTCTTGCTGGACCATTACACGGTCTGGCCAACCAGGAGTGCCTGGGCTGGCTGATTGACGTTCGTGATAAGTTTGGTGGTGTCCCTCCCCGCGAAGAATTGTATAAATTCGCCTGGGACACACTCAATGGCGGCAAGGTCATACCCGGCTACGGTCATGCAGTCCTGCGCGTCACCGACCCGCGTTTCACTGCGCAACTTGAATTCGCCAAAGCCCGCTTCCCGGAAGACACTCTAATCCGGCTGGCGGAACTGGTCTATGATGTAGTCCCTGCAGTGCTCAAGGAACAGGGTAAGGCTAAAAACCCGGCTCCCAATGTGGATGCCATCTCCGGCACGCTGCAATATTATTACGGTGTCCGGGAGTTTGACTTCTACACTGTATTGTTCGGTGTTGGGCGTGCCCTTGGGGTAATGCCCAACCTGGTTTGGGCGCGGGCTCTGGGTCAACCCATCGAACGTCCCAAGTCTCTGACGACCGCGATGCTGGAAGAATTGGCTAAGAAATAGCTGCTCGTCCGGCCCATTTTGAAGATTAACCATTAACGATTAATAAAAGCTTTCGAAATTGCTTAATTTCGGAAGCTTTTATTATTTTATTCAGAAAGAGGAGCTGATCAGAGCATTAGTCCTTTATTTTGCCGGATGATGGCTGGCTGTATATCTCTCCAGATCCGGGGTGGGATGCTCATACTCCTGTCCCATCAATGGGGACGAGATAATGAAATCCGCTGTAGAGCGGTTACATGCGGTGGGGATGTTATAAAGAACAGCCAGGCGCAGCAATGCTTTTATATCTGGATCATGAGGCTGGGGTTCGAGGGCATCCCAG
>Ga0209048_10001385_pt1 | contig 25124 bp, 20 predicted proteins | sample FrelakmetCRP12CR_FD_187146 | JGI IMG/M metagenome (GOLD analysis project Ga0209048, IMG submission 187146) | Freshwater lake sediment microbial communities from the University of Notre Dame, USA, for methane emissions studies - CRP12 CR (SPAdes)... | ecosystem: Environmental > Aquatic >... | reverse complement strand
GTCAGCCTGGCTGAGAGTTTGATCAAGCTGCTGAAAGTCTGCCTCATCAATTGTACTGAAATGATCTGCGTTGCCCAAAAGGTAATCCCGTTGCCGGGATTTCCACTTGTTGGGAACCAGCCGTACAAACTGGATGCCGGTTTTCATTGCAGAAACAAACCACTCCCGTGTATGTTGTTTATTAAAATAGTTCGCCCCTTTCCTTTGGATATCCCAGAAGGATGCCCTTTGCGTCTGAGAAGTAGGCGGTGACGGTAAAATGACGCACAGGAAGAGAAAAAACAGCGTCGCCAGATGGGGCCTTTTGGTCATCAGCTATGTTTCCTGAGTAATAAACAACCGCATAGATAACGCTCCAATCATTGGAATGTTTATGCGAACCGATAGAGGGAGCATCCTGTTTTTCGGGTATTCTTCACTTGAGCTGAATCTGGACGGTATTTCCTTCAGAACGAACATCCATAGGGGCTGTCATTGAAAACTCCGCGACGTCCAGCTTGCTGTTTTCATCTGGGACCAACTTCGAAGGCGGAGTGGAAACAGAAAATACTATCTGTTGCTTTTCCTGATCGACCAGGACAGGAATACTCTGTTTGAAATCAAGAATCACACCCTTCTTGAATAAAATGAGCACCGGAACCATCTCATAAATCGCCAATTGTCTGCTGACCTGCGTAACTCCGAAAGGCGTGTAGCGGCCCACCCTCACTTTTTCCGTCAGATTCCCATAAGAAATCCGGACCAAGATTTTATCGGTTTTCAATATTGAGGCGACTTTCTCGTCTATTTTCCGCTTTCCTTCCTTTTCAAATCCTGCCTTGATGCGGTAGGCTTCATCATACTTGTATTCTGCCTTTGCCCGAGCGAGATAACTATCGCTTTCATCCGGCGTGAGGGCGACAGCTTCTTTGAGCAAGTCCGTAAGATATGCCTTCGGCGCAAATATCCTGTCCTTCCAAAGAGGCATCACCATATCCAGCAAGAGCGCTTCACAGGCACCCAGATCATATAATCTGAAACGGAGGGGACCAGAGCCGAATTTATTTCCAAAACGGTCGTCGCTGACTGCGACTATGCTGACCATGTTCTCCATTTCCTTCTGAAATTTCTTCTGCAGAACCGATCTATATCCGTTGAACCCCTGGTGATACCACATTTCTTTGGAAGGCTCGATCCCCTGGCCGAGCTGCATGAATTTATATTCCACGTATTTGGCCAGTCCTTCCTTAAATTCATTCAGGTTCTCGTATTCAACCCAGCTGCTATCCAAGCGGGACTGCCTGAAGCTTCGCACCGCAACAAACTTTCTGACCAACTCAAGCGTTGATTTTAACTCATTCGATAATAGCGCGTCCTTCAGGATATTTCCTTCCAAAACATACAGTGCATTGTTTTCAGGGTCAAGGAGCGGGTATTGTGCAACGACCTCCTCATTGGCATCCTTGCCCGGTGCCATCTTGTCCTGATAGACATGGAATGCTTCGTGGAGAATGACCTGCAGCTGGTAGTAAGGGTCGGGTATGAACTGCCAATTCTGTAACCACAAACTTTTAAAGTCATCGGGTCTTCCAAACATATCCTGCAGTTGATTCCGCAGGCTGGAAAACGGATCTGCCACAACGAGAGTCCGGACGTTTTCGATCTCCGTTGATGTATTCTGGTCGTCATAAGAAATGGCTGTCGTATCGTTCCGGACATAGATCGTATCGCTCTCCAGGGGAGTGAATCCTGTGTAAACAGAAAATCCTGCGGGCCTGTGCGGATAGTTGATCAGCAACTCCTGGACATTCGGGCGATAGAAAAGGACAGGAGTTTTCTCGAAATCCCATCCGCGAAACAGCTCGTTACCCAGGCTTTTTGTTATATGCCGGCATTCCTTCAGAGAGACCATCATCAGCGGGTCAATTCTGAGGTCACTTGAGGTCTGTGCGAGAATTGAAGGAATGCTTTGCATTAAAACCATCAGAGTTGACACGAAAGCATAAATCGGGAATCTCTTCATTTGAAATCCTTTCTTCTTGGGCATTTTGAAGCTTGACGTTTGCAATCTATAAATCCTTCTTGGCCATCTGATGCTGACTTTTACAGTCTGTTCGGCTCATTGCATGTAACTTTCGCCTTGGCCGCGCCGCGTCCCGCACATAAATACACCCGCTACGGCTAAGATTACACAGGGTGCCTAAGGGCGGATCACGGAACTCTTGGAGGGCAATCTTCTGACGGGCTCTCTCAGTCATCTGCTCCACGATGACTGGTAGCATCTTCATCAACCCAATCCTCTTCCGTCCAGGTCATCCCGCGGCGTCCGGGAACCTTGCGCTGCGGCCCTGGGCAATACCACCGGCATGATTTCGGACCGTAGCAGAATGTCTCCTGCCTGTACCTCCGCTGGCCTGGATTCCACTGATCGATGATCATCTCCACAGCCATGCGGCATCCCCAAATGCATGTCGTACAGTTGCTCTCATATGGCCGGGCTGCAAGCCTGCGATGACCCCTTTCCTGATACACTTGCAGAGATGGAGGAAGCCCGCGCCAGGGCGGAGGTGAATCCGGCAGTACGGGTTCCCGCGATAAAATCCGGAACCTGCTCACCTTGTAGTATTCCACCGGTTCGAGTCTAGGATTCTCCACCGGCGAACACATCCCGGAACAGCTATCGCCCGCACGGATCGCGTGTTTCACCTGCTGTACGTTTCCGATCCCAACGGTAAGGGGGGAGGGGCGTTCCCCGACCGTCCCGCCGATCCGCAGCAGGAAGCCGAGATACGAATGATATCGCTGGTCAAAAGACCGCGTCAGGCGGATCCGGGGTTGAATACCGATGACTAGGCCTGAAAATGTCAGTTTTTTTTCCATCGGCGATTTTAAGTTGCGCGGCTACATTGGATACTGAGTTTATGAAACAAATAAGTTCGTTAATTTAAGGGCAGAAGCGGCATGGACGAGCATTATTTGCGTTCCTTTCCTTTCAAGAATCCGCTTTACGGTCGGGGGGGGCATCTCAGATTTATCATGCCCGGATATTTCATTTACAGAGCGTAAAACAAGATCACCTTCAGGCAGATTTACCGCAAACGCAAGCAATCTGGAATGAACTTATTTTTCTCACCTGCGGGGATGAAAGGACAATCCAGCGCTGCACCCCTCCCCCCTTGCGCATAATGGTATCCGGCAGTTTGATTCGCAAAGTTCACACATCACCCCTGAATCCGTGCGAAATATACCTTTCATATTTTTGATTGTCAACTAATTTTGCCATTTTCGGCAGATTTTTCTTGACTTTCTGCGAAGTATTTAGTAGTTTTCCATAGAACAACATTTCAATAATCCGGAAGCATTACCCGACGACTTGCTATAATTTATTGTAATTTTTAAATTAACCAATCAAGGAGCAAGGGGTAATACTCACCGAGTGGGTCTCAGTGAATCGGCGAGATGACTACTCGGTTTTTTTGTGCCTATTCCAAATGAACAAACTTATCATAGTGTTCCTAGCCTCAAGTATGCTCTTATCGCTCTCCTGCGAAAAGGAGAAAGGGGGAAGCATGGACCCGCCATATTCATCTCCTTTCCTTTACACGGCGAGCCTGAGCCGCACGGAAATAAACCTGGATATCGATACGAATGTGAGCGTTCCAGCGGGCGGAAACAGCGGTTACCGCATCTCAATTTCGGTGGAGGGGAAAGCCTTGCTCAACAGCTCGGGCACCCCCTCGTACGGATTATTGAACATATTCAGGCCCAATGAGACTTCCCCCTTTGTGAGTCTGAGACTGGAACTACAATCCCAAGGGGGGGATACCGTCTCTTTTTCTTCCCCCGTCACCTTCTTATTACAGAGATCCGACGCGGGGCCCCTGGGTTTGGAATTTTTAGTCCAGACTGCCTACGGGCGGACGAGCAATACTATCAGGCAGACGCTGATGATCACCAGGAGAAACAGCCGTCCGAAGATCGTCAGGGTATCCATGCCCGACAGCATAACTATCGGCCATCTATCCTCTCCAGACAGCACTTTCCTCATCGCCGCAACGGTTTCAGATTCAGATGGAATCGCGGACATTGCAGGAGCAAGCTTTATTTCGAAAAAACCGGACGGCACTTTCGCCAACAACGGCTCTTCGATACCATTATTTGACGACGGGAGCGAAAACGTTGTCTTCGCTCCGGACATAAGGAGCGGCGATGCCATATCGGGCGACGGAATATTCTCTATCAGAGTCAGGCTGGTATCCTACACTCTCAACTTTAATTTTGACCCGCCCGAGACTACCTACACACAGCGCGGAATTTATACATTTAAGTTTTCAGCCTTTGATAAAAGCGGTGCTTTAAGCGATACTGTGGCCCAGGAGATCAAGGTGAAATGATTTTTCGACGAATCTGCACATTCATCTTCGGAGTGGCTATTATTTACATCACGCCCGGCTACTGCCAGGGGACTTTCATGAAATCTTTCAAGCTGGGCGAGCAATCTACCTCCCAGCTGCCCCCGAGCAACAGCGTCTCGCATACTTACAGCAACGGCGGAGTGTTATACATAGGCACAGGCAAAGGTCTAGCCCGAAGCCTTGACGGGGGCAGGTCCTGGTACTCTTACAGGCTGGATCCGGCATTTGCCAACGAAGGAATATTCGCGATTGCCGGATCAGGGGATACGATCTGGGCTTCCACGGGCTACGACAAGGACGTAAACAATGAAAGCGTTCAGACTGGAAGCGGTTACACCGTTTCCACAGACGCCGGAGTGACCTGGCGGCACATCAACCAGACAATCGATGCGCGCGGCGATAGCATTCTCACTCCCGCCTACGGTATTAACGATTCAATCTGGCTCCTTCCCGTGGTTGTCCCGGAGCAGAATGTTACATTCGACATCGCGCTCTCACCAGGAACTGTGTGGATAGCCAGCTGGGCCAGCGGCCTCAGGAAATCAACTGACAACGGCCTGCACTGGCAGCGGATACTCCTGCCTCCTGACACGATGACCTCCCTTAAGCCCAGCGATACCCTTTGGTCATACGCGGCAAACGATTCCCTCAGGCAGAGGAAGATATTCCGGAAATTTGACCCCCGCAAAAACAACAACTTTCTGGCCTTCTCGGTTTACGCCTCCGGTAACGACACGATCTGGTGCGGGACCGCCGGGGGCATAAACAAATCAACAGACGGCGGGAATAGCTGGGTCCGATACAACCACCAGAATCAGGCTTCGCCGATTCTGGGCAACTGGGTGATCGCAATCAGGGAACAAAAATTCAGGAACATCGGCCGCCTCTGGACCACAAACTGGAAGGCCGAGGATCCCAATGAGGATTTCGGTGTAAGTTACACAGATGACGGGGGCAGGACCTGGAACAACCTGCTGGCCGGTGTGCGCGCTTACTACTTTGCCTTTAAAGATTCCGTCGCATACATAGCGACCGATGAGGGTGTTTACAGGACTGCTGACGGAGGGCTGAGCATGGTTAAAACCTCCAGCTTCTTCGACCCCTCATCACACCAGGCGATAATCTCGCCCAAGGTATACACCGTCGAGGTAATCGGCGATACCGTCTTTGTCGGGACATCAGATGGCATCGCCAGCACCGTCGACAACGCCTCAAATGAGTTCGGTTCCTCCTGGAAAATACTCCGATCCTATCAGCAGCTGAGCTCAACAGACGAAACATATGCCTACCCCAATCCATTTTCTCCCGGCAGTGAAGTCACCAGGATTCATTATGGCATAAAAGGCCAGTCCGGCAGCCGGGGACCAACCGGCGGAGTTCGCATAGATATATTCGATTTCGGAATGAACCGTGTACGCACACTGATAAGCGACGCAGGGCGCAATAGTGGCAGGGAATACGACGAAATCTGGGACGGCCGAAGAGACGACGGCCGCACCGTAGCAAACGGCACATATTTCTACAGAATCAAGATTGACGACAGCGATCCGATTTTCGGAAAAATTTTAGTGCTTCAATGATATGAAGAAGCTTACTGCTTATATCCCAGTCTTTCTTTTGTTTGCGTTAGGAGGCTCCTGCCTCGCTCAGACTGCAGGCACGGCTGGCGCATTTGCCCGCATGGGCTACGGCGCACGAGGCATGGGAATGGGGAATGCCATGACAGCCGTTACCGCCGGAGATATCAGCACATACTACAATCCCGCCCTTGCCGCTTTTTCCACGCAGCGCGTCGCCGCTGCCACATTCGGCATAATGGCACTTGACAGGTATATCAACTTCATTTCCTATACGCAGGCGATCAAGCCCACAGCAGGCATATCCGCAGGCCTCATCAACGCAGGAGTCCGGAACATAGACGGCAGGGACAATGACGGCATTCACACGGAGGATTATTCCACCTATGAAGACGAATTTTTCCTGGCCTTCTCAAACAGGCTTCATGAAGGCTTTTCCTTGGGCGCCGCGATAAAATTATATCACAGCAAGCTCTTCGACCAGGTCAAGTCCACGACTGTGGGCTTTGATCTGGGTGCGTACTACCAGGTCACTGATTATTTCTCCCTGGGCTTAGCTGTACAGGATATTAATTCAAAGTACAAGTGGGATACAAAATCGATCTACGGCGAGCTTGGCAGGCCGACTGAGGATAAATTCCCCACCCTGAGGCGGTTAGGGGCAGCATTCAGGCTGCCGTCCAACGCCGCAGTGATATCCGCCGAATACGAGAACTCCTCCGAGAATACGAACCTCATTCGCCTGGGCTTCGAATACAACCCCATGGAGAATTTCAGCATGCGCGGCGGCATCGACCGCTGGGATTTCAGCGAGGATGCAACCGGCGCAAAACCGACATTCGGATTTACCATCAAAAATTCATTCGGCACGTGGACGCCCGCGGTAAACTACGCATATGTTTTTGAATCTTTTGCCCCTCACGGCATGCATATTATCACAATATCGGCAGTTTTCTAAAAAACCATGAAAAAAATCCTTTTCCTAATTGCCGCATCAAATCTGGCAATGACCTGCATGCTGTTCGCACAGGCAGGCCAGACCGGGCTTGCATTTCTTAAGCTCGGGGTCGGCGCCAGAGCGCTCGGAATGGGCGAGGCATACTCGGCTGCAGGGGACGATCCTTCTGCGGCTTATTATAATCCCGCAGCCCTTTCGGCTCTCTCTTGTCCGCAATTCATATTCATGCACAAAGAGTGGATACAGGACGTGAGAACGGAGTTTATCGGGGCAGCTGTTCCCTTGGATAAATTTGCATTGGGCGTAAGCGTAAATTCAACAAGCGTCAATGATATCGAGATCAGGTCGACGCCGGGTCCGGCACTGGGGACATTCAGCGCCAGGAACGCCTCCATAGGCATATCCGGCTCCTACAACATAGACTCCTCCCTCAGCCTGGGTGTGACGGGAAAATTCGTTTATGAAAAGATCCTCATAGATGATGCATCCGGTTATGCGGCGGATATCGGCGGGATATACAGGACACCATGGAACATCACCCTGGCCGCAGGCTTTAACAATATCGGCTCCCTGAGCGCTCTGGCCGATGAAGCCTCGAAGCTGCCCCGGTTTTTCCGCGGGGGAGGTGCATTCCGGACTTACATTGAAAGCATTGACGGTACGCTTACCCTTAGCTCCGACATCCTTTCCTATACAGGTGAAAATAAAACTCATCTGCATATGGGGGCCGAGCTTGACTACCGGAGGTCATTTGCGCTCCGGTTGGGTTATCAGACAGGCTACGACGCCAGGAATTTCTCTGGGGGCCTGGGGCTGAGAGAGGGTGTTTTTAGCGTCGATTACGCTTTCGTTCCCTTCAGGTACGACCTGGGTTCAACGCATACCTTTTCACTCGGCATATGTTTCAGATAAAGCCGTATAGAAACACGTATATTTGATACAAAGGAAAACATGAGGAAAATATTATTTGCTCTCTTGATCATACTTGCCGTACCGCTCATCGGCCGGGGCGGGGACAAACCCGAACTGAAATGGAGAAAATTTGAGGCGGGCCTTGCCGAGGCAAAAAAATCTGGTAAAAAAATCCTGCTTGACGTCTACACCGACTGGTGCGTTTGGTGCAAGAAACTGGATAAAGAAGTTTACGGCAATGAAAAGATTGCGGAATACCTCAACAACCAGTACGTGCTCATCAAGCTGAACGCCGAATCAAAGGTGAAAGTCAAATACAAGGGTGAGAAGCTCACCGAAATGGAACTGGCCCAGGGTTTCGGTGTGAAGGGTTATCCCACCATAATTTTTCTAGAGCCAAATGCCGACGCCATTAATAAGCTCGGCGGGTATGTCGGCCCGGACGAGTTCCTGCCGATAGCAAAATTCATAGGCGAAGATCACTTCAAAAAAATGAGCTGGGAGGATTACAAGATTAAGAACGGGATTCGCGATAAGATTGTAAACTGATAAAAACCTACAATATCAGGCCCTAGGAGAATTAATTGACATCTGAAAACGGGCGACCTCCGCTACAATCCTCTCAAGATCTATCATCTGGATGCACTCCAGGTTGAATGGGCACTCCCTCTTCCAGCAGGGGGAGCATTCCAGGCCTTCCGGCACCAACTTCACTCCTCTGGAGAAAAGATCGATTTCCTGGGGACAGCTTAAGCCGAACCAGGCTATGACATGTTTTTTCATTGCAATCGCGGCATGCATGCCGAACGAATCGCCCGTGATTACCACGTCACAAAGGTTCACGTAGCAAATCCCTCTCCTCACACCCCCGGTAGTCGGCGTGCCGATGAGCTTATCACCAGCGTGGCGGGCAATTTCCGAGTTGCGCTCCGTATCTTCGGGTCCTCCCAGCAACAGAAGCCGGACTCCCTCCCTCCCCGAGAGCTGCTCAACAAGCACAAGATGCTGCTCAACCGTCATTTTCTTGTTCGGATACAAGGGAGAACATCCGGTGTTGAAACCGACGATCAGGGGGGAAACTCCCCCCGCTCGGGAGCGCGAGGCGGGCAAACCGTATTCCCTTCTGGCCTTCATGCAAAACTGTTCTTCTTCCTGCGTTAAACGAAGGACATATTCGTCTCTCTTGTACTGCAATCCCATCGCCTCTGTAAGCAGCTGCGAGGTGGTCTTCCGGTTGATCCGGAATTTCAAATGGTCATCCAGCCCCAGAGTGTAATTATATCTGGCCTCGGTGTTCAAAGGGATTATCTGCCCGTTTCCGTTCAAACCGTAGCCGAGTTTCTTCCCCGACCTGACTGCCATCGTGAAGGCGCATGAACTCACCGACTTGTCGATATTCATAACCACATCGAACTTAAGTGCCACCAGCCTTAGCCAGCTTTCGGGCCCCCAGATATATACATTATCGATGTAGGGATTATTTTCAAGCAGGCGGGCTGCGTTGCCGAGGGTTATCCATGAAATAGTGCTTGCGGGGTATTTCCTTTTAATAGCGGGCAGAAGTGTCGTACTTACCAGAACGTTCCCCATGGCCTCCAGGTTCACAATCAATATTTTCGTACCGTACGGCCTGGGATCCGCGCATTTCTCCAGACATTTTTCGCCGGGGAAACAGGGCTTGTATCCCGTGAAATTTTTACAGTCAGGGATTCTGACCGGGCCACCGGCAGATTTTCCCGGCTTCCTGTGTGCAGTTTTTTTCCTCATAAAGCCCTCTCCTGTTTTTGGAGGATATTGTTTTTCTCGATCAGCCTGGCGAATGCAGCCAGGAGATCCTCGGCACAGAGCTCTTCCATGCAGGGATTCCCTATCGGGCATTTTGTATAGTTGCAGCCCAGGCAGGATAGATCTTCTTTGCGTACAATCTCATGGCCCTCCCCCACGGGTCCCTGCAGCATAGGATTAGTCGGACCGAAAATTGCCGCAACGGGGGTTCCGACTGCGGCTGCGATATGCATCGGACCGGAATCGTTTGTAACAAGAGCGGAACATTTCCCCAGAATTGCCGCCAGCCCCTTCAAACCGCAGGGGGGAATCAGATATGATTTCGCTTTCATCATTTTCTGAAGCTCAAGGGCGACGCCTTCCTCACCGGGCCCCCAGATGATGAGCGGTACTGCTTTATATTTCCCGGCAATCTCATCCCCAAAACGTGCGAAGTGGCGTATCCTCCAGCGTTTTGTGTACCAGCCACCCCCGGGGTTTAAGGCTACAAGGAATCTGCCCGCCAGGTGGTTCTCCCCGATAAAACTGTCGGCAAAGCTCTCAGCCTCCTTTGTCAAAGGGAAACGGATCGATCTGGTAATTACAGGTACACCCGCTGCACGCAGAGCATCCAGATTAAATTCGGTGTTATGCACCTCAGCGCCCCGCGGCTCGGCAACTATATTATAACAATATTGCCGCCATTTAAATCTGTAACCGACGCGGTATTTTGCCCCGCTGAACAGCGTTACGATGGCACTGCGCGGGTTCCCGAACAGATCGATCACAAGATCATAGCGGTACCTCCGGACCCTCAGGATTAGCTCCAGGCCTTTCTCTTTTTTATTGTCAAAGACTATCGCGGAATCTGCGGCAGGGTTCCCTTCAATGACTTCCCTGCCCGGCTTTTCAACAAGGAAGTCTATCACGGCATGCGGGAAAGCGCTGCGCAGATTCTCCAGCACAACTGTCGACAGCAGCACGTCCCCTATCGCACGCAGCTTGATTACCAGTATCTTTTTAACGCGGTTCTTGTCGATTACCATTAAATTCAATGCGGGTCATCAGGCCTCCAATATAGAAAAAGCCCCGAATCAATTCAAGGTGAGGGGGTAGAAAGGGTATATATTACCCAGAGTTAAAAAAAGCTACAGGCGGAACAAATTTCTGGACAGGCCAGAATTCAATAAATCCGGCCGTGCGCGTGAGATCCCCCGTTCAGACGATTATACACGGAAAATCCATATTGGGTTGCTTCTCAAGCCGATTGAACCGGGCTGGCATCAAATTGGGCATTCATTGAAGCATATCTCTATGAGTCCTCCCATTCAGAGCCCAATCCCGATCAGGAAAAGCAGAGTTTTTGTGACATATCTTGATCTCCCCTCGGTGAATACACCTCCACCCGGATTATTAATCTCATATTCCGGTTCAGATACCATATACCTTATCCCGAAATCCAGTTTTTTGTTTAACAGAATACCCGCACCAACACCCCATCCGAATGTTATTTTGATGGCCATATTTTGTGAGAACTTCGCACCGAACTCGTCAACTGTAACCTCGGGGCATACGCCGTAAAGCAGGCCACCATGCCCCCTACCGTAAATTGTAACCCTTTCGGATGTGGGGAAGGAGTAACCGAGGCTTCCCATAGGCCATAGAAGCAGCCACGGATCAGCTTTGATTGTGCTCCCGGCGGGTATTTGAAGGGATTTCTCCATGATTTTCGCCAGCAGTATCTGGGCATCAAAGGGATGATAACAGATGATGCCGGAAATTCCGATTTCAGAATTCAGGAAAAATTTCGTGGTAGCCTCGGCACCCCCCGAGAATCCGGTTCTTGCAAAACCTCCAGATACCAGGTCTGTGGAAGAGAAAGGACCAAGCGGAAAACTTATCCCCCCGTAAATCCTGGATTGCGCCTGGGAGATATTAATAGCAGCAAAAAGGATGAGAATGTGCAGTATCCCCACTCTGCATCCGTTGAATAAGCTCTTAAGCATAAACTATTACCCTGGTCTCAGGACGCTGGCTATGGATACAGTTCTATAAAAGGCACTCGAGTAATAATCAATTAAAAAATAAACGTCATACCGATTTTAAACGAGTCGTTCGTTAAAGGGGGATCAGATTCAAACGGGTAGTTCATCTTTTCCTTTCTCAATTCGTATATTCCATAGGAAAAGCCGTTTTTAAGCACAAAGTTCACCACCGGGGCCGCAACCGGAGTCGACTTCAGTATTCTGGATACGAATTCATCAATGAGTCCCTGGCCTGCGACCTCGATTAACGAGCTCCCGACCCATTTCCAGAAAAGATGCCCCGGAAAAACAATGGCCCTTTCGTAGGAAGCGCCTATGTTTACAAGCGGAATAATTTGGACCTGCAATCCCCCTTCAACCTTCGTCCCGAATCTGATAGTACCGTCATAAGGTAATAGCAGGGCGCTGTCCAGAGGATTCGACAAATTATCTATTATGCTCAGGCGGGACCAATGAATACCGAATGAGTTATAGAGAACTATCGCAGACTTTCCCATAGCATACCCGTACCCCTCGTCCTCTCCCAAATTCACTCTCCAGAGATCTGTGTTTATATCCCCGGAAGCAGATTTGTTGGCAATTTCGTTAGAGATGTTGGCGAGGGAAATGTGTTTGAACTCATATTCAATAATACTCCCGGTATTGATATCCTTTATTTCCGACGAATCTTCCTCCCATTTATGCCGCCTCCACACCTTCCATGAATGACTATAGGCTTTCGATACTGTGGTACTCCCCAATTTAATCTCCCCCACACGGGGATCTGAGAAGGACTGGTTCAGATCTTTCAGTCTGCCACTTGAGAATCCGTATGATAAGCCGATGGACGGCTTGTTGTGAAATTCTGTAATAATTGTTTCCTGATTATCAGTTGAACTTCCCTGCCCGAATCCAATGGCATGAATCGTAAAAAAGACCATGAATGCGGCAGAAATTCTACGGATTGCTAATAACATATTCCCCTCCATGATTAGATTTTATAATACCTCGCTTAAACTCAACACCCATCTCAGCTTTAATTTGTTTTCGTCTGCTTTTGGCATGCTCACGTAGACCGGAAAATCTACCCGCAGCGTGTACAGCCCTAAAGAGTTCAGGATATCCGACTGTGAAAAGGATCCGAATATTGTCGAGAGCGAAGCCAGCCTGAAACCGAATCCGAAATCAACCTCAAATCGCCGATTCAAGAGGGCTTCCCCGCTTTGGGCAATCCTGCCTGCATCAAAGAAAACCGAGCTGTATACCCTGTGCATTAAATAGCTCAGCAAGGGAAGGTTAAGGTTAACAAACGGAATCAGCTTTGAAAAGCGCGCTTCTGCGTTAATGGCGTCTATTTTTTCCCCCCTAGCCAGGATCCCGTAATAGCCTCTCATGTTTCCTCCCCCCTCGGACATTGCATGATCCCGCAGGGTGCTGGGCAGAGGGCCCTTGCTCCTGAAAAATGGTTCTTCCATCTGGTCGATCGGAGACGAACCGGAAAAATAGTACTTGGTTTGTTCGGGAATATCGCCGTAGCCGATGCCGTTGTAGAATCTGAGAGCCAAATCCCACCCTCCAGGCATGTTAAGACGCCCTTTTACCTGGAAAGTCCTCTTCGAGTACTGAAAATCCCCGCGCCCGAGGAACGTGGTGGAGCCTTCGAAAACCGCGGAGGCATTGACATTCCAGAATCTTCCCCTGTTGTAATAATAATAGCCGAAGAGGGCCCTCTCCAGGGCCCCCTCCTCCCAGGTTTCCCGGTGGAGGAGATACTCTGAATTGTCCGACCGGGAGTAGGAAAATGTAAGGCGGAACGTGTGGTAAGGAGATATACCGTACCGGCGCCGCAGTTCTTTCTGAAGGGAGACGGAAGCCCCTTTCCTTCCTTCCATCCTGTAAAGGCCCAGCTGTGCCCTGCTGAGAGGCGTGAGACTGTATGTGTTGTGCGAAAGGTTGAGAGCGTAATCAAGCGTGTTGTCCCTTGTATTGTAGGCTTGCCAGAGGTTTGCACCGTAGAGGTCTTCCAGATAGCTGCCGCTAATTTTATATCCAACATTCCACCCCCCCTGGTCGGTGTACCAGAAGGAAGGCCGCCATTTCAGCAAATAAGCATCCACAGGAGGAATATTGAACATGGTGTTATCCAGCCGCGCTATAATCTTTGGGGAGCCGCTTCTGTTGTTCAGCCTGTTAATGTCCAGGATGCGTCCGTCCGGATTCAGTTCGGCCCTGAGGGGTTCGGACTTGAGTTCAAGAATCGTATCCTGCTCCGTTTCTGCATTCAACCACCTGTCGATGGGGAAGTAGACCATCTGTCTGCTCCCGTCAGCCATATCGATCCTGACATCAACCGGCATGATCGCAGGGTTGTATCTGCGCACCGAAAGCTTTGCCTGGTAAACCGGCTGCCCCGGAGTAGGCAACAGCCTGGCATCAAATCCAGAAATGCCGTAATCGCAAGTAACTGTCTTGTTGAACCATTCGTCAAAAAACCAGCTCAGGTCCCGCCTCCCTCCAGAGGTCTCCATAGCCGCAAAAAAATCCTCCGGATACGGGTGCTTGAATTTCCACCGGCTGAAATAATCCTTCATCCCATTTTCAAACAGGGAGTCCCCGAGTACGTACTGCAGCATGTACAATACCGCGCCGGTCTTGGAATAATATGACGATCCCGATAGCGCAGAATGCCGGTTCCGGTAAGGGTGGGTCGTAACGGGCTCCTCGTACCCTGTCTTTGCGATCCTGAAACTCTCGCGCTGGATCGATTCGCGCCCGGCGTCATTGGGAAAGTGAAGAAGCTTCTGATACCATTTTGTCCATATGTACTCGTTGTTATACCGGCCGAAATAATCTTCAGTCGCCGCCACCGTCATATAGGTCGCGAAACCCTCGTCCATAAACGGATAAGATGTCTCGTTGCTTCCCACCATCATTGGAAACCAGTTGTGGGCTACCTCATGAGTGATTATGCCGAATAGCGAATTCGATTCATCCTCCCCGTAATGCCCGATAAACGTGATGCCCGGGTACTCCATGCCCCCCCCAACCGGTCCCTCGACAATAAAAACGTTCCGATACGCATAGGATCCGAAATGCTCGCTAAAAAATTGGACGGCATGAGCGCCGTGCCTTGCTGCATCCTTCCAGAACTCCTCCTTGTCAGGAAAATAAAGCGCGTGTATCGTCACAGGTGTTTCTCCGGCGCGCGGGAGCAAGCCCGTGGCGTCCCAGATGTAGTTCTCGTTTGCCGAGAAGGCAAAGTCCCTCACGTTATCTGCATGGAACTTCCAGGTGGTCATGACGGTATCCACTGCGCCCCATTCCTTTTTTGAATAATCCGCGATACGCACAGTGCCGGTGTCTGCCTCCGACTGCTTCAGGCGCCTCAGCACGCTATCGGGATACACCTCCTCGGGATTCACCAGCACTCCCGTATAACCCAGAGTGAAGCTCTTCGGCAGAGTTATGTTGACGTCGAAGGTCCCGTACTCCAGATGAAATTCTGCCGGCCCGAGATACTGGCTTTTGTCCCAGCCGTGTTTGTCATATGTGGAGATCTGCGGATACCACTGAGCGATATCGTAATCCCGCCCTTCATGCCCAGTCCTGTCTCCTTCCTCGGGTATTTTTCCCTCGAACTCCAGATGGAAGGTAATGCTCTCGCCTGGATTCAGGGGCGAGGGCAGAATTACCCTCATAAGCGTGTTATCAATCGTATATTCCGGCGATTTTTCCACGCCGTTCAGAAGAACCGCAAACTTCAGAATCGAAATTCCGCCGGATGTCCCCCTGTAGAATTGTTTTTGCGTCTCGGCATATTTCTGGCCGCGGCTCCCCTCCGTGAACAAATTCCAGTATAGCCTGAAATACACCGCGTTCAGGACATCGGGCGAGTTATTCCTGTAAACCAAGCGTTCAACTCCCGCGATTGTATTGTCTTTCGTACGCAGGGTGGCATCAATCTTGTAGCTGACATCCTGCTGCCAGTATGATTCCGCCATCAATAAGGCGGGGCAGAGTAAAATCAACGCAAAAAGTGTTCGCATTATTTCACCTGGGGTTTCCCATAATGTTCAAGTGTCTCAAAATTTGCATTGTCGAAATTTGATTCGAAGAACTCCGCATGTATGCTTCTCACTGCCTGCGGAAGCACGGCATCATCAAGCACCAGATTCAGGCTCGAATTTGACGCCCCGAATGAAATCATGGTGATCCCCAGATCGGAGATCGGCCTGAAAATCCTGTCCAGCAGGCCACTTGCGTTGCGTATATTGCTTCCAACGATGCTGACAATCCCCTTCCCTTCAAACACGGTAACTGCGCCCATCTCTGCTATTTCCTGGACAAGGGAGGCCAAGTGTACATTGGCTTCAATGACAACCGAACAGCTATGTTCGGAAGTCGCCGTCATGAGGGCCACGATATCATGCTTTGTCAGCACGCTGTATACGTGTTCCCAGAGAAGATACGGGCTGAAGCGCTTCCGGGGGATGACATTCAGCACCACCGCGTTCCGCTTGTAAGCGATTGACTTCACTAGAGTACCGCCCGGATCGGCTGCTTTTGTCACCAGCGTGCCAGAGAGTTCGGGGCGGCGGGAGTTGTAAATATGTATCGGAATGTTTTTTTTCAGAGCGGGAAGCATCGTGCCCGGATGCAGGACTTTTGCGCCGAAATATGAAAGCTCATAAGCTTCCTCGAATGAGAGCACCTTTATTTTCCTTGGCGCCGCTACAACTGCCGGATCTGCGGTCAGCACCCCGTCAACATCCGTCCATATCTGGATGTCGCTTGCATTCAGGACTGATCCGATTATTGAAGCCGAATAATCCGAACTCTCACGCCCCATGGTGGTCCTGCACCCGGACTGGGTTACCCCGATAAACCCCTGAGTGACCGGTACTTTTTCATGCCGAAGGATCGGCTCGGTGAGCGCAGTGAGGCTTTTGCCAATCAAATCCATTGCCGGCGCTGCGCGGGTGAAATTGTCATCAGTAATCATGAATTCTTTGGTGTCAAGCCATGCTGATTTCACGCCGCTCTCTTCAAGGGCGGAGGTCACTATCCTGGAGGAAAGGATTTCGCCGTAGGTGCAAAATGCATCCATCGCACGCGGCGTCAGCTCCCGCAGTATTGCCACGCCCTTGATCAGCTCTTCCAGCTCGTTGAGAGAGGATGAGATAATTCCTCGCAGCTCGCGGTGCCTGTTTTTATCCTTTATAAGTTCATCGATGATCTTATAATGACGATCAAACAATTTCAACAGGACGGTGCGGGCCTCTCCCCGGTTTCCCTCGGCAGCCAGGTGGCCGGTTTTCTCCAGCATGTTCGTCGCCTGCGCAATAGCCGAGATGACCACAAATGGACGCTCTCCCAGCCGGGATTTTACTATGCGTACGACATTGGCCATCGCGGCGGCATCCTGCGTTGACGTGCCTCCAAATTTCATTATGATCATAATTTTACTGGAACTCCTTGCTTTGGCTGGGCTGATTTGTCATATTACAATGCGAATGATAAAAAACAAAAAAATGCCCCTCATTCTTCCGGTCTGAGAGGCATAAATTATTTGCTGGGGAGGAGGCACGTTGTTAAAAGGATAATCGAACTATTTCTCTCTGGTGTCCTGGTGAAGAAATTTTTGTTTCTGCCTTTTCCTAATTAAAAAAATAAGGTATAGCATCACCCCCAGGATCCCGATGCCCAATATTATAACATTTAATCCGACAAATTCGACCGTTTCCATAGCATCCTTCAGGGTCCTTAATTGAAACCACTATGGTCTATTACGAATAAAGCTGTGAAATGTTCAGATTCCGTCACCGGATCACATTCCTTTTAACATAAAAACCTGTGTATATCCAATTATTGCAAGGAATTTATTAAAAAGCAACCCCCTTTTCAATAAATAAGTTTTCTTCGCCTGCCAGAATGCATGAACTAAACCTCCCAAGTTCCATTTTTCAGGGAGATGCTATACCTTAAAATTGATGCAAAATTTCACACCGGTCTTTTCCAGCGGTTGAGTTCCTGTACGAGCCTTGAGTTTTCGAGGGCTATCGTCAGTGCGTTTGCAAATGACTCCAAAATGACTGCCTCCTCTTCTATAAACTGGGGGTCCCTGTTCCGCGCAACGACAAGTATGCCAAAAATCGAGTCTCTCCCCTTCAATGGAACTGCTATGAAGTGTTCCTCGACTGGCTTCATCCCCTCCGGATAGCTGGAACGTGGATCCTGCTGGGCATTGTTTGCCATGACCATCTTTCCGCTGGCTGCCGCCGAGCCGATTATGCCTTCTCCCCACTGAAGGGGAAATTTTGCCAGCCTCCTTGAAAATTGTGTATGCTTTGATAAGGTGTGGGGTGAAAACAATTTTTTTTCTGGATCGTATGTGTAAATGCCGGCAAGATCGTGATCAACAAGCTTGCTGATGCCTGCGGTAATCGCCTTGAATATCCGTCTGATGCTCGTGTTTTCCAGCACCATAAAATTAGTATTCTGCAGAGTCTCCAGCCGTTTTGCCTTGAATTTAACATCTGTAATTAGACGGTTGATTTGCTCGTTTGCCCGCTGAAGCTCCTCTGCATATTGCACATCGGTGATATCGCGGGCTGTCACCACAATTTCCCCCGATTTTGGCGGACTTCCGGTAATTTTCGACATGGAGAGGCTCACTACCTTGAGATTGCCCTCCTTCCCTTTCCAGCTCACCGTGAAATTTATCAGCCTTCCTTCCTTCCGCAGGAGTCTGTATCCCTTAAGCATTTTCCGGTTATCGGATGAATCCAGCCATGGATAAGGCGGTTTCCTGCCCAGTATCTCCTGCGGCTTGCAGCCCAGCATCCTCGAATGAGCTTCGTTGCACATCAGGATCCTCCCGTTTTCATCCGAGATATAAAGTGCATCCTCCATCGAACTAATGATCCGATGCAGTTTCTTCCCATCACTTCCCCCGGGCCCGCCATTCCGTGTAAATTGCCGGGGTTCCTGAAAAATGCTGATCGTTCCGGCAAGCTTACCGTCAACTCCCTTAAAAGCCACTATAAGGGCTTCCGCCTGGAAGGAACTGCCATCTCTCCTTTGGATCTCAATATCACCGGACCATTCGCCTTTCCTGGTGAGGCGGTTTTTAATCACCGAGCTGTATTTCGCACGGTTTTCCTTCCTGTAAAGGACATACAGCAAAGAACCCAGCAGTTCCTCCTGCCTGTAGCCCGTTCTCTTGCAAATCTGGCTGTTAAGGAAAGTGATTGATCTCTTCCAATCGGTGATTACAACGCCGGTACGGGATAAATCGGTGTTGAGCCGCTTGGGTTTCGCCCTAAATAATGCCGGATCAGTTTTCATGTCAATCAATGGCAAGATTGTTAGTGTAGAATCAGCCCTGGGTCCGATTCATATTTTCTAACCGAAACAAAGCGCATTCATAAACAAAAGAGGGGACATTATCCGCCTCATCGTAAATTTTCCCCGGATTGATTCGGCTGCAGGCTCCCAGATTATTTACCGCTAAGTTCGTCCAGAAACTCAACCGCCCTGCGCAAGTGCGGAATAACTATGGATCCCCCGACGGTGAGCGCGACGCTGAAAACCTCGAACATCTCGTCATCTTTCACTTTTAACTTTTTGCACTGCGTGATGTGATATGAGATGCAGTCGTCACACCTGAGCACCATTGATGCCACGAGGCCGAGCATTTCCTTAGTTCTGGCATCTAGCGCTCCCGCTTCATACGTCAGTGTGTCGACGCCGAAAAACCTCTTTATGGGGCGGTTATCCGCCTCAAGTATCCGCTTGTTCATTTTCTCTCTGTAAGATTCGAATGCTTCTACGCGTTTGCCCATATATCGCCCTTATGTATGTTCAAATGAGTGATTATGACATAGCTCTGGTGTTATCTCGTGCAGCCGTTATCGACTCCTTTTCCTCTGATAACAAATCCACTTGATCGGAGGTGCCCGGTTTTTTCCAGGCTTTGTACATTGCAAGCATATGTAAAATAACCGGAACCAACACGAGATGCACAATCTCGACGCATTGGGCCTCTTTCTCCAATAAGCCTTTTAATTTACAAATTTTCCGCATTTAAACAATAACATCAAAAAAATCATACTGGCTCGATTTGGGCCTGATCGGTTCAGTTTGATTTGTAACAGGGGAAAAAATCTCGCCCGGGGAATAGTCTGAGATCTAGCAGAAGTACTGAGCCTGCAGATAAAGCTGGAGGTCCTACGATGTCAGTATCGGCTCAGAAGTTCAAATTCAATGCTTCCTTTAATCCTCTGCCAACTTTCGCTGATTTAAAATCATTAAGTTTGCCAACACGGTCTCCAAGCCGTTCTTTGTCAACTGCCCTTACTTGACCACAATGAGCAACACTATCTTTTTCTAAGCTCCCTTCGCCTGCGGGAATCTCGACATGTATTGAACTTGTTTTCCCGAAGCCGTCAGTTATCGGACAAGTGATTACAACAGATGACGATTCATTTATCGCGTCTGTAGATACGATTACTGCCCGTCTCTTCTTTTGTATTTCGCTTCCTCTTATCGGGTCAAGATCAACTTTGTAAATCTCACCTCGTTTTATTTCCATTTGTTAGACCTTTGATTCTGCGCTTCTCCATTCAGCAGCCATCCGTTTATCAGCATCGTAATAGAGCTTACATGCCTCTCGAATTTCATGCGCAATCCTTTCTTTTTCGACTTCTGCCAGGTAGAACTCAATTGCTTTTCTGATTATATCGCTCTGAGTCTGGTGATGCTGACTGGCGATGGCTTTGATTTTCTCAACCAATGCAAATGGTACCAAGAAATTTATTTTGGTCATTATCTTTTTCTCAAGTTCCGTAATATTTCCAGATTCAGATGCCACTCCAAAATTCTGCATGGCCCATATTCCTTAAATACCATATTATTATGACATATTCCAATCCGTATTTTCTTTATGGTTAATGATACGCATTGGGATTCAATGCGTCAATCGTATAATTTAATAATCTGAAATTGCTCACAACCTATTGATAAATGAGATGGTTACCCTAAGCACATTATCTAAATACAATCGATTTGCTTACCGTAATCTTATGCTTGACAATAATGCGTGTAATGCGAAATTGTATTTAGTCCATTCGGAGGTCATAAGATATAATCAAATCTCTCTGGAGTCTCTCAAAGCTCGCTTAGCAGCAATCGAAAAGGAGCGCGACGCTATTCTCGCCGTAATTGCAGTATATGCAGAACAGCCCCTTGAAGATTCCAATGCCTACACCCCCGTTACTGTTCGACTGCAGCCGATCTCATTCTCAGTTCGAGGAAGGGTCGTGGATGGTATTATTGAGCTTATCCATAGGGTGGGTAGGCAAGTGACGAATAAAGAAATCCTTGACCATCTTGAAGAAAAAGGTATTAGTTTGGGAGATACAAAGAACAAGCAAGCCATGCTTGCCGCAATGCTTTCACAAGAAGTTATTAAGAAGAGCGCGAGACTGAAAAAGGTCGCTCGCGGAGTATTTGACATTAAATAAAAACAGTAACTTTTCAGGAGTTACCCCGATCGGCCTCGGTTTTGCCTCCCCCTCCGCTTTTCAGCCAACCATCCCACAAGAGGTGGAACCCAGCACATGTTTGCGGCGATTGTTTCAAGGGATGTATAGACCTGCGTTATCGGGCTGAAACCGGACAACCGGACGCAAATCAGGCCGACAGGCACAATGAGAAGGACTAAAATGCTCGCAAGCATAACCGGTTCATGGATATATTTATTAAAAGCCCCCATCCAGGTGCCCTCTTTCCTGCGGAGGTATACCATTCCCGAAATATTTGCCCCCATCTGATCGCTCATTGCATATAAATAGGGTATGTAAAATCCCCCCACTCCCGAAACGTCTATGCCGCCCTGCCGGCTGCCCCAGTCGACGATCCAAGGCACAGCCATCCCCAGGAACTTCCCCCATCCGTAGGCCTCTGCCATAGAGCCCGAAGCCTGAATGAACCTGCGGCGGAGGGCATATATGCCCTCGAAGATACTCTCTCCTTCCCCAGAAAGAGTCCGCACAATCCACTGTCCCACGGGGCTGTGCTGATAACCCAGATAATCCAGCAATCCCCCGGCAAATAAACCTCCCAAATACCCTGGAACTGTATACTTGATTAACCCGGCGAATTCCCCCACGCCGTCCGGTCTGTTTTTGTCTTCCTCACTCACTTCTTTCTCTTCTCAAAATCAATCTGCCAGGAAACAGCACCCCTTGAGCGCGAGACCAGGTGAAATACCCGGAGCATTCCTTTACTTTCCGTACCAGTGGCTTCCGCCCCCTGACAGGCAATGTTCAAATAAGTATATCCCTCGGGCTCGGTGATGTATATATCGTAGGGATCACCCCCCACAAGACTGCTCTCCCCCCTTAAGACAGAATCTTCCCATGAGATGCTCTTGATTTCATACCCCCCGCAGCTAATATGCCTGCTTGTGGCGATGAGCTGGGGATGCGGCATCTTCTGGCGTATACAGAAGAGCTGGCAGTTAAACTGGGTATCGATCTTTCCAGGATTGAATTCCTTTGAAAAGCTTCCCAGCCAACGTTTTGACCAGAATTCAAACACAAAATATTCTTTCTCCTGAGATAAACCCAGATCGCTGAAAGATATTTTCTTATAATCCCCGCCTGTTCGCCCCAGCATCATCCAGTTCTCATAATCCTTGTTGATTTCGAGAAGATACAGCTCGCATCTGGGCACGTAACCTGCATCGAAAGGTCGCGGCCCGGAACCGCTTACTTCGGCCCCTGCACCTTCCAGCATCTCCGAACGGGAAGGATCTACATCAAATATCTGGCCCGGCAGCGTGAATAAAACGGGGGAAGCCCGTTTTGCGGCTTCGATCACGTTTGTTCCGTATCTGTCCGGCTTATCCGTGAGCATCAGCACCGAACCCGTCAGGGAGGTGACCATAGTGGAGCGGTAAGCTTCTTTTAACGACAGCTCGATGTGATCGGGATCGTTTCGCCAGACCACATTGTTGAAAGAGTTGTACTGTGCCAGGCCTGCATATGAAAATCCATCATCCCCGATTCTGCACCCGTCGATAATCCCCGCGAGTTCGGGGCGGATACCCCAGCAGCCCAGCATGTAATTGCCGCGCCCGATCTCCTGGCGGATTCCCATTACCAGCTGCCTGTATGCTTCGACGCGGTCAATGTTTTTACGTTTGAAATAAGCAGGATTGCTGTTATATCCCTCATACCTCAGATGCCTGAGTGCATCCACCTTGAAGTAATCCCATCCCATTTCCCTCAGCCCCTGGTAGATGGGGCGAACGAGCGTGTCAATGGCTCCTTTTTCGGATCCGTCGATGGATAAGTTTATCCAGTTACCGATTGCGGGGTTATTATCCGAATCAAGGACGAACCATTTTCTGTGTTCTTTCGCATATTCCGCCTGATCAAATGCGACATTCGTCCAGATGCCGGATTTGAGTCCCTTGCTGTGAATGTAATCTGAGAGCGATTGTAACCCCCCGGGGAATTTTTCATTCGGCTGTAGCCAAAGCTCGGGCAGGCCCTGCCCTCGCTGGTATCCGTCATCTATCTGCAAATATTCATATCCGAAGGGTAATAATTTTTCGGATAGCACATCCGCCACGTGTTTGACATTGCTTTCTGATATGTCCCTGAAATACGCGAACCAAGAGCACCAGCCCACCACCGGCTTCTTCCAAACAGAGTATGTCCAGGGTTCAAAATATTCCAGGCGACGGTGTTTCTGATAATAATGGGGGCGGAACCTGATTATTATCTCATTGCCTTTTGCCTCGAATTGAAAACGGAGTGGTCCTCCGGATGAAAGTACAGGCGTTATCCTGACGTCCGCATAATAATCAAACGATAAGACCCAGTCGCGGTTCCTGTCGTAAAGGGCACGATTCAGGAGGCTGTTACTCAAACCGTAGCTGTGGCGGACGACATCAGGCCCGCGCGGCCTCCGGTCAGCCTCGCAGGGAAATGATTCGCGGCTGCCGGTGATTTCTCCGGCCATAATGAGCTTCGTATTCCAGTCTTCTGAAGTGAAAACGATGACCTGGCTGAGCGCGCCGTTTTTCCTCTCTACAAGAGAATTCCATCTGTACTTATCCTCGGCCAAGGTTACATGGGCCCGAAGGATCGCATGTCCCTCGTAAATCAAAACCAGCTCATTATTCGCAAAGAAAACCGTTGAAGCAGTATCGGGGGGCGGATCCTGCTGGCCCAAGCACTGGAAAGCGGAGATGAAAAATAAAATGACCCCAAAAAATACAATAATTTTACATTTTGATCTGGAAGGCATATGAACCCTCACCTACGATTGCTGATGATTCTGATCGTATCCGCGGGACCGGATCAGGCCGGATGCATTTTTGCTCCCTGAGCATTAAATCAACTCTCCGCACCGCCGGTGGTGTGGTTCTCAAGAATGCTGTAATGCGATCCGATTTCCATATCTCCCGCGAAAATGTTCTCGAAATGGTTTGATTACGTTAAATGGGGAAGCACAAGGGGATTGTCAAAAAGATAACGCCTGTTTACGTTTTTGTGGAGCTGAAGGGGATCGGACCCTCGACCTCCTGAATGCCATTCAGGCGCTCTCCCAGCTGAGCTACAGCCCCGGGATAAACAAATATATCATTGACGCTTGTAATATACAAAGAAGCTATAAAGTAATCAAATCAAGGGGAGGAGCACTGATTTTAATGACTTCCTTTTTAATTTTGAATTTATTAACTTATTGTGGCAGTATCCGTACACTATATATAGAGACCGCAGCCATGAAAAATCCCCTTAAAAATATTTCAGCCAGGTCAATACGCATCATATTCACGGCAGTTGCAGCCATTGCCCTTTTTATTACAATAACTTATTTCCTAAGGATGATGGTTTACGATGTCATAAGCAATGACCAGTGCGCATGGCGGCCAATCCCGGGAAAAACTGACTGCCTCCTGATCACAGATGTCGTTCCCGGCGGCGTAACCGACAGGGCCGGGATTAAAAACCAGGATATTCTCCTGAAAATTGACGGCAAGAGCTTCAATGGGAACCAGGCGATGGACTACATCAACTCACACAAGCAGGGGGAGTACGCCACGTACCTTGTGGAGCGTAACGGGGTGCAGTTTCAAACCCAGGTTGAAATACTCAAGCTTTTTAATGCAACATTCCTGGCGCAATTCCTGCTTGGGCTTGGATTCCTGCTGGTCGGTTATATCGTGGTCATGACAAAACCTCTCGGCAGCATTCAGAGAATGTTCGGCCACTACGGTATATTGTGCATGCTCTTTTTCGGATTGCCTGTCACCGATTTCCGTCTGGCTAATATCCCACCATGGCAGTTCGCAGTCTTTCTGACTGCGTTCTTATACACACATACGTTCGCGCCTCCGGTCTTCGTGAAATTTTTTCTGTATTTCCCGGTGCGCAGAAAAATCCTAAGCAGGAAGTGGCTCGTTCCCTCATTATACTCC
>Ga0209048_10001384_pt1 | contig 25126 bp, 21 predicted proteins | sample FrelakmetCRP12CR_FD_187146 | JGI IMG/M metagenome (GOLD analysis project Ga0209048, IMG submission 187146) | Freshwater lake sediment microbial communities from the University of Notre Dame, USA, for methane emissions studies - CRP12 CR (SPAdes)... | ecosystem: Environmental > Aquatic >... | reverse complement strand
AAGAACGTCTTCAGATCATGCGCGACCGCTCGCAGCGTGTTGGGCCGGGACCGGCCAGCCACAAACGCGAGATACGAGTCGACCAGCGGGTCACCCAGCACGAAGCGGGCCTCCCCACCAGCCGTCGACGTCCTGACGAGGCACGGGAACTGGTTCATCCCCGCATCCTCTCCGCCACGTCCGAAAGACACGGGGATGCCAGATAGATCATCCGTGTATTAGGCGTTCGGGGCGAGGGGCGCGAGTGCGGCCTGCATGTCCTCGTCGGCGATGCGGAGGGTCTCGGCCTCGGCGGCCACGCGAGCCGTATCGTCACCCATGGCCAGGCCGCGTCGGCTCGCGACGTCGGCGATCGCCGACGCGATCGCCGACGAAGCGGCGGTGAGCCGATCGGGGTCGAGCCACACGGCGGGATCGGGTGCGCCCACCGCAGGTGCGCCGACACCGGCGGGTGGGGGTGGCAGCGGGTACGCGGGCCCGGCGCCGTAACTGGTGGGCGCCAACTGATCGGCGACCGACAGCACCACCGGTCCGCCGGTGGCGGACAGGGCACCCGGCGCGCGCAGGACCGCCTCGTAGTCGAGGCCGATGGCCACGACCAGATCGGCGCCGGCGAGCCGGTCGGGCACGGACGCATCGCCCGGCCAGGTCGCGGGATCGGCGTCGGGCGGCGGGAGCACGTCGAGGTCGACGTCGGCCCCGGCCACGTCGCGCACGAGCGCGCCGAGGATGGTCGTCGTGGCGACGACCCGGGGTCGACGGGCCGCGGTCGTGGGTGTCGCCCGGTCGCTCCCACCCCCGCCACCACAGGCAGCGGTCACCAGCCCGCAGCCGAGTCCGACGACCAGCGCCAGGGCTCGGACCCGTCGGGACATCACCCGACGCTACCCCGGGGGGTCGTCGGGCCGGCGGCCGTCGGCCATGGAGTCGAGCCAGGCCCGCAGCACCTCGACGGCGTCGGGCCCGAGGGCGTGACCGCCGTCGAGCTCGCGCCAGGTGACCGCCATCCCGTTGCGGGCGAGGGCCCGGGCCGCGCTGCGACCCTGCTGTACGGGGACAGCCTCGTCGTCGGTGCCGTGCACCAGCAGCGCGGCGGTCGTCGGTGCGGCCTCGCCGATGGCCCATACGAGCCCGTCGGTGTGGGGGAGGAACCCGGCCACCGCCGCCACCCCCGCCGGCCGCCGCGGCGCACCGGCGCGGAGAGCCAGCGCGAGGGCGACCGCGCCGCCCTGTGAGTACCCGACGACCACCGTCGCCGCGGGGTCGACCTCGGCCTCGCGGCACTGCTCGTCGATGAGGGCATCGAGCGCGGCCAGCGACGCGGTCAGGGCGCGGGCGTCGGGACCTTCGTCGTCCGACTCGTACCAACTCGGTCCCGTGGGCCCATCGACCGGCGCCCGCGGCACCACGGTGGCGAATCTACCGACGGGGTCGAGCTGCGGGACCAACTCGGCCAGGCCTGCGGGGTCGTCGCCGTAGCCGTGCAGCAACACGAGCAGCCGGGTCGCTTCGGGTGGGGTGACCGCGGCAGCGATGAGGGGGCGGGGACTGGGGTGGGGCCCGGGTGGTGGGCCGGCCGGGGTCAGCGCCCGATCAGATGCGGCCGGCGGCGACGCGGGCGCCGGTCCACCAGTAGATGCTGTCGACCCGCACGTAGTTGCCGGCGCTCGGGGCGTGGATCATCATGCCGCCACCGAGGTAGAGCCCGACGTGGCCCGGGTCGCCGCCGGTGCCGGGGCCCCAGTCGAAGATCAGGTCACCCGGCTGCGCCTCGGCCAGCGAGATGTGTCGGGTCATGGCCCACTGGGCGCCGGTGTAGTGCGCCAGGCCGACGCCGGCCTGGGCCCAGGCCCACATGGTGAAGCCGGAGCAGTCGAAGGCGTTGGGGCCGGCGGCCGCCCACACGTAGGGGGAGCCGATCTTCGAGTAGGCGGCGGCGATGGCCGCCCCCGCGTTGCCCCGCTGTGGGCCGACCGGGACCGTGGGCGCCGGCGGTGCGGGGGCGGGCGCGGTGGGCGCTGGAGGTGCCGGCGTCGGCGTCGGCACCGGCGTCGGCTGGTTGACGCGAGGGGCCGGGGTCGTGCCGCCCTGATCACCGCCGGTGCCGGTGCCACCGGCGCCCCCGCCGCCACCCGAGTTGCCGGGGGTGGTGCTGGCGGTGCTGAGGACGCTGACCTGTTGCGCGGCCTTGGCCGCAGCGTCGTCAGCCCGGCGTTGCTGCTCGGCGGCCACGAGGGAGGTGAGCTCACCATCGATCTTGGACTTGATGCGGGCCTGCTCGTCGACGGACTTCTGGGCCTCGGACTTGGAGGCTTCGACCTGCGCGGTGTACTGCTGGGCCTCGGCGACCGCGGCCGCGAGTTTGGCGGTCTCGGTCTCGGCCTTGGCCTTGGTGGCCTCGACCCGCTCGAGGAGATCCTGGCGGCTGCCGCTGGCGATCTCGAGGTAACCCCGCTTCTGGGGGGCGACGTCGCCGGTGCTCGTGACCAGGGCCTCGAAGCCAGGGTCGTCGTTGCCGGTGACGTAGGCCTGGATGGAGAAGCGCCGCAGCTCCTCTCGACGCTGGGCCAGCTCGGCGTTGGCGGTATCGACTCGGGTCTGCGCGTCGGAGACGTCGGCCTGGGCCTTGCTCAGGGCGAAGTTGGCGCTCTCGTACTCGCTGTTGAGGCGGGCGAGCGACTGGTTGAGGGCGTCGAGCTTGTCGGCGACCGCAGCGGCCTCGGCCTGCTTGTCGGGGGCCGCCTGCGCGTGCGCAGGGGTGGCGGCGAGCGCGGGGGCGGCGGCGAGACCCAGCACGACGATGCCCGAGAGCAGCCTGCGGCGGAGGAAGGGAGCCCGGGAGCCGGGGGGGCGGCGGCTTCGATCGGATCGCATTGTCATGGAAGCTTCGCAGCTTCGTCGTCCTGTTGCAATCACCATGCAACGACCGCGCGACCGCCCCGGACGGGGGTCGATCGGGGGCTGTCCGGGCCGGGCGACGACATCGGTCGCGGGCGGATCAGCGTGGGCCGCGGCCCAGCGTCTCGGCGACCGAGGCGGCGGCTCCCGTGCCCTGGCGGATGCACACCGGGATGCCCAATCCGGCGTGTCCGGCACCGGTAGCGACGAGCCCTGGCCGGGTCGCGGCCAAGCGCGCCGCGCCGAGGCGCATCCGGTCGAGGTGGCCGGGGCGGAACTGGGGCAGGCCCTCCATCCACCGGGTGATGCGCACCTCGGTGGGTGGCCCGGTCAGGGCCATGATCACCTCGAGGTCGGCGAGCATGGCGGCGAGCAGTTCGTCGTCGCCCATGCCCAACGCACGCGGGTCGTCGTGGCGACCGGCCGACACCCGCAGCAGCGCGGTGTCGGGCCGGTCGTAGTGGGCCCACTTGCTCGAGGCCCAGGAAGCCGCCGTGACCAGCCGGCCCTCGCGTCGGTCGACGAGGACGCCACTGCCGTCGAGGGGGCGGCCGATGGCGCCCTTGGGCACGGCGAGCGTCACCATGATCGCCGAGGCGTACTCAACCGCGGCGAGGTCGACGGCGACGGCGGGTTCGAGGGGGGCGAGGAGGGGCGCGGCGGCGAAGTCGGGGATGGTGAGCACCATTGCGTCGGCGTCGATCGTGGCCCCGTCCGCGAGGGTCAGCCGATAGCGGTGTGCGTCGTCGCCTGCCTGGCCGGGGGCCCCGTCGGTCGTGTCGACGATCCGGGCGACCGTCGTGCCCAACACGATTGTTGCGCCGGCGGCGCGGATGCGCGCCGCGAGGGTGTCGGTGAGGGTCTGCGATCCCGTGGGCAGTCCGTAGAACACGGGGGCATCGGGGTCGCTCGCGGCGGCCTGGGCACGGAGCCCGGCGATGAGGCTTTGCTGGTCCCGCAGAGCGAAGGCGAACTGCGGGGCACCGGCGGCGACGCTGAGCGCGTCGGCGTCACCGGCATTCACCCCGCTGAGGAGGGGGGCGACCAAGGCCTCGAACACCTCGTCGCCGAGCCGGCGCCGCACGAGGGAACCGACCGACTCGTCGTCGGTGAACGGCGTGCCGGGCATGGTCAGGTCCTCCGCGGCGCGCGCGACGCCCTCGGACGACACGACCCCCCACGCGGCCAGCGCGTCGAGGTCGGTGGGCACGCCGAGCACGAGGCCCTCGGGGAATCGGTGCAGGCCGCCGCCGGTGAAGAGGTACGCGTTGCGGGCCGCGGGCGAGACCAGGTCGTCGCCCAGTCCGAGCTCGCGGCACAGCCCGACCGCCTCCGGCACCCGGGCCAGGAAGGCGTCGGCTCCACAGTCGACCGGCCGGCCGTCGAAGGGCGTGGTGAGGATCTTGCCCCCGACCCGGTCGGCCGCCTCGATCACGGTGACCTCGAGGTCGGGATGGTCGGTGACCAGCCGGTAGGCGGTGGTCAGGCCGGTGATCCCCGCCCCCACGACGATCACCCGGGGGTGTTCGGACATTGCGTCGGTCGGTTCAGGCATCCGCGGCCTCCATGCGGGCAAGGACCCGGTCGGCCAGCGCGGCCATCACCGCCGGGTCGTCGTTGAGGGAGCGGGTGCGGGCGAAGGTGAGCCCGGCGTCGGCGGCGACGCCGGCGGCCTCGATGTCCAGGTCGTAGAGCACTTCGAGGTGGTCGGCCACGAACCCCTGCGGGCACACGAGCACCCCCGAGGAGCGGCCGGTGGCGCCGAGGTCGCGGATGACCTCGAGGACGTCGGGGCCCCGCCACGGTTCGGGCGTCCGCCCGGCGCTCTGCCAGCACAGCGCCCAATCGGGCCAGGGCGACAGGCCGACCATCTCGGCGACCGCTGCCGCGCTCTCGCGCAGCTCGTCGGGGTAGGGGTCGCCCTCGAGCACCCGTTCGGGCAGTGAGTGGGCGGTGAACAGCACCTTGTGGTCGTCCGGCAGCCCCGCCCGGGCTTCGGTGACCGCGTCGGCCAGGTACTCGACGTACGCGGGTTCGAGGTGCCAGTGGTCGATGGCGTGCACCGTGAGGCCGAGCTCGTCACCGGCCTCGGCGGCACGGCTCTGGTACTCGCCGACGCTGAACCCGGAGTAGTGGGGGGCGAGCACGAGCCCGACGGCGTCGGTGATGCCCCGGGAGACGAGGTCCGCGACCGCGTCCTCGATGAACGGCGCGGCGTGCTTCTGGCCGAGCACGACGGTCCAGGTATCGGGCTGGCGGGCGTCGAGGGCGGCCTGCAGCGCCACGCGTTGGGCCTCGGTGCGCGCCGAGAGCGGGGAGGTGCCGCCGATGGCGTCGTAGCGGCCCTGCAGCTCCGCCAGCTGCTCGGGTGTGGGCGGCCGGCCCCTGCGGATGTGGGTGTAGTACGCCTCGACGTCGTCGGGCGTGTGGGGCGTGCCGTAGGCCATCAGGAGCAGCCCGCAGCGGGTGGGCGGGGTCATGCCGTGTCCTCCGTGGATGAGGGGGCCGGATCGACCCGGCCCTCGGTGTGCACCAGTTCGACGAGGGCTTCGAGCACCGCCGGGTCGGTCTCGGGGAGCACGCCGTGGCCGAGGTTGAACACGTGGGCGGGATGGCCGGCGTTGCGGGCGAGGACGTCGCGGGCCTGCTCGGCGACGACCGGCCACGGGGCGAGGCACAGCGCGGGGTCCAGGTTGCCCTGCAGCGCGTGGTCGGGGCCGACGCGGCGCCGGGCCTCGTCGAGCGGCACCCGCCAATCGACGCCGACCACGTCGGCACCGGCATCGCGCATCTGGGTGAGGAGCTCGCCCGTGCCGACACCGAAGTGGATGCGGGGCACGCCGAGGTCGGCCACCGCGCCGAAGACGCGGCGGCTCCAGGGGAGCACGAAGCGCTCGTAGTCGGGTGGGCTGAGCGCGCCGGCCCAGCTGTCGAACAGCTGCACCGCGGACGCGCCGGCCCCCACCTGTGAGCGGAGTGACGCGACGGCGAGATCGGTGAGGCGCTCCATCAGCCGCCCCCACAACGAGGGGTCGCCGTGCATCAGGGCCTTGGTCTTCGCGTACGTGCGCGAGGGTCGCCCCTCGATCAGGTAGCTGGCCACGGTGAACGGCGCGCCGGCGAAGCCGATCAGCGGCACCGGCAACTCCTGCACGAGGATGCGGATCGTCTCGAGCGCGTAGGGCGTGTCGAGGTCGGGTTCGAGGGGTCGGAGGCGGTCGAGGTCAGCGGCCGAGGCGAACGGCCGGTCGACGACGGGACCGGTTCCCGGGGCCACGTCGACGCCGAAGCCCACGGCCGCGACGGGCACGACGATGTCGGAGTAGACGATGGCCGCATCGACCCCGTAACGGCGCACGGGTTGCAGCGTGATCTCGGCGGCGAGGTCCGGTTCGGCGATGGCATCGAGGATGCTGCCCTCCCCCCGCACGGCGCGGTACTCGGGTAGCGAGCGCCCGGCCTGGCGCATGAACCACACCGGCACGTGCCGGTCGCCGCCCACGCCGCGGCAGGCTTGCAGGAACGGCGAGTCCGGGAGAGGCATCGCGCGCCACCGTAACGCCGGGCCACGGGGCGGCCACAAGCCGGCGGCGGTCGCGGGCGTGCGCTTGACTGGGCCCATGCGCCGCTCGATCGACGACTACCCCTTCGACCCTGCCGACTACCCGCCCGCGTACGCCGACGACGAGCTCACCCCCGTCTCGTGGGCGGTGGCCATCAGCGACGACTACGACGATGCTGTGCCCCGGGTCGTGCTGACGGTGGAGGAGGTGGGTCGGGCCGGTTACGGGCTGGTCGGCCACCTCAGCCCCGGGGTGGCCCGTCGCCTGCGGGTGGCGCTGCGCGACGCCCTCCGGGAGATCGGCGAGGACGACGGGGAGTGACCTCGCGCGCTGAGTGAGAATCATTCTTGTTAAGGTGAGAGTCGTTCTCAGCACCACGATCCAGAGGTCCTCTCTTGTCCTGTTCTCGTCGCACCCCCTGCCGGGCCGTGGGCGCTGTCGTCCTGTTCCTGCTCGCGCTTGGGGCCAGTGCGTGCGGATCGACCTCTGGCGACACCGCGTCGGGGTCCCCGGAGAGTGACAAGACCATCGTGGTGACCTTCCCGATCCTGGGCACGGTCGTGCGCGAGCTGGTCGGTGACGCCGCGACGGTGAAGGTGCTGCTCCCCGACGGGGTCGATCCGCACGACTACCGACCGTCGGCCCGCGACACGGAGGCCCTCGAGAAGGCCGATCTCATCGTCGCCAACGGCCTCGACCTCGAGGAAGGTCTGCTCGACCCCATCGCCGCGGCCGAGGCCAAGGGCACACCGGTGTTTCGTGTGGCCGAGCATGCCGCGGCCGCGCACGAGGGCGACCCCCACCTGTGGGTCGACCCGGTGTCGATGCGCGAAGCCATGGCCGCCTTGGCGCCGGTGCTCCAGGATCGGCTCGGGCTCGACCTCGCCGGCCGGCCCGCGACCGTCGATCGCGAGCTCACGGACCTCGACGCCCGCACCCGCTCCACGCTGGCCACCGTGCCCGCGGACCGTCGACTCCTCGTGACCGGGCACGAGTCGATGGGCTACTTCGCGGCCAGGTACGGGTACACCATCGTGGGCGCGCTCATCCCGTCGAGCACGTCGCAGGCGGCCCCGTCGGCGGCCGATCTGGCAGCGTTGAAGTCCCAGATCGCCGAGACCGGCGCGCCGGTGGTGTTCAACGAGATCGGCACTCCGCCGGCCCTGGCCCGGGCCATCGCCGACGAGACCGGCGTCAAGGTGGTCGAGTTGGCCACGCACACCCTGCCCCGCGACGAGTCCTACGAGACCTTCATCGACGAGCTCGCCGCCGGCATCGCCGGCGCCCTCGGGGGCCGAACGTGACTTGGCTGGTCGATCCCTTCACCGCCAACCAGTTCATGCAGCGTGCCCTGCTGGCCGGTGTGCTGGTGGCCCTGGCCTGCGCTGTGATCGGCACCTTCGTGGTGCTCCGGGGCCTCGCGTTCATCGGCGACGCCCTCGCCCACGGCGTGCTGCCGGGCGTGGCCGGCGCGCTGCTGCTCGGCTACCCGGGGATGCTCGGAGCCGTCGTCGGTGCACTCGGGATGATCTTCGGGGTGAGCTGGGTCACGAAGCACTCCCGACTCTCGTCCGACACCGCGATCGGCCTCCTGTTCGTCGGGATGCTGGCGTTGGGCGTGGTGATGGTGTCGCGCACCCGCACCTTCACCGGCGACCTCGTCGGCATCCTCTTCGGCGAGATCCTCGGCATCAGCGTCAGCGACCTGGTCGTGCAGGCGGTGGCGACCGTCGCCGTGGCGGTGGTCGCCCTCGTCTGTGCCCGGCCCTTCCTCTTGTTGAGCGTCGATCCCGAGCTCGCCGACGTGGCCGGCTTCCGTTCGCGCCGCTACCACCATGTGATGCTGGCTCTCATCGCGGTCACCGTGGTGGTGTCGTTCCAGACCGTCGGGACCCTGCTCGTGTTCGGGATGCTGCTCGCGCCCGCCGGCACCGCCGCACTCCTCGCCCGTCGGGTCGGCGCCATGATCGCCTGGGCGGCGGGCATCGGTCTCGGGTCGGTGTACGTGGGTCTCCTGCTCAGCTATCACTGGAGCATCGCGGGGGGCGCCGCGATCGTGCTCACCGCCGTGGTCGTGTTCTTCGTCGTGCTCACGGCCCAGGCGGTGCGGGCCGCCCTGGTCTCCCGTCGGAGCCCCGCGGTCGAGGTCGCGCCGTGAGCGCGCCGGGCGCGGCGCCCACCCGAGCGGGCGTCATCACCGCCCAGTCGGTCGCCGTCGGCTACCAGGGGCGGCCGGTCGTCGGCGGCCTGTCGTTCACCCTCGACCCGGGCGAGGCGTTGGCGCTGGTCGGCACGAACGGTTCGGGGAAGTCGACGCTGTTGAAGACCCTGGTCGGTCTGCTGGCGCCGCTCGGTGGTTCCCTCGACGTGCTGGGTCGGCCGCCGGGAGGCTCGCCCCGTCGCGTCGCGTATTTGAGCCAGTTCCACGCGGCGGGATTCGTGTTGCCCCTGCGGGTCCGCGATGTGGTGCGCATGGGTCGATACGCCAACCACGGCCTGCTCGGTCGGCTCGGGGAGGACGACGAGCGCCTCATCGACGAGTCGCTCGAGCGGATGGGCATCTCGGCGCTCGCCGACCGATCGCTGCGCGATCTGTCCGGCGGCCAGCAGCAGCGCACCTATCTGGCCCAGGTGCTGGCCCGGCGGGCCGACCTGCTCGTGCTCGACGAACCGACCGCGGGGGTCGACGCCGCGGGCCAGGGGGTCTACGGGCAGGCCCTCGAGGCCGAGCGGGCGCGGGGCGCGGCGGTCGTGGTCGCCACGCACGACATCGGCGAGGCGGCGCAGGCCAGCCAGGTGCTCCTGCTCGCCGGCCGGGTGGTGGCCCAGGGAGCCCCGACGTCGGTGCTCACCGCGGACAACCTGCTCGACACCTTCGGCATCGGGCTCCGTCGCCTGGGTGACGACTACCTTCTCGCGGCCGAGGCCCACGGTCACCAACACCCCGAGCCGCCGGGCTTCGAGGCGCACGGCCACCACGATCCGGCCGGCCACGAGGGCCACGGGCACGCTCACTGAGCGGCCCATCCCCGGGTCGGGGCGCCCCTGTCGGCGTCAGCAAGCCTCGCGGAGCACCTCGGCCCACCGAACCGAGCTGCGGTGCTCGAGCCGGGCCCGCACCGAGGCGCGGGCGGCTCGCGCGATCGCCGGTACCCGTTCGTGGGCGAACGGGTCGCGCCCCATCACCGCGACGTCGTCGGGCGTGGGCTCGAGCACGAGCACCGGGGTGCCCCGCTCGGTGACGAGGGCGGTCTCGCGGCCCAACGCCAGAGACGGGAGCATGCGGGCCAGGCGGGTGGGCGACCACCAGGGGCCACCCGGAGCGACCGACATCGGCGACACGATCACGACCAGGTCGAAGCCGAGGCCGGCGACGAGGTCGGCGTTGGTGGGCGAGACCGCCCCGCCGTCGACGTAGTCGGTGCCGCCGATGCGCACCGGCCGGAAGACCCCGGGTACGGCCGAGGACGCCTCACATGCGGTGCCCAGGTCGGGCGTTTCCACGTCGTCGCGTCCGAAGACCACCCGGCGTCCATCGCGCAGGCGCATGGCACAGATCCAGGTGGCCGGTTCGGGCCACGGCCCGTGGCTGACCGCCCGCACCCGGTCGCCGATGACGTCGGTTCGCCGGCTCCCCCGGGGGGAGAGCCCCGCCAGAGCCACCCCGGTGCGCGCCGGCCAGGGAGGAAGCAGGCTCAGAGGTAGGAGCCAGGGCGCCGCCGGCCAGGGGAGGCCGTCGAGGGCGAGCTTGTGCTCGTCGGCCGGGGGCCGCAGGGCGCCGAGGTCGCCGACCAGCGCCGCCCCCTCGCTGGAAAGTGGTTCACCGACGGCCCGGGCGAAGTGGTCGGCCGGCGCCAGGCCCGCCCGCACGAGAGCGCCGACCCCGGAGCCGGCCGAGGTGCCCACGAGGAGGTCCGCGCGGCGGGCGTCCCACCCGGTGCCCGCCGCGAGGCCGGCGAGGGCGCCGATCTCGTAGGCACCACCGACGATGCCACCGGCACCGAGCACGAGGGCGATCGAGGTCATGGTCAGATGCTCCCACGGGTGCTGCCTGGCGGCACAGACCGCCGATGCGGGTAAGATGTTCGATCCCCATGCGGGTGCCGGGAACAAGGAGTTCGATGTCCGCACACCCCGATCTCGAGGCCGAACAGGCGTACATCGACCGTGCTTACGCCTGCCTGGAGGCCACCCGGGCGGCGGCGAGCCGCATGACCTCCATGGTCGAGGTCGGCCGCGGCGGCACCGAGCAGGCCCGCTTCGAGCGCGACGTCATCTGGGACACGATGCTGCACCGGCTGGCCCAGCTCCAGCTCGGCGACGCCGCGTTGTGCTTCGGCCGCATCGACCGTGCGCCCGAAGGTTCCGGGTCCTCCGTCGGCAACGGGTCCGGCAACGGGCACCATTCCGACGGTGACGGGCACCACACCGACGGTGACGCCGGCGCCAGCTACTACATCGGTCGCATCGCCGTGGCCGACGCCGACCAGGAGCCGGTGATCGTCGACTGGCGGGCACCCGTGGCCGAGCCGTTCTACCGGGCCACCGGGCGCCAACCGATGGGCCTGGCCCGGCGCCGTCACTTCGCGGTCCGCGGCCGCACGCTGCTCGGCATCGAGGACGAGCTGTTCGGCGACGCCGTCGCCTCCCTCGGCCTCGAGGGCACGGCCGGACCCGACACCGCCATCAGTGGCTACGGGGCGCTCATCTCCGCCCTCGAGACCTCCCGCACCGGCAAGCTCGGCGACATCGTCGCCACAATCCAGGGCGAGCAGGACGAGATCATCCGGTCCGAGCTCCCGGGCGTGCTCGTCGTGCAAGGCGGCCCGGGCACGGGCAAGACGGTGGTGGCGCTGCACCGTGCCGCGTACCTCCTGTACACCCACCGGTTCCCGCTCGAGGGCCAGGGCGTGCTCGTGATCGGGCCCAACCGGCTCTTCCTCGGCTACGTCGAGCAGGTGTTGCCGTCCCTCGGCGAGGCCGGGGTCGAGCTTGCCGTGCTGGCCGACCTCATCCCCGATGCGCACGTGCGGGGCTACGACACCGGCCTCACCGCCCGGGTCAAGGGCGATCTGCGCATGGCTCAAGTGGTCGCTCGCGCGGTGCGCGATCGCCAGCGGCCGCTCCGCGACGACCTCAGCGTCGGGTACGGCCTGCAGCGCCTTCGCGTCACGGCCGAGCAGAGCCGCCACATCGTCGACGAGGCCCGTCGCAGGTATCGCCGCCACAACGCGGGTCGCCGGTTCGTGGAGTCCGAGTTCTTCGCCGCTCTCGCCCGATCGAGCAGAGACGACCTCGCCCCGTCCGAGGTGCGCGAGCGCCTGCGGCGAGCGCCCGACGTGCGCGAGGCGCTCGAGTGGATGTGGCCCGTGCTCACGCCGGCCCAGCTCCTGCACGACCTGTTCGGCGCCCGCGCCCTGCTGCGCAACGCCGGGCGCGGCGTGCTCGCCGACGACGAGGTCGCGGCGCTGTATCGGCCGCGGCACCACGACGTCGGCGAGGTCGTGTTCACCAACGATGATGTGCCGTTGCTCGACGAGGCCCGCGCCGTGCTCGGGCCCCGCCCCAAGCGCAAGCGCCCCGGTGAGCCCGCCGACGACGACGAGCCGCGCACCTACGGCCACATCGTCGTCGACGAGGCGCAGGATCTCTCACCGATGCAGCTCCGGGTCATCAGTCGCCGTTCGCTCAACGGTTCGATGACCGTCGTGGGCGACATCGCCCAGGCCACCGGCCAGTGGGCGCACGCCAACTGGCAGGAGATCCTCGAGCACCTGCCGGCCAAGCGCCCGGCCCGCCGCGCCGAGCTCACGATCGGCTATCGCCTCCCGGCGCCGAACATGGCCCTCGCCGCGAGAGTGCTGAGGGTCGCCGCACCCGATCTGGCGCCGCCGGTGTCGATCCGTGACGACGGCACGCCGCCCCGCATCCTGGGTGCGGCCACCGCCGACGACCTGGGGCCTGTGATCGTCGACGCCGTGCGCGACGAGCTCGATGCCATCGGGTTCGGCAACGTGGCGGTGATCTGTCCCTCGTCGCTCGTCGAGCCGGTGAGCGGGGCCCTCACCGACGCCGGCATCGAGCACGGCCGGGCCACCCGCCACGGACTCGACGCCCAGGTCACCGTCGTCCCCGTCGGGCTGGTGAAGGGCCTCGAGCTCGACGCCAGCGTCGTGGTCGAACCGGCCGCCATCGTCGACGAGGAGGCCCAGGGGCTCCGGGCGCTGTACGTGGCCCTCACCCGGGCGACCAAGCGCCTGGCCCTCGTGCACCACCGCCCGCTGCCCGAGGCCCTGCAGGAGTAGCCACGTGGGCCTCGGCACTGTTGTTAGGGAGGCTTGACACCATGCGTGGAGGTCTCCTACTTTTCTGACGTGTCCTCAGAGAAGATCGCCCTGCTGGGCGCCATCGCCGGGCTCACGATCTTCCTGGGCCTCCCCCTCGGCCGCCTGCGTCACCCGGCGCTGCGGTTGAAGGTGTTCCTCAACGCCCTGGCCATCGGCATCCTGGCGTTCCTGTTCGCCGAGATCTTCGTCCACGCCATCGAGCCGGTCGAGGACGCGCTGAAGGAGGCGGCCAACGAGGGCGGCTCCTGGAGCACTTTCGTCGGCCTGGCCAGCGTGGCCCTTGTCGGCCTCGGTGCCGGGCTCATGAGCCTCGTGTACTACGACCGGTGGCTGGCTGCCCGGGGCCAGCGCCTCCCCGGCATCGGCCCGGGCGCGGCGGTCGCCACCGAGCTGCGCGGCACCAGCTCGCTCCTGGCGACCCCCGGCCGTCGGCTCGCCATGCTCATCGCCGTGGGCATCGGCCTGCACAACTTCGCCGAGGGTCTGGCCATCGGCTCGTCGGCGGCCTCGGGCGCGATCAGCCTGGCCGTGCTGCTCGTCGTGGGTTTCGGGCTGCACAACGCCACGGAGGGCTTCGGCATCGTCGCGCCGCTCACCACCGACGACGAGCGTCCCTCCTGGGCGTTCCTCGCTCTGCTCGGCCTGGTGGGCGGCGGACCCACCTTCGTGGGCACCATCATCGGCCAGAGCTGGACCAGCGACGCCCTCTCGGTGCTGTTCCTCGGTCTCGCGGCCGGGTCGCTGCTGTTCGTGATCGTGCAGCTGTTGAAGGTGGCGACCCGCCTCGGCCACAGCGAGCTGATGATGTGGGGCCTGCTCGGCGGCCTGGTGCTCGGTGCCGGCACGGAGCTGGTCGTCGCCGTCGCCGGCCTCTGACCGCAGCGAGGGCCAGGGGGCCCGCCGGCGCTACGACCGGGTGACGAGGATGCGAGCCGCCGCGAACGCGCCGACGCCCACGTGGCTGCCGGCGACCTCGACGGTGGTGGTGCCGTCGGGCGACGAGGCGGTGACCACGCCCCGGCTGCCCGGGGTGAGCGACGACGACTCGAGGAACTCGAGCACCCCGGGGGCGAACTCCAACTCCTCCGGGATGCGCGACACGGTGAAGTCGGCGCCCACCTCGAGGTCGTCGAGGGCGACGGTGTCGGGCGCGGCGTAGCTGCTTCCGGGGATGGGGTTGCCGTGAGGGCAGGTGGTCGGCTCGCCGAGCAGCCGGGTGAGCGCCGCCTCGACGCGGTCGGAGATCACGTGCTCCCAGCGGCCGGCCTCCTCGTGGGCCTCGGCCCAGGACAGCCCCAACGTGTCGGTCAGGAAGACCTCGGCGAGCCGGTGCCGGCGCACCACGCGCTCGGCGAGCTGCATCCCGTCGTCGGTGAGGCGGATCGAGCCCTCGACCGTGACCAGCCCCTCATTCTCGAGGCGACGGATCATTTCCGACACCGCCGGCCGCGACACCTCGAGGCGGTCGGCGATGCGGGCCTGGATCACGGCGACATCGTCCTCGCGCAGTTCGAAGATGGCCTCGCAGTACTCCTCGAAGGCCGGGTGGTACTCGGGCGTGCGGTACGGCGCCATCGGCCGAGAGTCTACGGGGAACCTCTGTCGCCGGGAGGGGCCCGAGGCCGGGGAAGCTGTCGCACCCCGCCGGTAGCGTGGCGCGATGGGCACGGAGGCGTTCTCGGCCGCGGTGCGGGCTTGGTTCGACACGACCTTCGCCGCGCCCACCGCGGCCCAGGCCCAGGGATGGCCGGCGATCGCCGGCGGCGACCACACCCTCATCCTCGCCCCCACGGGTTCGGGCAAGACCCTCGCCGCCTTCCTCTGGGGCCTCGACCGACTCGTATCCTCCCCCCGACCCGACGATCGTGAGCGCCGCACCCGCCTGATCTACCTGTCCCCTTTGCGGGCCCTGGCCGTCGACGTCGAGAAGAACCTGCGGGCGCCACTGCAGGGCATCGCCTTGGCCGCGGAGCGACTGGGCGAGACGTTCCACCCACCCGTCGTGGGTATGCGCACCGGTGACACGCCGGGCGACGAACGGCGGCGGCTCGTCCGATACCCACCCGACCTGCTCATCACCACACCCGAGTCCCTCTATCTCATGCTCACGTCCGCGGCGCGCGACACGCTGCGCGGGGTCGAAGCCGTCATCGTCGACGAGATCCACGCTCTGGCCCCCACGAAGCGGGGCGCCCACCTGGCGCTCTCCCTCGAGCGGCTCGACGCGGTGACCGACGTGCCGGTGCAGCGCATCGGGCTGTCGGCGACACAGCGTCCGCTCGACGAGATCGCCCGGTTCCTCGGGGGGCGCACCCCAGCCGGGCCGCGACCCGTCACCATCGTCGACGCCGGAGTGCGCAAGCCGCTCGAGGTGTCCGTCGTCGTGCCCGTCGACGATCTGGGGGCGATGGGTGAGGTCATCGACGAACCGGTCACCGGACCGGCCACGGCGGGTCCGGTGCGGCGATCGATCTGGCCCGCCATCCACCCCCGTCTGCTCGAGCTCGTCGAGGCCAACCGGTCGACCCTCATCTTCGTCAACGCCCGCCGCCTGGCCGAGCGGTTGGCCACCCGGCTCAACGAACTGGCCGTCGAGGGTGAGAACCGTTCCGCGGAGGCGTCGGGCCGACCACCGCTCCCCGGGTACGAGCTGGTCAAGGCCCACCACGGCTCGTTGTCGCGCGAGCGCCGCCTGCAGATCGAGGACGACCTCAAGCAGGGTCGGCTCAAGGGTCTGGTGTGCACCAGCTCACTCGAGCTCGGCATCGACATGGGCGCGGTCGACCTCGTGGTGCAGGTCGAGTCGCCGGGCGCCGTGTCGCGGGGATTGCAGCGCATCGGCCGGGCCGGCCATCAGGTGGGCGAGCCGAGCCGCGGCATCCTGTTCCCCAAGCACCGCAGCGACCTCGTCGAGGCCGCGGTCGTGGTCGACCGGATGCGCCGCGGGCTCATCGAGCACACGCGCTACCCGCGGAACCCGCTCGACGTGCTGGCCCAACAGATAGTGGCCATGTGCGCGCTCGACGAGTGGCCGGTCGATGAGCTGGCCCAGGTCGTCCGGGGCGCGGCCAACTACGCCGACCTGTCCGACGATGTGCTCCACAACGTCCTCGATCTGCTCGCCGGGCGCTATCCCTCCGACGAGTTCGGCGAGCTCCGGCCCCGCATCGTGTGGGACCGCGCCGCTGGGTTGCTGCGGGGCCGGGCCGGGGCCCAGCGCCTGGCCGTCACCTCCGGTGGCACCATCCCCGACCGGGGCCTGTTCGGCGTGTTCCTGCCCGACGGCACCCGCGTCGGCGAGCTCGACGAGGAGATGGTCTACGAGAGTCGCCCGGGTGAGACCTTCCTGTTGGGCGCGAGCACCTGGCGCATCGCCGACATCACCCACGAGCGGGTCGTGGTCACGCCGGCACCGGGCGAGCCGGGCCGGATGCCGTTCTGGCACGGCGACGGTCCGGGTCGCCCGCTCGAGCTGGGCCGGGCCCTCGGGGCGTTCGTGCGCGAGGTGCGAGCCCAATCCCCTGAGGCGGTGCTCAACCGGTTGCGCGATCAGCACGGTCTCGACGAGCGGGCCGCGGCCAACCTCGTGCAGTACCTCGACGATCAGGCCGAGGTCACCGGCTCGGTGCCCGACGACCGCACCGTGGTGGTCGAGCGCTTCCGCGACGAGATCGGCGACTGGCGGGTGTGCGTGCTCACGCCGTTCGGGGCCCAGGTGCACGCGCCCTGGGCCATGGCCCTCCGCGCCCGCCTGGCCGACCGCCTCGGCCTCGACGTCGACCTGATGTGGAGCGACGACGGCATCGTGTTGCGTCTGCCCGACGGCGTCGACACCTTCGGCGTCGACGAGCTGCTCATCGACCCCGACGACCTCGACGAGCTGGTCATCGCCAACCTGCCCACCACGTCGATGTTCGCGTCGCGCTTCCGTGAGTGCGCGGCCCGTGCCCTCCTGCTGCCCCGCCGGCGGCCCGACCGACGCACGCCGCTTTGGCAACAGCGCCAACGGGCGGCCGACCTGCTCGCGGTGGCGGCCCGCCACCCCGACTTCCCGATCCTGCTCGAGGCCACCCGCGAGTGCGTCAACGACGTGTTCGATCTCCCGGCGCTGCGCGAGGTACTCACCGACCTGCGGGCCAGGCGGGTACGCGTCGTCGCCGTCGACACGCCTCGGGCCTCGCCGTTCGCACAGTCGCTGCTGTTCGGCTGGATCGCGGTCTACATGTACGAGGGCGACGCACCGTTGGCCGAGCGCCGGGCCGCGGCGCTGGCCCTCGACCGCGACCTGCTCCGCGATCTGCTCGGGGCGGAGGAGCTGCGCGAACTCATCGACCCGGTCGTCCTCGCCGATCTCGAGCTCGAGTTGCAGCACCTCACCGAGGGTCGTCGGGCCCGCGACGGCGACGAGGCCCACGACCTGCTGCGGTTGCTCGGCCCCCTCTCCGCATGGGAGGTCGATGCGAGGTGTGAGCCCGGCGCCCTCCCGGGCGGCCTCGAGCCCTGGCTCGTCCGACTCGAGCGCGAGCGGCGGGCCATGCGGGTGATGATCGCCGGCGAAGAACGTCTTGCCGCCACCGACGACGCCGCCCGGCTGCGAGACGCGCTGGGCGTGGCCCTTCCGGTCGGTCTGCCCACCGCCTTCACTGACCCGGTCCCCGATCCGCTGGGCGACCTCGTCGCCCGATTCGCCCGCACCCACGGGCCGTTCCTGGCCGGGCAGGTCGCGCAACGGTACGGCATCCCGGTGGAGCGGGTCGTTCCCGTACTCGAACAGCTCGAGACCGCCGGGCGCATCGTGCGGGGCGAGTTCCGCCCCGACGGCGTCGAGCGCGAGTGGTGCGACGACGCCGTGTTGCGTCAGCTGCGCCGCCGGTCGCTCGCCGCCCTGCGCCACGAGGTCGAGCCGGTCGACGCCCCGGCGCTGGCCCGCTTCCTCCCTTCGTGGCAGGGCGTCGGCGTGCCCCGACGGGGCATCGACGCGTTGGTCGAGGCCCTCGGGGTGCTCCAGGGCGCGTCGGTGCCGGCGTCGGTGCTCGAGACCGATCTCCTCCCGGCACGCGTCGCCGGCTACCGGCCGAGCGACCTCGACGCGCTGTGCACCGCGGGCGACGTCGTCTGGGTGGGGGCGGGCCCGCTCGGGGCCCGCGACGGGCGGATGCGCCTGCTCTTCCGAGAGCAGGCCGGTCTGCTCACGGCGCCGTCGGGAGATCGCCTCGATGCGCCGGCTGGCGCCGCCCACGACGCCCTGCGCTCGCTGCTCACCGAAAGGGGGGCCTCGTTCTGGCCCGATCTGGTGCGGGCCGCCCACGACGCCGGCGAGCCCTACGACGACGACACGGTGCTCGGCGCGTTGTGGGATCTCGTCTGGGCCGGCGAGGTCACCAACGACTCGCTCGCGCCGCTGCGAGCCCTCGTCGCCGGCCGCCCCCGCCGCAGGGGGGCCGGTGGCGGTACCCGTGCGGGCGCCGGGCGCGCCCCGCTCGGGCCGGCCCGGCTCCGGGGGCTCACGCGGCCCGGTGCTCCCGCCGGCCGACCGGCCCCCGGCTCGCTCAGCCGGCTGGGGCCGCCCGCCGCCTCGGGTCGTTGGTCCGCCGTCGCCCCGCTCCTCGAGCCCCGCCCGACGCCCACCGAGATCGTCCACGCCCAGGCGCTGCAACTCCTCGAGCGCTATGGCGTGCTCACGCGCGAAGCGGTGTTGGCCGAGGGTGTCGACGGCGGTTTCGCCGCGGTCTACCCGGTCCTGAAGGCCCTCGAGGAGCGTGGTCACGTGCGGCGCGGCTACTTCGTCGCCGGCCTCGGTGCGGCCCAGTTCGCCCTACCCGGCGCGGTCGATCGTCTGCGGGCCGAGCGCGACCCCACATCCGACGATCTCTCGCCGGTCGTGTTGGCCGCCACCGACCCGGCCCAGCCCTACGGCGCGGCCCTCGCCTGGCCCGGGTCGGCCGGTCGCCCGGCGCGTACCGCGGGAGCGTTCGTCATCCTGGTGTCCGGCGAGCCCACCGCGTTCCTCGAGCGGGGAGGCCGGAGTCTGGCCACGTTCCCGGCCGCGGCCCGCTCGCCGCACTGGGCTGAGGGCCTGGCCGCCCTGGTGAAGGACGGGCGGGTCCGGCGGCTCGAGATCGCCAAGATCGACGGCGAGGTGGCCGCGGCCTCGCCGGTGGCCGAGCACCTGCGCGCCGCCGGGTTCGCCGACGGCTACAAGGGCCTCACGTTGCGGGCCTGACCGGCCTCGTCGGCCGACCCCGGATGGCCATAGCCTGAGGCCGTGCCCGAGGGCGACACCATCCACAACACGGCCGAGCGCCTGCGGCGTGCGCTCGTGGGTCGACCGCTCGTCCGCTTCGAGGCGACCCGTGTCCCCGGTCGCCACCCGCAGCCGGGTACGGCCGTCGTGGCCGTCGAGGCCCGCGGCAAGCACCTGCTGATCGACTTCTCCGACGGTCTCACGCTGCAGACTCACCTGCGCATGACCGGTAGCTGGCACCTCTACCGCCCCGGAGAGCGCTGGCGGAAGCCGGCGCACCTCGCCCGGGCGCTGGTGGAGGTCGACGAGTGGGTGGCGGTGTGCTTCTCGGCGCCGTTGGTGCGCCTCGTGGTCGAACCGGGCCCCGAGCTCGGGCGACTCGGCCCCGACCTCTGCCGGGCCGACGCCGATCTCGACCGGTGCCTCCGCCGCCTGGCCGGGTTGGCCGAGCCCGGCACCGAGATCGCCGACGTCCTGCTCGACCAGCGCATCGCCTGCGGCGTCGGCAACGTCTACAAGAGCGAGGTGTGCTTCGTCTGCGGGGTGCATCCGAGCACCCCGGTCGAACAGGTCGACATCGCCACTCGCCGGCGTCTGCTCGAGGCGGCCGCCCGCCTGCTGCGGGCCAACCTCGGGCCCGGGCCGCGCTCCACCGTTCCCGGCCGTCCGGGCGCGCTGGCGGTGTACGGCCGGGCCCGCCAGCCGTGTCGCCGGTGCGCCGCGCCGGTGCGCCTGGCCCGCACGGGGCCCCAGGCCCGGGTCACCTACTGGTGTCCCACCTGCCAACCGGGCCTCCCGCCGAAGCGCGAGGGGGGCGGATGACGGGCCGCCAGGTGCCCTAGCCTGCCGGCCGACCGTGAGTTGTTACGACCCTGGGAGCGCCCGTGGCCACCGCCGAAGAGATCCGTGCAACCGTTGCCCGCTACACCGAGACGATGAGCGCCGCCGACAAAGAAGGGTGGCTGGAGCTGTTCAACCCCGAGGCGTCCCTGGAGGACCCAGTCGGCTCCGACCCCCACCGGGGCATCGAGGCCGTCGGCGCCTTCTTCGACCTGGCCCAGTCGCTCGCGGACTCGATCACTCTCGAGCGCACCGGCCCGATCCGGGTGGCGGGCCACGAGGCGGCCTTCCCGATGCAGGCGATCAGCGATCTCGGCGGGGTCCGCATGGTGATCGACATCATCGATGTCATGAGCTTCGACGACGAGGCTCGGATCACCTCCATGCGCGCCTTCTGGGATCCGGCCGAGATGCGTCCCCTCGACGACTGAAGCGCCGCCCGCACGGCGATCGGTTCAGGCGGGGGACGCCCCTGCCGGGCCACCGCCCGACCGGGGCTCCTCGTCGAGTGCCTCGCGGTAGCGCGCCAGCGCACCGGCCGCGGCCAGGTCGACCAGCCGCGTAGGCACGTCGTCCTCCGCGGCGATCTCGGATGATCGTCGGCCGGCAGCCAGGCGGGTGAGCACGGCCCGCTCGATCGGCGTGGGCGCTCCGGTGCCGGCCGACCCCGCCGCCTGGAGGAGCGTCGCCGCGGCGCGAGGGGTCAACAGGGCCTCGCCGCGGGTCGTTCGGCGCACCGCCCAGGCCGGGTCGACCGGCCCGCCCTCGACCAGGTCGGCCGTCAGCACGGCGCCCACGGCGCCTGCGAGCAGAGTGGCCCAGACCCGGTCGTCGTCGTGGTCGGCCACGACCACCGTCCGCACGCCAGGCAGACGTTCGGTGAGCTCGGTGCAGACGTACGCGGCGTCGGCGTCGGGCATGGCCATGCCGATCAGGACCACGTCGGGCACCTGAGCAGCGGCGTGGGCGACGGCCTCCGCGCCTGTCGTCGCCTGGCCCACCACTTCGAGGTCGGGGGCGGCGGCGAGCATCGAGGTCAGCCGCTGTACCTCGGCGGGACTGGCCAGCGCCACGACCACGGTCGTGCGCACGGTGGGGGTCGTGGACACCTACGCCCTCCCCAGCACTCGGTCGACCTCGATCTCGATGGCCACCCGGTCGGCGCGTTCGCCGGGGAGGCGGTAGCGCTCGGTGTACCGGCGCACGGCCTCGTCCACCCGGAGCGGGTCGGTCGTGACGGTGGCCCGACCCTCGAGGGTGAGCCATCGGCCTCCGTCGACCTGACAGACCGCGGCGGGGCTGCCCGGTCGGGCCACCACGTTGCGGGCCTTGCGGCTCTGGGCGAAGGTGATCACGCGGGCGATGCCGAGCTCGTCGTCCCAGGTGAAGCCGACGGCCACGACGTGCGGGCTGCCGTCGGGACGCAGCGTCGTCAGGGAGGCGAGATGGCGTTCCTGCAGGAACAGCCTCACGCCGTCGGGCAGGTTGGCGGGATCGAGAGCCACGGGTGGCAGCCTCCTTCGGGTGGGACGGTTACTCGGTTGCGATGGCCTGGAGCACGTCGAGGCGGGCAGCCCGGCGCGCGGGCCAGAGCGCGGCCAGGACCCCCACGAGTCCCGCGGCGACGATGATCACGATGAACTGGTCTACCGGCACCGCGAACTTCTTCAGTCCCTCGCTCGCGAGCGAGGTCACGAGCGCCCAGCCGAACGACACGCCGATGGCCACGCCGAGCAGCGTGCCGAGCACGGCGATGATCACCGACTCCCACTGGATGCTGCCCCGAACCTGCGCTCTCGTCATGCCGACGGCGCGCAGGAGGCCGAGCTCACGGGTGCGCTCGTACACCGACAAGAGCAGTGTGTTGACGATGCCGACGGTGGCGATGATCACCGACAGCGCGAGCAGCGCGTAGACGAAGTTCACGAACTGATCGACCTGCGCCTCCTGCGAGCTCTTGAACTGGGTCAGGTCCTGCAGCTTGGCGGTGGGATAGCGATCGGTCACCTGCTCGATCTGGGCCCGGGCCGCAGCCGGGGTGACGCCCGGGCGCAGCTTCACGTACACCTGTCGGTCGGTCTGCTCGCTGGTGGCGAAGTTCGCGTCGAAGGCGTCGGTCGAGACGAGGTAGGCGCGGCCGTTGCGGAAGAGCTGGCTGTCGTACACGGCCCCGACCGTGAACGTCTGGGGGCCGGTCGACCGGAAGACGATCGGCACGGCCGAGCCCACCTGGTAGCCCTTGTCCTCGGCCACCTTCTTCGAGACCGCGATCTGGTCGGTGTCGAGGTCGTCGAGCGAGCCCGCGAGGATGTCGATCTTGAGGATCTGAGTGATCTTACGGGGGTCGAGACCCACGACGAACTGGCCGGAGTTGCCGACCTCGGCCGGCCCGAAGCGCAGACCGGCTGCGGCCTGGACGTCGGGGGTGGTGGCCAGCTCGGTGGCGATGCTCGGCGGCAGCCCGTCGAAGCCCTGGCTGTTGACGATGAAGTCGGCGGCCACCGAGGAGTCGATGGCGTCGACCGCGGTGGCTTTGATCGACGCGGCCGCGACCGCGACGAGGCACATCAGGCCGACGCCGATCATGAGCGCCGACGCCGTCGCGGCGGTGCGTTTGGGGTTGCGCACCGCGTTGCCCTGCGCCAGTCGTCCGGTGATGCCGCGGAATCGGGCGAGCGGCGCGCCGAGGAGCCGGCTCAGGGGGCCGGCGAACGACGGGCCGAGCACGGCGATGCCGAGGAACACGAAGAACGCGCCACCACCGACCTTCTGCACCGCGTTGTCGCCCTTGACGACGAGGCCGACCCACAACAGTGCCGACCCGGCCAGCGTGAGCACGATCCCGGCGGCGACGCGGACCTTCGACCGGCCCGACGTGTCGATCGCGACGTCGCGCATGGCCTCGACCGGCGCGATGGCCGACGCCCGGCGGGCGGGGAACCAGGCCGACACGACCGTGACCAAGGTGCCGACGAGCAGCGACGCGACGATTGCGCTCACCTCGACCACAGGAGGGGTCGTGGGCAGGGCGAAGCCGACGGCGCGGAGCAGGGCCCGCATGCCGATCGCCAGGCCGATGCCGCCGAGCAGCCCCAGCACCGAGGCGACCAGCCCGACGATGGCGGCCTCGGCCAGCACCGCGGTTCGGACTTGGCGTCGGCTCGCGCCGACCGCTCGCAACAGGGCCAGCTCGCGACCCCGCTGGGCGACGATGATCGAGAAGGTGTTGTAGATGATGAAGGCCCCGACGAACAGAGCGACGCCCGCGAAGACCGTGAGGAAGCGGTTGAACACTGCGATCGCCTGACGGAAGGTGTCCTGGCTCTCCTTGGTGAACGCCGCACCGGTGATGGCCTGGTCCTCTGGCGGGAGCACGGCGGCGACCCGGCTCTGCAACTGCGTCTGGCTGAGTCCCTCGGCGCCGGCCACGTTGATCCAGTCGAAGGTGCCCGGCTGGCCGACCAGGCTCTGCGCAGTCGGCGTGTCGAACAGGGCCGCGGCCACCCCGCCGTAATTGTCGATCTTGCCGAACGTGGCGATGCCGACCACGGTGAACTCCGGGTTGCCCTGTTGCACCGCGACCTTGAGGTGGTCTCCGACGCTGAAGCCGTTGTCGGTCGCGGTCTTCTTGTCGAGCACGAGTTGGCCGGGGCCGGTCGGAGCGTTGCCGGCGACCAGCTTCCACTGGTTGAGGGCGGGCTCGGTGAGCCAGTTCAGGCCGAAGGTCGGCGGCCCGGCGTCGGCGTTGCCGATGGGTTTGTCGTCGCGCCCGATCAGACGGAGCGACCCCTGCACCTGCCCCTCGGCCGCCTCGACGCCCGGCACGGCCCGCACCGGCACGACCGCGGCCTCGTCGATACGGGCCCGCTCGGAGCCGAATCCGGTCTCGATCTCGCGGTTCGACCGCACGACCACGTCGATGTTCTTGTAGACGTCGGCGAAGACCTCGTCGAAGCTCCGGCTCATCGTGGCGGTGAGCACCTGCGTGCCGGCCATGAAGGCGACACCCAGGAACACGGCTATGGCGGTGGCGGCCAGTCGCACCTTGTGGGCGAGGAGGCCTCGAAGCGCGACCCGGAGCACGGGCCTCCTAGTCGCCGAAGCGCTTCATGCGGTCGAGGACGCGTTCCGCGGTGGGGTCGACCATCGCATCGACGATCTTGCCGTCGGCGAGGAACACGACGCGGTCGGCGTAGCCGGCGGCGCCGGGGTCGTGCGTGACCATCACGATGGTCTGCTGGAAGTCGTCGACCGCCCGCCGTAGGAACGTCAGCACCTCGGCCCCGCTGCGGGAGTCGAGGTTGCCGGTGGGCTCGTCGGCGAAGATGATGGCCGGCTTGCTGGCCAACGCCCGGGCCACCGCCACCCGCTGCTGTTGCCCGCCGGAGAGCTCGCTCGGTCGGTGACCGAGGCGGTCGCGGAGGCCGATCGTGTCGATGACGTTGTCGAGCCACGCCTGGTCGGGATTGCGACCGGCGAGGTCCATCGGCAGCGTGATGTTCTCCGCTGCTGTGAGCGTGGGCACCAGATTGAACGCCTGGAAGACGAACCCGACCGTGTCGCGTCGAAGGATCGTCAGCTGCTTCTCGGAGAGTCGGCTCAGGTCGGTGTCGCCGATGAACACCTGGCCCGATGTGAGGGTGTCGAGGCCCGCCGCGCAGTGCATGAGGGTCGACTTGCCCGAGCCCGATGGACCCATGATGGCGGTGAACCGGCTCGTCTCGAAGTCGACGGTGATCCCGTCGAGCGCCCGCACTTCGGTGTCGCCCTGGCCGTAGACCTTGGTGGCGTCGACGGTGCGGGCCGCGGAGTTCTGCGGCGGAGGAGGCGGCGGTGCGGGTGCGGGGGGTGTGTCCGTTGCGGTCACGGCCGTTCCTTTCGGCTGGGGGGCGGAGTCGGTCGGCGGAAGGCGGCTCCGCAGCAGCCTACGACGTCGTGCGGGGATTGACCCGATCTTGACCCAAGCCTGAACTGCCGAAGACGGAGGTTCCGTACGGTCGCACCGAAGACGGGAACGCGGGGCCGGCCGGTGAGGTCGAGGCCCCCCGAGGTTCGAGGTCAGATCATGGAAGAGGCACGGTTCGTCCGCCAGGAGCTCACCGACCGGCTCGACGTGATGGCCCTCTTGATCGAGCAGGTCGCAACCGAGGCGATCGAGGACGGTGCCCTCGAGCTGGCCACCGATCTGTGGATCGCGTCGGCCCGGGTGTCGGCCGCCGCCGACGAGCTGGCCC
>Ga0209048_10001382_pt1 | contig 25143 bp, 19 predicted proteins | sample FrelakmetCRP12CR_FD_187146 | JGI IMG/M metagenome (GOLD analysis project Ga0209048, IMG submission 187146) | Freshwater lake sediment microbial communities from the University of Notre Dame, USA, for methane emissions studies - CRP12 CR (SPAdes)... | ecosystem: Environmental > Aquatic >... | reverse complement strand
CGTCCGGCAGCGGCAGCATCGGCTCGAGGAAGTGCGGCAGCGCGAGGAAGCCGCCGACCGCGGACAGCGCCGCGAGCACGGCCAACACCCCGGTCATCGACCACGGCGACTCGTGCACGTGATGCTCCACCTCGGGATCCATGCGCGACTTGCCCAGGAACGTGAGCCACACCAACCGGAACATGTAGAACGCGGTCAGGAGCGCCGTCGTCGACGCGACGGCCCACAGCAGTGGCGAGCCGCCACGGCTGCTCGCGAACGCGAACCAGAGGATCTCGTCCTTCGAGAAGAACCCGGCCAGCGGCGGAATGCCGGCGATTGCAGCGGTGGCCACGACGAACGTGACGAAGGTGACGGGGATCTTCCGCGCGAGCCCGCCCATCTTGCGTACGTCCTGCTCGCCGGACAGTGCGTGAATGACGCTGCCCGCGCCGAGGAAGAGGCAGGCCTTGAAGAACGCGTGCGTATAGACGTGGAAGATCGCCACGCTGTATGCGCCCACACCCAGCGCCACGAACATGAGCCCGAGCTGGGATATGGTCGAGTACGCGAGCACCTTCTTGATGTCGGTCTGCACAACGGCGATGGTGGCGGCGAAGAAGGCGGTCGCGGCACCGATCACCGCGACGACCTGCGACGCCGCTTCCGCATGCATGTAAATGCCCGACATCCGCGCCACCAGATACACGCCGGCGGTGACCATCGTCGCCGCATGGATCAGCGCGGAAACCGGCGTCGGGCCGGCCATCGCATCGGGTAGCCACACGTGCAGCGGTATCTGCGCCGACTTGCCCGTGGCGCCGATGAACAGCAGGATGCCGGCCAGGCTGGCGGACACGACTGGCGCCGGCCCGCTCATGAACGCGGCGTTGATCCGGTCCATCTCGAGGGTCCCGGTCGCCCAGTACAGCAGGAACATGCCGAGCAGGAACCCGGCGTCGCCGACGCGGTTGGTGATGAAGGCCTTCTTGCCGGCGCGCGCGTTGTCGGGCTCCTCGAACCAGAACCCGATCAGGAGATACGACGCGAGGCCGACGCCTTCCCAGCCGACGAACAGCACCAGGAGCGAACGGCCCAGTACCAGCAGCAGCATGAAGAACAGGAAGAGATTCAGATAAGCGAAGAAACGCGCGTAGCTCCTGTCATCCTTCATGTAGCCCGTCGAGTAGATGTGGATGAGCGAACCGACCCCCGTGACAATGAGCGTCATCACCGCGGCGAGCCGATCGAAGTAGAAGGAGACCTCGAACGAGCGGTCACCGATCTGCGCCCACGTGAAGGCGGTCTCGACAATGGGTGCGCCACCGCCGGCGACCAGATCGAGGAACGACTTGAGCGCGATGGCCGACGCCAGGATGGGCAGGCCGCAACCCACGGCCGTGACGAACGGCTTGCCGAGACGGTTGCCCAGGAGCCCGTTGAGGAGGAACCCGGCGAGCGGCAGGACGACGATCAGCGTAAGGAGCATTGCGGCTATCCGTTGAGGTCCATGTACGCATCCGCGTCCAGCGTGCGGCGCTGCCGGACGAGCACCAGCACGATGGGAATGGCGATCGCGATCTCCGCCGCCGCGACGACGAAGATCAGGAATACCAGCACGGCACCGGCCGCGGTGCCCGTCTGCTGCGCGAACGTCACCAGGCTCAGGTTCACGCCGTTCAGCATGAGCTCCATGCACATCAGCATGACGAGCAGGTTGCGCCGGACGATGACGCCGACGAGGCCCAGCGCGAACAGGGCCATGGCGAGCAGCAGCAGCATCTGCATCCTATCCACGATCGCGCCTCCGGCTGCCCTTGATCACGGCCAGCGCCGCGACGACCGCGGCGACCAGCAGTACCGAAGTGAGTTCGAACTGCAACCAATACTCGGACAGGAAGGCCGCGGCGAATTGCGCGAGTCCGAACGACACCGTCGCGCTCGCCACCTGGTCGACACCGAACCACAAACCGTATCCCAGCGCGCCGAAGAGCAGCGCACCGCCGGCGATTCCGGGAGCCAGCCAAGGCGAGAATCGGCGGGTGAACGACACGTCACGCACGTCGAGCAGCATGATCACGTACACCATGAACACCATCACCGCGCTGACGTAGATCAGCACCTGGAAAGCGGCGATGAAATGCACGCCCAGAAGGCCATAGATCCCGCCCAGGAAGACCATCGTCGAGATGAGCGCCATCGCCACCTGCATCGGATGCCGCAGCACGAGCATCAACGCCGCGCCGACCAGTGCGGAAAAGGCGAACACGAACAACAGCGCCGTATCCAGGTTGCGCAGGAGCATGTCGATCATCGCGCGCTCTCCGGCTTGTCGGCGCTGCCGCGGGGCGGATACGGTTTCGCGACGTCGCCGCGCGGGTTCCACGTGATGAGTTCGGTCAAATTGAGCCACATGTGGTCGCGGTCCCCGGACGGCAGGCCGGGCACTTCCTTGACCATGCGGATGGCGTCCTCCGGACAGGCCTCGATGCACAGTCCGCAGAAGATGCAGCGCGAATAGTCGATCTCGAACCGGGACGGGTACTTGGGGTGCGCCGGATCGCCGGGATCGAACGCCGCGTCGATCTCGATCACCTGCGCCGGGCACACGGTCGCGCACATATTGCAGGCGATGCACTGCGGACGGCCGTCCGGCCGCTGCGTCAGGATGTGCTTGCCCCGGTTCCCCGCAGCGTAGTCGGCGCGCGTCTCCTCCGGGTAGTATGTCGTCAGCGCGCCTTTGCGGCCAGTCATCCACCGCCCCATGTTCTTCATGAACACGCCGCCGGTGATGAAGAGCCCGCGCAGGATCTCGAACAGGTACGCCCGCTCCCACCACGTCATCTTGGGCTCGTTCCAGTACACCTTGCGCTTGTACGGCGCGCGGGTCATGGGGTAAGCGCCCAGACGGCGACGGCAGTGACCGTCAGGTTGGCGATGGCAAGCGGCAACATGAATTTCCAGGCGAAGGTCAGGACCTGGTCGTAGCGGAAGCGCGGCAGCGACCAGCGGATCAGGATCTGGAAGCTCGACATCAGGAGCACCTTGCCCAGAAACACCACGAGCTGCGTCACCACGACCGCGCCGTGCGCCATCGGCACAACATGATTGCCGGGGAATATGAATCCGGCGTCGGACATGTACGGCAGGTTGTAGCCGCCAAGGAAGAGCGTCGCAAAGAGCGCCGACACAATGGCGATCTCGATGAATTCCGCGAACATGAACAGGCCCATCTTCATCGCGCTGTATTCGGTGTAGAAGCCGGCGATGAGTTCGGACTCGGCCTCCGGCAGGTCGAACGGAATGCGCTTGTTCTCGGCGATCGCCGCGGCCATGAAAAGGGTGGCGGCGAACGGCTGATAGACCACACCCCAGGCGGGAAGGAAGCCGAACAGGATGCCCGATTGCTGCTGCACGATGGCGGAAAGGTCCAGCGTGCCGTAGATGAGGATCAGTCCCAGGACGGTGAGCCCCATGACCAGTTCGTACGAGATCATCTGCGAGCCGGCGCGCGACGCGCCGAGCATCGAGAATTTGTTGGAGGAGGACCAGCCGGCGAGCATCGCCCCGATGATCGACATGCCGCCGAACGCGAAGACGATGAGGAGGCCTGCGTCGAGCCGCGCGATCTGCATCGGATACGTGCGGCCCTCGAACCACGCCGCCGCCGCCGGTATCGCCTGCAACAGCTTGCCGGGGTCCAGCGTGCCGCCGAACGGAATGACCGCGAACACGAGCAGCACGGGCGTGAACACGACCCACGGCGCGACGGCGTAGGCGTACCAGTCGTAGGACTTGGGCCTCCAGTCCTCCTTCAGCAGCATCTTGAGACCGTCGGCGATCCCGTGAAAGAGGCCCCACCAGACGAGCTTGATCTGCGTGAACGGGATGCGGATGTAGGCGCGATTGGCTCCGATGCGATCGGACATGACCGCGGCCTGCTTGCGCTCCACCCACGTCAGCACCGTGCCGAAGGTGAGGAGAACGCCCAGCGCGTAACCGATATATACGGCGTAGACGACGAGGTCCTGGATCATGGCTTGCCTGTCGGAACCGTGCCTAGCGCCGCGAAGAGTTCCTGCGCATCCGCGACCGTCGCCCTCTTCGCGAAGCAGCGCTCGAATCCGCTCGCGACACCCTTGAAATTCGTGTAGTGCCCCGCCCGCTCGGTCTGGATGCTCACCGGGATGAAGACGTCGGCGTGTCCGTTCTCCGGCTGCAGGTACGCATTGAGGAAGACGATCTTCGCGGCGGGCGGAAGGCGCGCGAAGTTGCAGCCCTCGCCCCACACCAGCACCAGGTCCGTATCCGCCGGGAACACCGGCTCGCGCACGCTTTCTGCGCCGAACAGCGCGCGTGCGCCGAAGGTGTTCGGATTCTTGTCGGGACGGATGAGCAGATCGTCCTCGAGGCGTTCGCCCGGCTCCGCCGCGTGGTCGCGCTTGACGTACGTCGTGAAACGTCCGGCCAGCGCGTCCTTGAATGCGGCCAGCTCTTCGTCGGCCCCCCAGCTCGACACCAGCGCCACCGCCCGCTTTGCCTCGCCGATCAGCCGCCGCGCCGCGTCGATCGCTGTCGCCAACTCGACCGGCTTGCCCTTCTGCATCGCGTGATCGGCGCGCGGTCGCTCGAAGATGTGCGCGAGGTCGCGGCCCTTGTTGCAGATCCATGGCCCGTTTACGGCCGGGTTCTCGAGCGGCGTCACGCGCGCGATGTTGAAATTCTGCTTCTGGTCGAGCGCGCGCAGGTGCCATTCGGGCTTGCGATGCCAGATGTTGACGGTGCAGCCGCGCTCGCATCCCGGGCACACCGACGGCGTCGGCTTCAGGTACCAGACGCGCGCCTTGTGCAGGAACGGCTTCGACAGCAGCGCGCCGACCGGGCAGATGTCGATGACGTTGTCCGAGTACGGGTCCGCGTCGAGCGGATGATCGTCGGCCGCGCGCACCAGCGACACGTCGCCGCGGTTCTTGATCCCGAGCGCGTTCGATTTCGAAATCTCCCGCGTGAAGCGCACGCAGCGCGAGCAGAGGATGCAGCGCTCGTTGTCGAGCACGATCCGCTCGGACAGGTCGTGGAACTTCGTCGCGTGCACTTTCGGCTCGCGCGAGACCGACGGCGATCCGTTGTACGCGAAGTGATAGTCCTGCAGCGTGCACTCGCCGGCCTTGTCGCAGATGCCGCAGTCCACCGGATGATTGAGCGTGATGAACTGCATCGTCGTCTTGCGGTGCGCGCGCACGAGCTCGGAGTCGGTCAGCACGTGCAGGCCTTCGGACACCGGCATGTTGCAGGCGATTTCCACCCAGCTGCGGCCCTCCACCTGCACGCAGCAGATCCGGCAGTTGCCGGCGACCGACAGCTGCGGATGCCAGCAGAAGTACGGTATGAAGAATCCGTTCGCCAGCGCCGCCTGCATCACGGTCTGGCTGGCGTCGGCCCGCACTGGCTGCCCGTTGATGAAGATCTCAGGCACGGGTGCTCCCCTCGAGATTGCCGCCGAACTTCGAGCGCTTCTCACGGATCCAGTAGTCGAATTCTTCGCGATACTTGTCGAGGATGCCGACCGTCGCGAAGCCGGCGGCGTCACCCATGCCGCAGATCGTCATGCCGTCCTGCAGCCGCGAGATCCGGTACAGGCTGTCGATGTCCTCGGGCCGCCCTTCGCCCGCGACAATGCGGTCGATGATGCGATGCAGCCAGCCCATGCCTTCGCGGCAGGGCGTGCACTGGCCACAGGACTCGTGGTGATAGAAGCGCAGCATGACCTGCAGCAGCCGCACCATGCAGGTGCCTTCGCCGATCGCGATCATGCCGCCTGAGCCCAGCGACGATCCCGCAGCAGTAAAGGATTGGTGATCGAAGGTGAGCGGCTCGACCTCCGCGGCGGTGAGCACCTTGGTGGAAATGCCGCCGGGCACGATGCACTTCAGCGTGTACCCGGGAAGCATCCCGCCACAGTCCTCGTGCAGGAATTTCGCCATCGGATAGCCGTACTCGACCTCGTAGACGCCGGGTCGCGCGATATGGCCCGAAATCGACACCAGCTGCGTGCCCGGGCACTTGGCCGTCCCGACCTTTCGGTACGCCTCGGCGCCGCGAGCGACGATCCCGGCGATGTTCGAGAGCGTCTCCACGTTGTTCACCACCGTGGGCCGTTTGTAGAGGCCCTGGACGGTGAGCCGTGGCGGCCGGTTGCGCGGATAGCCGCGCTTGCCTTCGATCGACGACAGCAGGCCCGACGCTTCGCCGCACACATAGGAACCGGCGCCACGGTAGATCACGATGTCGCACGCGAACTCCGTGCCGAGAATGCGCTCGCCCAGATATCCCGCCGCGTACGCCTCTTCGACGGCGGCGGCCAGGCGACGGTACGGCAGGTCGAATTCGCCACGGATGTACACGAACGCATTGCGGACCTGCAGCGCGTAGGACGCGATGAGCATCGACTCGATGAGCAGGTGCGGCGCGTTCTCGAGGATCCATCGGTCCTTGAAGGTGCCTGGTTCGCCCTCGTCGGCATTGGCGCAGAGGTAGTGTGGCTGTTGGTCGTTGAGATGGACGACGCTCCATTTGCGGCCGGCGGGAAACGCCGCGCCGCCGTGGCCAAGCAGGCCGGAAGCCGTGACTTCCTTCGTCACGTCTTCCGGCTTGAGTTGCGTCAGCGCCTTCCGGAACGCCGCATACCCGTCGCGCGCGACATAGTCCGCGAGGGTGTGGGAGGTCGCCGTGACGGGAAACGTCATCAGCAGTTGCTTGCCGGGCATGCTATCCGCGATTCCTGAGTTCTTCGAGCAGCTCGTCGACCTTGTCGATGCTCATGCTCTCGTGATACGCATCGTTCACCATGAGCACCGGGGCGGTGCCGCAGGATCCCAGGCACTCGGCGGTCGAAAGCGTGAAGACGCCGTCGGGCGTGGTTTGTCCGGGCGCGACGCCCAGTCGCCGCGACAGGTGATCGATCAGCCGTTCGGCGCCGCGCATCGAGCACGTGACGTTCCGGCACGTTTGCAGATGCCAGCGTCCGATCGGCTTGCGCCGGAACTGCGTGTAGTACGACAGCACCTCCTCGATCTGGATGCGGGGAACGCCGAGATACTCCACCAGCGCGTCGATGTCGCTGTCGGCGACGTAGCCGCGCTCTTCCTGGATGCGCCGCACGCAGGGCAGAACGAGCGAGGATTCGAAGCCTGCGGGGAAGCGGGCTTTCAGCTTCTCGAATTCCGCTATGAGGTGCTTCATGCTCCGCACGCGCTGCGCCTGTGGTCGCTCATCGGTCGCTCACCTGTCACATTCGCCGCCGATCATGTTGATCGACCCGAACGTCGGCACGATGTCCGCAAGCTGATAGCCATCGAGCATGCGATGCACGCCGCCCATGTGCACGAAGCTCGGCGCGCGCACGTGGACCTTGGCAGGAATGCCGCTGCCCGTGCTCACGATGTAGAAGCCGAGTTCGCCGTTGGGCGACTCGTGCGCCGCATACGCGTCACCCGCAGGTACCTGCGGCCCGTCCATCACCAGCTTGAAATGGTTGATGAGCGATTCGATTTCCGTATAGACGAGATGCTTTTCGGGCAGCGTGAAGCGATGGTCGTCCACGCTGATCGGGCCTGCGGGCAGCGAATCCATCAGTTGCCGGATCATGTGCACCGACTCGTCCATCTCGCGCATCCGCACGTAGTAGCGGTCGTAGTTGTCGCCGTTGATACCGACCGGCACCTCGAAGTCCAGGTCCGCGTACGCCAGGTACGGTGTGTCGCGGCGCAGGTCGCGCGGCACGCCGGTGGAGCGGAGGATGACGCCGGTGTAGCCCCAGTGGATCGCGTCGGCAGTGGAGATCACGCCGACATTGCGCATGCGGTCGATGAAGATGCGGTTGCGGTCCATCAGGCCGTGGACGCGGCCGACGAACATCTCGTACTGGTCGAGAATGGCCTCCAGGCGCGCGAGCCAGCCGTCCGGGAGGTCGCGCGCGAGGCCGCCGATGCGGCCGTAGGTGTAGGTCACGCGCGCGCCGGTCAGGTCGGCGATGTGCTCGTACATGTAGTCGCGGATCATGACCAGATAGAGGAACGCGGTCATCGCGCCGAGTTCCATGAGCCCCGCCGCGACGCAAGTCAGGTGGTCGACGATGCGCGAATACTCCGACAGCAGCGTGCGCAGGTGGCGGCAGCGCGGCGTGATCGCGACGCCCGCCAGCGTCTCGACGGCCTCGCAATAGGCAAAGTCGTTGATCAGCGCCGAAACGTAGTTGAGGCGGTCGACATAGGGAATGAGGTTGTGCCAGGTGTGGGACTCGCACTCCTTCTCGAATCCCCGGTGCAGATAGCCGCAGTGCACGTCGGTGCGCACCACCCGCTCGCCGTCGAGCTCGGCGATGATCTGGACCGTTCCGTGCGTGGCCGGATGCGAGGGGCCGATGTTGACGATGACGTGGTCGTCATGGCCGGTCGCATCGAACGCCGGACGGACCGGGTTCGGCAGCTCGAATTCGGGCGACTTGGTGTTCATGGTCGTCTTAAGTCACTTCCGGTAGGGGACCAGCGGCTGTTCCTTGAGCTTCGGATAGTCCTTGCGCAGCGGATGCCCGACGAATCCCTCGTAGAGCAGGATCGGACGCAGGTCCGGATTGCCGCGGAAGGCGATGCCGTACATGTCGTGGCACTCGCGCTCCATGTAGCCCGCGGACCCGTAGAGCGACACCAGCGAATCGACGGTCGGGTCGCCCTCCGTGACGGCCGTCTTCAGCCGAATGCGCCCGAAGTGCCGCGTGGAATAGAAGTGGTAGACCACCTCGAAGCGAGGTTGCCGGGGCAGCCAGTCGACCGCCGTGACGTCGAGGAAGAGATCAAAGTGGAATTCGTTCTTGAGGAGCGTCACCGCGTTCAGCAGCCGCGCCGGCGGCAGGCGCACGACGGGCATGTCCCGCCCCGATAGCACATCGTAGTCCGGCGGAGCCAGCCGCTGCTGCAGGAGACCGATCTCGACGCCCATCAGAAATCCTTCGTCATGATGGGGTGCCGCGACCGGGCGATCTTGTCCTGCAGCTGCATGATGCCGTCGATCACCGTCTCGGGGCGCGGCGGGCAACCCGGGACATAGACGTCCACCGGAATGATCTTGTCGATTCCCTGCACGGCCGCGTAGTTCTGATAGAAGCCGCCGCTGGTCGCGCACACGCCGAACGCCATCACCCACTTCGGCTCGCACATCTGCTCGTAGACCTTGTAGAGGACGGGTGCCTGCTTGTGCGTCACGGTGCCGACGACCATGAGCAGATCGGCCTGGCGCGGCGAGAATCGCGGCAACGCCGCGCCGAACCGGTCCGTGTCGTAGGGCGACGAGCTCACCGCCATGAATTCCATCGCGCAGCAGGCGGTAACGAAGGGGTATGGAAACAGCGAGAACTTGCGCGCCCATCCAACCAGCTCGTCTTTTTTCGTGGTGAGGTATTCGAACGCCGCCGTCTTGGTGCCGGCGGGCTGGATGGGGATGGGGGTCCGCGCCATCGCTACTCCGAGACCGCCTCGAGCAGCCGTGCCTTGTAGACGTACAAGAGGATCAGCACCAGCAGGAACATGAAGATGCCGAACGTCGCGAGCATGAACCCCGTCACCGGCTGCGCGCCGAGGGCCCAGATGAACAGGAAGACCGTCTCCAGATCGAACAAGATGAAGATGATCGCCACTGCGTAATACTTGATCGGGACGGCCTTCACGTTGCGTACGTCGACAGGCGTCGCGCCACACTCGAACGGCTCGAGCTTCATCGCCGACGAGACGGGCTTGGGCCCCAGCATCCGGTTGAGCAGCAGCGTGACCGCCACGAAGCCCAATATCGCCAGCATGTAGATCAGGAAAACGACGTAGGGATTCATCGCGGGTCGGCGCAAGCGAATCCGGCGGCTCGCGTCCTTGGCAGCGCTTGCCACGACAATCGCAGCGGCAATCGAAGCATCGCAGCGTCCAACACCGCCGGCGCGCGCAGAACCACCGGCGCGTTCGCTGCATTGCCCAGGTACGCGTGCGTCCCCATCCATGCTCCCGCATTGAGCTGATCGTTGCCGGCTACAGTAAGCGTGGCGCCCGCGTCGGCGTTTGACTTGGATCAACGGTCGGCGGAGGCGCGTTCGCGGCGCGCCGGATTCCTTGTGCGTGGCGCCACAACGCGACACGGCGTCGACCCGAACGGGACAAGCCTCGCCCTCAGGCGCATGCCGCCCGGTCTGGGCGCGAGGACTTGCCAAGCGCGCGCAGGGGGTTGTGCAATTGAATGACATAGATCAAACTGAAAATGGGGATCGAAGAGTAGGTTGCCCCGGACTGACGTGGCGTGCTGAAAGGGGGGCAGCACGCCATTGCGATCGTCGATCGTCGCGTGCCCCATGTGAATGTTGCATGTGCTTGACGTGCGCGGCATTGTGCCACGGCATGGCCAACTCGAACCGGCTGACTCGGGGGAACGATGAACTGGTCACAGGTCTATGATCCCTTCGGCAACCCGTTCCTTTCCACGCTTGTCGCGGCGCTGCCGATTGTCGTGCTGCTCGGCAGCCTCGCCTTCTTTCACGTCAAGGCGCACTACGCCGCGATTCTCGGCCTGATCGTGGCGCTGGCAGTCGCCGTATTCGCTTTCGGCATGCCGGCCGAAATGGCGGGCAAGAGCGCATTCTTCGGCGCGCTGTTCGGCCTGCTGCCGATCGGCTGGATCGTTCTGAACGTCATTTTCATGTATCAGCTGACCAACGACGCCGGGCTGTTCGACGTGTTGCAGAAGAGCATCACGGGCATCACGACCGACCGCCGTCTCCAGGTCCTGTTGGTGGCGTTCTGCTTCGGCGCCTTTTTCGAAGGCGCCGCCGGGTTCGGCACACCCGTCGCGGTGACGGCCGCGATTCTCATGGGGCTCGGGTTTGCCCCGCTCGCCGCCGCCGGCCTTTCGCTCATCGCCAACACGGCGCCGGTTGCGTTCGGTGCGCTCGGGACTCCGGTCATCGTGCTGGCGGCGGTCACCGGGCTCGATATCCATGCCTTGAGCTCGATGATCGGCAGACAGTTGCCATTTTTCTCGGTGCTGGTGCCTTTTTGGGTGATCTGGGCGTTCGTCGGTTTCAGGAAGACGATGGAAATCTGGCCGGCGATCCTGGTGGCGGGCGTTTCGTTCGCGATTCCCCAGTACCTGGTGTCCAACTATCATGGCCCGTGGCTGGTCGACGTCGTAGCCTCGGTGAGCTCGATGGCCGCGCTGGCGCTGTTCCTCAAGATCTGGCATCCGAAGCGGATCTGGACCAGCGCCACGCGACAGGGACAGACCGTGTCGTACGAGGAGGCCGAAGCGCGTGCGGTGCGCCACGGCTTCACGCGCGCGCAAATCGTCAAAGCCTGGACCCCCTGGGTGATTCTGAGCGTGCTGGTATTCCTGTGGGGCCTGCCGCAAATCAAGGACTGGCTCAACGGCATCTCGGCGCCCAAGTTCCCCATCGACGGTCTGCACAACCTGGTCGTGCGCATGCCGCCGGTGGTGACGAAGCCGACACCGGAAGCAGCCGTCTATACGCTGAACTGGCTGTCGGCGACCGGCACTGGAATTCTGATTGCAGCCGTCATTGCGGGGCTCGTGATGGGACTGTCCATTCCGAAAATGGTGCAGACCTACGGCAAGACGCTCAGGCTGGTACGCTTCTCGCTGCTCACCATCGCGGCGATGCTGGCGCTCGGCTACACCACCAAGGGCGCCGGGCTGGATTCGACGCTTGGCCTGGCGTTCGCGCACGCCGGCTGGTTCTACCCGTTCTTCGGCGCCATGCTGGGATGGATGGGCGTGGCGCTGACGGGGTCGGACACGTCGTCGAACGTGCTCTTCGGCGGCCTCCAGAAGGTGTCGGCCGAGCAGCTCGGTCTCTCGCCGGTGCTGATGGCCGCCGCCAACAGTTCGGGCGGAGTGATGGGCAAGATGATCGACGCGCAGAGTATCGTGGTCGCGTCGACAGCGACGCAGTGGTACGGACACGAGGGCGACATCCTGCGCTACGTGTTCTTCCACAGCCTGGCATTGGCAGCGTTGATGGGGCTGTTGATCATGGCGCAGGCGTACGTCTACCCGTTCACGCTGCTGGTTGTGCACTGACACGGGCGTCGCCTGGGCGCGTGTAACAGAAAAAGACGCAGCGCGATGACCCCGGAACCGTATCGCGCCCTGCGCACGTCGCTGTCCGGGTTCATCCCCGGGCACCGGCTCATCACCGATCCGCTGCGCCTGCTGACCTGGGGCACCGACGCGAGTTTCTATCGCCTGGTCCCCGCGATCGTGGTCGTGGTCGAGGCCGAAAACGAGGTGAGGCAACTGCTGGCGGCGTGCGCGCAGGTCGCGGCGCCGATCACCTTTCGCGCGGCGGGCACCAGCCTTTCGGGTCAGGCAATCACGGATTCCGTGCTGATGCTGCTCGGCGATGGCTGGCGCGGCTGCACCGTCAGTCCTGACGCCGGAACGGTCGCGTTGCAGCCTGGCGTGATCGGCGCGGCGGCCAATGCGCGGCTCGCGCGCCATGGCCGCAAGATCGGGCCCGACCCCGCCTCGATCGACGCCGCCATGATCGGCGGCATCGCCGCCAACAATTCCAGCGGGATGTGCTGCGGCACGGCGCAGAACAGCTACCACACCCTGGCAGGCATTCGCGTCGTGCTCGCCGACGGCACCGTGCTCGACACCGGCGACCCGGCAAGCCGCGCCGCGTTCGGCGAACGAAGGCCTGACCTTGTGCACGGGCTCGACGCCCTCGCCCGCGGCGTGCGCGAGAATGCCGCGCTTGCCGCACGCATCCGGCACAAGTTCCGGATGAAGAACACGACCGGGTACAGCCTGAACGCACTGGTGGACTTCGAGGATCCGATCGATGTCCTCGCGCACCTGATGATCGGCTCCGAAGGCACGCTGGGCTTCATCAGCGAAATCACCTACCGCACCGTGCCCGAGTATTCGCACAAGGCCAGCGCGCTGATCCTGTTCGATGACATCGAGACCGCCTGCCGCGCGGTGACCTGTCTGTCGAGCGCGCCGGTGGCGGCGGTCGAGCTTGCCGATCGCGCTGCGCTGCGCTCGGTGGAAGGCAAGCCGGGACTTCCTGAGAGCATCGGCGCCCTCGGACCGGGCGGGGCCGCGTTGCTGGTCGAAACGCGCGCCGCGGACGGGACCGCGCTCGCGGCTCAGGTCGCCGAGGTCCAGAAGACGCTCGCCGGGATTCATACCGCCGAGCCGGTCCGCTTCTCGACCGACCCGCAGGAGTGCGCCCGCTTCTGGAACGTGCGCAAGGGCATGTTTCCGTCGGTGGGCGCGATGCGCAAGCTAGGCACGACGGTCATCATCGAGGATGTCGCGTTTCCGGTGCAGCGCCTGGCCGAGGCGACGCTCGATCTGCAGCAGCTGCTCGCGGCGCATGGCTACCCGGAAGCGATCATCTTCGGACACGCGCTCGAAGGCAACCTGCACTTTGTGTTCACGCAGGATTTCAACGTCCCGGCCGAGATCGAACGTTACCGCGGCTTCATGGCCGCGTTCTGTCGCCTGGTCGTCGAGAAATACGACGGCTCGCTCAAGGCCGAGCACGGGACGGGACGCAACATCGCGCCCTTCGTCGAGCTGGAATGGGGCGCCGAAGCCTACGCGTTGATGCGCTCGATCAAGCGCCTGTTCGATCCGGAGGACCTGCTCAATCCCGGGGTCATCCTCAACGCCGATCCCGAGGCGCACCTCAAGCATCTCAAGCCGCTGCCGGCGTGCGATCCCATCGTCGACCAATGCATCGAGTGCGGCTTCTGCGAGCCCAAGTGCCCGTCGCGCGGACTGACGCTGTCGCCGCGCCAGCGCATCGCCGGCTGGCGCGAGATCGCACGACTGGACCACAGTGGCGAGGATGCGCCACGGGCAGCCGAGTTGCACCAGCTCTACGACTATCACGGCATCGACACGTGCGCCGGCTGCGGATTGTGCGCGACCGCGTGCCCGGTCGGCATCGAGACGGGCATCCTGATCAAGGCGTTGCGCGGCCGACGCGCAAGCCCGCTCGCGCACCGCGTCGCCGATTTCGTTGCCGATCACTACGGGGCGACCACGGCGGGCGTCCGCATGGGCCTCGGCGCCGCCAATGTTCTGCACGGCCTGATCGGCACGCGCGCGATGCAGGGCTCGCTCGACGGCCTGCGCAAGCTATCCGGCGGCGCGTTGCCGAAGTGGTCTCCGGCGCTGGCGCGTCCGGCCCATTTTGCGCCGGGCCGACGCGACGCGATTCCGCGCGGCGTCGAGCGCGTCGCCTATTTTCCGAGTTGTGCCGCACGCAACATGGGGGCGCAGCGCGGCCGCGACGGCACGGACGCCCTGCCCGTCGTCGCCGAGCGGCTGTTCGCCAAGGCGGGATTCGGCGTGCTCTACCCGCAACCCCTCGCCGAGCTTTGTTGTGGTCAGCCGTTCGAGAGCAAGGGCCTTGCCGCCGCGGCCGACCGCAAGTCGGCCGAGCTGGAGGGCGCGCTGCGCGAAGCGAGCGAAGACGGCCGCCTGCCGATCGTGTTCGACACCAGCCCCTGCGCGTACCGAATGAAGCGCTACCTCGGCGGACGGCTCGCCATCCAGGACAGCATCGAATTCATCCACGACACGGTGCTGCCACGGGTGACGGTCGAGCGCAAAACCACCCCGGTATCGATCCATCCGGTGTGCAGCGTGCGCAAGATGGGCACCGTCGACCGCCTCGAGGGCATCGCCGGTCGCTGCAGCGCCGAAGTGATCACAGTTTCCGAGGTCCTCTGCTGCGGCTTTGCCGGCGACAAGGGTTTCAACCGTCCCGAGCTCAACGAGCATGCGCTGCGGCATCTGAAGGCGGCGCTGCCTGCACGCTGCTCGGCCGGCTATTCGACGAGCCGGACCTGCGAGATCGGGCTTTCGGAATACGCCGGGTACCCGTACGAATCGATCATCTACCTCGTCGACGAGTGCGCCAAGCCTGCGGTGGATCGCAGGCAGCCCGCCCGGTGAAACCTGTCTGCGGCCATTGACCGAACTTTCAGCGAGGGCTCCCGCCGATGAAAGTCGCCCTGTTCATTCCCTGCTATGTCGACGCCTTTTTCCCCGAGGTGGGCATTGCGACGCTCGAACTGCTCGAAAGGCTGGGCATCGAAGTGACCTACCCCCTGGATCAAACGTGCTGTGGCCAGCCGATGGCGAACAGCGGCTGCCACCAGGAAGCGGCGGCCACCGAAAGGCTCTTCGTCAAGAACTTCGCCGCCTTCGATTACGTCGTCGGCCCCTCCGGAAGCTGCGTTCACCACATTCGCGAGAACCTGACGGCAATTCCGCAGACCGCGCAGGTCAGCAACGTGCGGGCGAGAACCTTCGAGCTGGTCGAGTTTCTCCACGACGTGGTGAAGGTGCAGGCCTTTCCCTGGGCCGAGTTCCGGCACAAGGTGGGGCTGCACAACGGCTGCTCGACGCTGCGCGCGCTGCGCGAAGCGAAGGCGTCGGAGATCGACGAGCCGTTCTTCTCCAAGCCGATGGATCTCTTGTCCAAGGTCAAGGGCATCCAGTTCGTCAAGCCGGAGCGCCCCGACGAATGCTGCGGCTTCGGCGGGACCTTCTCCGTGTTCGAGGAGCCGGTTTCGGCGAGGATGGGCAACGACAAGGTCAACGATCACCATCGCGCCGGCGCCGAGTACATCGTTTCGGCGGACATGTCCTGCATGATGCATCAGAAAGGTTGCGCGGAGCGCCTGGGGCTTCCGATCAAGTTCATTCACGTTGCCGAGATATTGAACGGAGCTCGCGCATGAATCACTCGGCGAGGGTCGCTGCGCGCGGCGCTGGGCTCGACGGCAAGGCGATTGCGAGGTGCCGCCGACCATCTGTCGCATGGCGCATGATCAACCGATCGGAGACGGCCACATGAAGCGCATCGACCACGCCGAGGCGTCCTCGAAGTTCATCCGGGCGAAGGACCACGTCGAGTTTCATGACAAGCGCTTGTGGGACCTGCGCCAGAAGCGCGATCGCGCGAGCGAGAGTCTTCCCGAGTGGGAGGAGCTGCGCCTGATCGCTTCCACGATCAAGGAACATACGCTGACCCACCTCGCGGATTACCTCGAGCAATTCGAGCGCCAAGCGCTCGCCAATGGCGCGCACGTGCACTGGGCCAAGGACGCGGCCGAGCACAATCAGATCGTGCTGGACATCCTGAACGCGCACGGTGCGCGCACGCTGGTCAAGGCTAAGTCGATGCTCACCGACGAGTGCGACATGCGGCCGTTTCTGGAGAATCGCGGGATCGAGATCATGGAGACCGATCTGGGCGAGCGCATCCAGCAACTCGACAACGAGCCGCCCAGCCACATCGTCGTGCCCGCCGTGCACAAGCTCAGGACCGACGTGGCGCGGGTCTTCGCGCAGACCATCGGCACCGACCCCAAGAACAGCGACGTCCACTACCTCGCCGAAAGCCAGCGCCAGCACACCCGGCCGTACTTCCTCAAGGCCGACGCCGGCATGACCGGCGCCAATTTCGCGGTTGCGGAAACGGGTGCCGTCGTCGTCTGCACCAACGAGGGCAACGCCGACCTGAGCGTGAACCTGCCCAAACTGTACATTGCCTCGATCGGCATCGAGAAGGTCATTCCGCGCACCGAGCATCTCGGGGTGTTCGTGCGAATGCTGTCGCGAAGCGCGCTCGGCTCGCCGATCACGCAGCTCACTTCGCACTTCCGCTGCCCGCGCCCGGGCACCGAAATGCACATCGTCCTGGTCGACAACGGCCGTTCCGAACGGCTGGGCATGGCCGATTTCTGGTATTCGCTGAAATGCATTCGCTGCGGTGCGTGCATGAACACGTGCCCGGTCTATCGGCGCAGCGGGGGGCTAAGTTACGGCGCGACCTACTCGGGGCCGATCGGCGTCATCATCGATCCGACCTTCAACCTCCGCAAATACAGCGCGCTGCCCTTCGCGTCGACGCTGAACGGCAGCTGCACGAGCGTGTGCCCGGTCAGGATCAACATCCACGAGCAGATCTACAAGTGGCGCCAGGTCATCAGCGAGCGCAATCAGCTGCCGATGATCAAGAAGGAGGCGATGCAGATCGCGGGCAAGGTGCTGTCCAAGCCGCTGCTGTTCCGCGCGGCCGTGGACGCCGCGGGGGCAGGCGTCGAGCGCCTGCCGCGGTTCATGATGTACAACCGCCTGAACGCGTGGGGCCGCCAGCGCGAGGTGCCGCAAGCCCCGCCGCTCACCTTCCGGCAGTGGTACCTGAAGCATCGCGCGAAGCCGCGGAGCAAGCGATGAGCGGCCGGGATGAAATCCTCGATCGCGTGCGCAGGAGCCAGCCGGCGCCGCTGCCGCTCCCCACCGTACCGACTTTCGACGCGCAATCGCCGACGTCGATCGACGCCTTCAGGGCCAGCCTGGCCCGGATGGGCGGCAAGTTCATCGAAGCTCCCGCCGACGGCGACCTGGATGCCCAGGTCCGGACGCTGTTTCCGGACGCCAAGGTGATCTGCTCGGCCACGCCCGAAGTCAAGGGCAACCGCCGTATCGAGACGGTCCGGGCGCCGCAGGAACTCGACGACGTGGACGTGGGCGTCGTCCGCGCGCTGTTCGGCGTTGCCGAGACCGGCTCCCTGTGGCTGTCGGAGGCGCAGTTCAAGGTCAATGCGCTGGGCTTCCTGGCGCAGCACCTCGTCGCCCTACTCGATCCGGGCGCCATTGTCGCCAACATGCATCGCGCGTATCGGCATCCGGGCTTTGCCGAAGCGAAGTACGCGGTCTTCATGACCGGCCCGTCGGCAACCGCCGACATCGAAGGCGTCCTGATTCACGGCGCGCAGGGCATCCGGACCCTGACGGTGATCCCGGTGCCCGCGTGAGCGCAACCCGTCCACATTTGTTTGCGTCATCCACGAGCGCGCAGCCGCGGCTCGCAGCCTGTCGAGGTCCACGTCGATGAGCTTGATTCCCAGAGACATCACCCCGGTCTACAAGGCGACCATCGGCAAGGGCACCGGCGCCACGCGCTGGCAGCGGCCGGTGTTCGTCGACTTCCTGCCGCCGTGCAATCACGCCTGCCCGGCGGGCGAGAACATCCAGGCGTGGCTCAACCTCGCGCAGGCCGGGCGTTACGATGAAGCCTGGCAGAAATACATGGAAGAGAATCCGCTGCCGGGTACGCACGGCCGCGCCTGCTATCACCCCTGCGAGAGCGCCTGCAACCGGGCGTATCTCGACCAGCCGGTGTCGATTCATTCGCTCGACCGCTTTCTGGGCGACCTCGCGTCGGCGAAAGGATGGACGGTGCCGGTCAAGCCGCCGACCGGCAAGCGCGTCCTCGTCGTCGGCGCGGGCCCGGCCGGATTGTCGTGCGCGTACCACTTGAAGCGCATGGGCCACGACGTCGAGATTCGCGACGCCGGCGCGCAGCCGGGCGGCATGATGCACTACGGCATCCCGCAATACCGGCTGCCGCGCGAAGGTCTCGGGCGGGAAATCGAGCGCATCCGGACCATGGGCGTGAAGATGACGCCCAACTACCACGTCACCGATGTGCTGGGCGAGAAAGAGTCAGGCAGCTTCGACGCGGTGTTCCTGGCCATCGGCGCACAGGTCGGCAACCACCTCGACATTCCGTCGATGGACGGCGCCAAAATGATCCATGCACTCGATTTGCTGGAACAGGTCGAGCAAGGTCATCCGCCCAGGCTCGGCCGTGTCGTCGGGGTCGTCGGCGCCGGCAACACCGCGGTCGATGCGGCGCGGGTCGCGAGACGTCTGGGCGCCGAAGAGGCGATCCTGATCTACCGCTCCGACAGCAAGCACATGCGTGCACACCCGGAAGAGGCCGCGGAGGCGTTCGCCGAGGGCGTGAAGGTCAGATGGATGTCCACCGTCAAGCAGTTCGGCAGCGACGAGATCATGGTCGAAGAGATGGAGATGGCGCCCGATGGTTCGGGCACGATCGGCACCGGCAAGTTCGAGCGGCTGAAAACCGATTCGCTGGTGCTTGCCGTGGGTGAGCACTCGGACGTCGGGTTCCTGAAATCGCTGCCCGGCGTCAAGATCGGCCGCGGCGATGTCGTCGAAGTCGATCCGCGCATGCGCACCGGTCATCCGGGCGTGTTCGCCGGCGGCGACATGATCGGCGGCGCGCGCACGATGACGGCGGCGGTCGGTCACGGCAAGAAGGCCGCCCGCAACATCGATGCCTGGTTGCGCGGCGCGACCTACGAGCCCGCACCGAAGCATGCGATCGTGCAATTCGAGGCGCTCAACCTGCCGGTGTTCCTCGACGCCGACCGGCGCGAGCAGGCGACGACTCCGATCGCCAAGCGCAAGGGTTTCGACGAGGTCGTCGCGGGACTCTCGGAGCCAGAGGCGCGCTACGAGGCAGGCCGCTGCCTGTCCTGCGGCAACTGCTTCGAGTGCGACAACTGCTACGCATCGTGTCCCGAGCAGGCGATCATCAAGCTCGGCGAGGGCCGCTTCTACCGCTACGAATACGACCTTTGCACGGGCTGCGCGGTGTGTTTCGAGCAGTGTCCGTGCCACGCGATCGAGATGCAGCCGGAACCGGCCGCCGCAACCGCGGCAGGCGTCCCCGCCGCTGCCGCGATGCCGATGAAGTTCAAGGTTCGCCCGTGAAATCCTCCTCGAAAGCGCCCGCATGACCAGCACAAAAACCGCCGTCATGGACGGCAACACCGCTGCCGCCCACATCGCCTACCGGGTCAACGAGGTCGCGGCGATCTTCCCGATCACGCCGTCGTCGACCATGGCCGAACTGGCGGACGCGTGGGCGGTGGAAGGCATCAGGAACATCTGGGGCAACATCCCCGTGGTGCAGCAGATGCAGTCCGAGGGCGGCGCTGCGGGCGCCCTGCACGGATCGCTGCAAAGCGGCGCGCTCACCACCACGTTCACCGCCTCGCAGGGCCTGCTGCTCATGCTGCCCAACATGTACAAGATCGCCGGCGAGCTGACCCCCTGCGTCTTTTACGTCGCCGCGCGCGCCCTCGCGACGCAGGCGCTGTCGATCTTCGGCGATCATTCCGACGTGATGAGCGCGCGCATGACCGGCTTCGCGATGCTTGCCGCGTCTTCGGTGCAGGAGGCGCACGATCTCGCGCTCATCGCCCAGGCGGCGACGCTCGAGTCGCGCGTGCCGATCATGTTCTTCTTCGACGGCTTCCGCACCTCGCACGAGGAAAACAAGATATCGGTCCTTCCCGACGCGCAGATCCGGGCGATGATCGACGACGAGCTCGTGCGCGCATTCAGGGCGCGGGCGTTGTCGCCCGAACACCCGGTGGTGCGCGGCACCGCGCACAACCCCGATACTTTCTTCCAGGCCCGGGAGACGGTCAATCCGTTCTACGCGAAGTTTCCGGGAATCGTCCAGCAGACCATGGACCGCTTCGCCGCACTGACGGGCCGGCGCTACCAGCTCTTTCGCTATACCGGGCACCCGGAGGCCGACCGCGTGGCGGTGGCCATCGGTTCGGGCTGCGAGGTGCTCGACGAAACCGCCGCGTACCTCAACGCCAAGGGCGAGAAGGTGGGCGTCCTGCAGGTAACGCTCTACCGGCCGTGGTCCGCCGACGCCTTCCTCGCCGCGCTCCCCGGATCGGTGAAGGCGCTCGCCGTGCTCGATCGGACCAAGGAAGCGGGCGCGCCCGCCGAGCCGCTGTACCTCGACGTCGTGTCCGGTTTCGCCGGCGCCGTCGCGGCCGGCAAGTGGCCGGCGATGCCCAAGCTCATCGGCGGACGCTACGGACTGTCGTCGAAGGACTTCGATCCGGCCATGGCCAAGGCGGTGTTCGACGAGCTGCGCAAGCCGGCTCCCAAGCACGGCTTCACGGTCGGCATCATCGACGACGTGTCGCATACCAGCCTCGACGTCGACCCGCACTTCGACATCGAGGCGCCCGAGGTCATACGCGCCCTCTTCTACGGCCTGGGTGCCGACGGCACGGTGGGCGCCAACAAGAACTCGGTGAAGATTCTCGCCGCCGATCCCAGCCGCTATGCGCAGGGCTACTTCGTCTACGACTCCAAGAAATCCGGTTCGTCCACCATCTCGCATCTGCGCTTCGGGCCGAAGCGCGTGCGCGCGCCGTATCTGCTCAAGTCGGCGAGCTTCGTGGGGGTGCACAAGTTCGATTTCGTGTTCAAGCAGGACGTGCTCGCGGCCGCGGCGCACGGTGCGACGGTGCTCCTCAACAGCCCTTACGGGCCCGATGCGGTGTGGGACGAACTGCCGCGCAAGGTCCAGGAGCAGATCATCGACAAGCAGCTCAAGCTGTTCGTCATCGACGCGTCGCGGGTCGCTTTCGACCTCGGGCTGGGCTCGCGCAGCAACACCATCCTGCAGACCTGCTTTTTCGCGCTCTCGGGCGTGCTGCCGCGCGAAGAGGCGATCACCGCGATCAAGAAGGAGACCGAGAAGACCTACGCCCGCAAGGGCGCCGAGGTCGTGAAGAAGAACTTCGCCGCGATCGACCAGGCGCTCGCCAATCTGCGGCAGGTGACGGTGCCGAAGACGGCCACGAGCAAGCGCCCAATCCCCAAGATGGTGCCCGACACGGCGCCCGATTTCGTGCGCAACGTCACGGCCGTCATGCTCGAAGGCCGTGGCGACACCTTGCCGGTGAGCGCGTTGCCCATCGACGGGACGTTTCCGGTCGGGACGACCAAGTACGAGAAGCGCAACATCGCGGAGGAGGTCCCGATCTGGGAGCCGGACCTGTGCATACAGTGCGGCCAGTGCGCGATCGTCTGCCCGCACAGCGTCATCCGCGCCAAGTACTATGACCGAGCCCGGCTCGACGCCGCGCCTGCGACCTTCAAGGCTGCGCCGATCAATGCGCGGGGTTACCCCGATTCGCGCTACACGCTGCAGGTCTACGTCGAGGACTGCACCGGCTGCGGCGTGTGCGTCGAGAACTGTCCGGCGCACAGCGCGGCCGACGACAAGACCAGGGCGATCAACATGAAGCCGCGGCTCGAGCATATGGACGCCGAGCTCTCGAGCATCGGGTTCTTCGAGAAGTTGCCCTGGGCCGACCGTACGCGGGTCAATTTCTCCAACGTTCGCGGCGTGCAATTCCTGCAGCCGTTGTTCGAGTTCTCGGGCGCGTGCGCCGGCTGCGGCGAGACGCCGTATCTCAAGCTGCTGTCGCAGCTCTTCGGCGACCGCCTGCAGATCGCCAATGCGACCGGCTGTTCGTCGATCTACGGCGGCAACCTGCCGACCACGCCCTGGGCGCCGGGCCCCGACGGCCGCGGGCCCGCGTGGGCGAACTCGCTGTTCGAGGACAACGCCGAGTTCGGCCTCGGCTATCGCCTCGCGATCGACAAGCAGGCCGAAATCGCCCGCGGCCTAGCGCTGAAGCTCGCGCCGAAGCTCGGCGAGGATCTGGTGAAGGCCCTGCTGGAGGCGCCGCAGATGACCGAGTCCGATTTTCGCGTGCAACGCGAGCGCCTGGCGGCACTCAGGGCGAAACTGACCGTCGCCAAGGACGCGGACAGCAGGAACCTGCTCGCGGTGGTGGACTTTCTCGTGCGCCGCTCGGTGTGGATCGTCGGCGGTGACGGCTGGGCCTACGACATAGGCTACGGCGGGCTCGACCACGTGCTGGCGTCGGGTCGCAACGTCAAGGTGCTGGTGCTCGACACCGAGGTCTACTCCAATACCGGCGGGCAGGCTTCGAAGGCGACGCCGCTCGGCGCGTCGGCGAAGTTCGCCGCCGCCGGCCGCAAGATGCCGCGCAAGGACCTGGCGATGATGGCGATTGCGTACGGCAACATCTACGTCGCACAGATCGCCATGGGCGCCAACAACGAGCATGCCGTCCTCGCCTTGCGCGAGGCCGAAGCCTACGAAGGCCCCGCGCTCATTCTGGCCTACTCGCAGTGCATCGCGCACGGCACCGACCTGCGCTACGGCATGAAGCAGGCGGCGCGGGCGACGGCCAGCGGCCATTGGCCCCTGCTCCGCTTCGATCCGACGATGCGCCAGCGCGGCATGAACCCGTTTCGCCTCGATTCGACCCGGCCGCGCATCTCGCTGGAGGAGTACCGCAACCGCGAGGTGCGCTTCAAGGTGGTCGAGCAAACCCACCCCAGCGAAGCCCAGCGCATGCTCAAGCAGGCGCAGCTCGCGCTCCAGGAGCGCTACAAGCTCTACGAGGACCTTGCCTCGCGCGACGGCAGCCGGTTCCTGCCGCACTGGGAGAGCGCATGACCATCGACCTGTCGACCAAATATCTGGGCCTGCAGCTCAGGCACCCGATCATCGCCTCGGCCTCGCCGCTGACGGGCACCGTGGACGGCATACGCAGGCTCGCAGACGCCGGTGCCGCGGCGGTGGTCATGCGTTCCATGTTCGAGGAACAAATCCGCGCCGAAGACACCGCCTACGCGATGTACACCGAGCACGGGTCGTACAGCCAGGCCGAGGCCGGCAGCTATTTCCCGGACGTGCCGGACTACGACAGCGGCGTCGCCGGCCACCTCGACACCCTGCGCAAGGCGGTTGCCGCGGTCGACATTCCGGTCATCGCGAGCCTGAACGCGGTGACCATCACGGGCTGGATCGACTACGCCGCAAGGCTCGAAGGGGCGGGCGCCGCTGCGCTCGAGCTCAACATGTATTTCATCCCCGCCGACGCGACGCTGAGCGGCCCGGAGGTCGAGGCGCGTTATGTCGATGCCGTCCACGCCGTCAAACGCTCGGTGCGGATTCCGGTCACAGTTAAGCTCTCGCCCTACTTCAGCTCGATCGGCCACCTGGCGCACCGCCTGGTCGATGCGGGTGCCGACGGCCTCGTGCTCTTCAACCGTTTCTACCAGCCTGACTTCGACCTGGCCACGCTGTCGGTCAAAGCCGACCTGAAGCTCAGCTCCGCTCACGAAGCCGGGCCGGGGCTGCTGTGGATCAGCGTGCTCGCCAGCCGCCTCGGGGCTTCGCTCGCCGGGACGAGCGGCGTCGAGTCCGCGGAGCAGGTCGTCAAGTATCTGCTCGTCGGCGCCGATGCGGTGATGAGCACCTCGGCGCTGCTGCGCCACGGCCCGGGGTACATGCAGACGCTGGTCGCGGGGCTTTCCGCCTGGCTGGATGAAAACGGCCACGCCTCGGTGTCGGCGATACGCGGGCTCAAGAGCGTCAAGCAGCTTGACAACGCGGGCGAGTTGCTGCGCGCCCAGTACATGCACCTGCTCACCGAGTACGTTCCGACGCAGCTCGTCGCCTAAATGCGGCGCACCTCCGCTGTCACATCCCTGCAAAATGGGAGCGCACCCGCAAACACCGTGCCTGCGATTTCAGCATCTGGTGTGCCATTTTTGCAACAGACGTGATTGTGGCGTCCGCGAACTTGACCTAGATCATGTATTTTTCGGGTGACTCATTAGACACTAGGGCCACAACACGAGCATCCTGCCTGAGCGGGCGAAGGGGTCTAGCAGGCGGTGGTCCGGGTTGCGGCGTAACGGGGTTGAATCGGTGGGGCCGACGGCACCACGGCATGGGAGGAGTAGTCATGCGACTGAGAATCTCCATTGCGACATGCGGGCTTGCCTTCATGCTCGCGTCCCTCCTGAGTTTTCCGGCCGCGGCACAGCAGCCGACGGCCTACAAGGGGGCCAGCGTCCAGCCAGTGTGCGCCAACTGCCACGAGGACAAGTGGCGGTCGATCGACCTCACGGGGCACGGCGCGAGAACCGACGCCAACGGCAGCATGTGCCAGAACTGCCACGGCGATGCGACCGAACATCTGAAGGACCCGACGAAGGCCAAGCCGGCCAACCCGTTCGGCAAGGGCAAGCCGGCCAGCGAGCAGGCCGGCGTCTGCCTCACCTGCCACAGCGGCAATCGCAATCTCGCCTTCTGGACCTCCGGCAAGCATGCCATCAACGAGGTCGCGTGCAGCAACTGCCACAGCATTCACGGGCAGGGGACGGTTCCGACCTACAACGGCGTGAACCTGAAGATGCAGCCGGTGTCGATCAACAAGTTCGTCACGACGTTCCAGCCGAACCAGGCGGAGATCTGCGGGACGTGCCACCAGCCGATCCGGGCGGATACGTTCAAGCCCTCGCATCACCCGATCATCGAGGGCAAGATCAAGTGCAGCGACT
>Ga0209048_10001381_pt1 | contig 25163 bp, 20 predicted proteins | sample FrelakmetCRP12CR_FD_187146 | JGI IMG/M metagenome (GOLD analysis project Ga0209048, IMG submission 187146) | Freshwater lake sediment microbial communities from the University of Notre Dame, USA, for methane emissions studies - CRP12 CR (SPAdes)... | ecosystem: Environmental > Aquatic >... | reverse complement strand
GACGTCGAGGTGCTCGGCGACACGGGGTTCCAACTGGGAGTGGGCCTCTACTTCGGCTGGCAGGGCCACCACCACGGCGAATGGCGGGGCGATCTCCACATCGACGGCGAACGCATCGCCGACTGCACCGACCCCGCCCTCGCCCGGGAGCTGCACCAGATCCGCGACACGGTGATCCGCGTGACCGACCCCGACGGCGGAGGTGTCGGGTGGGGCAACTGTCAGCCCATCGCCGACGGCGAGCTGCCCGACTTCGACCTCGGGGCATCTGACTCGTTCTGGTAGCCGACTCTGTCGGGTGGGCGACTCGTTCGGCAGGGCGCGGTCCTAGGATCGCCGTCATGCGCATCCTCGTCATCGGAGCCGGCGGCGTCGGCTCCGCCATCGCCGCCATCGCCGCGAGGCGTTCCTTCTTCGACCGCTTCGTCATCGCCGACGTCGAGCTCCCGCGCGCGATCCGGGCCGTCGAACGCACCGGTGGCGACCCGCGCTTCGCGCCCGCACGGGTCGACGCCTCCGATGTCACCGACATCATGTCGCTGGCTCAGGTCGAGGGAGCCGACGTGATCGTCAACGCCTGCGACCCCCGCCTGAACCCGCCGATCTTCGAGGCCGCGGCCGAGGTCGGCTGCACCTACCTCGACATGGCCATGCACCTGTCCGAACCGCACCCCGAGCGACCCCACGAGCTCACCGGCATGATGCTCGGCGACGCGCAGTTCGACGTGGCCGACGAGTGGGCCGAACGCGGCCAGCTCGCGCTCGTCGGCATCGGCGTCGAACCGGGTTCGTCCGATGTGTTCGCCCGCTACGCCGCCGACCACCTGTTCCGCGAGATCGACGAGATAGGCGTGCGCGACGGCGCCGACCTCCAGATCGAGGGCTACGACTTCGCCCCGACCTTCTCCATCTGGACCACGATCGAGGAGTGCCTCAATCCCCCGGTGATCTGGGAGAAGGCCCGCGGGTGGTACACGACCGCCCCGTTCAGCGAGCCCGAGGTGTTCGACTTCCCGGAAGGCATCGGCCCCGTGGAGTGCGTGAACGTCGAGCACGAAGAGGTGCTGCTCATCCCCCGTTGGGTCGACTGCAATCGAGTGACGTTCAAGTACGGGCTGGGCGACGAGTTCATCGAGGTGTTGCGCACACTGCACAAGCTCGGCCTCGACAGGGTCGCTCCGGTGACCGTGCGGGGCAACGAGGTGTCACCCCGCGACGTCGTCGCCGCCTGCCTGCCCAACCCGGCCGAGCTGGGCCACCGGATGCACGGCAAGACATGCGCCGGCACCTGGGTTCGGGGCGTCGGCACCGACGGAGCCCCCCGTTCCACCTACCTGTACCACGTGGTCGACAACGACGAGGTCATGGCGGAGTACGGCCACCAGGCCGTCGTGTGGCAGACGGCCATCAACCCGGTGGTCGCGCTCGAGTTGCTCGCCTCCGGCGTCTGGCAGGGCGCCGGCGTGCTGGGCCCGGAGGCGTTCGACGCGGTGCCGTTCCTCGACCTGCTGAACGCGTACGGCAGCCCCTGGGGCCAGCTCGAGCTGACGCCTTAGTCGCGCTCGGTGCCGAACAGGCCCACGAAGCTGACCATCTCGCCCGGGTAGCCGCCCAGATTGTGGGTGAGGGCGAGATGACGGTCGGCCACCGTGTCGATCTGGCGTTCGGGCGGCGCGTCGCCCCGCAGCTGCAACCAGCACTCGAACAACATGCGCAGGCCCGACGCTCCCACCGGGTGGCCGAAGCTCTTGAGCCCACCGTCGGGGTTCACCGGCAGGTCGCCACGCAGGTCGAAGGCACCGTCGCTGACGTCCTTCCACGCCGTGCCGGGGGCCGAGAAGCCGAGGTCCTCCATGAGCACCAGTTCGGTGGGGGTGAAGCAGTCGTGCACCTCGGCCATGGCCAGCTCGTGACGCGGGTCGGTGACCCCGGCCTGGGCGTAGGCGTCCTTGGCGCAGGCCACGATCTCGGGGAATGTCGTGTAGTCGTAGTCGGGATCGGACAGGCCGCTGCCGTTGCCGGCCACGAACGACAACGCCTTGATGAAGAGCGGGTTGTCGCAGTACTCGTGAGCGTGCTCGGCGGCAACGACGATGGCCGCGGCGGCGCCGTCGGCCACTCCCGCGCAGTCGAACACGCCCAGCAGGCCTGCCACCGGTGGCATGGCGCAGATGGCGTCGACGCTCATCTCCCTGCGGAACTGCGCCCGTGGGTTGCGGGCGCCGTTGTAGTGGTTCTTCGACGCTATGCGGGCCAGCACCCGGCGGAGCTCGGTCTCGTCGACCCCGTACTTCTCGGCGTAGGCGGGCGCCACCATCGAGAACATGGCCGCGGCGGTGAGCGTGCGGGCCGTGCCGTCGTTGGGGATAGGGAACGCGTTGAGGCCCTGGTAGCCGGAGTCCTTCACCTTCTCGACGCCGATCGCCATGGCCACGTCGTAGGCGCCGCTGGCCACCGCGTAGGCGGCCTGGCGCAGCGCCTCGGAACCGGTGGCGCAGTAGTTCTCCACCCGGGTGACGGGCTTGCCGGTGAGCTGCAACGGGCGGGCGAGGGTGAGCCCGCTCATGCCCGACTGCGCCGTGCCCAGCCAGTAGGCGTCGATGGCGTCCTTGTCGAGGCCGGCCGACGCGAAGGTGTCACCAGCGGCGTCGAGCAACAGATCGTCGATGCCGGCGCCGTAGTTCTCGGTGAAAGGCGTGCAGCCCATACCGATGATGGCGACCTGGTCCTTGATGCCATGGGAGCCCATGGTTCTCCTCCCCGAGCGGACGGTCCTCAGCGGACCGGCCGCGCCTTCCAGAAGTAGTTGTGGATGCCGTCGGCGGTGAACAGCCGGCGGAAGGTCATCTCGACCCGGCCACCGATGCGCACCTCGTCGACGTCGACGTCGGTGAGCTCGATGGGCAGGCGGCCGCCGCCGTCGAAGTCGACCACCGCGAACACGACCGGCGGGCTCTGGGAGTAGGCCAGGCGATCGACGGTGTAGGTGGCGATGGTGCCGGCCACGTCGGCCATGGGCACCGGCGTCATGTCGTCGATCGCCCCGCCCACCATCGACACGCGGGCGGGAGGGAGGTGCAAGGCGCCCGAGGTGTTGTCGCGCGAACCCACGAAGGCGAACTTCCAGGCTTCCGAGCGGGCCGCGGCCGAGGCCGAGGGCCGCGCCGGCTCGGGGCGACGGGGCGGCTCGATGGTGAGCTGCCCTCGCCACGACAGGAACTTGCCGTAAGGCACCGCACCGCCGTGGGAGACCTGGTCGGCCACCGGGCGCGCCGGCGTGAACCCGGCGAGGTCGTCGGTGGCGCGCAGCACGATCACGTCGGCGCCGTCGGCCAGCGACACGAGGGCGATCACCTCGCCGGGCTCGGCCGTGTCGAGCACCGCGCCGGCTAGCACGCCCAGGTGGGCGGCGCCGGTGAAGCCGACCGTGGCCGACAGGTCGTCGACCGGGGCGGTGTCGGCCACCCCGAGGCGGCGCACCAGGCTCTTGGCGGCGCGGGCATGTGGACCGGTGACGACCACCCGGTCGACCTCACCCGGGGTGAGCCCCGCCGCCTTGAGTGCCGCGATCCATGCCGACTCGCCGAGGGGCAGGTACCGGCCCTCACCGAACTTCTCCTCCCACTGGCGCGAGCGCACGTCACCCGGGGTGCGCCACCGGTCGAGGAACTCGTCGGTGGCCGACCCGGCCCCGAGGTACTCCGCCAGCACCGCACCGTCGGTGTCGCCGCCCACGAGCACGGCGGCGGCCCCGTCGCCACCGGCCGCCTCGTCGGCCGAGCCGGGCAGGCCGGTGCGCAGGTCGGCGGTGACGACCAGCGTCGATCCGGCGCCGTCGAGGGCAGCCCGAAGGGCTCCGGCGCCCGACCGCACCGACCCGCCGAAGTCGAGCGCGGGCACGGCGGCGTCGAGGCGCAGCGCCGCGTGGATCGCGGTGGCGTTGGTCTTGTCGACGTAGGCGGGTGCCACGGTGGAGAACCAGAGCGCGCCGGGCTCGGCCGTGCCCTCACCCGCCGAGCGCAGGGCGAGGCGGGCGGCCTCGACCCCCATGGTCGTGGTGTCCTCGTCGTAGGAGGCGACGGTGCGGGTGCCCTTGCCTCCCCCGGAGCCCACGAAGGCGGCGATGGCCGAACGGTCGAGGCGCCGGTAGGGCAGATAGGCGCCGTAGCTGAGAATCCCACGCATGGGGACCGAGTCTAGGCCGCCGGACCTGACGCCACGTCAGGTCCGCTGACCTACCATGACCCGCGACCCGGCCCGGCCCCTGGAGGAACCCATGCGACTCGGCGATCTCGCCAACCCCGACGCCCAGCACTACGGCAAGCCGCTCGACGGAGTGCGAGTGCTGGCCGCCGAGCAGATGCAGTCACTCCCCTACGCCACCCAGCTGCTCGCCCGGCTGGGTGCCGACGTCGTGAAGGTCGAACACCCGACGGCCGGCGAATCGGGCCGGGGCGCCCAGCCGTTCATGACCGACCCCGAGGGGCGCAAGGTCGGGGCCACGTTCCTGCGCAACAACCTCGACAAGCGCAGCGTGGGCCTCGATCTCAAGAGCCCGGCCGGCCGCGACGTGTTCCTCCGGCTGGTGCCGCACTTCGACGTGGTCTGCGAGAACTTCAAGGCCGGCACCATGGCCCGCATGGGTCTCGGCTACGACGACGTGGCCGCGGTGCACCCCGGTGCGATCTACCTGTCGATCTCCGGTTTCGGCAACACCATCGCCTCGCCCTACGACTCCTGGCCCGCGTACGCGGCGATCGCCGAGGCCATGTCGGGCATCTACGAGTTCAAGCGGCCGCCCGGCGAGCCGCCGGTGGTCGCGCCGGTCGGGGCCCTCGGCGACATCAGCACCGCGCTGTTCGGGGTGATCGGCGTCCTCGCCGCGCTCCGACACCGCGACCGCACCGGCGAAGGCCAGTACGTCGACATCGCCATGCTCGACTCGGTCGTCGCCATGACCGACCTGGTCACCAACTTCTGGTCGATGGGCATGCGCACCAAAGAGGTCGGCCTGCCACTCATCATGGACGGCTTCGAGGCGTCCGACGGCTGGTTCATCATCCAGGCCGGTCGTGAGCACCAGTTCGAGGCCCTGGCCAGGCTCATCGGCACGCCCGAGTGGCTCGACGATCCGCGCCTGGCCACTCGCCAGGGCTGGCGCGACCACATGGACGATGTGATCCGCCCCGCGGTGAACACCTGGGCCGCGGGCATCACCAAGCTCGAGGCGTGCCATGCCCTGTCGGCCGTGGGCGTGGCGGCGGGCCCCTGCTTCTCGGCCCCCGACGTCATCGACGACCCGCACGTGGCCGCTCGCCACATGCTCGTCGAGCTCCCCCGCACCGACGGCGTCGACGAGCCCGTACTCATCCCGGGCAACCCGGTGAAGCTGTCGAAGGTGACCGAGGGCCCCGAGACCCGCGTGCCCTGGCTCGGCGAGCACACCGACGACGTACTGCGCGCCGAGCTGGGCCTCGACGACGCCGAGTTGGCCGCCCTGCGCGACGCGGGCGCCATCGCCTGATCGACGGGCCGCCTCACTCGCCCTTGAACGCGCTCCAGGTGGGCAGCGACCACGGGATCGTTCCCCGCCCGACCGAGCGCGCCGGCCATTCGGCCGCCGGTTGGTCGTAGGGACGTTCCGCGGTCTCCACCCCGAACCACAACTCGTGCACGCGCCGGACGAAGAGCCACTCGCCGTCGCGCCGCTCGTAGGTGTCGCGGTACAAGATGGCCTGGTCGATGGTGCGGTCGGCCTCTTCGATGACTGCTCGGCAGTACACCAGGCCCCGGGCCGAGTCGGGACCGTCGAGGTCGATCACGTGGTTGCCCACGTTCAGGAAGGTGGGGCCAAGGGGTTCGAGCGACGCCACCCAGAACGAGCGCAGCGCGTCACGCCCGTAGGTGTCACGACCGACCCGCACGTCGGGCACGAACAGCGAGACGAGCAGGTCGATGTCACGAGAGTCGAGGGCCCAGGCGTAGCGGTAGGCGAGCTGACCGATCTCGTCGCGGGCGACGACCCGCTCCAGAGCCGTGACACCGTCTCGCCCGCTCGGCACGTCGGTCACGACACCCCGTTCAGTTCGTCGACCACCTTCATCACGTCGCCCTTGTCGTACCAGTTGACCGCGATGATGTTCGGAAACTTCCCGCGCTCCTGTTGGCACTGCTTGACCCGCTTCGACAGCACCTCGTAGCTGTTGATCGCCTTGCCGTCGTCGGGGGTGGGCGGCTTGCCCGTGTCGAGCCAGTGGTTGATGAGGAACATCGGGTCGTCGGCTGTGCCCCGGTTGGGGGCACAGCTGAAATCTTCGACGGTCTTGAACTTGTAGGGCGTCTCCTGTGAGACCTGGAAGCCCTGCTGGTACCAGTCGGGTGGCGGGCCTCCCATCTCCCCCATCACCCAGACCTGTTTGTTGTCGTCGATCATCTGGCGCAGCGTCGGGAACGGATCGCCGGGCTTGCGGGAGTACACCCGGTCGAAAAGGCCGGCCTCGACCAGCGCGTCCTGGGTCTCGGCCTGCGTGACGTAGTCCTCGATGAAGAGGATCACCACCTCGCGGGGGTTGGACGTGATGAAGCGGTTCACCTCCTTCATCGAGTCGGCGAAACGGGTCGCTCCTAGCTCGCAGTAGTTGTGACAGAGGTACACGTCGCGCTGGGCGTCGGCCACCTTGGGGGCCGACTTGTTCAGCGCCTCGGCCCGGGCCTGCAGGTCGGAGCCGACCTCGTTGGCGAACTGCTGCGCGCTCGGCAGGGTGATGCCCCGGGAGAAGGCGACCGCCTCCTCCTGGGCCTTGTCGGTGGCGATCACCGGGAGGTTGGTGCCGGGGATGGTGAGACCGGTGGGCACGCCGTAGTGGGTGTCGATCAGGAACGCCCGGATGCCGTAGCGGAGCTGGGCCGGGATGCCCCCGAGGTGCTCGCCCATCAGCCAACCCCGTTCACGGGCCGCCGACATGGAGTTGTGGGAGCCGGGGAAGGCGACCTTGTCGATGGTGCGGTCACACAGCTCGACATGCCCATTGCACGCGGCCTCGGTGGCCGCCGCCTTGCGGGCCGACCGACCACTCACGATCAAGCCGGTGGTGACGAGCATGGTGATCACCGCGACCACCGCCACCACGGGCACCAGGCGGAGCCGCCGAGGAGCAGCCCCAGGCGTGACACGGTCGCCACCGCCAGGGGCGGCGGCGACCGCTCTGCCCGCCTCGTCACCGGCCAAATCGGGACGACCCACGACCGAGATGATCTCGACGAGGCCGTAGTAAGCGACGTACACGCCGATCAGAAGGATCAACAACGACAAGAGATCGGTCGAGAAGGCGAGCACGATGAGGCCGAGCACGACGAGACCGATGCCCCGGAGCACGCGGCTGCCGTCGGAGGCGGGTGGCCGGCTGAACCGCGCCTGCAGGCGAGCCAGGATCTGGCCGGGCTCGAACCGCCGGCCGGGATCGGCCGCCGCGTTCACGACGGCCAACATGATGACTCCATAGCCGGCTAACCAGAACGCGCCCGAGCGAAGGTCGCCCATGAACGTCTCGAGACCGGCACGTACCGCCACCTCGAGGGTCGGGTCCTTGATGGGCGCGGCCGCCAGCTTCGGTCCGATCACGGTGAGCATGACGAGGGCGGCGGCGACCCCGATGATGGTGAAGCCGACGGCGAGGAAGGCCTTGCGTCGTTTCGGTGCCCAGTAGACCGCGCCGACGTACGAGAGCAGCGTGATCACGATCAGACCGACGAGGAAGGAGTCGACCGTCTCGCCGACCTGCCACAGCTGCAAGGACCGGGCCTTGTCGGTGACGTCGACGAGCAGGTCGCTGGCGTTCGTGGGCAGCTGCTTGGCCAGATCGGGGTTGGTGACGCGGGCCGAGTCGAGCACCACCTGCAGCGTCCCGGCCAGGTTGATGACGAACTTGTCGCCGTCCTCCTGGAACACGGCGCTGTGTGCCGATTTCAGGGCCTTGGCCACGACCGCCTTGAAGGCCTCGGTCTGGCTCACGCCCTGGATGACGGCGACCAGGACGGGCCGGTAGGCGACCAGCTGGGTCGAACCCCGCTCGGTGATCTGGTCGGCGAGACGGTCGGCGAGGGCCGCCCGCACCTCGGACGAATCGAGCATCTGTGCCGCCCGCTTCGAGAACACGTCGCCGTCGAACACCGCGGTGGACGCCCACCCCAGCACCGACGTCAGGAACAGCGAGATCGTGGCCACGACCATGAGGGTGCGCGAGAGCCACCGGCGTCGGCGGACCGGTTTGCGCCGCCGCTTCGACGGACCCGGATCGGTCGGGCGGTCGGGAGGCCGCGCGTCCGGCGGCGGCGGGAGCGCGGCGTCGGCGCCGGCGGACGGAGTGGGCTCGGTCATGGGCTCAGAGGTAGGACGCGATGAGTTGAGCGTAGGCCTGGGCGCCCGGCGGGCGCAGGTGCATGCCGTCGTCGTAGAAGTACTCGGGATGGTTGACGCTGGCGCTGTACCAGTCGACCAGCACCGTGTTGGGGTAGCGCGCCACGCCGTTGGCGATGACCTCGTTGTTGGGTGCCTCCCAACGACGAGGCACCTTGCAGTTGACGAACACGACCTTCTGCATGCCGCTCAAGGGGGCCATCATCTCGTCGAACTGCTCATCGGTGAACGTGCCGTTGTTGCCGAGCTGGATCACCAGGACGTCGCCGAGCTGGCCGACCGACTTGCGGTAGTTGATGTCGTCGATGCCGGTCTTCACCTGCCGGCCCACGGCGGCGTCGACGACCGTCGCGGGCCCGAATGTGGCCGTGAGCGTCGGCGACGCGCCGAGCATCACCGAGTCGCCCACGGCCACGACGGTCTTGTTCGTGACCGGGACCGCCGACGCGGGCGTCGTGTCGCCCGGGACCAGCGTCGTGGGGGGTGCCGCCGTCGTGGCCGACGACGCGTCGGCCGACGCATCGGTGACCGGCGGCGCGCCCGGCGTGGCACCCATGCCGATCTGGGCCGCGGCATCCGTCTCGGTGCCCCCGGCCAGCACGACGTACTCGGGTGGCGGTGGGGGGGTGGCCCGGACCAGGCCGGCGACGAGGACCAGCGTGCAGGCGGTGGCGACGGCGCCGACCGCGAGCCAGCGCACCTGCAGCTGGCGCCGCCGCTCGCCGAAGGCCGTCTTGAGCTCGGTCAACCGACGACTGAGCGCCCCGGACCGCACGGGCACCTCGATGAACCGGAAGGAGGCCTCGGCGATGGCGAAGGTGAGGACGAGGCGCAGGGCGAGAAGCGGGAACCCGCTAAGGGAGATGTCGAGGCCGGGGCGGGTGAGCTGGAACACCGGCCAGTGCCACAGGTAGATGCCGTAGGACCGCAGGCCGATCCAGCGGAGCGGTCGGATGCCGAGGACGGCGCCCAGGTGGGCGGCCGGATGCACGATCACGGCGATCACCAACGCGGTGATCAGTGAGAGCCGCATGAACCCGCCGCGGTACAGCGCCGATTCGAACTCACCCGTGTTCATGAGCATGAGCCCGAGCAGCACCAGCCCGACGGCTCCGGCCGCGTCGAGCAGGATCACCGCGCCGCGGGTGACGTGCCGATGCAGCCGCCAGGGTGACCACACGAAGGCCAGAGCACACCCGATGAGCAGACCAGACGCCCGGGTGTCGGTGCCGTAGTAGACCCGCGACGGGTCGCTGTCGGGGTGGTAGAGCACCGCCATCAACAGGGCGGAGGCCACCGCACCGGCGAGCACGGCGTACAGCAGTCCGCGTCGACCGAGCTTGCGCATGCCGAGGGTGAACAGGACCGGCCAGATCAGGTAGAACTGCTCCTCGACCGCGAGCGACCACAGGTGCTTGACCAGCGAGGGTCGACCCGTCTGCTCGAAGTACGACTTGGCGGTGAAGATGAAGTTCCAGTTGGTGATGTAGGCGAACGCCGAGGCGATGTCGCCGCGTAGACTCGCCACCTCGTCGGGCAGGAAGATCACCGCGATCGCGGCGGTGACGGCGAGCAGCAGGAACAGCGCGGGAAGCAGCCGCCGGGCCCGGCGGAGCCAGAACCGGCCCAGATTGATGGCGCCGGTGTTCTTGCGCTCGGCCAGCAGCAACGCCGAGATCAGGTAGCCGGAGATCACGAAGAAGACTTCGACGCCGAGGAACCCGCCCGGGAGCGAGGCGACGTCGCCGTGGTAGAGCAACACCGACATGACTGCGATGGCCCGGAGCCCGTCGAGGCCCGGGAGGTAGGGCAGGCGCGCACCCCTCATCGGGCGCGGGGAACTATCGAGGGTCGCCTGCTGCACCCGTGCATTCTCGCCCATGCAGGAGTGGTTCACGCGGTCATGGCCCGCGATCCGCCCCCACACGCCCACCGCACGCCGTAAGGTGCCGCCCGGACGGTCGTGGTCCGGACTCGAAGGGGGTCAGATGCAGCAGCTAGAGGGCAGGGTCGCGGTGGTCACCGGCGCCGGAAGCGGCATCGGGCGGGGTCTGGCCCTGCGGTTCGCGGGCGAGGGCATGCGGGTCGCGCTCGCCGACGTCCAGGCCGATGCCCTCGCCGAGACCGAGGCGGCGCTGGCCGAGGCAGGGGCCGAGGTGACGTCGCGGGTCACCGACGTGTCGGTGGCCGACGACGTCGAAGGGCTCGCCGACCACGTCTACGACACGTTCGGCGCGACCGACGTGCTGTGCAACAACGCCGGGGTCTTCAGCGGCGGCCTCGTGTGGGAACGTCCGCTCTCCGACCTGCAGTGGGTGCTGGGCGTGAACCTGTGGGGGATCATGCACGGCATCCGGGCCTTCGTTCCCCGCATGCTCGCTCAGGACACCGAGGGTCACATCGTCAACACGGTGTCGGCCGCCGGCCTGGTCAGCGCGCCCTTCGCCGGCGCCTACACCATCGCCAAGTTCGCCGCCCTCGGCGCCACCGAGTCCCTGGCCCACGACCTGGCCGCGAGCGGCGCCAAGCTCAAGGTCACCGCGCTCTGCCCGGGCAGCGTGCGCACCGGCATCGCCCGGTCGGCCCGCAACCGGCCCGAGGCATTGGGGGCCGACGAGAGCCCCGACCACGAGTTCGTCGAGCAGATGCTGGCCGACAACGTCGAGCGCGGCATCGCCCCCGACCAGGTCGCCGCCATGGTCGTCGACGCGATCCGCGCCGAGCGCTTCTTGTTGCTCACCCACCCCGCGAGCTACGCCCCCGAGCTCGAGGCTCGCCTCGCCTCGCTGCTCGCCGGTGAGCTCCCCGCCGTCGGTAACTACGAGTAACCCACCACCCGCCGGACCGCTTCGGCGATGCGGGTCTGCGAGGGGTAGAGCGGCTTCTCCAGCACCGGGCTGAAGGGGATCTGCGTGTCGGGGGTGGTGACCCGCACGACCGGCGCGCGCAGCGCGTCGAAGGCCTCCTCGACGACGATGGCGGCGATCTCGCTCGCCGCGCTGCAGGTGCGGTGCGCAGGGTCGGCCACCACGAGGCGGCCGGTACGCCGCACCGACGCGACGATCGTCGCCCTATCGAGCGGCACGAGGGTTCGGGGGTCGATGACCTCGCACGAGACACCCTCGGCCTCGAGCACCTCCGCGGCCTCGAGCGCGTGCCACATCGCCGCGGCGATGCCCACGACGGTGACGTCGGAGCCTTCACGGCGGACGGCCGCCTGCCCGAACGGCACGAGGTCGTCGGCCTCGCCAACGGGTCCCGAGCGGAGCCACAGGTCGTTGTCCTCGAAGATGATCACCGGGTCGTCGTCGCGCACGGCCGCCTTCAGCAGCCCCTTGGCGTCCCAGGGTGTCGCCGGTACGGCGATCTTCAGGCCGGGGACGTTCATGAACATCGGGTAGGGGCGGTCGGAGTGGTGGGCGGCGTTGGCCCCGTTGTTCCACATCGACACCCGGAACACCGCCGGCACCGAGGTCTGGCCCCCGAACATGTAGCGGTTCTTGGCCGCCTGGTGCACGAGCTGCTCGGTGGCCAGGAGCAGGAAGCTGGCGATGCTGAGCTCGACGATCGGGCGCAGACCCGTCATGGCCGCACCGACGGCGAGGCCGGTGAACCCGTTCTCCGAGATCGGAGCGTTGCGAACCCGCGGGCCGAACTCGTCGAGGCCGGCCTGACCGATGTAGAGCGCGATGTCCTCGCCGATGAGCACGACCCGCTCGTCGCGGCGGAGCTCCTCGACGATCCCCTCGGTGGCGGCCATGAGGTAGATCTGCTCCCGGGCTGCGGTCGGGTCGTTCACGACACCACCTCCACCGGGTCGCTGTCGCCGTAGAGGTCGGTGAACGCCTCGGCCGGGTCAGGCAACGGGCTGTCGATGGCGAAGCGCACGGCGGCATCGACCTCGGCCCCGGCCTGCTCGTCGAGGGCGTCGAGGTCGCCGTCGCCGAGCACGTCGTCCTCCACGAGGCGACGTCGGAACAACACCAACGGGTCACGACGCGCCCACGACGACGTCTCCGCGTCGCTGCGGTAGTCGCCCGGGATCGGGAGCCCCTCGGCATGCTCGTGGAATCGGTACGTCATCGCCTCGATGAGGGTGGGCCCCTTGCCGGAGCGGGCCCGCTCGGCCGCCTCAGCGGTCACCAGGCGAACGACGACCGCGTCCTGGCCGTCGACCGGGATGCCCGGGATGCCGTACGCCTTCGCCCGGCCGGCCACACCGGGGCCGGCGGTGACCGACTCGCTCGGTGTCGTCGCCGCGTACTTGTTGTTCTCGCACACGTAGATCACCGGGAGGTTCCAGATCGCCGCGAGGTTGAGCGACTCGTGGAACGTGCCCTGGTTGGCGGCGCCGTCACCGAAGAAGCACACCGACACCTGGCCGCTGTCGCGCACCTGGGCGGACAGCGCCGCGCCCGTGGCGACGGGAATCCCTGCACCGACGATGCCCGATTCACCCACGCTCCCCACCGAGAAATCGGCCAGGTGCATCGACCCGCCCTTGCCCTTGTTGACCCCGGTGGCCTTGCCGAGCAACTCGGCCATCAACGGGCCCAGCGCCGCACCCTTGGCAATGGGGTGGCCGTGTGAGCGGTGGTTGCCGGTGACGTAGTCGTCGGCCCGGAGCGCGGTGCACACCCCGACGGTGGCGCCCTCCTGGCCGATGCTGGCGTGGATCGCGCCGGGGATCTCGCCGCGCTTCTGGAGTTTCACCGCGGCCTCCTCGAAGCGGCGGATGCGTGCCATGCGCAGGTACATCTCGGCCAACTCGTCGGCGCTGAAGATATCTGGACGCCCGGGTGCGTTCATGGGAGCTCCTCCCCAGGTTCGGTGATGAGGGCCACGACCTCGAGCACCGGGATCGTGGTGTCCTCGGGTACCAGGATGCGGGCGAGCACACCCGCCGCCGGCGCCTCGATGACCTGCTCGGTCTTGGCCGCCTCGACCTCGACCAGCGGCTCGTCCTCCTCGACGAGATCACCCTCGGCCTTCAGCCAGCGGATGATCGTGCCCTCCTGCATGCCCATACCCCACTGGGGCAGCCGCACTGGTGTGGCCACGCTGCGTGTCCCCTCTGCGCCGCTCGACGAGGTGCCACTCAGCCGAGCAGGGCGGCGAGCTGGTCGTTGAGCGTCTGCTGGTCGAAGTAGTCGCGCCACAAGGTGATGAGCCCGTCCGGACCGACCTCGAACACGCCGGCGACCGGCAGGTCGGCCCACCGATCGCCGATGCGGAACCGGTCGACGCGCTCGTTCATCACGACGTTGCCGGTGGCGGTCTGGCGGAGCATCACGAACTCGACCTCGTCGAGACCCTCGACCATCGGGCCGAGTGTGGCCTTGATGCCCTCAGGGCCCTCGACCTTGCCCATGGGCACGTTGTCGTATTCGATGTCGGCGGCGACGAGCTCGCAGGCACCGTCGAGGTCCTTGGCGACGACCCGGGCGATGAAGGTGTTGACGATCTCTTCGGCGTTCACGCCGGGGAGTCTGGCACAGCGCCGACGCGGTGCACCGAGAAGCCGCGGGCCGTGATCTCGGCGACGATGCGCTCGGCCGCGGCCGCGTCGCGCGTCTCGACCGACACTTCGAGCAGGGCGCGGCGCAGCGGCACGCCGGGCAGGTCGCGATGGTGGGCCACGTCGACGACGTTGCCCCCCAGCTCGGCGATCGCGGTGGCGATCGACGCCAGACTGCCGGGCCGATCGGAGACCTCGATGGTCCAGCGGTGCAAGCGGCCACTGCGGGCGAGAGCTCGGAGCACGACCGAGGACAGCACCCGGAGGTCGATGTTGCCCCCGGAGACGATCAGGCCCACGCGGCGACCGCGGAAGCGGTCCGGATCCCCGAGCAGGGCCGCGAGCCCGGCCGCGCCAGCCCCCTCGACGACCACCTTCTCGATCTCGAGGAACATGGCCACCGCCTGTTCGAGGAGATCCTCGTCGACCGTGACGACGTCGTCCACGAGCCGGGCCACGAGCGCTCTCGTGATGAGGCCGGGCTCGAGCACCGCGATGCCGTCGGCGATCGTCGGGCCACCCTCGGGCGCGGGGCCCCGGCCCAGCGCGTGCACCATGCCCGACCACCCGGCGGCCTGAACGCCGACGATCTCGATATCGGGACGGAGGGCCCGCGCCGCGACGGCGATGCCGGCCAACAGGCCACCACCCCCGGTCGGCACCACCAGGACGTCGAGGTCGGGCACCCGGGTCAGCACCTCGCGAGCGATCGTGCCCTGTCCGGCGATGATGGCCGGATCATCGAACGCGGGCACGAAGCGGGCACCGCGCTCCGACGCGATCCGGCGGGCCGTGGTGACCGCCTCGTCGAAGCTGTCACCCTCGAGCACGACCTCCGCCCCCAACACCTCGGTGCGGGCGATCTTCGTGAACGCGGTGTCCCGCGGCATCACGATCGCGACCGGTACCCCGAGCCGGGCGGCGTGGTAGCTGAGACCCTGCGCGTGGTTGCCCGCCGATGCGGCCACGACCCCGTTCTCCCGCTCGGCCTCGGGGATCCTCAGCAGGAAGTTGAGGGCACCGCGCTCCTTGAACGACGCCGTGAACTGCAGGTTCTCGAAGGTGCACCAGACCTCGGCGCCCGTGATGGCCGACAGCGTCACCGACCGGGTGGTCGGCGTCTCGAGCACCGCCCCGCGGATGGCCGTAGCTGCCGCGTCGACGTCGGCGGGCGTCACGGCCAACCCGGCATCCCCGCCCCGTTCCTCCATCGCCCGAGTATGCCTCTTGGCCACTCCCCCATCGCGTGCGTACCTGGTGCTCCCCCACAACAGCCGATACGCACGCGACGCGGTGGCCCCGGCGGTGGAGGTACGGGTCAGCCGACGGCGGAGCGGACGGCGGCGAAGGTATCGAGGTCATCGAGGGCGGCCACGGCGCGGACGGTCGCCCGGCGGATGACCTCGTCGTGTTGCATGGTGCCCAGCGCGCCCGTGACCAGGGCGGCGATCCAGGGGTTCACCACCATGAGGCGGTGCTGCTCCCAGGCGTCTTCGAAGGTGGGCGGGGTGACGCCCCGCCGCTCGAGCTCGCCTAGGTAGAGCGCGATGAGGGCCTGCTCGTGCTCGCGACGCAGTTCGACGGGGAGCGACGACACCATGAAGTACGTGACGTCACGCATGCCGGGGCCCTGGCGCACGACCTGCCAGTCGAGGAAGCCGACACCCCCATCGGTGAAGTAGAGGTTGCCGATGTGGCAGTCGCCGTGCAGCACGGTGCGCGGCCCCTCGCCCATGATCGTGTCGAGGCGCTCGCGGTGCTCGTCGATGATCGGTGCCTCGACCCTGACGGGCGCCGGGATGAGCTCGGCGTAGCGCTCGAGGTAGCGCTTGGTCGACAAGCGGGTGACGAGGCGTCCGAGATCGCCCTCGGGGTCGGTCTCCGGGGCTGGGAGCCAGGCCAGGTCGCCGGCGAGGCGGGGACTGTCCCAGAAGGTCGCGTGCAGCTCGGCAAGGCCGGTCATGACCGCGCGGGCGTCGTCGAGGGTGCAGTCGTCGCCCATCGTGGCGAAGCGGAGCCCCGAGGCCTGCAGGTCGGCCTGGAGGATGACGAACGTGCCGTCGCGATCGTCATGGCGGGCGTGGAACGTCGGAGGGATCCGCACCGTGAGCTCGGGTGCGAGGTCTCGGTAGAACGCGACCTCCTTGCGACCCAGGCCCATCACGTTGCCGAACACCCGGATGCCCGGTGCCCGAGAAGCCAACTTGGCGAACACGGCGTCGGGTGCGCCGACGGGCGGCGAGCCCTCGTAGTCGAGGGCGACCCGCACGTGCGTCGTCGTGGCCACGTGGTCGTGCAGCACCGTGGCGGCGCGCACCCGGGCGCCCGGGAACGCGGCCGACAGCGCCAGGCTGAGCCAAGCCGCCGTGAGATCCTCGGCTCGCCGGGGCGGCGCCCCCGCCATGGGGTCGCGTCGCCCGAGGCGCGCCGCCGCCGTGCCCCAACCGATCCGACTCACCTCGCTCGCGACCCGCCTCGCCGCGGCCACTCCCTGTCCCATCGCGCCACGCTAGACCGAGACGGCCGACCGCCGACCGCCGTGGCTAGTGTCGCCGTCGCACGCCGGCGCCGACCGGCGACGATGGCCGAGGGGGACCCCGTGCTCACACCGTCCGACGACTTCCCGATCCACCAGACGGCGATGCCCGTCGCCCACCCCGCGAGCGGCGACCCCAACCACTACGACCGGTTCTTCTTCAACGGCTACCACCGCGACGGGGACTACTTCTTCGGGGTCGCCATGGCGCTGTACCCGAACCGCTCGCTGATCGATGCGGGGTTCAGCATCGTGCACGACGGCCGCCAGCGCTCCGTGTTCGGGTCGGGGCGGATCCCCCTCGACCGCACGCAGACCGAGGTGGGGCCCATCCGGATCGAGCTGGTCGAACCCCTGCGGGTCAACAGGGTGGTCGTCGACGCGCCCGAGCACGGCATCCGCGCGGAGCTCACCTACACCGCCCGGTCGGTCGCCATCGAGGAGCCCAAGCAGACGATCATCGACGGCACGAAGACGGTGATGGACTACACTCGCCTGACCCAGGCGGGCACCTGGCAGGGCTGGTTCGAGGTCGACGGGGACCGGATCGAGCTCGATCCGAGCACGGCCTACGGCACGAAGGACCGCTCGTGGGGCGTGCGGCCCGTGGGCGCGCCGACCCCTGGCGCTCCGGCCCCGAATCTGCTCGCGAGCGGGGGCATCTTGTTCCTGTGGGCGCCGATGCACTTCGACGACCACTGCCGGTTCATGGCCCTGTTCGAGCGTCCGGACGGCGAGCGCTGGTACCAGAGCACCGCCATCACCCCCGTGCTCGGCGCGGGCGACCCGGTCTTCGGCACACCCGATGTGATCCGCCACGTGCCGCACGTCGACTGGGCGATCGACTTCGCGCCCGGCACCCGGCGCAGCCGCTCGGCCGAGGTGACCTACCGCTATCCCGACCGTGAGCCCGAGGTCGTGACCTTCGAAGCCCTGCTCGACTTCCAGATGAAGGGCATCGGCTACACCCATCCTCTCTGGGGGCACGGCAACTGGCACGGCGAAGAGGCGACCGGCGCCGACGGGTGGGAGCTCGCCTCGCTCGACCCGTTGGCGCCCGACAACATCCACATCGAGCAGGTGTGCCGCGTGCGCCTCGGCGACCAGGAGGGGGTCGGCATCCTGGAGCAGCTGATCTTCGGGCCCCACGCCCGAGCCGGCTTCACCGACTTCCTCGACGGTGCCTCCGCCTGACAGGCTGACCCCATGGTCATGGGTCGACGCCCCGATGTACGCACCGCACCGCCACAGATCGCGACGTTCACCGTCACCGGCCTCGCCGAGCAACTGCTGACGTCGCTGGCGACGGTGCCGTTCCGCCATCCGTGGGACGGGCCTTCGGGCACGGTGGAGAACATCGGTCAGGCCGTCACCCGCCGGGTCGTGCGCACTCTCATGGGCTACGCCACCGGACTACCCACCGAGGAGTACCGCTCCCTCGAAGTCGTGCTCGACGACATCTGTCGGGTCGTGCTCACGCCGATCGTCCACCGCATGGGGGTCGAGACCCGGGCCGACACCGTCGGTGGGGTGCCCGGCATCTGGTACCAGGTCAAGGACCACGAGCCGCGGGGGACGATCCTCTATCTGCATGGGGGTGGCTACATCGGCACGTCGCCGAGCATGTACGCCGCCTTCACCGGTTGGATCGCCCGCAAGACCGACTGCCGGGTGTTCGTCGCCGACTACCGGCTGGCCCCCGAGTTCCCTTTCCCGGCCGGGCTGCTCGACGCCCTCGGGGCCCTCGAAGCGCTCTACGACGACGGCGTCGACCCGGCCCGGTTGTTCCTCGCCGGCGACTCGGGTGGCGGTGGGTTGGCCACCAGCGTGCTGCTCGACGGCGGCGCGCACCACCTGCCCCGGCCGGCGGGCCTGCTGCTCTTCTCCCCCGAGGTCGACCTCACCCTCGACGAGCCGTCGGTCACCGACAACGCCGACCTCGACATCCTCCCGTGGAACATCCCCACGGTGCCGTACCTGCACGGCGTCGACCCGAAGAACCGGTACGTGTCGACCGTGAACGCCGACCTGCACGGCTTCCCACCCACGTTCCTGGCGTTCGGGGACGAGGAGATGTTCCGCGACCCGATCAGGCGATTCGTCGATCGGCTCCACGAGGCCGACATCGAGTCGGTGGTGATCGAGGAACCGAAGATGTTCCACGTGTACCCGATCCTCATGCCGTGGGCCGCGGCCGCGCAGCGGACCTACGTCGAGGCCGGCCACTTCGTGAAGGCCCACCTGCCACCGGACTGACCCAGTGGCGTTCTACGGCCGCTCGCCCCAGGTGTCCCAGTGGGTGACCTCGCGGGCCGGGAGCCTGGACGCAGGCTTGAAGTCGTCGCCGGTGTAGTACGCCACCGGCAGCAGCGCCGCCTGGGTGACGCCCGCCGGGATGCCGAGCAGCTCGGCCGCCTCGGCCTCGTGCATCAGGTGCAGCGTGGTCCACGACGTGCCGAGGCCCCGCGCCCGGGCGGCCAACATGAACGACCAGGCCGCGGGCAGGATCGAGCCGTAGAACGAGGCCTGGGCCAGCACGCCGGCCTCTTCGAACCGACCCTCGACGCACGGGATCACGTGCACGGGCACCTCGTGCAGGTGGTCGCAGAGGTAGAGCGCGGAATCCATGACGCGAGGGCGGGCGGCGTAGCGCGGGTCGTCGGGGTCGTACCCCGGGTCGGGCAGGGAGGTGTAGATGGTGATGGCCCTGGCGTAGAGCTCGGCGAGCGCACGGCGCTTTTCGGCGTCGGTGACGACGACGAACGACCAGCCCTGCATGTTCGAAGCGCTAGGGGCCTGCAGGGCGATGTCGATGCATTCGAGCACCAGCTCCCGCGGCACCGGACGGGTGAGATCGAGCCGCCTGCGCACCGAGCGGGTGGTGGTGAGGAGCCGGTCGGCGGCGGCGCGGTCGATCATCGGGCCACCGCCGACAGGGCCCGGTCGAACCGCGTGACCGCGTCGTCGATCTGGGCGCTGGTGACGACGAGGGGAGGGATCCAGCGCACGACGTTGCCGTGCGGGCCGCAGACGAGCAACAACAGTCCTTCGGCTTCGGCGGCGGCCACGATCGCCTTCACCCTCGCGGCGTCCGCGGTGAGCTCGGTGGCGGCCATCAGCCCGAGCCCCCGGACATCGCCGATCACGTCGGGATAGCGCTCCTTCAACGCCTGGAGCGCCGCCAACAGCTCCTTGCCCCGCACCTGGGCGTTGGCGACCAGCCCGTCCTGCTCGATGACGTCGAGCGTGGCCAGCGCGGCGGCGCAGGCCACGGCGTTGCCGCCGTAGGTGCCACCCTGCGAGCCGGGCCACGCCTGGGCCATGACCTCGCGGGGTGCCCCCAACGCCGAGAGCGGGAACCCCGACGCGATGCCCTTGGCCATGATCAGCACGTCGGCGTCGATCTCGGCGTACTCGTGGGCCCAGAAGCGACCCGTGCGCCCGAACCCGGTCTGCACCTCGTCGACAACCAACAGCACGTCCCAGGCGTTGGCCCGCTCCCGCAGCCCCTGCAGGAACGCGTCGGGCACCGGCACGTACCCGCCCTCGCCCAACACCGGCTCGATCACCATCGCCGCGGTCTCCGACGCCGCGGTCTGCGTGGCGAACAGGTAGTCGAGCTCACGCAGGCAGAACGCCACGGTCTCGTCCTCGTCCCAGCCGTACCGGTAGGCGTAGGGGAAGGGCGCGACGAACACGCCGCCCATGAGGGGCTGCAGCCCCGCCCGGTACGCCACCTTCGACGTGGTCATCGACAGCGAACCCGCGGTGCGGCCGTGGAAGCCGCCCTGGAAGGCGACGATGTTGGTGCGACCGGTGGCATGGCGCGCGAGTCGCACCGCGGCTTCGACGACTTCGGTGCCGGTGGACGCGAAGAAGAAGCTGTCGATCGGGTCAGGGGTCGACGCCGTCAGACGCTCGCTCAGCGCGACCAGCCCGGGATGGAGCACGGTCGTGTACTGGCCATGGATCAACGTGCCCGCCTGCTCTCGGACGGCCTCGACCACCTTCGGGTGGCAGTGGCCGGTGCTGGTCACCCCGATGCCCGAGGTGAAGTCGAGGAAGCGCCGCCCGGCGTCGTCGATGAGGTAGCAGCCCTCGCCCCGGACAGCGGTGACGCCGGTGGCCTGCTGCAGGAGCGGCGAGAGGTTGGCCATGGTGGTCTCCTGTCGAGTGGTCCGCGAGCCAGCCTAGGCTCGCCCGCCATGACCGACTTCTCGTTCCGGTCCGAGACGGAGCGGCTCACCGAGGTGCTGGTGTGCCGACCCGACCACTACCGCTGGATCCCCACCAACGCCGTGGCGGTCGAGACCCTCGCCGGCGGGGCGGTGGCCGACCGGGCGGCGGCGGTCGCGCAGCACACCGAGTTGGTAGACGCGCTCGTCGGCGCGGGGGTGACCTGCCGGTTCCTCGAACCGGAGCCGCACCTCCCGTACCAGGTGTACACACGCGACAGCAGCCAGATCACCCCCTGGGGGCCCGTGCTCACCCAGCTGCGGATGCCCCAGCGGCGGGGCGAGTACGCCGCCGTCCTGGCCTTCTACGAGACCGCCGGCCAGCCGATCTGGCGCTACGCCACGCACGGCACGATCGAAGGAGGCGACATCGCCCTGGTGAGGCCCGGTCTGGCCCTCGTCGGATGCTCGGGCGGGCGCACCGACCTCGACGGCGCCACCCAGTTCGCCCGCTGGTTCGAGGCCGAGGGCTGGGAGGTGTGGATCGTGCCGTTCGCCGAGCACTTCCTGCACCTCGACGTGATCTTCTGCATGGTGGCCGACGGCCTCGCGGTGGCCTGCCTCGACGTCCTCGACGACGACCTCGTCGACCGCCTGCGAGCGGTGGGGCTCACGCTGGTGCCGGCCACGTACAAGGAGGTCATGGCGCTGTCGAGCAACGTGCTCGCGCTGGGCGACGACCGGGTGATCTCACCGCGCCACTCGACCGGGCTCAACACCCGCCTCCGGGCCGAGGGCCTGACCGTGCTCGACCCCGAGCTCGACGTCTTCACGCGGGGCGGCGGCGGGGCGCACTGCCTCACCATGCCCCTGCGTCGGGAATCCCGGTAGCGCCGTGAGCGGGCGGCCGATGCTGGGTCGGCCGGGGCGGTCAGCCGACCGTGACCGAGCGGCAGCCCAGGTTCACGTTTGCACCCGAGCCGGAGTTGACGGCCCAGACGCAGAAGGCGTGGGTGCCACTGGCCACCGCCAACGGGATGCTGAAGCCGTGGGCCGATCCGAGCGAGGGGTGGACCGCGCCGACGTCAGCGCGAACCAGGTTGGCGGACGCGGTCGCGACGCGCCCACCGTCGACCGTCGCGTACACGGCGATCGGGCTCGCCAGTTCGGGGTCGAGGCCCCAGCCGACCAGCACCGCCCGCCCGGCCGCCGGCGAGGTCACCTGATCGAGGGCACCCAGAGGGTCGGGCCCGGGCACGGTCAGGGTCGCGCAACCCAGCTGCCGGTTCGACCCCACCAGACCGGCGTTGACGCCGGAGACGCACACCGTGTGCGACCCCGAGGTCGAGGCGACGGTGAGGTCGTACCCGTGGGCCGGGCCCGCCCACGCCTGGGACGTGCCCACGTCCGGTCGCGTGACCCCGGCCAGTTGCGTCGAGCCGTTGGCCACGCCGTCGACGTAGACCTGCACCGAGATCGGCGCCGTGATCTCGGGATCGATCGCCCATCCGGTCACGCGGATGCGACCGCCCCAGATCCCCGTCGCGGTGTCGAGGACGCCGGTCGGGTCGGGACTGGCCACGTCGACCGACGAGCAACCGAGTTGCCGGTTCACGCCGAAGGTCCCCGCAGCGTTGACCCCGTATGTGCACACGGTGTGCGGACCGCCCGTGGCCACGACCGTCAGCTGGTAGCCGTGGTTCGGCCCAGCGGAGGGAAACGCCATCGCCAGGTCGGCCCGGGCCAGCTGACTCGGCTGCACCGTCCCGGCCGGGGTGCCGTCGACGTAGACGTCGACCGCGATGGGCGCCGACGTATCAGGATCGATCGACCACCCCGTCACCCGGATGCGACCCGGCGACGCACCCGTGGCGCTCTCCAGGGCACCGAACGGGTCCGGGCTCATCACGACGACGTTCTGGCATCCGAGAGCCGTGTTCCCCGCCGATCCGATCGCGTACGTGCAGATCTGGTGGGCACCGCCGTTCATGCCGAGCACCGCGTCGAACCCATGGTAGGGGCCGTAAGCCGGGTAGAACGCGGCGACATCCGGGCGCGAGACGTTCGCGGTGAGCACAGCGTTGAAGACGCCGTCGACGTAGACGTGCACCGCGATCGGGTTGGCGGTCATCGGGTCGATCGTCCATCCGACGATCCGGACCCGGCCGGGTTGGCTCGACGTCGCGCTTTCGAAGACACCGATCGGGGGCACTCCACAGCTCCCCGCCCACCCGAAGTCCTGTGTCCAGTAGGGGTACTGCCCGTACTGGGGGTGGGCCCCATAGGTGAGACCGAACCCGACGTCGGTGTACCTCGGGTCGACCAGGTTGGCGTAGTGACCCGGCGAGTTGATCCAGCCCGCCATCACCGCCGCAACGCTCTGATAGCCGGCCGCTACGTTCTCGCCGACGTACACGCTGCCGTATCCGGCGGCCACGGCGCGGTCCGCGGGCGCGTACATACCTGGCGTGCTCTCGTAGTGGGTCATGGTCAGGATGGCCGCCTGGTAGTCGCTGTGGCCCTGCGCCGCCTTCACAAGCGTCGTGCACAGACGCAGGGGCGCGACCCCGACCGAGGCCCGCACCGCGTTCACCTGGTTGAGCATGTCGTTGAGGTCGAACGCGGCCGCCGGTGTGAACCCTGCGGCGACGGCGGACGCCTGGTCGGCCGTGGTCGCGCTGGTCGGGGCGGCGGCGGTCGTGGGGGTGGAGCCCGTCGTGGCCGTGGTGTCGGTGGTCCCTGCCGACACCGGCAGGACGAGCGCGACGACCACGAACACGGGAACGGTCAGGCCGAGCAGCCACCGGAGCGGGCGTCGGTGCGCCGTGCGGGGTGAGCGTGAGTGCGACATCTCACCCCTTCATCGACCGATTCGACCGCCGTCAGTAGGAAAAACCGCTCAGGACGGAGGAAGGTCCCTCCGACACCGCCGATCAGGCGCCCGGCACCGACACGTAGGCGCCACGGGCGAGCAGCGCATCGATCTCGGCGACTGGGACCGGGTCGCGGAACAACCAGCCCTGTGCTCGACGGCAACCGAGCGACCGAAGGGTCAGCACCTGAACGTCGGTCTCGACCCCAACCGCCGTTACCGGTACCCCGAGGCGGCCGAGTGCGGCCAGTGCGCCCGCGACGAGAGCGTCGACGACCTCGTCGGATCCGAGCACGGCGGTGACCGAGCGGGCGAACGCGATCCGGCCCACCCGCTGGTTGCGAAGGGCCTCGAGGGTGAAGGTCCCGAGCCCGAAGTTGTCGAACCCGACCGCCACTCCAACCCGCTGGAGGGCGTCGATGCCGGCCCGCTCGACCGGCGACAGGTCATCGAGCATCCGGTTGTCGAACTCGATCGTGACCCGGTTGGGGGCGAGACCCAGCCCCCCGAGCAGGTCGGCCAACCGGCGGTCGACGTCGGCCGCCCGAAGGGTGCCTTCGGAGAAGTTGACCCGAAGGGCGAGCGGTGGGTCCGGGTGGCTCGCCTCGAGGCCCACCACCGCCGCGACCGCCTGCTCGAGCACTGCGAAGTCGATGGCCGTCTGGAGCTGCGGGTTGTACGCCAGATCGAGGAAGGCGGCTGCCGGCTCGGGAGCGTGACCCTCGCGGCTCCACCGGGCCAGCGCCTCGATGCTGATGACCCGGCCGGTCTCGAGGTCGATCTCGGGCTGCAGGTGGGCGACCACCTCACCCCGTTCCACCGCACCTTCGAGGAGGCCGGCGAGCTCGCCCCGCCGCAGGTCGCGCTCGTCGAGGGACGCGTGGGTGCGACCGATGAGCGCCTCGACCGGCTGGTCGGCGGTGAGTGCGGCGGTCCGGTTGGAGCAGAGCATTCGCCGGTCAGGGGTCCGCCGCGAGACGACCGCTCGGGTGTTGTCGAGCACGGTTCGCAGCAGCTCCTCCCGATCGGCGAGGGAGCTTAGAGCCTCGCTGCGCAGGAGCTCGGCGGTGAGCAGTTCGCCGAACACGGCAAGGGCGTCCACGTCGGTCCGGGTCACCGTCGCCGGCGCCCGGCGCCAGCCGAACCCGAGCACCGCGACGGGCAGATCGTCGATCCGCGAGGGCACGAGCACCAGCGACTGCAGGCCGGTGAGGTCGATCATGGGTCGCCACCTCGTGTCCCCCACCTCGAGGCGATCGGGCGCGTGCAACACCACGGGACCGGAGGAATCGAGCACCCGCTCGATCCCGGCCGTCAACTCGTCGGGCCCCATCTGGCCGATGATGCCGAGTGGGCCGAGGTCTCGCTCGAACCACCGAGCGGCCCGCTGGGCACCCCCGTCGACGAACCGGACCAAGCTGCCCGAGTCGGCACCCAGGCCCTCGGCGATCAAGCCCAGGGCCTCGCTCGCCGCCGGACCGAATCCGACGGCGTCGGCCGACGCCAACACGATGGCCGCGTCCTGCTCGAGCCTCTGCAGGGTCAGCTGCCGGGCCAGGGTGGCCTCGGCCTCATGCCGCTCGGTGGTGTCGCGTGACGTGATCACCACCGGGTTGGCCTCGGTCGGCAGGTCGAGCAGATCGGAC
>Ga0209048_10001380_pt1 | contig 25171 bp, 19 predicted proteins | sample FrelakmetCRP12CR_FD_187146 | JGI IMG/M metagenome (GOLD analysis project Ga0209048, IMG submission 187146) | Freshwater lake sediment microbial communities from the University of Notre Dame, USA, for methane emissions studies - CRP12 CR (SPAdes)... | ecosystem: Environmental > Aquatic >... | reverse complement strand
CGGCGGCGCCGCCGATGCCGCGCGCTGGGTCGACCTCGGCGGCAGTTCGCTCAACGGGACGTGGCGGCTCGATTCGGGCCGCGACCGCCATTTCGTGAAGACCCACGCTGCTTCGCGTCTTGCGATGCTGGAGGCGGAGGCGGACGGCTTGCGCGAGCTGGCGCGCGCCGACGCGATTCGCGTGCCGGCACCTGTCGCCTGCGGCGAGGCCGGCGATCGGGCCTTCCTTGTCCTCGAGTGGCTCGATTTCGGCGGCGGTGGTCGCGATGCCGCGCTCGGCGAGGCACTCGCGAAACTGCACCGGACGACGGCGGTGCGTTTCGGCTGGCATCGCGACAACACGATCGGTACGACACCGCAGCACAATGCATGGACCGAGGCCTGGGCGACATTCTTCCGCGATCAGCGCATCGCGCCGCAACTCGCGCTCGCGGCGCGCAACGGCTGCGGGGGAAGGTTGCAGCGCGACGGCGAAAGCCTGCTGGTGGCGATTCCGCAGCTGCTTGTCGGCCACGCACCCGCGGCCTCGCTGTTGCACGGCGATCTCTGGTCGGGCAACGCAGCACGACTCGCGTCGGGCGAGCCGGTGATTTTCGATCCTGCCGTCCACTTCGGCGACCGCGAAGCCGATCTCGCGATGACGGAACTCTTCGGTGGCTTCCGTGCCGATTTCCATGCGGCGTATCGCGCGGCCTGGCCGGTCGACGCGGGGTATCCCGTGCGCCGCACGCTCTACAACCTCTACCACGTGCTGAACCACTTCAACCTGTTCGGAGGAGGCTACGGCGATCAGGCGCAGGCGATGATCGGGCAGCTCCTGGCGGAAGCGCGCTGACTGGCCGGGGACCCCGATTTCGCCGGGCACGTCGGGCTCGAACACGAACCCGTTGCGGCCAGTTGCGCGGCCGCCGCGACAATGCGCGCCCGTTACTTACGGGCGACCAAGCAAGTCAGCGGCTGCCCGCCTTCCGCCGCTTGAAATGCGAACGCGACGGCATGACCTCATCGACGAGCTCGCGAATCTTGCCGCGCAATTCTTCGAGCAGGGCATCTCCCGCCTTGGTCGTCCGGTAGTAGCGCCTCCCTTTGCCGTCGACCAGCTCTTGCGTGGAGGTCAGAATGCCCGTTTCTTCCAGTGCGTGCAGGATGGGGTAAAGCGTTCCGGGGCTGATGTCATAGCCATGCCGTTTCAGCTCTTCCATCATCTCGACTCCGAAGATGCGCCCCTCGGCGGCATGATGGAGAATGTGAATGCGCACGAATGCGAGCAACACGTCGCGCATGATCTTGCTGTCGGCTGCTTGGCTCATAGAATTCTTGTTGCCAAATTCGCGATACGGAATCGCGCGTTCCCGGCGGCGTGGCAAAGCACGGAATAATGCGTCCCGCCGTCACTGCATGGCGCGTGCATCTCTTCCGCGACCGACCGGGTGCATCATCGGTGCCACTGCGACATCGCGCAAAGCGCGGGATTCAGCATTACCCGCACATTGCTCGTTCAATCGCAAGAAAGGGCCGGACGAACCGGCCCTGTAGCCCCAATGATGACGCGACACCGATGTCGCTTCCGATCGGAGGAAGACCGTTCATATCGCGGGATTATTTCGGCACGTCGCCCGGTTCCGATTTGAGCGTGTAATTGATGCCCTGGTCCGACGGTGCAGTCTGTTTGACCACTTGAATGAATCCGTACTCCATCGCCTTGTGGCAATTGTTGCAGTCGGCGACAACCGCGGTGTAGGACGCGTTGAATGCCTTCAGGTCCTTCGCCTGGATCGCCTTGTTGACTGCCGCGAAATTGGTCTCGTAAAACCCCTTCCAGACCTTGTATTCGTTGGCCTTGGTCAGGGCCGCGGGGTTCATCGCGTTGTTCATGTACTTGGACATGTAGGCAGCAAGCGCCCAGTTGCCCTTGTTCGCCGCGAAATACATGTTCTGGAAGCGGTCGCCGACTTCGCGCATCGGAATGGCAAATTTGGGTATGGCCGCCTTGAGGGCGTCGAGCTGCGCCTGCGTTTCGGGGTCCGCGCCCATGGCCACTCCGCTACCCAACGCGAGGAGCGTGCCCATCACCACGATGCTGCTCTTCAGTTTCAACATTTCCAACCTCCGGCCCAGAAGTTTGATGGGGTCCGCCCACCGCGGAGTACCAGGGACGCCACGCGTCCACTTTCCGTTTCACCGATGCTCAGATATCGACGAGTTTCTCGACTTGCGATACCGGTATCCAATATCGGATTGCGGTAACGGTACGCGTTCGCGGCTTTCGCAACATTGGCCCAGGTCAAACTCTGGGCGCCGGCTGCCGATGACAGTTGACCTGCCGCAATCGGGGCCGGGCGAGCGTCTCGCGTTGCGGCAATTGGTCGCAGCGGCGGACAGGGACTCGTTCCGAGTGCGTACCGACCGCCTGCCGACGTGTCGACGTCCGGCGGCACGCAGCGTTTGCCTTATGCTAATGGCCTCGGAACTAGCGGAGAGAGCCATGGAGCGCATCACCATATCGGTCGACGAGACGCTGGCAAGGGAATTCGACGCGTTGATCCGGAAGCGGGGCTATACGAGCCGGTCCGAGGCGATGCGCGATCTGCTGCGCCGGGACGTCGAGGCAAATCGGGTTGCCTACGAGGCAAAATCGTATTGTGTCGCGAACTTGTCGTACGTCTACAACCACCATGAACGCGACCTTGCCGAGCGTCTGATGGCGACGCAGCATCATCACCACGATCTGGTCGTATCGACGATGCACGTGCACCTCGATCACGAGCACTGCCTCGAAAGCGTGATCCTCAAGGGGCCGACGGCCGCTGTCCGCGCCTTCGCCGGTGCGATGCAGGCGGAGCGCGGTGTCCGCCATGGACAGGTGAACCTCGTCACCGTGGAAATCGGCGACGAGCATCGCGGGCAGGGCGCCCACCACCATCACGGCCACCTGCACCTGATCCCGCGATCCTGATCCAGATCAAAGTTCGGCCCGGCGGTGGCGCTTGCCGTGCGGTAGGAAGTTGTGGCACATTCCTCATACCGCCTACCGGGGGAGGAAAGCCCGACATGGATCAATTGCCCGCGACCTGGACCGCGCTTTGCGCGCTCGCTTTCGTGCTCGGCACGAAACACGGTTTCGACGCCGACCACCTCGCGACGATCGACGGCCTCACGCGATACAATGCGCGCACCAATCCCGCACTGGCCCGGTTCTGCGGCGCGCTGTTCTCCCTCGGACACGGCCTCGTCGTTTGCGGCGTCGCGTATGCCGCGGCATCGCTGACCACGGGATGGAAGACCCCGGGTTGGCTCGAGGCCACCGGAGTCGGAGTCTCGATCGCGTTCCTGTTCGGGCTCGCATTCCTCAACCTGCGCGCCGTCCTGCTGACCGATCCCTTGGCGGTGGTCGCGCCGGTCGGGATCAGGTCCCGCTTGCTGGGTCGTTTCGTGACGGTTCACAAGCCGTGGGCGGTGGCGGCGGTCGGCGTGCTCTTCGCGCTTTCGTTCGACACGATCTCGCAGGCGACATTGTTCGCGCTGGCGGCGGGACGGTTCGGCGGCGTCGCGGAGGCGGTGCTGGTCGCCGGGCTCTTCGTGCTCGGCATGCTGCTCGTCGACGGCATCAATGGCGTCTGGATCAGCCGGCTCATTCGCCGGGCCGATCGAACCGCCGCCATCGCGTCGCGCGTCATGGCGCTGACGGTCGCCGGGATCAGCCTGGCGGTCGGTTGTTTCACGGTCGCCAAGCTGTTGCTTCCTTCCGTCGATGCGTGGGCGGAAGGGCGCGAGATGCTCCTCGGCGGCGCCGTGGTGGCGGGTGTGTTGGTTGCCTTCGTCGTCGCCATGCTTGTGGCGCGGCGCCGAGTCCTCGCCCCCGCCCGGGGCTGAATTCGCCGTTCTCCGAAGACGGCCTTGCGATCGCGCGCACGCAACCGCATGGCGTTGGCGGTCGTCGCGGCATTGACTGCGACGGGCGCCTTTGCCGATGGCGTCCAGAGCATCGACACGATCGAAGTCGTCGGCCACTACGACACCAGCGTGGGCAGCGCCGACGCGGCGAGCGCGGGCGTGATCACCCCGCAACTGATCGACGATCGTCCGTTGCTGCGCCCAGGAGAGGTGCTCGAATACATCCCGGGAATGATCGTCACGCAGCACAGCGGCGCGGGCAAGGCGAACCAGTATTTCCTGCGCGGCTTCAACCTCGACCACGGCACCGATTTCGCGACCTACCTCGCCGGGATGCCCGTCAACATGCGCACCCACGCGCACGGGCAGGGATACACCGACCTCAACTTCCTGATCCCGGAACTGGTTGCGCGGATCGACTACACGAAGGGACCCTATTACGCCGCGCAGGGCGATTCCGCAGTCGCGGGTGACGCCAACATCCACTATTTCCACAGGATGAAGGAGAACCTGGCCGAAGTGACCGGCGGCGATTATCAGTACGCCCGTGCTCTCGTCGTCGGGTCGGCGGAAGCGGGTCCGGGCCGGCTGGTCTATGGTTTCGAGGCGTTTCACGACAACGGCCCGTGGGACGTGCCGCAGAACTATCGGAAATACAACGGCGTGCTGCGGTACACGCTGCCGGTTGCCGACGGCCAGGCGAGCGTCACGGCCATGGGTTACGACGGCAAGTGGACGGCGACCGACCAGATCGCGCTACGCGCGGTTGAGGCAGGGCAGGTCGGCCGCTTCGGCTCGCTCGACGGCAGCGATGGCGGCGAATCCTATCGCTACAGCCTCTCGTTCGATTACCAGGCTAAGCTCGCGGGCGGGCAGCTGCAGACGACGGCCTACGGTATTCGCTACTACCTCGATCTTTACTCGAATTTCACGTACTACCTCAACAATCCGGTGGACGGCGACCAATTCAACCAGTACGACAACCGAAGGATCTACGGCTGGAACGGGAGCTGGACGCGCTTCGACACCCGGTTCGACAAGCAGATGCAGAACACGGTCGGCTGGGACATCCGGCAGGATCGCATCGACCCGGTCGCGCTGTACGACACGGTTCGGCGTGACCGGACTGCGACGACACGCGAGGACAACGTCAACGAGACCAGCTACGCGATCTTCGTCGAAAACCAGACCCAATGGAGCGAGTGGCTCCGCAGCATTGCCGGCATCCGCGCAGTCAACTATCACTACCGGGTGGAGAGCAACATTCCCGAAAACTCGGGCAGCAGGACCGCCAGCATGGGCCTGCCGAAGCTTTCGCTCGTCTTCGGGCCCTGGCGGAAGAGCGAATTCTTCCTGAACGCCGGACAGAGCTTTCACAGCAACGACGCCCGCGGCGTCATCGCGACCGTCGATCCCAAGAGCGGCGAACCCATTGTCTCGGCGACCCCGCTCGTGCGCGCTTCCGGCGCGGAACTCGGTGCGCGGACGGAGATCGTTCCCCATCTCCAATCCTCGATCGCCTTCTGGTACCTGAAGCTCGGGTCCGAACTCGTGTTCGTCGGCGACGAGGGCACGACCGAGCCGAGTCGCCCGTCGAAGCGCGTGGGCATCGAATGGTCCAACCACTACACGCCGCAACCCTGGCTGCTGCTCGACCTCGACCTCGCCTGGACCCGCGCGCGGTTTACCGACGACGACCCCGCCGGCAACCACATCCCGGATGCACTGCAGGCGACGACGCAGGCCGGTGTCACGATCCAGAATCTCGGTCCGTGGACAGCGAGCGTCTTCGGCCGCTACTTCGGGCCGCGGACGCTGATCGAGGATGGGAGCGTCAAGTCCAACTCGACGACGGTGTTCAACCTGCAGGCGACCTACCGGCTGAACCCGAAGACCCAGGTCCGCTTCAACGTGTTCAATCTCCTCGACAGCAAGACGAGCGACATCACGTATTACTACACGTCGCGGCTGCCGGGCGAACCCGCCGACGGCGTGGCCGACCTCCATTTCCACCCGATGGAGAGTCGAACTTTCCGAGTGGGACTGCTCTGCAATTTCTGATCGCCCCGGGCCGACGGAACGACGCGAAATCATCGCCCGATGCCATGAGCATCAGAGCGCCGGAGGACGCCTGACCGTGATCGCGTAGCAACCGATGGCGAGCACGACCATCGACCAGACGATGGCCGGCCCGCTGGGCAAATCGAGGGCCGTCGACAGCAGCAGACCGACGGCATATCCGCCAAGACCGAGTAGCCATGCAGCGATGAGCCGCCCCGTGCCCATCGCGCGAGTCGCCAGTGGCGGAACGATCAGCGATGCGAACACCAGATACACGCCGACCAGTTGCACCGATACGGTGACCGCGAGCGCGAACAGCACGTAGAACCCCGTGCGGCCGAGGCGCTCGCGTTGGCCGAACCAGAGTGCCAGGATTCCCGCATAGACGACGGCCGCCCAAAGCAGACGGCTCGGCTGCACCCACAGGATCTGTCCGACGAGCAGGTCGCGCAGGTGTTCGCTGCCGTGGACGTTGCTCGCCAGCAGCAGGACGCCGCCCGTCGCGGCGAGCACGAACACGACACCGATGATCGCTTCCTGCACGTCGGGCCAGTTGCGTTCGGTCCAGGTGAGCAGCAGCGCTCCTGCGAGCGCTGCGGCCAGCGCCGCGACTTGCACCGCGATGCCCTCGGCCTCGAAGCCGAAGCGATCCGCGAGCAGCACGCCGCAACCGGCGATCTGCGCGATGGCGAGGTCGATGAAGACGATGCCACGCGCAAGCACCTGCGTACCGAGCGGGACGTGCGTCGCGGTGACGAGAATGCCGGCGGCGAAGGCGGGCACGAGAATCGAAAACTCCGATGCCGAAAGATTCACTGCGCCCCCTTGAGCAGGCGCGCGATCGTGTCGTCGAACAGACCGTAGAGGTCTTTCGCATCGTCGTCGCCGCCGACGGTGAACGGCAGCATCACGGCGTTGATCTTCGCGCGTTCAGCGATCCATTGCGACGCGCGGTCGCTCTGATAGGCGGCGCGAATCACCATTTTCACCGGCTGTCGCTGCAGGATCGCGAGGACTTCGCTGAGATGCGCCGTCGTCGGCTCGATGCCGGGTTTGGGCTCGAGCGCCGCGACTTGGTGCAGTCCGAGCCAGGACTCGAGATACGTGAACGCCTTGTGCTGCACGAGAATCGGCATGCCCTTGAGTGGCGCTGCCTGCTTCTCCCATTTGGCAATAGCGGCATTCCAGCGCTCGGCGAATGCCTTATAGCGCGCTTGATAGTAGGCCGCGTTTTCGGGGTCGAGACTCGCCAGCCGGGCTGCAAGCGGCCCGGCCACCCGCGCGATGTTGCGCGGATCGGTTTGGATGTGCGGATTGCCTCCCGGGTGGACGTCGCCTTCGGAACGATCGAGCCGCGCCGGTTTTTCGAGCAGCGGCACGAAGCCCGTCGCCTCGAAATAGCCGGGTTTGCCTGGCTGGATCTTCGGATTTCCCGCCTGTTGTATGACAAGAGGCAGCCAACCGATTTCGAGCTCGGCGCCCGTGGCGACGACGAGATCCGCGCTGCGCGCGCGGGCGATGAGGCTCGGCTTCGCCTCGACATGATGGGCGTCCTGCAGTGCATTGGTCGCCGTATAGACCTTCACCTTGTCACCACCCAGCTCTTCAGTGAGTGCACTCCATTCGGGCATCGTCGCAAAGACATTGAGCGCGGCGAGTGCCGGTACCGCGAGGGCCGCGAGGGCAATCCCGGCAATTGTTTGCAGATGGGAAATCATCGGAAACCTCTTCAAAATTTGTGCGCGCCGTGCGCGCCGAGTGTCAGGATGTACTGGACGAACAACTGGTTGTCGGTCAAGTCCGGCCGAAGCTTGCTCTGCTGCCACTGGATCCGAAACCGGCTGAATTCCGAGGGCGTGAAGTCGAACATCACCGAATAGCGCTGCGGATTGAACGACGCCGATGCCAGGTAGGTACCGTTGGCACCGTAGTCCACGGTTCCCGTGCTGAGCCGGTCATAGCGCGCACCGACGCGCCAGGACGGCATGAACTGGTAGACGCCGTCGATGTACCAGCCGCTTTGTCGCGACGAATAGGTCGATGTCTGGGTGAGACCCAGCGCGCCGTCGTTGTCATAGGTGAGGTCGCCGGTTTCCTTGCGCCAGAAATACTCGCCTTGCACCTTGAAATGGGTGTTCATCGCATTGCCGTTGGGCGCCCATTTCCAGACGAAGTCCGCAATCGCAAGCTGGCTCTTGCCGGAAAAGCCAAGCTGAGCCGAATTGCCAGCGACGTCGGTTTGCGCGTACTGGCGATCGTTCGGTCGCAGCTGCAGGTACGACAACCCGGCCCGCCAGCTGTTGCTCGTGCCGACGTCGTCGCCGGCGTGCACGTAGAAGGCGCCACTGCCGATGCCGTTCTTGTTGCGGTCGGTGCCGGGAAAGCTCGATCCGTCCCCGATCTCCGCGCCGAATTCGAGCAGCAAGTCGGTGGGCGCGACCCACTTGAGCTGCAGCCCGTCGCTCCTGAACTGGCCGCCGAGGAAGGCCTGGTACGGCAGCGGCGCATCGTAGAAATCCCACACATGCTGATGTTGGTCGTTCAGGTATCCGATGCCGGACAGGAAGCGCCCGAACTTCGGCGTGAACCCGTTCGGGACTCCGGTGAAGACCCCGTAAGCCTCCTCGACTTCCACGCTGTTGTCGGGGGCGAGCGAAAAGATCAGGTTGCCGAAGATCTTGTCGTCGACGTTCGCGGACAGGCCGAGCTCCGATTCGGCGATGCTGAATCCGCGTTTCGCAGGAGCGATATCGCCCGAGGGCACGAAGCCGGCAATCGCGTATTGCTTCGGATCCTGCGACAAGTTGGCGTAGACGCCCTGCAGTACTGCGGAGATTGCCGGATTGAACGCGCTGATCCCGGACGAGGGGGGCATCGCGGAAACGACCGAAGCCGGTGCGGGTATTTCGGCGGGGGCCGGTGTTGCCGGGACGGCGGTTGCGGCGGCGGTCTTCGCCTCGGCCTCTTTCAAACGCTGTTCGAGCGCCTGGATACGCGCTTCGTACGATTCCTTGAGCTGCTGAATCTGCGCGCGAATTTCGGCGAGATCGGCGTCGGTCGCCGCCTTCGCGGCGGGTGATGCGAGCAGTGCCAGCGCGAACGCGCCGGGCACCACGAGGTTCCTGGTCATGTGCCTTGCTCCTGTGATCGTCTCTGAACCTCGCCGTCACGGACAACGGCGAATTCGATGCGATTCAGAGGAGCAAGGGTGGCGCGCGGCTGAGGTAGTAGGTGAGTGCGGAGACCGCGGGCGACGGGGTTGTGCCCTGCAGAACGGCAAAGCCGACAGGGGCCTCGTGAATGCCTGCGCCGTCGGTGGGAATTGCGGCGGTACCACCGGCGAACAGTGCGCAGGCCGCGCACGCTGAGTCGCCGGCCGGCACCTGCATTCCCTGATCCTGCGACCGCTGGAGCTGATCGCCAATGTGCGTGATCGCGTGCAGCTGCGCTTCCTGCTGCATGCCGAGCAGCAGGAAAGCGAAGAGCAATGCGAGGAAACGGGAATGCATTCGGGCGACCGGCGTGCAGGAACCACGCTGCGGGTCGCGATCAGTGTAGCCGAGCGGCAAAAGCGCCGCAACGCGCGGCGGATCAACCGTTCGACCGAGGTCAGGCGCTACATTCCCCCGGTTGCGTACGTCGGCGCAATGACTTGCGGGGCCATGCCGACAGGCGCCGGTTCCAGCACCGTGATTCGCCACAACGTGCGCGCGTCGTCCGGATCGATCAGTGTCGCCGAATGCAGCAGCGACGCATTGTCCCAGACGACCACATCGCCGACGCCGTAGCTGAGGCTGTACACATATTTCGGCTGCGTCGAGTGCAAGGCGAGCTCGTCCAGGAGGTCGCACGCCTCGTCGTCGGGCATGCCGACGATGCCGAACGAGCTGCCCGAGACCGCGTACAACGACTTGCGACCGGTCACCGGATGCGGCCGTGCGATCCGGTGCGTGATCAGCGGCATCTTCGCCTTCTGCTCGGCAGTGAGCGGCGAGGCCGCGGTCCGGCTCCGCTCGTCGGTGTCGTGCCGATTGCCGTAGTGATGGATGCCGTAGAGCGGGTCGATCCGTTTCTTCATCGCCTCAGGGAGGTCGTCGTACGCCGCCTGCTGATTCGCGAACAGCGTGTTGCCGCCCACTCTCGGCACGACGATCGAATAGAGCGTCGTCGCGCGCGCCGGCACCTGCAGGTACGAGTAGTCGGTGTGGAAGTACGAGCCCGCATCCTGCAGGCCCGTGGGCTTTCCATCCTTCTTCACGTTGGACAGGATCAGGATGTTGGGGTCTTCCGGGTGGTGGAACTGGTCGATCACGTGCGGCTCGGGCGGACCGAACCGCCGCGCGAACGCGACGAACTGCGTCGGCGTCAGCGACTGGCCGCGCAGCACGAGCACCTGTCCGGCAAAGAACGCGCGCTCCAGCTCCGCGAATGCTTCGTCCGACATCGGTCGCGCGAGGTCGATGTCGGCGGTCTCCAATCCGAAGCCGGGACATAACGGATTCAGTTCCAACATCGGTCCACCGCCTCCGCGATCACTTCACGAACGTCGGCATTAGCTTGCGCGGCAGCCAAAGGATGAGATCCGGGAACAGAATGACGATGAGCAGCACGAGCAGCATCGGGATGAACAGGATGGCGGTGTCGCGGATGGCTTCCTTGATCTTTATGCCGCCGATCGAGCAGGCGATCATCAGACAAAGCCCATATGGTGGCGTGACGAGGCCGTAGGCGATCGAGATGACGCCAATGATGGCGAAGTGGATCGGATGCATGCCGACCTTGGCTGCAAGCGGCGCAAGGATCGTGCCGACGATGATGATCGCCGGGATGGCGTCGATGAAACAGCCGATAAAGAGGAACGCCGCCGCCGTGATGAATCCCACGCTCGTGACGCCGCCGCCCCATGATGCCACCGCATCGACGACGAGCTGGGGGATGTGAAAATACGCCATGATCCAGCCGAACGCGGACGCCGTCCCGATGCAGAATAGCGCGATGCCGGCGAAACGGGCGGAGTCGTACAGCGTATGTCGCAATTGTTTGAGATCGAGCGTGCGGTAGATGACGACGCCGAGCAGCATGGCGTACAGCACGGCAATGACGGAGGCCTCGGTGGGCGTGAAGAATCCGCCGACGATGCCGCCGACGATGATGCCGGGCGTGAGGATCGGCAGCACCGCGGCCCCGCAGACCTTGAGAAACTGCCGCCACGTCGTTCGTGGGTACACGGGGTAGTTGCGCCGTTTCGCGTAAATGTAGACCGCCGCCATCAACGACAGCCCCATCAGCACGCCGGGGACGACTCCGGCGATGAACAGGCCGCCGATAGACACCGAGATCACGCCACCCCAGACCACCATCAGGATCGATGGCGGAATGATTACGCCCATCACCGCGGCGCACGCGACGAGCGCAACGGTGAATGGTGCGTCATACCCCTGTTTTTTCATGGCCGGAATCAGCACGCCGCCCACGCCGGCGGCCTCGGCGGTCGATGACCCCGAGATGCCGGCGAACAGCATCGACACCAGGACGCTGACATGGCCGAGGCCGCCGGGCAGGTGGCCGACCAGGGCCCGGGAGAGGTTGATCAGCTTCTCCGTGATGCCGGCGGAGTTCATCAGGTTCGCGGCCAGCATGAAGAAGGGGATCGCCAGCAGCAGGAACGAGTTGTAGGACTTGAGCATCTCGTTGAGCAGCAGGAACGGTGTCAGCCGTTCGTCGATGAAGAATACCGGCACGCATGCGAGCCCGAGCGCGAAAGCTACCGGCACGCGCAGGATGATCAGCGCGCCGAAGATGCCGAACAGGATTAACGCGACTTCAAGTGGTCCCATCGCGGCCATCCACATAGAGTCTCATGTCGTCCGCGATCTTTTCCAGTAGGAACAGGAACCAGCAGATCCCGGCCAGCGGGAAGGCCGCGTGGATCCACAGCATGTTGATTCCGGTCATCTCGGAGCTCTGCTCCCAGCCGAATAGCGCGAAGCGCCAACCGAAGGCAATGAAGATCAACGCAACGAGGAGCATCGCCACGTGGACGATGATGCGGGTGACGGCCTTCCCCTTCGCCGTCGTTGGCGACGGCAGAACGTCGACATCGAAGTGGGTGCCATCGCGCACGGCGATCGTCGCGCCGAGCATGATCAGCCAGACCAGGCAGAATCGCGCCGCCTCCTCCGTCCAGATGTACCGCGGAATGAAATCGACGAAGCGCGAGAAGATCTGCAGAGTTACCGGGATGATCATCAACGCGATCAAGGCGGTGAGGAGAGCCTGCAGGCCGCGGTAAACCAGCGCATTAATAGAGCGCATGTGGGCGTCCGGAAGTGAGGGTGGCCGGGGCGCGGGGCAAACAAAGGCCGGCGCCGCGGGTCAATCCCCCGCGTTGCACCGGCCGCGCCGCTACTTGATGGCGTTTACCTTGTTCAGGATCGCCGTCGCGTCGATTTCCTTTGCGTAAGCCTGCTTCACGGGCTCGGACAGTTCGAGGAGCTTCGGACGTTCGGTAAATACCCACGTCTTGAGCTTGCCTTCCTTTTCCAGCTTGACGAGCAGGCCCGCATCACCGGAGGACTCGACCTCGCGGCCGTACTTCCCGGCCTCCTTGCCGGCCTTGAGGATGGCCGCTTGCAGATCGGGCGGCAGCTTGCGGAAGGTCTTGCCGGAGAAGCAGATCGGCCGGACCGTAATCGCGTGCTGCGTGAGGGAGATGTTCGGGCCGACCTCGTAGAACTTCATCGCATCCATGCCGGCCGCCTCGTTTTCTGCGCCCTGGATGACGCCGGTCTGGATTGCGTTGTAGACCTCGTTGTACGCTATCACTGACGGCTTGGCCCCGATCGCGCCGAACATCTGCGTCTGGATCGGCGCGCCCATGACGCGCATCGATAGACCCCTTAGTTCGGCCATGTTGCGGACGGGCTTGTTCGCGATGATGTTGCGTGTGCCGCCGCCCGCGTAGCCGATGATCATCACGTCCGCCTTCTTGCCGACATCGTCGACAATCGGCTGGAATGCATCGGAGTCGAGCACCTTGTTCCAGTGATCGAGATCGCGGAACAGGAAGGGCATGTCGAGCAGTGGCGCCGCCTTGGCGAACGTTGACATGTGCGCCGGCGAAACGACGCCGTAATCGACCGAAATACCTTGGTTCATGTAAGCGAAATAGTCCTTCTCAAGTCCCAATTCGCTATTGCGGTGAAGCACGAACACGATCGGCTTGCCGTAGTACGTCGCCGTCAGCTCCTGGAATCTGAGCAACGCTTTGTTGAACGGATGGTCATCGGCGAACTGGACCGCGCCGTGCAGCGTGATCGGCGCCTGGGCGGCGGCCCCGAACGAAACGGCCAGTGCAACAGCGGCCAGGCAGCGCATCGCTGCGCGAATCGGATCTCGCATGTCACTCCTCCTCTGGATTGTGGTCCACCCGGCGAGCCCGGCCGTTCGATGCGACCCGCGGCGCTTTGGTCAAGTGGTCAGACCAATTGAACAGGGTTGGGCGCATGGTGTCAACGCGAATCGCCTGCTGCTTTGCAGCAATCGGTCGCCGCCGGCAGCGACTGTGCCGGCACCGGGAAAAAAGGCGGCCGCGAGCAGCCGCCTCGACCGGGAATAGGCCCGCTCAATATTTCGGCGCGGCTCCCGTTCCGCCGGTGGTCAAGGCCTTGACCTGCGCCTTCACTTCGAGCGTCTGCTTCTTGCCGGCCTTGTCCTCGAAGGTGAGCTTCAGCGGCACCGTTTCGCCTTCCTTCAGCGGCTGGACGAGATCCATCAGCATCACGTGATAGCTGCCGGGTTTCAGCTCGACCGCCTTGCCCGCGGGCAGCGCGAGCTTTTCGATCGCGCTCATCTTCATCATGCCGCCCTCCATTTTCATCTCGTGAATTTCGACGATCTTGGCGACGGGCGAGGCGGCGGCGACGAGCGCCGCATCAGCCGGCGATTTCAACTGCATGAAGGCGCCGGTGGCCTTCTGCCCGGCGACGGTACCGCGTACCCACGGATCGGTGACGGTCACCTGGGCCGAGGCGGATGCGGTCAGCGTGAGGCTGGCGGCGGCGAGGACGAGGGTTGCGGTGGTGCGAATCGACATCATGGAAATCTCCTTGGTTGCGGTGAGGGAAAAGGGGGTGCGGCGGCACGTCAGAACCGGAAGGTGATCCCGCCGACGGCCGCCCAGTTGACGGCCAGTTGCGTGCCATTGACGTAGCGGTAAAGCGGAAGCTGCGCGAACGCATGGAGCTGTAATTGCGGCGACACCGTGTAACTCAGGCCCGGGCTGAAGAACAGCGACCGGCCTCCGCTGTCCTCGGGTTCGGCGTTGGTGCCCGAATCGCGCCCCCGCCAGAGGCCATTCAGCTGACCCATCAGCGCGACGCCCTCGCTCACGGGCCAGGTCACGCCGCCGGTGAGCAGCACCTGATTGCCCGGGCGGAAATCATCCTTCGTCGCCATCGCGCCCTGGAATTGAAGCTGCGCGAACCAGATTGCACCATCGTGGGAAGTGAAATTCGCGTACGCGCCGATCACCCCGCTTGTCGCGCCGGTACCTGGCTCAAGGGAGCGCTCCGCGACAATGCCTCCCGCGTTGCTCACATCGTGCGGCCCTGTCGGGAGCACGATCCCGAATTGCGCGCCCACGTTGTAACTGTCAGCTGCGACGAACCGGTAGCGCCCGACAACCCGCGCATCGCCGAGTTGCGTGAAATTCCACGATTCGGGCGTGGGGTCGCCGTAGGGGTCGGCGAGGTGGTCGTGCTTGCGGCTCACGACCGGCAGCGTGGCGGTTACGCCCCAATCCTTGTCGAACGTGTAGTCGAGCGACGCGATGAGAGTCTGGCTCAGCGTCCTCTGCTCCAGCGCATCGGCGTCCTCCGGCGCGACGCTGGTCTTTCGCGAGCCGGACATCAACCGGTCCTGCTTGATGTAGTCGTACTGCAGTTGAAATAGCGTTCCGCCCGCTTCGGTCGGAATGCCGTGAATCTGCCATTGCGTATTGACGAGACAGGCGGCCGAGCCGCAGGACGCCGCGGCCGGGATTGCGAATGCCGTCGCGGTAGCGACCAGGGCGGCAGCCGATGCGCGACACGGGGGAGGGTGCAGCATGCGGGGCATGCGAGCTCCTTTCGTGAATTGAATTCGCCTCCATGCACGGCGGGGCGCAGGCGGCAAATCGGAAACGGGGGGAACTGCGGAAAGCGGCGATGGACGCCGCAGATGAATCAGGCGCGGAGCGGCGGGCCCCGGGGAGACGCAGCGGCCACGTCGATGGTCGTGGTCGCCGGGGCAACCGTGGCGACTGTCGGGGACGTGGCCGGGACGACCGCGAGCCAGGGCGCGCGAGGTGCAGGGAGCACTGCGATTCCGCCCGCGCAGCCGGCGCAATCCTGACAGTGTGTACTTACTTTAGAGTCCTTGTCCGGCTGCATGGGGAGCGAACTGGACGGAGCGCCGCCCGGCGCGACGGCGGTGCACAAATCCAAGTGGAGATCGGGACCACGCGAGCGCGAAGGCGCGTGCGCGCCAAACGCCAATATCGGAAGCAGGAACGCCGCGAGGGCGATCCAGGCGGTACGGCGCAGCGCTGAGCGGGTTCCGAGCATGGCCGGGCATTCTACGCCCGGCGAAAGTGCGCCGGGGGATGGCTCGGCGCAGGTGCCGGACGCCTCGCCGAACACCTAGAACTCACCTGAGGATTTGAGGATAAGCAATGGTTTCGAAACCGGAATTGCCACAGATTTCTGGCTTGGGATTGATTCAGGTCAAGAAAAACCGCATCGGTTCAGGAGGGCGATTGCTCACCCCCATCCCTTGGGCTACCTTCCGTCAAACCTACAACATATTGCGGTCGGTGGCGGTCAGGGGACCTCGCCACGTACCGACGGCTGGGAGGGAAGGAATGTCGTTGGAAACTGTCGCCGGGGCGATCGACGGATCGGTTTCGTCGCGCCCCGCATTGCCGGCCCAGGTCATCAAGCGCGATGGCCAGCGCGTCACGTTCGAACTCTCGAAGATCGCATCGGCGATCACCCGCGCCGGCGCCGCGACCGGCGAATTCGACGCAACGCAAGCGATTCAGCTCGCCGACGCCGTCGGCCGCGTGCTCGCGCATCGGCACACCGGCGGAGTGCCGGACATCGAGACGATCCAGGATTGCGTCGAGCACACGCTCGCCGCCGCGGGCTGGTTCCACACGGCGCGCGCGTACATCGTCTATCGCGACCGCCACGAGCGACTGCGCGCCGATCGCAAGACGCTGGTCGACGTCGCGGCTTCCGTCGACGAGTACCTCGAGCAGAAGGACTGGCGCGTCAATGCCAACGCCAACCAGGGCTACTCGCTCGGCGGGCTGATCCTGAACGTCTCCGGCAAGGTCGTCGCCAATTACTGGTTGTCGCACGTCTACGCACCCGAGATCGGTCACGCGCATCGGGACGGCGACGTCCACGTACACGACCTCGACATGCTTGCCGGCTACTGCGCCGGCTGGTCGTTGCGGCAGCTGCTGCACGAAGGGCTCAACGGCGTGCCGGGCAAGGTCGAGGCGGGGCCGCCGAAGCACATGTCGAGCGCGGTCGGCCAGATCGTCAACTTCCTTGGCACGCTGCAGAACGAGTGGGCCGGCGCGCAGGCATTCTCTTCGTTCGACACCTACATGGCGCCGTTCATCCGCCGCGATGGAATGAGCTTCGAGGCGGTCAAGCAGTGCATCCAGGAGCTGATCTACAACCTGAACGTGCCGTCGCGCTGGGGCACGCAGACGCCGTTCACGAATCTGACGTTCGACTGGGTGTGCCCCGAGGATCTGCGCGAGCAGATTCCGGTGATCGCCGGCTGCGAGATGCCGTTCTCGTACGGCGAGCTCCAGCCCGAGATGGACATGATCAACCGCGCGTACATCGAGGTGATGACCACGGGCGACGCCAAGGGGCGCGTGTTCACCTTCCCGATCCCGACGTACAACATCACGCCGGATTTCGACTGGGACCATCCGAACTGCGAAGCGCTGTTCGCGATGACGGCGAAGTACGGGCTTCCGTATTTCCAGAACTTCCTCAACTCGGAATTGAAGCCGAACATGATCCGGTCGATGTGCTGTCGGCTGCAGCTCGACCTGCGCGAATTGCTGAAGCGTGGCAACGGGCTCTTCGGTTCCGCCGAGCAGACGGGCTCCGTCGGTGTGGTGACGATCAACTGCGCGCGCGTGGGTTACCTCTACGCGGGCGACGAGATCGGCATGTTCGAGCGCATCGACGAGCTTCTGGGCTATGCGAAGGACAGCCTCGAGGTGAAGCGCAAGGTGATCCAGCGGCTGATCGATCAGGGACTGTTCCCGTACACGAAGCGCTACCTCGGCACGCTGCGCAACCACTTCTCGACGATCGGCGTCAACGGCATCAACGAGATGGTGAGGAACTTTACCGGCGGCAACGACGACATCACGACGCCGTACGGACACGCGTTCGCGGTGCGCCTCCTCGACCACTTGCGCGCGAAGATCGTCGCGTTCCAGGAAGAGACCGGGCACATGTACAACCTCGAGGCGACGCCCGCCGAAGGGACGACCTATCGTTTCGCCAAGGAGGACCGGAAGCGCTGGCCCGACATCCTGCAGGCCGGGACGCCCGACGCGCCGTACTACACGAACAGTTCGCAGCTTCCCGTGGGCTTCACCGACGACCCGTTCGAGGCGCTGACGCGGCAGGAAGAGCTGCAGACGAAGTACACGGGCGGCACCGTGCTCCATCTCTACATGAGCGAGAAGGTTTCGTCGCCCGAGGCGTGCAAGGCGCTGGTGCGGCGCTCGCTCGAGCGCTTCCGGCTGCCGTATATCACCATCACGCCGACGTTCTCGATCTGCCCGAGGCATGGGTATCTCGAGGGCGAGCACGAGTTCTGCCCGAAATGCGACGAAGAGAAGCTCGCCGAGAAGCGGCGGAAACTCGCCGCCTGAATTGACACTACGAATCGGAGGAGTGCGATGAACACGATGACCGAAGTGCTGCACCTGGCCGAACCGCTCACGCTGGCCGACGACGAGCGTCAACGCTGCGAGGTCTGGACCCGTGTGATGGGCTACCACCGCCCCGTCGCCTCGTTCAACATCGGCAAGAAGGGCGAGCATGGCGAGCGCCGCTTCTTCCTCGAGGAGCGCGCCCGGCCGCATTGCTGAGCGGAAGCGGCGCAGCCTTCGGGGTCGCGATGCCGGACCTTGCCGCGTTGCCGGATGTGGTACGGGAGCTCTCGCTGCGCGTGGGCGGCTTCGTGCCGTTCACGTCGGCCGATTACCCCGATGCACTCGCCGCCGTCGTCTTCTGTCAGGGCTGCCCCTGGCGCTGCGGGTACTGCCAGAACCCGCACCTGATTGCCGTCCGCGGAGACGACGAGCGCGACTTCCCGCGCATCCTCGACTGGCTCGGAACGCGCCGCGGATTGCTCGATGCCGTCGTGTTCTCCGGCGGGGAGCCGACGGCGCAGGCCGCGCTTGGCGAGGCCATCGCGGCAGTGCGGGCGCTCGGCTTCGCGATCGGCCTGCACACGGGGGGCGCCTTCCCGCGACGGCTCGCGCAGGTGCTCGCGCAGATCGATTGGGTCGGCATCGACGTCAAAGCGCCGCTCGCCGATTACGCGAATCTCACCGGTGTCGCGACGAGCGGAATCGCGGCGCTCGCGAGTCTCGATCTGCTTCTGCGCTCGGGCGTCGCACACGAAGTGCGCACAACCGTGCATCCGGTGCTGACGCCACCCGCCGCGCTCGAACAGCTCGCGCGCGAACTCGCCGGCCGCGGAGTTGCCCGCTGGGTGCTGCAACCTTTTCGCGCGACGGGCTGCGCGAACGAAGCACTGGTGGCGAGCGCGCCGCATGGAGTGACGCTCGATTCGGCGCAGCTCGCGCGTCTGCGCACGCACGTTCCCGCGATCGAGGTGCGCGGCTGATTGCACGCCGCGCGGTTGGGTTTCTTGTCGGTTGATCTAAGACCTTTGGCCTAGTCCTTCGCCGCAATCTGCGGCGAAAACGTAGTTCCTCTCGCCAACACCTGTCGTTTCCTACAGGTGTGCGCTCGCGCGACACGCCCTATCGTGCGGTCGCGCCAATTCCAGAAGATGTCGGACGCGCACGTCGTCGACGCGAGTGTTGCCGCTGATGCACGCGACGCGCGTGACGTGCCTCGATCGAGCGGGTGTTGGCGCGACGCAGTTGTCATGACACCAACGCACGACTGGGGAGGAAACGTTGGTCAGCGCACTTGCAGACGAAGTGCCCGCGACGCGTGTGCATCCGTCGGGTCACCGTAATGCCGATTCACCGCGCGTCGGGATTTTCCGGCATTGCTCGCGCGACCTCGGGGAGTGGCTCCTGGTTGCGTGGCTTGCCACGATCACCGCAGCGCACGCGGCTTCGAACGTCGTCCAGTACACCTATGACGCCGTCGGCAACATCATCGCGATCCAGCGCCTCGATGCTGCCCCCATCGCTATTGCCGATTTCACGCCGGCATCGGGCGCCGCCGGCACGGCGGTGACGATCTCGGGCAACGGCTTTTCCGCCGCGACCGCTGGCAATGGCGTCACGTTCAATGGCGCGGTGGCGGCCGTGGTCACGGCAAGCGCAACGACGCTCGTGGTCACGGTGCCGGTTGGCGCGAGTACCGGAAAGATTTACGTAACCGCCGGCGGCAATACGGCAACGAGCGCACGGGATTTCGTCGTTTCGGCACCGGGTGTGCCGACCATCGCCGGATTCGCCCCCGCCGGGGGTGCGGCCGGCGTGGCGGCGACCGTCACCGGGACGAATTTCGATCCGGCGACGGGCGCGACGAGTGTCAAGCTGAACCAGAGCGCGGCGACCGTCGCGTCGGTAACGGCGACGCAACTGGTCTTTGCGGTTCCCGCGGCGACGGGTTCCGGCAGGATTCGTGTCACGACGGGCACCGGAAGCGCGGTCAGTGCGGGCGATTTCATCGTGCCGCCGGCCGGCGTCGCCGCGGCCGACATTGTCGCAACGGCGAGGCTCGGCGCGGATGGTTCCGCGCAGAGCATCGGCATCTTCGCCGCCAACAAGTTCGGACTGATTCTGTTCGACGGCAACGCCGGCGATTGGCTGAGCCTGCAGCTCGGCAATTTCGCTTTCAATCCCGCCGGTGGCGCGATTGCGTACACGATTTACCGGCCCGACAACACGCAACTTGCGAGCGGCACGCTGTCGGCGACGGCTCTCTCGATCCACGTTCCCCAACTGCCCGTGACCGGGACCTATGCGGTGCTGCTCGGCGGGGGCATCGCGCAGGTTTCGCTGGATGCGCGGCTCGAGTCCAATCGTATCGTTCCCGCCGACGGAACGACGCTGGGGATCACGCGGAGTGCCGGGCAGACGACACGCGCGTTGATCGCGGCGGTTGCGGGTGAGCAGAAGGCGCTGATGATTTCGGGGATGACGATCGCCCCGGTCGGCACCAGCGTCGATTTTGCGATCGCGCAGCCGAACGGGAGCGCGTTCCGGAAAGGCACCGCGTCGGGCCTGGGCACGACGTCGCTGCTGCCGCCGTTCACGGCCACGGGCGTGCATCCGGTATTGCTGACGCCGACGGCAGCGACGACACAGAGCGCCTTCCAGGTCGGACTTCTTGCCGGCATCCCGCTTGCGGTCGATGGCGCCTACTTCGATCTTGGCATCGCCAATCCGGGCGAGGGCGGCCGAATCAATTTTTCGGGGACCGCCGGTGAGAATCTCGGCCTTGGCATCAAGGGCGTTGCGCTGAACCCGACGTCGGCCGCGAACGTGAGTTTCTCCGTCTACAAGCCGGATGCCGCATTGCTCGTCTCCGGGCGATGCTTCGCTGACGAAACCGAGTGCTCGGCGAACCTGGCGAATCTCCCGGTCACGGGCAACTACAGCGTCATCCTGCAGCCGGCGAGCGGCGCGACAGGAGCCATGCGGATGTGGCTCTCGCACGATGTCACGGGGACGTTGACGAACGGTTCGCCCTACGTCCTTTCGCTGGCGCGTCCGGGCCAGAACGCCCGACTGGCCTTTCCGGGAGTGGCGGGTGCCGCGATCGCGGTCCAGGTGCGGGGGATCACGACCACACCGGTGGCGGGGCAGGGAATCCTGGTGCAGGTCAACAAACCCGATGGTTCGTCGCTCGCGTATGCCCATGTCAGCGGTTCCGCGGGAACCCTGGTCCTCCCGCCGCTGCCGGTGACCGGAACGTACACGTTGCTCGTGGAACCGGAACCCACGGGCAAAGGCGCGTCCAGGGCGCAGATGGAGGTGCTGCTCGATGCCGGCCAAAGCCTCGCATCGACGATCGATAGGATGCATCGCAGGGGGACGCAATGACAAGGCAACCTTCCGGTGGCTGGCTGATTGTCCTGCTGTTGGGCTTGGCACTGTGCAATACGAGCGGCGCGCAGACGGTGGACACACGCTGCATCGGGGACGGCGGCATTGCGCTTTGCACCGAGCCCGTTGCAGTTGCTGCGCCGCCCGGAGCCGCGGTCGACAGCGAAATGTGGACGTACAACGCCTGTGATCTGGATGCGTCTTTCCCCTGGCGGCAGACGGCCTGGTGCACGGCGCGCGGCGGCTGCGGCAACCCGATCTTCGATCCCGATATCGTCCCGGTCTCGAAGGCCTTCGAAAAGATCGTCAACGATGCCTGCACCGTGAATGTCCTCGACAGCGGCTGGGGCCAGACCCTTCCCGCGAACACGCTTTGCTGGACCGGAGCGCCGCTCGTTCAGAACCGCAGCCTGATCAGGGATTTCCGGATCCTGAATTTCAATGGCACGAAGACCGTGGGGTCCGGCTGCACGGTGCCGTGGACGGACGTCGTGTATGCCGGAAGGTGGCGCTCGCTCGCCTGCCCCAAGACATACGGCACGCGCACGAAGGCGAATGGCGATCTCGAATGCTGGAAGCTGCCGCCGGAGTGCTCCGCGAAAGTCGGCAATCCGATCAGCCTCCTCGACGGCTGCAAGGTGCAGCGCGAAGTCGATTACCGGTCGTGGACGCCGGGCGGCGTCGAGGTGCAAAGGTACTACAACAGCGGAGGCTATTTTCGCGTCGATGCCGCTCCCGAACGGTCGACCGACGTCTGGCGCACGACCTGGGACCGGCGCGTCCTCGTGCCTTTCGTTGCCGGCAACGTCCTCGCCTATGCACAGCGTGCCGACGGCTCGTTGCAGGTGTTCACCGCGAACGGCCGGGAGATGCACAACAATCAGGGTGGAGCGTCGGCGCTGCTGGAGCGGCTGGCGGATGCTTCGGGCGCGACGACGGGATGGCGGCTGACGACGGCGGACAGGGATGTCGAGTCCTATGATGGCAACGGCCGCGTGCAGTCGATCGCGTTGCGCACCGGCCAGACATACGCACTCGCCTACGATCCGCGCGGACTGCTCCACACCGTGACCGATGCGTACGGCGGCGTGCTGACGTTCACTTACGACGGCTTGCAGCGCCTGAGCGGCTTCGTCGCCCCGGGCCATCGCACCTACGCCTACGGCTACGATGCCGGCGGGCGGCTGACGACCGTCACTTACCCAGACCGAACGGTTCGCACCTATCACTACGAGAACGCCAGTTTTCCGCAGGCACTGACCGGAATTACCGACAAGAACGGCCAGCGCTTCGCGACCTGGGATTACGATTCGACGGGACGCGCGATCGTGTCGAAGCACGCCGGCGGCGCCGATGCCGTCACGCTCTACCACGGCGCCTACTCGGCCACCGCCAATGAAGGCGTGACGAGCGTCACCGATGCCTTTGCGACCAGTCGCAGCTACTACTATCAGGTCGCCGGCGGCATGTTGCGGGTGAAGCGGGTGACGCAACCCTGCCCGGGCTGCACGGGAGGGGACGCGTCCTACACCTACGACGCCAATGGCAATATCGCGACCTACCGTGACTTCAACGGCATCCAGACCAATTACAGCTACGATCTGACGCGAAACCTCGAAATCTCGCGGACCGAGGCCGCCGGAACGGCACTCTCGCGCACGATCACGACACAGTGGCATCCTGTCTATCGGTTGCCGACGAGGATCACTGCGCCGTCCGGAGTGTCCGGCGTGGACGTGGTCACGGATTTCGCCTACGACGCGCAGGGCAACGTCCTGCAAAAGACGATCACCGCCGGGACGAGGACGCGGCAGTGGAAAAGCACGTATAGCCCCCTTGGCCAGCTGCTGACGGTCGACGGGCCACGGACCGACGTGGCGGACATCACGACGTACACGTACTACAGCACGAACGATCCCTGCGCCGCGTGCCGCGGCAACGTGAAGTCGGTGGCGAATGCGCTGGGTCACGTCACGACCTACGACGCCTACGACGTGGACGGTCAGCCGACGCGGACGACCGACCCCAACGGCGTCGTGACCTCGTACGCCTACGACCTGCGGGGACGGTTGCGGGTGCGTACGGTCAACGCCGGAAATCCTGCGGTGGAGGCGACGACGTTCGACTATGACAACGCAGGGCAGCTCTTCAAGGTCACGCTGCCGGACGCGAGCTTCCTGCGTTATCAGTACGACGTCGCCCATCGCCTGACCGAAGTGGTCGACAGTCTGGGCAGCGTGATCCAATACACGCTCGACGCGATGGGAAACCGGATCAAGGAGGATGTCTACGATCCGGCGGATCGCTTGGTGAAGACGCAGCAGCGGATCTACGATGCTCTCAATCGACTGTACAACGACATCGGCGCGGCAGGCCAGAAGTCGACGTATGTGTACGACGGCAACGGAAACATGAAGACGGCTGGCGATCCGATGAACCGCAATACGGTGCTGAGCTACGATGCGCTGAACCGTTTGTCGACATCGACTGACGCGGCCGGCGGCGTGACCCAGTATGGCTACGACGCGAGCGATCACCTCCTGTCGGTAAAAGACCCCGTCAATCTCACGACTGCATATGCATACGATGGGCTCGGCAATCTGACGCAGCTCGCGAGCCCGGACACCGGGATTTCGACGTACGTTCCCGACGCTGCGGGCAACAACGTCGGATCGACCGACGCTCGCGGCCTGACGACGAGCTACGACTACGACGGGCTCAATCGGCAGACGCTGGCAACCTTCGTTGGCGGCAGCGTTGCGCTCGAGTACGACAATGTCGTGACCGGCGGCGTGTACGCCAAAGGCCGGCTGACGAAAGTCACCGACCCGTCGGGCAGCACCGCCTACACCTACGACGCCCAGGGGCGCGTGCTGAGCAAGCGGCAGACAGTGGGCGCGGACGCGTCAGCGAAGAGTTTCGCGGTGGGGTACCAATACGCAGCAGGCCGAACGACGGGACTCACCTACCCGTCAGGGCGCACCGCGACCTACGCTTTCGATGCGCAGGGGCGGATCAGCAGTGTGACCATTTCGGGCCAGGCCGTGCTCAACGGGGTGGCGTATTTCCCGTTCGGGCGCGTCCAGGGCTGGACCTGGTCCAACGGGCAGAAGTACCAGCGCAGCTTCGACTCCGACGGGCGCATCGCGACGTTGACGGCGGGGCCGGACACGGCGACATACGGAAATGGAAGCTGGGCGTTCGGATACGATAATCTGAATCGCCTCACGACGGCGGCTCTGCCCCAGGGCGAGGCGCTGGCGTACGCCTACGATGGCAACGGCAATCGCAAACAGGAGACGCAGGGCACCGCCGTAACCAGCTACGGTTATAACGCCACGTCGAATCGCTTGCAGGCTTTGTCGGGGGCGCTCGCCAAGAGTTACGCTTACGACGCGGCCGGCAATCTAACGAGCGACGGCAGCGTCGCCTACACCTACGATGGGCGCGGCCGGTTGACCCAATCGAGCAACGGTTATCGTTACTCGATCAACGGCGCCGGGCAGCGAGTCGCGAAGACGGGTTCCGGAGTGGCGACGGGGACGCTCTATTTCGTCTACGACGAGCAAGGACGGCTGATCGGTGAATACGACGCCACCGGCGCGGTGCGGCAGGAACTGATCTATCTCGCCGAGACACTCGTGGCGAGCGTGCGGCCCATGGCGGGAGGCGGCTTCGACATCTTTCCGATCTACAGCGACCATCTCGACACGCCGCGCCTCATCGTCAACCAGGCCAACCAGGTGGTGTGGCGGTGGCTGACCGACACCTTCGGCGCCAGGGGGGCGAACGAAAATCCGAGCGGGCTCGGCGTGTTCTCGTTCAATCTGCGGTTTCCCGGCCAGTACTACGATGCAGAGACGGGGCTGC
>Ga0209048_10001379_pt1 | contig 25171 bp, 25 predicted proteins | sample FrelakmetCRP12CR_FD_187146 | JGI IMG/M metagenome (GOLD analysis project Ga0209048, IMG submission 187146) | Freshwater lake sediment microbial communities from the University of Notre Dame, USA, for methane emissions studies - CRP12 CR (SPAdes)... | ecosystem: Environmental > Aquatic >... | reverse complement strand
CGCGGCACTCGGGATGGATCGTGACGAACGTGAAGCGCGCGCGGCGCGCCTGCGGGCGCTCGCGGGCGCTCGCGGCCCACGTGACTGGCTCGACGACCAGCTCCGCTCGGCCGGTTAGCCCCCGAGCGCGACCACGACGGGACCGACCGGACCCACCGTGCGCCGAGGACGCGCTACTTGCCCTTGATGACGAGGCAGTCGGCGTTCTCGGACCCGGTCGGTGGCGTTGCGGGGAACGCCACCACGGTGACCCCCGCACCGAGCGACTTCGCCAGCGCGTTGGCTTCCTTCTCGAAGCCGGCCCGACAGGCCACGGTGGTCCCGGTCTGGATGGCTGCGTTCCCCGTGCCGGCGATGGCGTAGCCCGTGCCGCGCAGCTGGTTCGCGGTCGTCGCGGCCGCCTGGTTCAGACCCGACCCGTTCTCCACCAGCAAGCGAACCTGGGCCGGGGGACGTCCGGCGGCGCCGCTCGTCGATGTGGTGGACCCGTTGGTCTGACGACCCGCGGTCGGGGGAACCGCACCCCCACCTCCGCCGCCACCCTTGTCGATCACCTGGAGCAGGACGATCCCGACGACGACCGCGACGCCGATGAGGACCGCCCCGCGCGCCGCGGTGCGGAGCACGAAGTCGGCCGCACTGGCCCGGCGACGGGGAAAGGCGAGCGCCGTCATCGGGAGCCCGGGTCGGCGCGACGACCTTCGAAGCGTGCCCTCCGACGGAGGTCGCGGTACCGGCGCAGGCGCTTCACGGTGAGGGGGTCATACGCGAGGGCGGCGGGCGAATCGATGAGCTCGCCGAGACGTTGATAGTAGCGAGTGCCCGAGAGGTCCAGGCGCGCGCGGATCTGGGCTTCCTTGGGGCCGGGAAGGCGCCACCAGGCTCGTTCGAAATCGAGGATGGCGCGATCGCGCGCCGTGAGCTCCATCGGGCGACGAGTATTGCCGCCACGACCCCAGAACCTGGGGATATCGCGCTCGAATCCTTTGCGGTGCTCGTGATGTTCGAGCGAAACCCGACCAGAAACGGCCTCAGCCGAGTGAGACCGACGGCGCAATGAACCCAACTTCGAACCCAACTTCGTGGGTGCGATCCGAGCCGGGTGTCGGACTCGAACCGACGACTTCCGCTTTACAAGAGCGGTGCTCTACCAGCTGAGCTAACCCGGCGCCCCGGCCAGGCTACTGGTGGCGCCGACGCGCGAGCTCGAAGCAGGCGACGGCGGCGGCGGCGGCGACGTTCATCGAGGCCAGCGTTCCGTACATCGGGATGTGCGCGAGCACATCGCAGCGATCACGAGCGAGTCGCGAGAGACCGCGTCCCTCCGCGCCGAGGACGAGCACGACCGGTGCGTCGGCGACGGGCAGCTCGTACATCGACGTCGGGCCATCACCGTCGAGGCCGACGCTCCACACCCCGGCGCGGGCAGCCTGCTCGAGCGCGCCGGGCATCCCGGCGACCAGCGCGATCGGTAGGTGCTCGACCGCGCCGGCCGCCGCCTTCATCGCGGCCGGTGTGAGCAGTGCGTTCCGGTGACGAGGCACGATCGCGCCGGTGGCCCCGGCGACCTCGGCGGTGCGGAGGATCGCGCCGAGGTTGCCAGGATCGGTGACGCCGTCGACGGCGACGAGGAAGGCGTCGTGGGTGCCGCAGAGCGCCCCGAGCGACACCGCCGGGACCGGCGCCGCGAGCGCGACCACGCCCTGATGGGACTCGATGCGCGACTCTCGGGCGATTCGGGTGCGATCGGCGAAGCGCACGGACACGCCGGCATGGCCGGCCAGCTCGACGATCTCCTCGAGCACCTCGCTGCGGTCCCGGTCGCGTTCGACGAACAGCGTTCGGACGTGCCGCTGGCCTGTTACCAACAGCTCGCGCACCGCCCGGCGCCCGGGAACGACGTCGCCTCCGAGACCGCCCTTCGGGTTGCTCACGAACGGTGCCAGATGGTGCCGGCGGCCCCATCCTCGAGCGTGACCCCCAGGGCGGTGAGCTCGTCGCGGATCCGGTCGGAGGTCGCGAAGTCGCGCGCGGCGCGGGCTGCGTCGCGTTCGGCGACGAGCGCGTCGATCCCCGCGTCGTCGCCCGTGCCCGTCGCGATCGTCAACCCGAGGACTCCCGCGAGCTCGCTCACTGTCGCGAGCAGCGACGCCGCTCGTGGCGTGTCGCCGGCGTCGATCGCCTGGTTCGCGGAGCTCACGGCATCGAACACCGCGGCGGTCGCTCCGGGGGTGCCGAAGTCGTCGTTCATCGACTGGGCGAAGCGGTCCCGTCGGTCGTCATCGATCAGTGCCCCGGCCGGATCGATTCCGCCAGCACCGGCTCGACGGGCCAAGGCGTCGAGCCGGGCCACGCCACGTGCGGCGGTGGTGAGCTCGTCGTCGCCCAGCTCCATCGCCTTGCGGTAGTGCGTCTGGAGCACCGCCAGCCGGAAGGCGCGGCCGCCGTGCGCGTCGAGCGCGTCGGCGAGGGTCCGGAAGTTCCCGAGCGACTTCGACATCTTCTCGCCACTGATCTCGACCATCCCCGAGTGGATCCAGTGGCGTGCGAACGCGTGCCCGGCCCCCTCGGCCTGGGCCCGCTCGTTCTCGTTGTGGGGGAACACGAGGTCGTCCCCCGCGCCGTGGAGGTCGAACCCGTCGCCGAGCAGATCGAGCGACATCGCGGAGCACTCGATGTGCCAGCCGGGGCGGCCCGGACCCCACGGGGAGTCCCACGCGGGCTCTCCCGACTTCGCCGCCTTCCACAGCGCGAAGTCAACCGAGCTTCGCTTGGCCGTGTCGACCTCGACGCGCGCCCCGGCCGACTCGAGCAGCTGGTCGATGCTGCGATGCGGCAGTGCCCCGTAGTCGGGGAACGACACCACGTCGAAGTACACACCCTGGCCCTCGACGACATACGCGTGGCCGCGTGCGATCAGGGCCTCGATGAGCTCGAGCATGGGGGGGACGAACTCCGTGGCGTGGGGCACCGCGTCGGGGCGCAGCACATCGAGGCGCTCGAGCTGCTTCCAGTACTCCGCTTCGAAGCGCTCGGCGATCGATCCCTCGGTGCTCCCGGCCTCGTTCGCGCGGGCGATGATCTTGTCTTCGACGTCGGTGACGTTGCTCACGAACGTGACGTCGAGCCCTGCCCATCGCAGGTACCGGCGGATCGCGTCATAGACCACCGCGGTTCGACCGTGACCGACGTGGGGCACGTCGTAGACGGTCGGACCGCAGACGTACATCGACACCCGACCCGGGTCGCGCTGGGTCAGCTCGACCTTCCTGCGCTCGAGCGTGTCGTAGATGCGTACCGTCACCCTGCAAGGCTACGACACCGCGCTTCACGTGCTGTCGCTGGTTTCCCGGCCGTGCAACAACGCGACGGCCCACGCCGCGATCCCCTCACCCCGACCGACGGCGCCGACGCCTTCGGTCCGCTTGGGCTTCACCGACACGACACCACCGATCGTCGACCCGAGCAACGTGGCCATCGCGCCGATGTGCTCGGCGAGGCGTGGTTGCTCCGCGGCGATCACGACGTCGACGTTGCCCACCCGCCACCCGGCGTCGCCGACGCGGTCCGCGACGTCGCGCAGCAGCGCGACCGAGGACGCACCCCGATACCGCTGGTCGGATGCAGGGAACAGCGTGCCCAGGTCGGGAAGGCCGAGGGCGCCGAGGAGCGCGTCGGCGAGGGCGTGGGTCACGACATCCGCGTCGGAATGGCCGACGAGCCCGCGCGCGTCCGGGATCGTGACGCCGCCCAGGACGAGGGGGCCGTCGCCGCCGAACGCGTGGACGTCGAAGCCGAGACCGACCCGTAGGTCCATCAGGGTGCCACTCCCCCGGGAAGGGGGGCGAGCAACGCCTCGACGACCGCGAGGTCGGCGACGTTGGTGACCTTGAGGTTGCGCGGATCACCGCCGACGACGGTCACTGTTCCCCCCGCGGCCTCGACGAGGGCGGCGTCGTCGGTCGCGTCGTCGTCGCCCGTGTGGGCGGCCCGCAACGCGGCGACCAGGAACGCCTGCGGTGTCTGCACTGCGACCAGCCCGGCCCGATCGACCGTGCCCACGACCTGATCTCCGTCAACACGCTTGAGCGTGTCGACGACCGGCAGCGCCGGGATCGCCGCGTCTGCGCCGGCCCGCACGGCGTCGATCACGAGCTCGAAGAGCTCAGGAGTGGCGAGGGGACGGGCCGCGTCGTGCACCACCGCGATCTCGGCGTCGGGCGCGATGGCCGCGAGGCCGGCCCGGACCGACTCCGATCGCGTGCGCCCTCCGGGAACTGCGGCGGCGACGGGTGCGCCGTCCCACGCGCGTCCGGGGGGCAGGACCACGACGACCTCGTCACACGCCGCTCCGGCGACCGCGACGGCTCGATCCACGAGGCGTTGGTCACCCACCGTGAGGAACTGCTTGGGGGCACCGAAGCGCTCGCCCTGGCCCGCGGCGACGACGATCGCGGCGACCCGGACCGTGCTCGAGCGCCCCATCCGGCGGCGTCGCTACTTCTGCTTCGCGGCGGCCTTGGCCGGCTTCGCGGCGGTCTTGGCCGGCTTCGCGGCGGTCTTGGCCGCCTTCTTGGCCGGCGCAGCCTTGGGTTCAGCTCGCGAGGAAGCGGCCGGCTTCTTCGCCGGCGTCGCCTTCTTGGCCGCAGGCTTGCGGGCGGGCTTCGTCAGCACCGGCTCGTCGGTACCGTCCAGCACGGCGTCGAGCCGGATTTCGGCGGTCTCCTCGTCCACGTTGAGCGCGAACGTCAGCTCGGACACGAGGATCTGGCGAGCCCGGGCCAGCATCCGCTTCTCGCCGGCCGAGAGGCCCTTGTCGGCCTCGCGCAGCGAGAGGTTCCGGACGACCTCGGCGACCTGGTAGATGTCACCGCTCTTGAGCTTCTCGACGTGGTTCTTGAAGCGCCGCGACCAGTTCGTCGGCATCCGGGCCTCCTTCTTGCGAAGGACCGTGAACACCTCCTCGACCTCTTCGTCGTTGATGACGTCGCGCAGACCGATCTCTTCAGCCTTGTCGACCGGGATCGAGACCTTGAGGTCGCCGTAGGTGATGCGGAGGACGAAGTAGTCGGTCTTCTTGTCCTCGAAGATCCGCTTCTCCTTGGCCTCGATGATCGCGGCACCATGATGCGGGTACACGACCTTGTCGCCGACGGCAAACGGCATGGCAGACCTCACGACGAGCAGAGAGAGCGGTTCCCGGAAGCGGGAAGGGGAGCCAGAAGAATACCAGACGACTCGGCGCGCCCGGCCTTCGCTACCCTGCTGGATCGGGGAGCGGCACTCCGCTGCGCCACGGGGGGATCGAACGGTGGCCGAACGCCGCTTGCTCGACAGCACGGACCTGTTCGCGGCGTTGCCGGCCGACGTGCTCGCCGCGCTGCAGGAAGAGACCACGGTCCGGGAGATCGCCCGCAACGAGGTGCTGTTCCGCCAGGGTGACCCGTCGGCGAGCCTCTACGTGGTGAGCGAGGGTCGCATCGCCATCGCCACCCAGTCGGGTGACGGACGCGAGTCGGTGATCGCGGTGCTCGAGGATGGCGGCCTGTTCGGTGAGCTCCCGCTCTTCGACGACGCGCCACGCGTCGCCGACGCACGGGCTCTCGTCGATTCCACGGTCGTCGAGCTCGAATACGAACCGGTCCGACGTGTCCTGCGTGAGCAACCGGATCTGCTCTGGATCATCGTGCGCCTGCTGGTGACGCGCCTGCGCGCAACCGACGAGGCGCTGGCCGACGCGGTGTTCCTCGACGTGCCGGCCCGCACCGCCAAGCGGCTCCTCGAGCTCGCGGGCGACGCCGACCGGTTCACGCTGCCCCTGACCCAGGAGGAGCTCGCGGCGATGGTCGGAGCGTCGCGCGAGCGCGTGAACAAGGCGATCTCGACGTTCATCCGTCTGGACTGGCTCGAGCTCGAAGGGCGCAACCGCTACCGCATCCTCGACCGAGACGCCCTCGAGGACCGCGCCAGCCTGTGATCGTGGGTCTGGTGGCGCGTTGACGTGCGGTCACCGCCGGTCGAGCCGCCCCGAGCGCTCCCGGCGAGCAGGGCGAGTTCGAGGAGCCTACGGCCGGAGGGCGGGCGCGGGGGCACGCATCACGAGACACCGAGCCACGCGAGCGTGCGGCCCCAGGCGTCGGCCGCGTCATCGACTCGGTGCGCCGGGCGTTCGGGAGCATGGACGAACCCGTGGTCGGCACCCGGGTACACGACGATCTCGCACTCGGGACGCTCGTGCCACGCGCGGGCGAGCGCGTCGATGTCCGCCGCCGGGGTCCACGGGTCGACATCACCGAAGATCGCGAGCGTCGGGCACACGTCGGGCGCGCTCGAGAGCGCGTCGGCCAAGCGCGGCCCATTCCAGGCGTCGGGGAGACGCAGCATCCCGTAGAACGCCACCGCGCGCGCGAAGCGCCCCGCCGCCGCGGCCTTGAGCGCCTGCATCCCGCCCATGCAGAACCCGATCACGTACGCGGTCGCGGTTCCGTCGAGGTCACCCAGCAGATCCGCGGCCCGAGCCAGGTCCCCGAGCTGCACCGTGTCGTCGAGCTCGGGAATGAGCGCCAGGCGCGCCGCGGGATCGTCGGCTTCACGAACCTCACGCGACGCCCGGGCGAACGGCTCGGGGCTCGCGACCGCGAAACCGTGGGTTGCGAGCCTGCGACACAGGTCGTCGAACAACGGGCGGATCCCCAAGAGATCGGGATGCACCACGACGCCGGCCACGGGCTTGGTCCGGTCCGGGAGCGCGTGGATGACCTCGACGGTCGCACCGTCGATCCCGGTGATCCTGGTCCGCTCCACGCTCGCGGCGTGGGGTCCCTCGACCAGCTCGCTCATGCGTAGCGGTCGAAGATGCTGGATTCGGCGATGCGGGCGAGCCCGTCCTTGATCGCCTTGGCCCGCGCGTCACCGACGCCCTCGACCTGGACGAGATCGGCTTCGCTCGCGCGCATCATCTTCTGGAGGTCGTGGAACCGATCCACGACGTGGTCGGACACGGCTTCGGGAAGTCGGGGGACCTTGTTCAGGAGACGGAATCCGCGTGGCTGGGCCGCGGCATCGAGGCCGAGGATCGCCGGTAGGCCGAGCACGCCCGCGACGAGCGCCGGGTCGAGCAGCTCGTCGTCTCCGAGGCGTGAGAGCCGTTCCATCACCGCCACGAGCTCCGCGTCGTTCGCCGCGACGGAGTAGTCCTTCGCGACGAGGCGACGTTCGGCCTCGACCCCGCCCATCAACTCGTCGAGCTGGAGCAGCACGAGCCGACCGTCGACGCCCAACTCGATCACGTAGCCCTCGATCTCCTCGGAGATGCGACGCACCATCTCGGCGCGCTGGAGCACCGTGGCGACGTCGCGCAGGGTCACGAGGTCCTCGATCTCGAGCGCGGAGAGCGAGGCGCTCACGGAGTCGAGACGGATCCGGTAGCGCCCGAGGATCTGGAGCGCCTGATCGGCTCGCGCGAGGACGCGGGTCGTGGGCTCGATGGCTCGTTTGAGCGTTCGTACGTGGATCGCGACCTCGGCGCGGTCCTCCGACACGGTCACCACCGGGGCGGCGATCTGGCGCGCGACGCGCTCGGCGGTGCGGTGCCGCGTGCCGGTCTCCGACGTCGGGATGTTCGGATCGGGCACGAGGTGCACGTTCGCCCGCACGATCCGGCTGCAGTCGGACGTGAGGATGATGGCGCCGTCCATCTTCGCGAGCTCGGACAGGCGGGGCGGGGTGAACTCGGCGTCGAGGAGAAAGCCCCCCGAGCAGAGGGACAGGACCTCGGGACCGGCACCGATGACGATGAGCGCGCCCATCCGGGCCTGGATGATGCGTTCCATGCCCTCGCGCAGGGCCGTGCCCGGCGCGACCAGGCGCAGGGCCGCAAGCAGCGCTTCGGATCGGGGCAGTGCGGGCATGTGGGTGGCCTTCTCGGTCGCCCGGCTCGGACAGCTTCCTGATGGTCGGACTCGCGGCGAGGCGTTCACGATACCGCTTGGGACCGCTGCACCCGTCCGGACGCCCAGTGGAGACGCCCGGTCAGGCGGCTCGCGTCGAACGCGACCGGTACGCGACGTCGAGCGCCTCGGTGAGCGTCGCAACCGGCGTGACCCGAATGCCCGACATGGTGGGCAACGACATCGGACCGATGGCGTGCGCGAACCCCAAGCGCGCCGCTTCGGCAAGGCGACGCGAGGCTTGGGGAACCTGGCGCAGCTCGCCGCCGAGACCGATCTCGCCGAGCACGACCGTGTCGGACGCGACGACCCGCCCGTGACGGGCACCGGCGACCGCGAGCGCGACCGCGAGATCCACGCCCGGCTCCGAGACCCGCACCCCGCCCGCGACGCTCGCGTAGACCTCGGCGTCGGCGACCGGTACGCCGGCCCGCTGCTGGAGCACCGCGAGCAGCAGTGCCAGACGGGCCGAGTCGAGGCCGGTCGCGGACCGCCGAGGCATCGGCGCGGCGCTCGGTGCCACGAGGGCCTGGACCTCGACCAGGAGCGGTCGGCTCCCCTCGACGACGGGTGCCACCACCGATCCGGGCGCGTCGGGACGCCGGTCGGACAGGAACAACGCGGACGCATCGGGGACGTCGACCAGGCCATCGGCCTGCATCTCGAGCAGACCGAGCTCGGTGGTCGCGCCGAATCGGTGCTTGAGCGCGTGCAGGAACCGCAAGGTGTGGTGGCGGTCGCCGTCGAACGACAGCACGGTGTCGACGACGTGTTCGAGTGCGCGCGGGCCGGCAAGCGTGCCCTCCTTGGTGACGTGGCCCACGAGGATCGTGGGGATCGCCCGCTCCTTGGCCAGGCGGACCAACGCGTGCGCGCACTCGCGCACCTGGGTGATCGACCCGGGTGCTCCGGGGAGCTCGGGATCCGAGATCGCCTGGATGGAGTCGATGGCGAGCACCAGAGGTGCGACGTCGTCGACACAGGCGCGGACGCGATCGAGCGAGGTGGCGTCGGCGAGCAGCAGCCCGGGATGGAGGGAGCCGACGCGCTCGGCGCGCATGCGCACCTGTTCGGGCGACTCCTCGGCGCCGATCAGCAGGCAGCGCGCACCCGAGGCGGCAAGTCGGCCGAGCGCCTGCAGCAACAGCGTGCTCTTGCCCATGCCGGGCTCCCCGACCAGCAGGGTGACCGAACCCGGGACGAGTCCGCCCCCGAGCACGCGATCGAGCTCCCCCACGCCCGTCGCACGGCGGTCTGCGGCATGGCGCGCCACGTCGGGGATGGGGACCGCTCGGGCGCCGGGGGCTGCGAAGGGTGCGGCACCCCGGGCGCGGGAGACGGGCGCTTCACCGAGCGAGCCCCAGGCACCGCACTCGGGGCACCGCCCGAGCCAGCGGGGCGACTCTGCGCCGCACTCGCCACACCGGTGCACCGATCGTGTCTTCACTCGGACACGTTCTCATGGGGCTAGGACAGCTACCCCGAGATCGAGCGACCCTCGTCGCCGTGGCCCTGGGGCCACGTCACCGGCCGTTCGTCGCTACGTTGCCCGAATGCTCGTCGTGGGGTTCGATCTGGACATGACCTTGATCGATTCACGGCCCGGGATCGAGGCGACGTTCGCGGCCCTCTCGCGCCGGACCGGCGTGTACATCGACGCCGCGCTGGTGGTGAACCGGCTGGGTCCGACGCTCGAGACGGAGCTCGCCGAGTGGTACGCGGCCGAGGACGTCGCTCCGGCAGCCGAGCAGTTCCGTGAGCTGTACGTCGAGCTGGGGGTCCCGGGCACGACCTTGCTCCCCGGCGCGCGGGACGCGGTCGCGGCCGTGCACGAGGTCGGCGGCCGGACGCTGGTGGTGACCGCGAAGTATGAGCCGAACGCCCTGCTGTGCCTCGCTCACGTCGGTCTCGACGTGGACCGGGTCTTCGGATGGCTGCACGGCCCGGGGAAGGGCGAGAAGCTCGGGGAACACGGCGCAGGGGTCTACGTCGGCGACACACCCTCCGACATGACCGGAGCCCGCGTCGCCGACGCGGTGGCGATCGGCGTCACGACGGGCCCCCACGGCACCGACGAGCTCGTCGAAGCCGGCGCCGACGTCGTGCTCGGATCGCTCGTCGAGTTCAGGCCGTGGTTCCGGGAGTGGTTTCGGCAGTGGTTCGGGGATCGGGCTTCGTCCCCGTGACGTAGCGCACCGGAGGGAACATCCGCCAGACCCTCCGTGAACGCGACACGTCGGACCAACGCAGCGCTCGGAGCACCGCGACGTACTCGGCGGTCCGAAGCATGTCGACCACGACCAGCTGCCCGCCGGGGCGCAGCACCCGGGCGGCTTCACGGATGACGCGGGCGCGTCCGACGCTGTCGGGGATGTTGTGCAGCACCATGCTCGACACGACCGCGTCGAATGCGCCGTCGACGTACGGGAGGCGGCGCCCATCGCCGGTGACCACGTCGACGCGATCGTCGACGCGTTCGATCACCGAGTTGTCCAGCGGTGCGCTCGCCACGTTGCGGGACTGATCGACTGGGCTCCAGACGTCGACGCCCACGGCGAGCCCGTCAGGAACGCGCCGTGCGGCTTCGACGAGCAGCAACCCACGACCGCACCCGACGTCGAGCACGTAGTCATCGGCGCTGAGGTCCGCGGCGTCCACGATCCGAACCCGCTCGCGGAGCTTGCCCGTGCGACTCGACGAGACCATCGCCAGCGCGACGATCGTGAAGGCGACGCCGACCAGGAGCGCGATTCCCATGAGCGGCGGCATGTTGGCCAGTGCGGCGACGCCCATGACGGCGAAGGCGCCGAGGGCCACGTACGACAGGCTCCGCACGACGCCCGGCGCGTCCATCCCGTACTCGCCGCTCGACCCGAGGTCGACGCGTGATGGGTCGCGGCCGAGCGGCTCTTCGTCGCGGGACCCCGCTTCAGGATCGCCCGGGTCCTGATCCTGAAGGGGGTGGCGGTCCGGCTCCGGGGTTCCTGCCACGAGGTGGAGTCTGCCCGCCGGGACCGGGTCTCGGCGGTACTCGCCGGGCCGGGGGTGCCGGCGCCGTGTCCGGGCGCGGTGTGGGAGCCCGGGTGGCGCGCGGCGGGGAAGGCCGAGCACGTCCACGGGCGCCCCGACCGGCGCGCCCCCGGCGGCGGCGGCCGCGCCGCCAGACCAAGATCGCGAGCACGGCGAAGCCGACGGCCGCGACGAGGAAGAGGATCCGTGTGGTGTTGCGCACACTCGAGGACGCGTCGACGGTCGCGATGCCCCGCCCCGATCCGTCCTTCCCGACCTTGGGCGCGAACGTCACCGCCGCCTGGTCCGGCAGCTTCACGACGACCTTGAGGGTGAACGACGACTGGATCTGGGCGCGCAGCTGTTGGTCGATGACGTTCGCGTCGACGCCCAACGCCGCGAGCTTCGTGACGAGCTCGGGGTCGGCGGCGATACCGGCGCTGGCCCGGGAAGTGTCGATGCGTCCCGTGACGGCGTACTCGGTGGAGAAGAGGCCCGCGTCGCGTGTCGCCCGCAACGACGGCAACGGCCCCGTCTTCCCGGTGAGCCCCGCGACGATCCCGGCCACCTGATCCACCGAGTCGAACGGATGCGACAGCACGATCGTCGCCGAACCGTCGTTCGCTTTCACCCACGACCCGACGGTCCACCCCGAGTGGGCGAGATCCCCGAGCCGCACCGCGTGTTCGAGGACAACCCCGCCCGACTCCGCCGCCTTCACCGCCTCGGCGTCGGCGGCCACCGTGACCCGCACCACTCCGCTGCCGTCGGGGCGTACGAGGACCGAGACCGTCGCATCCACCTTGCATCCCGCCAACAGCACCGCGAGCGCGACGACGCCCAGCACGCCGCGCAGTGCCCGTCCCGAGCGAACCCGTGAAGACCGCGCCGAGACGAAGGTCCCGACACCGGTGGAGCGCGGCGAAGCGGGGCCGACGCCCACCGCGCCGAGATCGGTGTCGCTTCGGCGGCGGGTCACGGCCGGCGGAGCCGATCCGTGACCGTCGGTCCTTCGCCGAGGAGGGGCGCCCGGCGCCCGAGACCGGCCCCGACGGGGCACGCCCCGCCGACGGCGGGGCGTGCAGGTGCTCGGGGGATCAAGGGCGCGTCTCGACGAACGGTCCGGCGGTGACGGGTCGGCGGGGTTCTCGGGAGGAGCTATCCCTCGGACCCGCTCCCCGCGACCTCGACCGGCGGCGGCTCGACCACCGGCGGTTCGACCCCTTCGACCGCCCGGAACAGCAGATCCTCACCGTCGGGATCGATGTCGACGACGACGGTCTCGCCGGCGTGGAACTCCTTCCACAGGATCTTCTCCGAGAGGGGGTCCTCGATGAGCCGTTGGATCGCGCGACGCAACGGCCGTGCGCCGAGCTGCGCGTCGTAGCCGCGCTTGGCGAGCAGGAGCTTCGCCTCGTGCGTGAGCTCGAGGATGATGCCCTGACCCTCGAGCTGGCCGGTGACGCGCTTGATCATCAGGTCGACGATCGCGGTGACCTCTTCCTGGGTGAGCTCCGCGAACACGAGCACGTCGTCGATGCGGTTCAGGAACTCGGGACGGAAGTGCCGCTTGAGCTCCTCCATCACCTTCTCCTTCATCTTCTCGTACGTGACCGCGGAGTCGGTCTTGCCGAACCCGATGGCCGCCTTGCGCAGGTCGGCGGTCCCGAGGTTCGACGTCATGATGATCACGGTGTTCTTGAAGTCGACGGTGCGACCCTGCGCATCGGTGAGTCGCCCGTCCTCCAGGATCTGGAGGAGGGTGTTGAACACGTCGGGGTGGGCCTTCTCGATCTCGTCGAAGAGCACGACCGAGAACGGCTTGCGGCGGACGGCTTCGGTGAGCTGGCCACCCTCGTCGTAGCCCACGTAGCCGGGGGGTGAACCGACGAGGCGCGACACCGTGTGCTTCTCCATGTACTCGCTCATGTCGAGCTGGATCAGCGCGCTCTCGTCACCGAAGAGGAACTCGGCGAGGGTCTTGGCCGTCTCGGTCTTCCCGACCCCGGAGGGGCCGAGGAAGATGAACGATCCCGACGGACGCTTCGGGTCCTTGAGGCCGGCGCGCGTGCGACGGATCGCCTGCGACACGGCCTTGATCGCGGGCTCCTGACCCACGATGCGCTTGTGGAGCTCGTCCTCCATGCGGAGGAGCTTCGCGGTCTCCTCCTCGGTGAGCTTGTAGACGGGGATGCCGGTCCAGAGCGCGAGCACTTCGGCGATCGATTCCTCGGTGACCTCGTTGAAGAGGTCGACGCCTTCGCGCTGCGCGTCGGCTTCCTTGGCGACTCGCTGCTCGAGCAGCTCCTTCTCGCGGTCGCGCAAGGAGGCGGCCTGCTCGAACTGCTGACCCTCGATCGCCGCTTCCTTCTCGCGCCGGACCTTCGCGATCTCGTCCTCGAGCTCGCGGTAGTCCGGTGGTGCTTGCATGCGCCGCATGCGCAGGCGCGCCCCGGCCTCGTCGATCAGGTCGATCGCCTTGTCGGGGAGGAAGCGGTCGGAGATGTAGCGGTCGGCGAGGTTCGCGGCCGCGACGACGGCCTGGTCGGTGATCGTGACGCGGTGGTGGGCCTCGTAGCGGTCACGGAGGCCCTTGAGGATCTCGATGGTGTGCGCGACCGAGGGCTCGTCGACCTTGATCGGCTGGAACCGGCGCTCGAGGGCCGCGTCCTTCTCGAGGTGCTTGCGGTACTCGTCGAGCGTCGTGGCACCGATGGTCTGCAGCTCACCGCGGGCCAACATCGGCTTGAGGATGCTGGCCGCGTCGATTGCGCCCTCTGCGGCTCCGGCGCCCACCAGCGTGTGGAGCTCGTCGATGAACAGGATGATGTCGCCCCGGGTGCGGATCTCCTTGAGCACCTTCTTGAGGCGCTCCTCGAAGTCACCGCGGTAGCGGGAACCGGCCACCAGGGCGCCGAGGTCGAGCGTGTAGAGCTGCTTGCCCGCGATGGTCTCGGGGACGTCGCCACCGACGATGTCGGAGGCGAGACCTTCGACGATCGCGGTCTTGCCGACCCCGGGCTCACCGATCAGGACGGGGTTGTTCTTCGTGCGGCGCGACAGCACTTGCATGACGCGCTCGATCTCCTTCTCGCGCCCGATGACCGGGTCGAGCTTCTTCTCGCGCGCGAGCGCGGTGAGGTTGCGACCGAACTGGTCGAGCACGAGCGAGCCCGACGGCTGGGCCTCACCCGAGCCGCCGCTGCCGGCCGCGGCACCTTCCTTGGCGCCCGCGTACCCGGAGAGGAGCTGGATGACCTGCTGGCGCACGCGGGAGAGGTCGGCGCCGAGCTTCACGAGCACCTGCGCGGCGACACCTTCACCCTCGCGGATCAACCCGAGCAGGATGTGCTCGGTGCCGATGTAGTTGTGTCCGAGCTGGAGCGCTTCTCGCAGTGAGAGCTCGAGGACCTTCTTGGCCCGCGGCGTGAACGGGATGTGGCCCGACGGGGCCTGGCCGCCGTGACCGATGATCTCCTCGACCTGGGCGCGCACGGCCTCGAGCGAGATCCCGAGTGATTCGAGCGCCTTGGCCGCGACGCCTTCACCCTCGTGGATCAATCCGAGCAGGATGTGCTCGGTGCCGATGTAGTTGTGGTTGAGCAGGCGCGCTTCTTCTTGCGCCAGGACGACCACTCGTCGGGCTCTGTCGGTGAAGCGTTCGAACACGTGGCTCCCTCTCGCGTGAGGCGCCGCTGCCGGCGCCCACCTCCGTTCGAGACGGAAGCAGGTGTCGGATTGACACCCTCAGTCTATGAGGTCGGATCGGTCATCTTCTTGGCAAGCTCACTGGGTCTCTTCGGCACGTCCCGCCGGCCACGTGAGACCCAGGATCATCGGGGGGATCCGGACTCCCAGATCCGGACTCGGGACAGGGAACAGCACCGAGACGGGACGGTTTCTTCCCGGCGCAGAGCAGTTTCGCCTGCTCGTCCCGGCTTGGAGAACTCCCACAGGGGGCCGTAGCGTGGGCCCATGCTGCTCGCCGAAACCTTGGCGCTCGCGCCGCTCGTCGGCGACCTCGACCGGGTGGAGGTCGCGCTGCGCAGCTCGGTCCGCCACGAGGACCAGTTCCTGGGCGAGGTCGGAGCGCATCTCATCCAGGCTGGAGGCAAGCGGATCCGGCCCACGCTGACGCTCTGCGCCGCGTACGCGGCCGTCAGCGGCGATCGCGCGGTGACCGACGACGTCGTGACCGGCTCGGTGGCGTGCGAGCTCGTGCACCTCGGTTCGCTGCACCACGACGACGTGATCGACGAAGCCGAGATGCGGCGGGGTGTTCCGAGCGTGAACGCACGCTGGAGCAACATCGTCGCGATCCTCTCGGGCGACTTCCTGCTCGCGCGGGCGTCCGCCCTGGCTGCGTCACTCGGCGCCGAGATCGCGGGATTGCTGGCCGACACGATCGGTGAGCTCTGCCGGGGCCAGGTCCTCGAGCTCCAGCACCTCTTCGACGTCACTCGCTCCGAAGAGGACTACGCCTCGGCCATCGAGGGCAAGACCGCCTCGCTCTTCGCGACGTCGTGTCGCGTCGGTGCGATGGTGTCCGGGGTCGACGAACCGACCCTCGACGCGCTCACGCAGTTCGGCCACCACCTCGGGATGTGCTTCCAGGTCGTCGATGACGTCCTGGACCTCACGGCGAGCGACGGGGTTCTGGGCAAGCCGGCCGGACAGGACCTGGTCGAGGGGATCTACACGCTTCCGGTGATCTACGCGATCGCCGAGAGCGACGAGCTCAAGGCCGTGTTGGGGGGCCCGCTCGACCCGGCCCGCCGCGACGACGCCCGCGCCCTGGTGAGCGCGAACGGCGCGGTCGATGCTGCCCTCGCGGTCGCACGCGACCACGCGACGAAGGCGAGCGAGGCGCTCGCGGGCGCCGACGGGCTCGACCCCGACGTCACGGGAGGCTTGCGGCGTCTCGTCGACGGTCTCGTCGAGCGCGACCGCTGAACTTGCACGTCTGAGCGCGGGCGCCTCGTTCAGGGAGCCGGGACGCCCGCCACCGGGAGAACAGCGCGGGCGGCGGTGGCGATCTCGTTCCCGAACGCCACCATCCCCGCGTCGGTGAAGTGGAGCCCGTCGGCTCGCAACAGCGACGGGTCGTTCCCGAGCCGTGCGCTGCGGTCGAGCACGGTGAGGTTCGGCCACCGGGCCCCCGCCGAGCGAATGGCCCCGTTGACCGAGTGTGCGCCACCGGCGACCTCGAACGCTCGCCGCTCGACGTGGGTCACCCACACCACCGGGTGATCGCCGATCGCCCGCATCATGGTGTCGAGCCGGGCCGAGAACGCCTCGACATCGGCTGGTGTGTCGGTGTCGTTGGTGCCGAGCGCGACCACGACGACCGCCGGGTCGGTGGCGAGCAGTCGGGGGAGCTCGCCGAGCCAGTAGGCGTCGAGGTCCTTGAGCCCGAGCGACGGGACGCCGCGCAACGTGGGCTCGAGCCCGACGCCCCGCAAGGCGGCGTCGACCTGCGCGCCCGACTCGTAGAGGTTCGAGTCGCCGAGCACGAGCACCCGGTTGTTCGCCCCGACGGTCGGTGGCACCACGCCCACGCCGCCGTCGCCGCCGGAGCGTCGCGTGTCGGGCGTTCTCGATTCGTCACCACCACCGCTGCACGCACCGAGCAGCGACACGGCCACCAGCGCGACGAGCGCGCCGCGGATCAAGAGCCAGCGCGCGCCGGTACCGCAACCTGCTCGAGGAACTCGAGCACGGCGCGGTTGTAGGCGTTGGGTGCTTCGACCATGAGCGCATGGGCCGCGCCACGCAGCTCGAAGAGCCGCGACGTCGGGATCAGCTCGTGGAGCTCCTCGGCGTCGCCGAGTGGCGTGAGGAGATCCTGCGTCCCGGTGATCACGAGCGTCGGCGCGCGTACGCCTTCGAGCTCGAAGCGGATCTCGTCGTCGACCGCGAGGATCGCCTCCACCTGCGCCACGAAGCTCTCGGGTGTGGTACCGAGCACGATGCGGGCCATGAGGTTCAGCCACACGCCGAATCGGCGCTGGAGCCGTGGGCCCACCAGCCAGCGCAACCCCTCACCGGCCATCGCCGACATCCCGCGAGCATCGACCGCCGCGGCCCATTCGCTGAGCAGCTCACGGCGCCACTCGGGGTTGCTGCACGCCGTGCACGCGAGCACGAGCGACTGCACGCGATCGGGGTGGCGTACGGCGATGATCTGTGCGATCGCTCCACCCATCGATGCGCCCATCACGTGGGCGCGTTCGATGCCCTCGGCGTCGAGGACCGCGATGGCGTCGGCGGCCATCTGCTCGAGGGAGAACGGGTGCGGCGCGCCCGCGGTGCCGCCCACGCCGCGGTTGTCGACGGCGATGCACCGGAAGCGACGCCCGAACGCCATGCGCTGGAGCGCCCACCCGTGCGAGTCGGCGCCGAGCCCCTGGATCATGAGCATCGGCTCGGCGTCGGCGCGCCCGTAGGCCTCGTACGCGATGGGGAAGCCGTCGGATGCGGTCGCGACCTTCATCGGCTCTCCGTCAGCTCGCGTCCAGGAGGAGGTCACGTACCGCGTCGCGCACCAGCTCGGAGAGCTCGGCTGCCGCGAGCTGGTCGTCGGGCTTCGTGCCCGGCGGTGGGAGCAGCGGTTCACCGACCACGACCCTCCAGGGGCGGATCGCGAGGCCCCAGGGGCCTCCGGGTCGAACCGCGACCGGCACGACGGGGAAGCCCAGGGTGGCGGCGATCATCGCGCGGGGCGCCTCACCGGCACCCGCCCGCAGCCACGTCATGCCGAGCGGTGCCGCGGCGAGGTGACCGGCGCGCAGCAGCGCGGCGATGTCGTCGGGCCGATATCCCACGGCACCGAGCTTGCGCGCGGCCGGCCCGAGGAGCGGAACCTCGGGTGCGCCGACGACCCGCAGGCGCCGCCCGTTGGCGCGCCGGATGGCCCGGCCCAGCACCAGCGGCTCGGCGACACCGAACCCGCGGTTGGCGACGAGGAGGGCGGGCCCGCTCCGGGGGAGATGCTCGGCGCCCTCCACGTCGACGCGGATCAGCGCGGCCGGGACGCGGGCGACGAGGTCCATCAGATGCGGGTCTCCACCGAACTGGTCGATGGCGTAGCGGCCGGCGAGACGGCGCCGGGCGGCGGCGAGGAGCCCGTCGGTCGAGAGGACGCGGTCGGCGTCGATCCCGTAGTTGGGCAGCGCGACCGGCGCGGCGCCGGCGCTGCGCTCGGGGACTGCGCTCACGCGACCCTCCGGGTTGCTTCGCCGAGGCGCGACACGGTGGCCCACTCGTAGAGGTCGGCGAGAACCTCCTGCGTCGGACGTACGAACCCGAGCTCGAGCTCGTCGATCGCCCGGCCGCCGTCGGCCGTGCGACCGAATCGAAGGAGCTCCAGCACGTGGTGCGGCACCGGAGCGCCGAGGAGCTCGGCGGTGTGGCAGGCGAACCGCCAGCCCGGACCGGCCACCGGAATCGGGACGCGACCACCGAAGCGGACGGCCTGCCAGGGACTCGTCGCGCCGGGACCCACGACGTTGAGCGGGCCGTCGTAGCTGCGCATGAGCGCTTCGACCATCGCGCGCGCCCCGTCGTCACGATCGAGCAGCGAGAAGGGCGGATCCGCGAACGCGGGGACGGGAACGGCAGGCAGACGCAGCACCCGCCCGAGCGGGCTCGGCACGTGCGATCCCGCGACCACGGCATAGCGCAGGGCGCAGACCGAGACATCGTGGCGCCGACCGATGCCGGCGGCGACGGACTCGACCTCCAGGCACATGCGCCCGTAGCCCGTCGTCGGCGCGAGCGGTGCGCCCTCGTCGGGTACGTGCGGGTGACCCCGGCCGCGCCCGTACACGACCAGCCCGCTGCGGAGCACGACCCGATCCAGGGCTCCGGCTCGGGCCGCCGCGCCGAGCGCATGGACGGTGCAGGCCTCCGTAGCCTTCGCCGCGTCTCGGGCCGACATGCGGGAGTCGGGCTCGTACACGCCGAAGTGGGCGACCGCCGTGGGCGCGAAGTCGGTCACGAACGCGACCAGACGGTCGCGGTCACGGGGGTCGATGCGCTTGAACGTGGCCCGACGCAGGCGCCGACGCGGCGGGACGAAATCGAAGCCGGCGATCTCGCTCACATCGGGCCGCTCCTCGAGCATCTGCGCGACGCGGGTGCCCAGCTCTCCGCCCATACCGGTGACCAGCACACGCATCGAACTCACCTCCCGGTCCTCTCGTCGGACTCTCCCTCGGGGCCGGCCTCGAAACCCACCTCGAGCCCACCCTCGAGCCCGGTGCCACCGGCCTCGCCGGTCTCGGGGCGCAAGTGCGGAAACAAGATCACCTCACGGATCGACGATACGCCCGCCACGAGCATCACCAGGCGATCGACGCCGATTCCGAGGCCCCCACAGGGCGGCAGGCCGTACTCCAGCGCCCGGACGTAGTCGTGGTCGACGCCGTGGGCCTCCTCGTCGCCCCCGGCCGCGAGCTGCTCCTGGGCCTCGAACCGGGCCTGCTGGTCGATCGGGTCGTTGAGCTCGCTGAAGGCGTTGGCGAGCTCCCGGCCGAGCACGACCGCCTCGAACCGCTCGACGAGCGCGGGGTCGTCACGATGCGTGCGGGCGAGCGGCGACACCTCGCGCGGGTAGTCGAGCACGAACACCGGTCCGGTCAGGTTCGGCTCGACCGTCTTCTCGTAGAGCTCGAGCACGAGCTTGCCCGGGCCCCATCCGGGCTCGCGGGGAACGTCGTGAACATCGCAGATCGCCTCGAGCTCGGCGACGGGCATCGTCGGGTGCACCTCGCTGCCGGTGGCTTGGCGGATCAGCTCGAGCATCGGGGTGCGTGGCCACGGCGGCGCGAGATCGATCTCGGCGCCTTCGACGGAGACGACCGTCGACCCGGTCGCCACACGAGCGCACTCTGCTACGAGCTCCTCGGTGAGGGTCATGATGTCGGTGTAGTCGGCGAACGCCTGGTACAGCTCGAGCATCGTGAACTCCGGGTTGTGGCGCGTCGAGAGTCCCTCGTTGCGGAACACACGACCGATCTCGAAGACCCGCTCCATCCCGCCCACGAGGAGCCGCTTGAGGTGCAGCTCCAGCGCGATGCGCAACGTGAGGGGCAGCTCGAGCGCGTTGTGGTGCGTGAAGAACGGCTTGGCCGCCGCCCCCCCGGCCTGGACGTGCAGGACCGGCGTCTCGACCTCGACGAACCCGCGATCTGCGAGCACGCGTCGGATCGTCGCGATGACCTCGAAGCGGATCGCGAACACGCGCCGGGCGTCGTCGTTCGCGATGAGGTCGACGTAGCGCTGGCGAAAGCGCGTGTCGACGTCGGCCAGCCCGTGCCACTTCTCGGGGAGCGGGCGCAGCGCCTTGGACAGCAACGCGAACTCGCGGACCTTCACGGACAGCTCGCCCTTGCGCGTCTTCATCACCGCGCCCGCGACGCCGACCCAGTCGCCGAGGTCGAGATCGTCGAAGGCGACGTGGCGGTCGTCGCCGAGCTCGGCGCGCGACACGAAGAGCTGGAGTGCACCGGAGCCGTCGCGCACGGTCGCGAACGTGAGCTTGCCCTGGCGGCGGAGGAGCAGGATGCGGCCGGCGACCCGCACGACGTCGTCGGTCTCGGCGCCGGCTTCGAGGTGGTCCCAGTGCTCGACGACCTCGGCCGCGGTGTGGGTGCGATCGAACCGAACCGGATATGGCTCGGCTCCCGCGGCTCGCAAGGCCGCGACCTTGGCGAGGCGTCGCGCCCGTTCGTCGATCGGGCCCTCACTCATGAGCGGGGGTTCATTGGTTGCGCTCGAAGATGATGCGCAGGCCCTGGAGGGTCAGCCACGGCTCGTGGTGCTGGATCGTGCGGGAATGCTTGATGATCGGCTCGGCGAGGCCACCGGTCGAGATCACCGTGCACTCGCCGAGCTCGGCCTGGAACATCTCGACGAGCGTGTCGACCTGCCCGCTGTACCCGAACACCGCGCCCGACTGGATCGACTCGACCGTGGACTTGCCGATCACGTTCTTCGGCGCGACGAGCTCGACGCGTCGCAGCGCCGCAGCCCGGCCGAACAGCGCGTCCATGGAGATCTCGATCCCCGGGAAGATCGCACCGCCCAGGTACTCGCCGTTCTCGCTGATCGCCTCGATCGTGTTGGCCGTGCCGAAGTCGACGACGATCGAGGGGCCGCCGTACTGGTCATACGCCGCCACCGCGTTCGCGATGCGGTCGGCGCCGACTTCCTTGGGGTTGTCATAGAGGATCGGCATCCCGGTGCGGACGCCGGGCTCGACCACGAGCGCCGGGAACCCGAAGTAGCGCAGGGTCATCGCTCGGAGCTCGACGGTCACCCGGGGGACGCCGGACGAGATCGCCACACCGTCGATCTGCTCGTCGAACGAGAAGCCGTGGAACCCGAGGAACTGCTGGATCATCAGTGCGAGCTCGTCGGCGGTCCGCTCGGCCACCGTCGCGATGCGCCAGTGATCCGCGAGCTCGACGCCGTTGAAGAGCCCGATGACCGTCTGGGTGTTTCCCGAGTCGATCGTCAGCAGCATGGGATCGCTAGTTGATCCGGAGGTCGAGGGCGATGTCCAACGCGGGTGCCGACTGGGTGATCGCGCTGGTGGAGACGAGGTCGACACCGCCACCGGCGACGGCCGCGACGTTCTGCACCGTCAGCCCGCCGGAGACCTCGATCAGCGTTGCCGGCCGGGGTCCCTCGCGCACGAGCCGCACGCATTCGGCGATCTCATCGGGCGTCATGTTGTCGAGCATGACCAGATCGGCGCCCGCCTCGACCGCGGTGGCGACCTGGGCGACCCGCTCACACTCGACCTCGACCCCGCGCCCGGGCCAGAGCTCTCGGGCGCGGCGCACGGCGTCGACGATCCCGAGCTCGGCGAGATGGTTGTCCTTCACGAGCACCATGTCGGACAGGGAACCCCGGTGGTTCACGCCCCCGCCGGCCCGGACCGCGGCCTTCTCGAGCGCCCGCAGCCCGGGGAGCGTCTTGCGCGTCTCGAGGACACGGGCCCTGCCGTCGAGCGCGTCGACGAACGCGCGGGTCGCGGTCGCGACGCCCGAGAGGTGACAGAGGAAGTTCAGGGCTGTGCGCTCTCCGGTGAGCACCGATCGCAAGGGACCTCCGACGGTCCCGATCACCGTCCCCGCGTCGAGGACGGCGCCGTCGACGACGCGCCATTCGACATCGACCGATGCGTCGAGCTGCGTGAACGCCTCGGTCGCGCACGCCGTCCCGGCGAGCACTCCCACTCGACGCGCCACGAAGTCGGCCACACCGTGCGTCTCGGCCGGGATCAGGGCCGCGGTGAGGTCGCCGAGCGGCCCGACGTCTTCCGCGATGGCCCGGGCGACCGCCTCGGTGACCAGGTGACGCGGCGGATCGAACGGCACCGTCATCGCGTCGTCACCGGATCGGGCAGGCCGACGAAGGACGGTCCGGTCCCACCGGCGTACACGAGGCGCCCGACGAGATCGGGACTCGCCTCGGGGAAGTCGAGTCGCGTGTGGGTCCCGCGCGACTCCTCACGGGCGAGGGCAGAGCGCACCAGCGCCCGGCTGACCTCCCACAAGGAGACGACCTCGGGCTCCACCGGCGAGATCGCGTCGAGGGCGGCGGATGCTCGGGTGAGCGACGCCGCATCGCGAAGCACCCCGGCGTCGTGCGTCATCACCTGCTGGATCTGCGCTCGCATCCCGTCGGTGATGTCGGTGACGGCGCCGGGCCTCGACGCGCTCGTCACGCCACTGGTCCCTCCGGCAGTTCGCGAGTCACCAGCGATGGCCAAGATCCCCCGAAGGACGCCCGTCTCTTCGGGCTCGTCCTTCCCGGCGACGATGGCGTCGACGCAGCGGGATCCGAACACGAGGCCGTCGAGCAGCGAGTTCGACGCGAGGCGGTTCGCACCATGCACGCCCGAGCATGCCGTCTCGCCGCAGGCCCAGAGCCCGGCCATGGTCGTCGCACCGTCGAGATCGGTGCAGATGCCACCGGACAGGTAGTGCGCGGCCGGGGCGACGGGCAGCCAGTCGGTGCTCGGGTCGAGGCCGACGGCCTGACACGCGCGCCACACGGTGGGGAAGCGCTGCGCGAACCCCGGGATCGGTGTGGCGTCGAGCCACATGTGCTCGAGGCCGCGCTCGATGCAGCGCCGGGCGATCGCGCGTGCCACGACGTCGCGAGGGGCGAGATCGCCGAGGGAGTGCTCGTCGCGCATGAGCGGCTGCCCATCCTCGTCGCGCAGGATCGCGCCCTCGCCTCGCAGCGCCTCCGACAACAACGGCCGCGGCATCGACGGGTAGTCCAGGGCCGTCGGGTGGAACTGCATGAACTCCACGTCGGCGATCGCAACGCCGGCACGCATCGCCATCGCGATGCCGTCGCCGGTCGACAGCGCCGGGTTCGTGGTCACGGCGAAGCACTGGCCCGCACCGCCCGTCGCGATGATCGTGTGACGCGCCCGAACCTCGTGCTCGACGCCGTGGGCGTCGAGCGCCCGCACGCCGACGGCGCGACCACCCTCGACGAGCACGTCGCGGGCGAACCACCGCTCGCGGATCTCGGCGGCCGTCGCCTGCACCGCGACCACCAGCGCCCGCTCGATCTCGGCTCCGGTGGCGTCACCGCCGGCGTGGACGATCCGTGCGACGGAGTGGCCCCCTTCGCGGGTGTAGGCCAGATCATCCCCGGAGCGGTCGAAGTGGGCGCCCATCGCGATCAGGTCGCGGACGCGGGTCGGACCTTCCTCCACCATGACGCGCACGGCATCGGAATCGCAGAGACCGGCACCCGCCGACAGCGTGTCGGAGAGGTGCAGCTCGGGGGAGTCGGACTCGGGCGTGAGCACGGCAGCCACGCCACCTTGCGCGTACTGCGTCGCCGAGCGGCCCAGGGCGGTCTTGGTGACGACCGACACGCTGCACCCGCCCCGGGCAGCGCGCACCGCGGCCGAGAGCCCCGCGACACCACCACCCAGCACGAGGACGTCCAGCATCATGTCAGCCTAGGACTTCTGGATTTGAGGTCCAGGTGGCGGGCGTCAGCCCTCGAGCGAACGGAGGGTGCCGGTCGGGCGATTCTCGTCGTCGACGTGGACGACGCGCGGCTCGAAGGCTGCGATCTCGCTCTCGTCGTAGTCGGCGTAGGTGATCACGATGACGTGATCACCCGGATGCACGAGTCGGGCCGCGGCACCGTTGAGCACGACATCGCCGGGCCCACCCCGGATCGCGTACGTCTCGAAACGGGCGCCGTTGTCGATGTCGAGCACGTGGACCTGCTCGTGCTCGACGATGTCGGCGAGATCCATCAGTGCCGAGTCGAGGGTGATCGAGCCCACGTAGTTCAGGTCAGCGCCCGTGACCGTCGCCCGGTGGATCTTCGACTTCATCATGGTGCGTCGCACGGGATCTCCTCGTTGTCGTTGGGACCGTCATGCTGGGGCTCGTCAGACGTGGGCCCGGGAGCTGGGACACCGAGATCGGCGATCACGCCGTCGCCCTCGTCGGCACCCGTGAACTCGAACGTCGCGTTGTCGATGAGGCGGGTCCGCCCCACGTTCACGGCGATCGCGACGAGCACCCTCCCGGACAGCCGCGGCACCGGCTCCAGCGACGTGGCGTCGACCACCTCGGCGTAGTCCAGCGTCAGGAGCGGCTCCGACGCGATCGTAGCGACCACGATCCCCCGAACCGCCGCAGCGTCGCGCGCTCCCGCCCCGATCTCGGCCGTGACACTCCCCAGCGCCCGCGCCAGCGCGGTTGCCGCCGCCCGCTCGTCGGCCCCGAGGTACGCGTTGCGGCTCGACAGCGCGACGCCGTCGGCCTCGCGCACGAGCGGGCAGCCGACCACGGTGACCGCCAGGTTCAGGTCTGCGGCCATCTGTGTGACCACGGCGAGCTGCTGAGCGTCCTTGCGCCCGAAGTAGGCCCGGCACGGACCGGCGATCGAGAAGAGCTTCGCGACCACCGTGGTCACCCCGTCGAAGTGCGTCGGGCGGCTCGCGCCGCAGAGTCGGGCGGTCAGCCCGTCGACGTGCACGGTCGTCCGTCCCGGCTCCGGGTACATCTCCTCGACGGGGGGCGTGAACAGCACGTCGACACGCTCGTCACGGGCAAGGGCGGCGTCACCCTCGGGGTCACAAGGGTACGCACCCAGATCCTCACCGGGAGCGAACTGCGTCGGGTTCACGAACAAGCTCACCACGACGAAGTCGCACT
>Ga0209048_10001378_pt1 | contig 25194 bp, 24 predicted proteins | sample FrelakmetCRP12CR_FD_187146 | JGI IMG/M metagenome (GOLD analysis project Ga0209048, IMG submission 187146) | Freshwater lake sediment microbial communities from the University of Notre Dame, USA, for methane emissions studies - CRP12 CR (SPAdes)... | ecosystem: Environmental > Aquatic >... | reverse complement strand
TGCGAAGGTACGACAGGAACTGCGTGAGGGGTTGATCCGACTTCACGATCGCCTCAACGTTACCAGCCTCTTCGTCACGCACGATCAGGAGGAAGCGATGGAAGTCTCCGGCCGGATTATTGTCTTCTCAAAAGGCAAGCTTGAACAGATCGGATCTCCCGCTGAGGTGTATGAGGAGCCTGCTACGGAATTTGTGGCAAGGTTTATCGGAGCCATGAATATTCTCGAGGGCCAGGTCCTAAATGGAGTGGTGAAGATAGGATCGCTTGAATTTCCCGCCCCCAACGTCTCAGACCGTGTCCCGGTACAAGTGGGATTTCGCCCATACTACGTGAAGGTGTCTGAAGATCCCCAGCGGTACCGTCAGGCGGCCACGCTACGGCACATTTACTTTCTCGGCGTGGCCTATCGGCTCGAGATCGAAACACCAGAAGGGCTGATTCTCAGATCCCGCATGAACAAAGAAGAGTTCCGCCAGTATCGGTTCGAAGTGGGCCGGCCTGTCTCTTTTGCCGTGACGCATTTTCGGTTCCTTCCGCAAGAAGGGATGTCTTTCCCCTCCTCAACACCTCGCCATCGGCTTGACGCCGGTCCCCTCACCCCATAAACCTGCGACCGGACAGCAGTTGCGCACATGGCACTAAACCCCAACTCCACCCATCCCGACTAATCACACCTTCATCGATCTATCCCCCCCTACCAGCAAATGACAACTGCTTGGTCACACAGAACCTCTCAATCTGACCATCAATTCACAGACTCAAGCCCACAGGTTGAATAAAGTCCCTACCGCTTATCTCGTCCCTCTGCTGGCTCCACAGGCCCAGCTCCGGTGACTCAAATCTGCCCCTTCCTTTCTCTGTAGTCTGAACCATAGCTGTTCACGGTACATCCGCGACCTGATTCTCATGCTCATTCGTATGCGCTCACAGCTGGATGAGCAGGGCGCGGGATGGGGCGAAGTTTTTCGAGCGGGATAAGATCTGTATGGTCTCTCCTCCATATTCTCCAAATCAATCATTTTCAAGTAAGCACACTAGCAAGTACTTATGTAAATAAATCAATCGTTTGACTACGTACAACGTTGGCACGTTCTTTGCTCATTCGCCGATCGTGTTCTTCTTCCTGCCAGCATCACGCACGAAGTAGATCGACCCCAAATCAACACAACCGTACCTGTTTCTATGGAGCAGCACTTGAGCACTTTGACCAAGAACCAATTCTTCCCGCCAACCAGTGTCAGAGAGACAGTTTGCATACCGCTACGCCTGATCGCAATCGTTACGGGCCTTCTTCTTACGATGATGCCCTTTCTGACCGGATGCAACGCACCAGATATCACCAACGATCCCGGAGGCGGATCAGTGGCAACAGAAGGAGCCACCGCGTCTCTCGCATGGAATCCGGTTCCAGACCCGTCAGTCTTTGCCTATTATGTCCATTATGGCCGACAATCATCGCAGCAAGTGGGTAGCTGCGCGTACGAAAGTTCCATGTACGTTGGCTCCGCCTCAGCCACGGTCACCGACCTCCAACCTAATACCACCTACTACTTTGCGGTCAGTGCCTATAACGGTCTAGAAAGCCCCTGCTCAAGTGAAGTAACGACCGTCACTCCTCCTCCTTCCGTTTGAACCGATCGACTAAGCCCCTCCCGTGCCCCCGCAATGCTGAAAAGTACCCACGTTATTGGACGCACCTGGATAGCGCCCCCGATGACGTGACCTCATACTGTTATGATTGACTTGGCTGCATGGATACATTCATTGACTCCTCGATTTCATTTTGTTAGCCTCAAGCCCCGCCGCGTAGCTGGCGATCTCTTACAGTAGTAGAAGAGCCTGTCAGGATCCTTGGCACTACATCCCGAAAGGAGTTTCGATGGCCAGTTCAGCGGCTTTGCCTGAATTACTCACCGAATTACATAACAAGGCCACTCAGCTCCGAATCGAGAGTGTGCGGGCGACAACCGAAGCGGGGAGCGGCCATCCCTCCAGTTGCTGCTCGGCCGCCGATATTGTCGCAGCGCTCTTTTTCTCGGTGATGCGCTATGACCCGAAGAACCCCAAAGCACCCAATAGCGATCGCTTTGTCCTCTCAAAAGGCCATGCGGCACCACTCCTCTATGCCGCTTGGGCCGAGGCAGGACTGTTCCCCAAGAGCGACTTACTCAAGTTACGGACGTTGACCTCTGATTTAGAAGGGCATCCGACTCCCCGCCTGCCGTTTGTCGACATGGCCACCGGCTCTCTTGGGCAGGGTCTCCCTGTGGGTCTCGGCCTCGCGCTGAATGCGAAGTCTGTCGACAAGACAAGCTATCGAACTTACGTCCTGATGGGGGATGGAGAATCCGTCGAAGGATCGGTGTGGGAAGCAGCAGACGTGGCGCGCCATCATCATCTCGACAACCTTTGTGCCATCGTCGATGTCAACCGCCTGGGCCAAAGCGACCCCACGATGTTACAACACGATATGGAGAGCTATCGCTCGCGGTGGGTCGGCTTTGGCTGGCACGCGATCATCGTGGACGGACACAATATTTCTGCACTTCTCACCGCCTTCGACGAAGCATCACGGACCATGGGAAAACCGACCGTGTTGCTAGCCAAGACCTTCAAGGGCCGGGGCATTTCCGTTATGGAAAACCACCTCGAGTGGCACGGCAAACCCTTGAAGAAGGGTGAAGAAACGCAACAGGCGATCGACGAACTGACAGCGCAACTCAAGCCGAGCCAGATGCAGATTCAGATTCCGAAACCATCAGCTTTTCCGTCCGCACAGGCGTCAATCGGACCCTTGCCAACGCCCCCCTACAAGCTCGGTGACTCGGTGGCGACGCGTGAAGCCTTCGGCGCCGCGCTGGCCGCACTGGGTGACGTTCACCCGTTTGTCGTAGCACTCGATGCCGACGTCAAAAATTCCACCTACACGGACAAATTCGGCAAGAAGTTCCCTGACCGATTTTTCGAGAATTTCATTGCCGAGCAAAATATGCTCGGTGCCGCGGCAGGCTTGGCGGCCTGTGGCAAGATTCCCTTTGTGGCCACATTTGCCGCATTCTTTACCCGATCCTACGACTTCATCCGCATGGCCGCCATCAGCCAATCGAACATTAAGCTGGTAGGCACTCACGTCGGCGTCAGCATTGGAGAAGACGGTCCATCTCAAATGGGACTTGAAGATATCGCCATGATGGCCGCACAACCAGGCGTCGTCGTGCTCTATCCCTCCGATGCCACCTGTACCTATCGACTGGTCGAAGCCGCTGCATCTCATAAGGGGATGGTATACCTGCGCGCCGGGCGGCCTAAATCACCGGTTATCTACGGACCAGAGGAACGCTTTGAAATTGGCGGCTCCAAAGTCCTGCGCCAGAGCGCCTCAGACGTCCTCACGATCGTGGCAGCGGGCGTGACACTCTTCGAAGCACTCAAGGCCTACGATCAGCTCAAGACGGCGGGAATTTCCGTACGGGTGGTCGATCTATACAGCATCGCGCCAATCGACCGCACGACCTTGCTCGACAGTGCCCGAGCCACTCAGGGTCGCCTCCTCACCGTTGAGGACCACTACGCCCACGGAGGGCTGGGCGACGCAGTCCTCAGTGCGGTCGGAACGGAAGGCATGAAGGTCCACAAACTTGCGGTTCGGGCTATTCCGCACAGCGGGAAGCCGGACGAACTCGTGGACCACTTTGGCATCGGAGCACGATCGATTGTCGAAGCGGCCAAGCAAATCACCAAGTAAGCCGTCCAGCTCCGTCCTTCCTCAGGGGCTGGACCGCATTCCCCTCCTGAACATTCTGTCTGCGTCGGATCGCCAACGCATGCTTCAGGAATTGACCGAAACCCATTACGGCAAGAACGACTACATCTTCCGCGAAGGCGATCCCACCGAATATTTCCATATCGTCAAGGAAGGGACCGTGAAGTGCGTGAAGTCCACGCCGGAGGGGAAGGAATGCACGCTGAAGATGCTGATGCCGGGGGACCTTTTCTGTTGCGACGCCGCGGCTTTCGATGGAACCGCTCATCCCGGCTCGGCTCAGCCTATGGGAGACGTCAGCATCCTCCGGATGAGCAAGAAAGCCTACTTCGAGATGCTGCGACGGAGTCCGGACGCTGCGATCGAGGTGATTAAATACCTGGGCAACCGTTTGAATGAAGCCCAGGAGAAAACCAAAGACCTGGCGCTCGACCGTGCCGATCAACGGCTCGCATCCCTGCTCGTTGACCTCGCAACCCGCAACGGGATCAAAGATCCGAACGGAATTCGTCTGACGGTTAGGATGACCAGGCAAGACATGGCCAACATGGTCGGAATCACAACGGAGACGGCCATTCGGATCATGAGCCGATTCAAGCGTGACCGATTGGTCTCAGGCACCGCCAACCGCCTCCTGATTCGCAATCTTCCCGGACTGAAAGCCCTTGCCTCCGCTTCATGACTTCTGCTCTGTGCCGCCGTTACCAGGAAACGTCACAAACATGACATAGGTCATGTTTCATGCAGTCGATCTGGCGTATGCTGCTACGACTTCGCAGCCCTGATCTCATTAAACCTGGGGGTTCGAGCGCTAGTTGAACCATCCATCCATAACAAGAGGAGAAGAAAAACCATGCCTGCATCAGAGAGAGTATTCGGCCTATTTGCCGTCCTCACGGGCTTGCTCGCTGGAAGCCTTGTGCTATCGGCCCCGACCTGGGCCAAGACCCATGACGTGGCCATGACAGCAGTCGAGACAGATGTCGTGATTGAGGGGAATGGGGAGAAGTACGCTGCCTGGACCTTCAACGGCACAATCCCCGGACCGGTCGTGCGAGTGACGGAAGGCGACACGATCAATTTCACCTTAACCAATCCCGCTACGAATAAGAATCCTCATGCGATGGATTTCCATGCGGCAGAAATCGACTTCCTGAAAAACTATCGGGCCATCAATGCAGGCGAAACCATCAGCTTCAAGTTTGTGGCCAAGAAGCCCGGTATTTTCTTCTATCATTGCGGTGCGCCTCCGATGATCCAACATGTCGCCCGAGGCATGTTCGGCGCAATTATCGTCGATCCCAAAAATGCCAAGGCCTGGGCGAAAGCCGATCGCGAATATGTCCTCGTGCAGTCCGAGTTCTTCAAGAATCCTGACGATGTGCAAGCAATGTTCGATCGCAAGTATGACAATGTCCTCTTCAACGGCGGGATCTTCAAGTACCACCCGTTCGTCACGGGTGGCGGAAAGCTAGATGCGAAACCGGGCGAGCGTGTCAGGATTTATTTTGTGAACGCCGGGCCGAATGAGTTTTCCTCGTTCCATCCCATTGGAGAAATCTGGGACAACGTCTATGAGAGCGGCAATCCTACCAATAAGCTCAATGGCGTCCAGACCTATGTTGTTGGGCCAGGCAGCGCGGCAACGTTCGATGTCGTCGTTGAATCGGCCGGAGCGTACCCGCTTGTCACGCACTCGCTCACTGGTGCGCTTCGTGGCGCGATTGCGGTCTTGCTGGTAGGCCCCGATGCCAAGCCAGCCCCACTCATGCCTATGGTGCCCTGGGTACTGCCGGCGAAGTAAGGACCAGAAGAAGGGAGCGATCCGCCCATGGGCGGGTCGCTCCCTTCAATCAATTGCAAGTATTTTGAGCATATCGCTCGCGAGTACAGAACCATGTTGAACGTCGTATCCGTTTTCGCGCTTCTCACGGCCCTTTGTACGGCCTTGCTCCTATTCCTCTCCCCTGCTTCGGCTGGCCCACCAAAAGAACGCATCGCCCTCATGCTGACGGGGCAAGGCTGTCGTGAAGCCCAACAGACTCTCGAAACCACGCTGCGAGAAAGCGATGGGGTCTTCGCCGTGGATGGCAATAGCGTCCCGGGCCATCTCCTCATTGATGTCGAGGAAGGAAAGACCTCCGCACACGACATCCTTACGGTCGTTCAGAAAACGATAGGTACAGCCCTTCCCTGCCAGGTCGAAGTTATGCAATCATGCATCACAGCCCCCAGGCTCACCAGGACAGACGCATTAGCGAAGTAGAACAAGCCTCACTGAGCCAGCGCAACACAGCATGCAATGCATACGGACACCTGCCGAGCCCGGTCGGCCCGATCGTCTCCTGCGCCGCCTCCCGGCCATGAGCCTCTGCCTGATGGTCTGCATGGTCGCCTCACCGGTCACCGCTCAGGACGCGCTCCTCGAATGGTTCCCCATCCGGCCGTTTAGTTTTGACATGGCATTCAGCCAGCGGACGTTTGCTCCTGACAATCGAGTGATTGGGATCCAAGGCGGAATCACGGCACTGCGTTATGGCGATCTAGAGGTCCGAGCAATTTACCAGTACTACAGCAACCACACGCTGACCTTTCAGACGGATCAAAACTCGCTGTATCTGAATCCTCGCTGGAACAACTTTATTGATATCCTGGACTTCCCAAAGGGGATGCCGATCAACCGCGTCATTCGGCATGTACTCTTCGGTCCTCTCGAAGACCGGGCAGTTCCCTATGTCGGCCTGCTCGGGGGCGCGACGCTCCCCGGTCCTGGTAATACCTGGCCGGGGCATCTTATCGGGGGCCAGGTTGGGGTCCGGTTCCCGGTCGCACGGGGTTTCTCAGTCGATACATCCGTTCAATACAGCCAATTCGGGATTGATTTCCAGGGTAATGCTGGGCAGACGCAACAATGGTTGATTACAACAGGAGTTCGGTTCTGAGCATGTCACACACAGAGGATGAAGCCTTAACGGCTCGAGCTCATGAGACCGGGACAACCGCGCCGGTCACCCGGCTTATGGGCCAGTGGGCGACACTGTTGCTCATCGCGTTGATGGTACAAGGCTGTGGGCTGGTGGTGGATGCGGTCCAGCTGGTGTGGCCTATCGCGACCAATGAACTTGATGCGATCTGCGCAAGGGGTCAGGTCCGCGTCGGCATGGCGGTTGAGCCATTCCAGCCGTTCGTGTTCCCAGCCATCTATACTGACGAAGGGCTTCGCGTAACGGGCCTCGATGTCGAACTCGTGCGAGAGATTAGTTCTGCTCTTTCTCAGCGCTGCGGCAGTACAAACCCGATCGTTCCGACACTACACCTGATTCGTTTTCGGAACCTCTTTCTCGAACTGACTGAGGGAAACCTCGACTTGTTTGTGTCCTCCATCAGCGCCAATGTGCCGGCGCCAGGACGGGTTGGCCTCGCCTACTCGAACCCGTACTTCGATGCGGGGGGAATCGGCGGCATCACAGCTCGACCGGAAGTAGCCGAGCAGATCGGCGAATACCTCCGTCGAGCAGCGACAAGCGCGGCCGATGCGAACGTCATGACCGGCGCGTTCTCCGGTTTGACCGTAGCCGTTCAAGAAGGAACCAGCGCGCAATTCTATGCTGAATCCAATCTGACCGGCATCACGTTGGTGCTCTGCGATTCACTCCCGGCGGCCTTCGAATCCCAGAACCCGCCCATAGACCTCATCCTTGGAAAACAGCCGGTCCTCGATTATACGGTACGGCGCGTCCGTAAGGACTGGGAGCTCCTCAGATTGGAAAGCGGCAAGCCACTGTTCCTGACCCGCGAACAATACGCGATCGTGACCGACGCGGAGAACTACCGGTTGCGCCGGTTCCTCAATGATCTCCTGTTCAGGCTTGATGACTCGGGCCGGCTCGCTAAAATGCGGCAGCGCTGGCTGGAAGAAGATTATGCCTATCCTCGCCGGGCCGCCACCGAAGGTCTTCCGTTTGCCGCGAAGAAGATGCCCCAGCATTACGATCAAGGCCAGTGTCGACTAGCTCGCAACCGTTCACGATGATCGAGAGGAGGCCTCTATGAAACAGGTATGGTTTGCCGCAATGGTGGGAATACTCGCGATCGTCGCCATCGGAACGTTGGCCCCGGGCACAGGCTGGGCTGTTGATCGTGCGGAGGCGGAGGAGACAGCTCGGTTATTAGCCAAGTTGCTCAAGGCCGGCCGATTGGTTATTGAACAGAATCAACAGTTAATTGACGATCAACATAAGGGAGACAAGGGATTTACGCCCGAGGTGTTTGAGCAACAGCTCGTTCAGGAGTTTCGCCAACAGACCGGGATCGATCTCTTGAAAATCCAAAGCACGCCTGCGTCTATTGCGATCCCACCTTTGGCCAAGGAATTGTTGCCGGCGTTCGTGCTCGCCAGCAAGGAAGTGGTCCGAGATGCCCAAGTCGTGATTAATCAACGGGGGATCGGGTACAAGAACTTTATCCCGGCCACCTATGGCAGCCAAGCCGCCGCACGCTTCTCCAAACAATCGCACGTCCGGCTGAAGCAAACGACGCTGGAACCTCGCAATCCGAAGAACGAGCCGGATGACTATGAAGCGTCGGTTCTGAAATGGCTCTCAGGACGCCCGCGAGCCGAAGCCTATGTCAGCGAACTCACCGATCACGGCCAGACGCTGCGTGTCATCATGCCGATCTATTACGTCACCACCTGTTTGACTTGCCACGGTGAACCGAAAGGCGACCTGGATATCTCAGGCTATCCCAAGGAAGGACATCGCGAGGGAGACCTGGCCGGAGCCATCACAGTTACGACTCCCCTGAGCCTTCGCTGAGCGAGGATCCGGCCAGCACCGGTGCAGTGGGCACGACTGTCCGCCAATCCTGTTGTTTCATAGGATGAAGAGAGCTGCATCATAGCTTGGATGCAGCCTGCGCAATAGTCTGTCTGCCGAAAGATCAATTGCATCGCACACCTCTGCTACGCACCAACCTCATGAGCAGCGGTCCGCACTGAGATCTTTTCGGTCGCCTGGCGGACCAAGGTGATCAGTTGGGTCCGTTCGTAAGGCTTCTTGGCCCAGGCGTGGGCTCCTCCACGCATTGCGAGCTCTGTCCAGTCTGAATCTTCGCCCGACAAAATGACCACCGCTGTCTCTGGCCAGAGGAGCCGGCACAAGGTCAGCAATTGCATCCCGTCAAACCGGGGCATGCGGTAGTCGGAAATCACCACGGCAAAGTGGCGCTTTTTCAACTCGCGAACCGCCTCAAGCCCATCACCAGCTTCAAACACATTGTACCCTTCATACCTGAGTAGTAGCGACAACAGCGACCGGATATTTGCATCGTCGTCGACAACCAGCACTCGCTGTCCATAGCCGTCGGAATCCATGACGCCCTCCTTTACAGCGTGGTGATTGGTTCTGTCTGTCCCTTGCGACGGGAACCCCATTCTGGAAAATGTACACCTGATCACATCTCTTGTCGGGATTCCCGTGAGGCCTCCCATGCGGAATCGACCTAACGATCAAGAGAGCAGCCGGCGACAGGGGGTCGTGGCACCCTTGACGGCAGACGGCGCACATGATGATTCCTATTGGCCGCGATCATGGCATCCTCGATATTGCCGCAGTTCAGACAGCGCATGGCTTCGAACCGTTCGGTCGTACCATGGAGATCTGAGATCTGCTCCGGCACGACACAGCCGTTACATCGTGCACAGTTCATAACAGCCTTTCCGTCCGGCGGTGATCCGGTCCTCGTCTATAAAGACTACCTGCCCCGACGGTCTGAGAGGTCCCTCTACACCCATGGCGGGATCGCGCGCCCACTCTTCGATCACGTGACCCTCCCGTCGGTTCGCGCGATATCTTCTCGGACACGGATCTCGTAATCCCACCGAAGAGGAGCTAGGACCACGAGGTCTTTCTCCTGTAAATAATGCAGCACTTGGAACAGCTTCTGCCATGTGCATTGAGGAAATGTTTGCGAGAGTACAGTGAAGGTTACCCGACGGCGCTCAGACACAACGCGATGAACAGCAGACTCGATGCCTTGCGGCATGGCGGAGATGGTGTGGCTGGTCATCCTGATTTTCTCCCTTGAACGGTCCGCACAGCAGGAACTCTCCTCCACAATTTCTATTCTGCAAAACTTAGTCCGTTTTGATACGAGTCCTGTGCCCGCGTTGCGCAATGTGTAACTACGCGACGACAGTAACCAAATTGGACTGGCCACCAGCACTTCTCACGCGATACGCATCCATGAGGTCCCCATCTCCTGCTCCTTCGCACAGTGCGGCCTGTGCGGATTCGCGCGATTCCCAATTCGATCCTCCACCAGACAAGTGATTCTGCTCTCTCAGCCGACATTCTCTGGTGGCATTGTCCTTGCTGGAGGCCTCTGCACTCACATCAACCACGAGTCGTTGCGGGAGGAATTGATGACTGTTGCGTGCCGGGGTCGAATCACTGTGGAACAGGCCATAGCGGGAGCGGTTATTCTGCTCGTAACGATCTTGTTCGCTCAACTTAGTCTCGCGAGAGCAGACGACCAGCGTGCGTTACGACTCCTTCTGGACAAAGGCATCATCACGCAACAGGAATATGACCAAGCCGTCGAAGAGGAGCAGCGTGCAAAGATCGAAGAGGAACAACGGGTGAAGCAGGCGACTGCAATTACGAAGGGCGGGCTACAAGTCAAATTGGGAGGCTTCGCCGAAATCGATTTCATCGGGGACAGTACGCGAAGTTTTGAGGAAATCATCGGCAATCGGCCGGTCTTGCGAAGCAACACAGTGGGCGGGGCAAACAGCCTATTTCAAACCAGCCCGCGGAACAGCCGGATCACACTCGACGTGCGAGCCCCGGAGATGAACAGCATCAAGAGCCGATTTTATGGATCGGTGGATTTCCTGGGGAACGAACCGGCGATCGGCACCCCCGGAGTGTCCAATTTGACATTGCGGACCAGTCCGGATGCGCGAATCTTTCAGATGTATTTCCTGGTAGAAAGCCCGGCAGTCGACGTGAAGATCGGGCAGGATTGGTCACGGTTTGGATTCATGTCTGAATATTCGAGGGGGCAAGTATCGGTCGCGGCGACTCCTGCGAACATGTTTAATCGGTGGATTCAGGCCAGTGTCTCCAAACGCCTTCAATTGACGGATACCCTGTCCCTGACTCCCGTCTTCTCTGTGGAGCGGCCGCCACAGCCAGATGCCAATCTTCCTTCCTTCGTTGCGGGGGCTCAGGTCGCGTATTACGGCCTGCAAGCGCCGTATACAGGTGCTTCGTCAAGTGATAGTTCGCTCAGGCCGATGAGCCTCCAAGTCAGCGGAGTTGGTCGAAAACTCGAAGCGAATTCGGGGGGCCCGACCAGTCCATCGGGAACCCAACCCAATCTGAACGCTCAAACATCCGTGACCGGCTGGGGAATCTCCTCTAGCCTATTCATTCCGGTTCTTCCATCTCGGGACGGAGAGATGGGTAATACGGCGCATGTCGTGATGGAAGGCGTCACTGGCGCCGGGATCGCAGATTTCTTCAACGGATTGAGTTGGGGAATCTGCAATCCGGTGTGCGGGAGTTCAACCTCGAACAGCGGCTTTGGCGGACCCGCCTTCGGCCAGACCAATATCGATGCAGGCCTCGCCGCGGTGAACGGTCAGACCGGTCAGTTCCAAGCCATTCGGACCACCTCAATGATGGCCCATGCAACGTACTATCTCCCGGATCAGGGAAAGACATGGGCCGGTGGTGGCTACGGAACAATCTATTCGACAAATGCCGCTGAAATGACCTGTACTGTAAGCGCGGCGTTCTGTGGCGGAGCGGTACGTACCCCGCAAAGTATCTATACGCGCGAGTCGACCTATTACGGATACTTGTTTCATGATTTCACCACGCAGATTCGGATGGGCTTGGAGACCAACTGGGTTCGCACTACCTATGCGGATGGGGCCAATGCGGAGAACCACCGAATACAAATCTCCTTCTTCTGGCGATTCTAGCGGATCGAGGCAATGCCAATTGAAAGCGCAGCCTGTCCGGCACCTAACCACAGGACTCTCCATTCCCGCAACTCAGGCAGGAATTCGCCGATTGTCCGGTCTATCAATAATACGGTTAGATGATTGGCGTCGCGGTCTCGTGTGATGAAGAATAAGCGTATTCGTTATTTCCCGTGGTCCCAGCATCACCCCTTCTCCACAACATGTTCGTGCTTTTCTTTTTCCGGATCTTCATGATTCGCACGAGCGGACTGAGCGAATCCGCTCAGCTTCCAAGCCTGACTCAGAGTAGAACCCACGTTCATCGGTACGATTTCATGTGAGACGCAGCCACTGGCGATGATTTCAGCGCGACATGGGCCATCGCATGCTGACGGAACAGAACTTGCGATGTCTCGTTGACGTTTGAATCGACATGACCTTGGAGGGAAGAGTGAATGGTAGACCACACGTTACTCGACGCCATCGGCCACAACCTGACCGCTCCGATGCCGCTCTTTTTTGCGTTGGGCATCCTTGCGACCTTGCTCCGGTCGGAACTCAAAGTACCAGACGCCCTCTATATCGGGCTGACGCTCTATCTGCTGGGCGCCATTGGTTTGCATGGGGGGGCTGAAATTCGTGAAGTCGGAATCCTCGCGATCTGGATGCCGATCCTCGCCTGTTTTATGCTGGGCTCTCTGATTCCCATCGCAGGTTATTTTATCCTTCGCTATATGGGCAAGTTCAGCATCCATGACGCAGCAGCGATCGCAGGGCACTATGGGTCGGTCAGCGCGGTCACCTTTGCCGTGGCCACGCAGTTCCTATCCAGCCTCCAAGTCAAGCCCGAGGGATATCTGTCTGCCTTTTTGGCAATCCTTGAACCAACTGGCGTCGTCGTCGGAATTTTGTTGGCACGGATCGCGCTTCAAGTGGAAATACGGCGACACGGTGAGTCGGATGAGCCAACGAAGACACGCGCTGGATGGCTCCGGCCCGTTTTGCACGAAGCGCTGACCGGCACAGGGTCCATCATCCTGCTGGGCGCGCTCGTCATTGGCTACGTCTCCGGTCCAGACGGAATTGCGGTCACAAAACCCTTCTTTGGCGACCTCTTCAAGGGCGTCCTCTGTCTGTTCATGTTGGAAATGGGTCTGGTGGCCGGTCGGCGACTGGCTGAGGTACGAGCGGTCGGTGCGTTCCTTATCGCCTTTGCGATCTGTATGCCAATTATTGACGGGACAATCGGGGTGCTCCTGGGTGGCTTTGTCGGGCTGAGCGTCGGCGGCGCCACGATGTTGGGCGTCATGGCCGCGAGCGCATCTTACATTGCCGCACCAGCCGCGATGCGCATCTCACTCCCGGAAGCCAACCCCTCGTTCTACCTCACGGCTTCGCTGGGAATTACGTTCCCATTCAATATTGCGATGGGAATCCCTCTATATTTTTGGCTCGCGAAACTGGTATTCGGATCGTGATCGGCGGGATACGGACGAGAGGGGAGATTCACATGCCCATGGAAAAAGCGATATTGCTGACCATCATTACCGAACGTGTCATGGAACCGACTCTGAAAGAATTGGTCGAACGGGCGGGAGCTCAGGGCTACACCATTGAAGATGTCGCCTCAGGGTGGGGGAAACATGGCAACCGCACAGGTCAACTCGAGAGCGACCAGAGCTTCAAAATGCTCCTGATCGTACCCAAGGCCGTGGCACAGCTCATTCTCCAAGAGGTCGAGCGGACCCTTCAACCGGATTATGCAATCACGGCCTTTCAGCATGAGGTTGAGGTGATGAGTCGCGCTCCTGCTTCGTCGGGGTCATGAACCTTCCAAGCAGCCCTCGGCGTGGCCGCGCACCCAGGGAACTCACTGTCGTATGCGGAATCTGAACAATTTCTGCGGCGCGTTGCACAGCAGCGCGTCGGCTTAGACGAGAAGGTGGAGGAGGCGAGTATGAAGTGCGTTGCACGGAAAATCCTGATGATCACCATTGCCGGTGTCTTAGGCACCATGGGGTCTTATGCGGAGGCAGAAGTCACGCCCTATCAAGCGGAAGAAACGGCGCGCCTGATCGCCATGCTACTGAGTACCGGACGAGTGGTCATCGATCGCAATCAATCGTTGATCGACAATCCGAATAAGGGCGACAAGGGATTTACACCGGAGGTATTCGAGCGCCAAGTCATCAACGAATTTCGAACCCGCACTGGTGTGGATCTGACAAAGCCGACCTCAGCTCACTTGCCTGAGGGTATGACGAACCTCTTACGCGCGCTCTTAGAGGCGAGCAAGGAAGTCGTCGCAGAAGCGCAGCCGGTGATTAACCAGCAAGGAGTCGGGTATAAGAACTTTATCCCGGCCACCTTCGGCAGCCGGGTGGCTGGTCGGTTTTCAGCCCGTTCAGGCATCCATTTGAAGCAGACGTCGCTCCAGCCCCGCAACCCCAAGAATGCGCCTGATCCGTATGAGGAAGCCGTGCTTCGGCGTTTACTGACCCAGCCGAGTCAATCCGTCACGATTAGTGACATGGAGACCGGAAACAAGACACTGCGAGTACTGACCCCCATCTATTACACAAGAGACTGTTTGACCTGTCATGGTGGACCGGCTGGGGAGTTGGACATTTCCGGGTATCGCAAAGAAGGAGCCGAAGAGGGCGATCTGGCCGGTGCAATTAGTGCGTCGATTCCTCTCGACGTCGTGAAATGAGAGAGTGGAGGAGGTCAATCTGATGAAAGAGATGCGCATGCGTTGGTCCATCGGCCTCTGTGCCTTGGTTGCATGCTTGAGTGTCGCAGCTTTGGCGACGGCAGCGGACAAATACACCATCAAGGATATTGGGGCGATTGCAGTCGGTGGCACGGTCGAAAGCCTGAACAACAACGGTCAATTGGCCGGAGCCATCCCGGTCAGTTCGACCAGAAACACGGGATGGTGGTTTGATGGAAAAAAAATCATCGACCTCGGTAATTGCGGCGGAATCGGCTGTCGGGCCATGGACATCAATGCCAAAGGCCAGATTGTGGGGAACATTGGCCGCGACGCTTTTTTCTATCACGACGGCAAGTTCGTGGATCTCGCCGCGTTTGTGAGGCCGCCGGGGATTGCGTTGGCGGTGAACGATTTGGCTGAGGCGGTGGGATGGTACACGCTCATTCCAGTGCCCGGCTCCGATTTCCCCTCCGAGCGACACGCATATATGTATCGAGGCCGGACACTCACGGATTTAGGCACCCTGGGGGGCAAAGAAAGTGCGGCAACCGATATCAACAACATCGGTCAGATTGTCGGCTATGCCAGCACCTACAGTGACGAGACTCATGCCTTCTTGTACCAGCAAGGCAGGATAGCGGACCTGGGTACGCTGGGGGGGACGGATAGTCGCGCGAACAGCATCAATGACCGTGGCCATGTCGTAGGGAGTGCAAACGTGGCAGGCTCCAACAAGTCGCATGCATTTCTCTATGCGGAGGGAAAGATGACAGACCTGGGAACGTTAGAGGGCCAGGAGAGCACGGCTCTTGCCATCAACGGGGCTGGGCAAATCATCGGGACTAGTGGCTCGCGCGGCTTTCTCTATAGCCAAGGGAAAATGATCGATCTCAATACGCTTATTCCGCAGGGATCCGGGTGGAAGGCCCTGACCCCCCGCTGCATCAATGATCGCAGCCAAATCGCCGGAATTGGAATCGCCAGTGACGGAAAGCCGCACATCTTTCTGATGACACCAACCCCCTAGCGTACCGGATCCATATACCATGACATAAGAGGGCTTCAGGCTACCGTGGCGCCACCTTGTGGGAAGCCTCTCAGCGTTGCCTCTCGTCAGCATAACCGGGACCTGCTCAACACCCTGGTCCATAGTGGACAGAAATCATTGGATTCAACACACTAGCCGGCTGAACCGGTGCCAATAAATGATCGGAGCGTCTCAATTTCTCCCACTGAACTCCCGCCAGGTGACTCAAGCAGGAAACTGCCAACTGTCGATCGATCATATTAGTAAGTTCACATCGTTCCGTCTCATTGTCTTGTGACGATCGAACGACGTAATCCTGAACCCTCTCATATCTACCATGATGGGCGACTTCGCACTGTGCGCGCAGTGCGATACCGCTCATGCAATGTTTTGATTGTGACACTAGCTTCTCTTGCAACTCATCAGCGCTTTTTTCCCTCCAGTATTGTCTGCTAATATTCGTGCTAGATTCCTGTGTCCGCGCCTAGCAGGAGCTGTCTCCAATGGCATCAGTTGTGCAGACTACCATCTGACAAGGTGTCTCATTCTCTCGAAATGAGTAGACAACCATGAAGCCACAAACAAGGGAGATGACAATATCCCCGTTATTGCGAACGGTCCTGGCAGAGGGTGCCGATCTGCTTGTCAGCACTGTCAAGATGACGGTCGTGGTCGCCCTGCTCACCCTCGCGCTCGTGTTAGTCGGATGGTTCTTCTCATCCGATCTTCCCGACCGGGCAATCATGACGATCAACGGCAGATAGTGACTCGCCGCTAATTAGGCAGGTTTGGTTGAACTGGTCGAAGGTTTCAACCAAAAGGGACAGTAAACCGACCTCCTCATGGGAAAATTGTGAAGCGTGTGGACCTGTAAGTAATCGCAGAGGAGCCGGACATTCAGGAGGAATGGCATGTCGTCTCATGAACCGCTGACTTCAGCGATGGAGAAACCCCAGAACGGGGTGCGCGGACTGAAGCATTGGCGTTACGATCTGTTGGCGGGATTACAGGTCGCACTCATTGGGCTTCCCCTCTCGCTGGGTATCGCGGTGGCCTCCGGTGCGCCGCCCATCACCGGTGTGATCTCGGCTATCATCGCCGGGCTTATCTTCCCCTTCCTCGGTGGAGCCTATGTGACCATCAGCGGACCAGCCGCCGGTCTTGCTCCTGCACTGCTGGCCGGCATGATTGCGCTCGGCCATGGAGACTTAACGGTAGGCTATCCTCTCGTGCTGGTGGCGATTTGTCTGACCGGCGGAGTCCAGGTGCTGTTGAGTCTCTTGCGCGCTGGGAGCTTCGCCCTCTATTTCCCAGTCTCGGTGGTCGAAGGCATGTTGAGCGCGATCGGCATGCTGATCATCATCAAACAACTCCCGATGCTCCTGGGGGACCAGTTGCCGTCGGCCAAATCCATTCCAGCTGCCATCCTGGCGATTCCGCAAGATATCCATGAGATGAATCCAGCGGTCTTCCTCGTCGGAGGTCTTTCCTTGGTCCTACTCTTTTTACTATCCGGCAGAAAAGAACGGTGGGCGACGCTCATCCCACCGCCACTCCTGGTCGTCGGCCTGGGCGGCATAGCTGGCTGGCTGCTGCAATTCCCGCAGGAATACCTGGTCCATGTGCCCCTCGATATTTTCCAACATGGCATTCACTTCCCTCACTTTTCTGAAGTCTGGCAGAATCAGGACTTGTGGATGGCTCTCTTGGCTACGATCATCACGCTCACTCTCATCGATGGCACGGAGTCGCTGGCCACGATCGCTGCGGTCGATAAGATCGACCCGTTTCATAGAAAATCGGATCCCAACGTGACCTTGCGGGCCATGGGGGTCTCCAACATCCTGTCCAGTCTGGCCGGCGGCCTGACCATCATCCCCGGCGGGGTGAAAAGCACGACCAACATCCTGGCCGGGGGACGAACCCTCTGGGCCAACTTTTACTATGCCTGTTGTCTCGCGCTCTTCTTGTGGTTTGGGACAGGGCTTATCAATCTGATTCCACTCTCGGTCCTGGCGGCCTTGCTCGTCTGGATCGGATGGCAACTATGCGCCCCCAGGATCTTCCAGAAGATCCTCGCGGTCGGCAAGGAACAGCTGTTGATCGCGGTGGTCACCGTCGTGGTCACGCTGTATACCTCGGACCTGTTGGAAGGAGTGGCGCTTGGCACGCTGACGAAGATCGTTGTGCTCTGTATTGATCTGGTAAGGGCTTCAGCCCAGGAGACCTCGGCGGGCGAGTCTTTCCTCAGACGGACCCCCAGGCTGCTGTGGGCTGCGCTCACAGAATTATTCAGCAATCCAGTCATCAGAATTGGAGACAGCCGCGGCTCTCGACAGCGGTACAGTGTGATGACCGTTGCGATGAGCGCGATACGGGGCACGGTCGGAGAGATGAAGAACCCCTACAAAATCTACCTGTCCTCGGTCACTTGCATGAATCTGATGAAACTCGACAAGGCGCTCAACGAAACGCTCGTCGTTCCCTCGAACTCCAAAGCCAACTTCTTGATCATCTTGGCGGGACAAGTTATCGACCACACCTCGATGGAGTATTTGCACCATTTTCAGGATCAGTGCATCGAGGCCGGCCATACCTGCGCCATCGTGGGGATGGATCATTTTCGCTCGTTTTCGGACCACGTACTGGCCTACCGCGTGAATCCGCCCCACACCCTCATGGCTTTCGCATGAAGGCACGAGGCTTGTGCGCAGGTGTGAGGCTGGAGACGCTGGTATCATTGAGGACGACGACTCCGAATTTGTTGGAGGCTGATTCGTGGCGATCCGGAGACAGGAAAAGATGATGTGTATCCTCTTTACTCCTCAAGTTGTCGCGGTGCTTCGCCAAGGGATGACCCTACTGGCTGAACCAGAGATCGTGAACTCCGAACGACGAGGGACAATGCAACAATGACGAATTCGACTCTGACGCATGCGAGCAAAGATGACGTAAGCATTCATGGTATGCCCATCCAAGAACGGATCGACTGGCTGATTCATCATGCTGACCGTCACTCCCAGGAGTTCAAGAGTCCCGAGTCGTGGCTTGCGCGCAGCCGCTACCATGCGAAACATCCCACCGACATCGTGGCATTCAAGTGCATGGACGGACGCATCAATATCCCGGTGGCCACCAACACGCCGTACGGCATCATGCTGCCATTCCGCAATCTCGGCGGTCGCTTCCACCTGGGCTGGCCGCACCTCGGAGAAGTATTAACAGAGCATGTGCAGAGCGTGGCAGGACAGGGACGACGCACCCTGGCGCTCGTTACCTACCATTACTCCAAAGGCGACCCCCTCCGCGGTTGTGCCGGATTTAACTACGACACCAATGCCGCCCGCAGCCACACGTTCGAGATCCAACGACAGGTGGAAGCCGTCTTCGGAACCGGTCACGGCACGGTGTATCCACTGGTATGCGGATTCGAAACCGATGAAGACGCCCTTGTGCTTCACGGCAATGATGGAGAAATCCTTGACCTTTCCACGGTCTCCTCCACAGATCACGACACCCTCCCGGCGTTGCTGGGACGGCTATATCCGGACATGCCAGACCAGATGCGTCAGGATCTCTTGCCGCTGGTGCGGGGCAACATCGCTCACATCGCTGGAGTCAGGCAAACCAACCGCGAACTCAACATCGAGCATCGCGAGTGGATGATTTGCATCGGACGCGGGTTCGACTGGCTGCACATGCCCAACCTGGCGCTCATCATCGGTCCCTACAGTCCCGACCTTGCTGACCCCATCCGCAAGGCCGCCGGTATCATCGAAGCCAACATGCGGGCCGGCCGTATCCCTGATGACGGTTTTCTGCTGCTCGCCGAGACGCCCTACCGCGAAATTGGTGTCGACCATGCCCGCACCGAACTCAAGAGCCGCTTCCTGTCCAGATTCGCTGCCGACGTCATCCGTACCGACTTCCCGAAACTGGCTGAAAAGATGCACGTGATCACCGCTGTGCTCGCCTGGCAGTCGCGGGCGATGGAGATAATTGATGGTCGAGCAGCCTGAACACCAATTCAATATATCCAGGTAAGTAAAGGAGTACCGCCTATGCAAGCCAGTATCTTTGTCACAGATGATGAGCCAGCGCTTCGTAACGCGATTGTGAAGCGACTCTCCCGGCGCCAGCATCGAGTCAGAGCCTTCCAGTCTGGAGATGAGCTTCTGGCCGCGGTAGAGCAAGACCTCCCCGATCTGATTCTCCTCGACCTCAAGATGCCCGGAATGACGGGGATCGAGGTTCTGGAGGCTCTTCGCACAAAAGCGCGAGATGCGGTGGTGATCATCCTGACTGCCTATGGAACAGTGGAAGATGCGGTCGAGGCCATGAAGCTCGGGGCCTATGATTTCCTCATCAAGACCGTGGACCTTGAGGGTGTAGAACCGGTCGTTGACCGGGCGTTAGAGTATCTCCTGCTGCGCCGCCGGGTGGCGTATGCAGCCGAGCATGACGCCAATCAATATGCATTGGCCGGACTCGTCGCGAGCAGCGCGTCGATGAAAAATCTCCTCGCGCAGCTGCGCGACGCGGCACAGAATCCGAAAACGACAGTCCTCCTGACGGGAGAAACCGGGGCGGGGAAAGAATTTCTGGCACGGGTAATTCACCATAACAGCCCGCGCGCAAAGGGTCCGTTTGTGAAGATCAATTGCACGGCCATTTCGCCAGAACTGTTCGAGCGTGATCTTTTCGGGTACGAACGTGGGGCCTTCGCTGGCGCGGAGCGGCGCAAACTTGGTCTGCTGGAGCAGGCAGAAACCGGTACATTGCTTCTGGACGAGATCGGCGATCTCAATTTGACGATGCAGGCAAAGCTGTTGGGGGTTCTGCAGGATCGATCGTTCAGTCGTGTAGGAGGGACCGAAGACATCACAGGGGATTTCCGTGTGATTGCGGCTTCGAGCCGAGACCTGAAACAGGAAGTGGCTGCGGGACGGTTCCGAGAGGATCTCTTCTATCGTCTCAATGTCTTTGCATTCCGAGTGCCCCCGCTCCGCAACGGTATTGAGGACATTGTGCCACTGAGCAAACGGTTCATGGTGAAATACGGGATGGAGCTCGGCAAGGAAGTGGTAGAGATCGATCCGGCAGCGATCGCCGTTCTAGAGCGGCATCCCTTTCCTGGCAATGTGCGCGAACTGCAGAACGTCATCGAGCGGGCGATGATTTTGTGCAAGGGAAAAATCTTGACTGCCGGTGACCTTCCCTGGGAATTGCGGGAAGTTACTGCGCCTGAAACAGTCGCGTAGGACGGCAAGTCCTTGCAACGGTTCGACAGGAAGCACTGTGCTCATCAATCGTTCCTGGTCGTATTGAGTAACGGGATGAAGCGTGAGGTGCGGTGAGATGCTACTTCGAATCCCCTTCCTGAAAAGGATCGGACGCTCGCTCTACCGCGTCATCTCCCCTTCGACGACCTTGCGAACGAGCCAGTGGCCCTCGAGGAGACGAATAGAGTGAGACAGGGGTTCCTCTTTTTGACAATCAAACATCTCGACCTTAGGATACTCTGACCATCTTGGAGAGCCCATGCGCGAGTATCTGACTCACCTGTTCAACGATCTTCCGATCGGAAGGAAACTGCTGCTGGTTTCCTTCATTCCGCTGACTGCTCTTATCCTGCTCAGTATCGTGACCTTTGAAAGCGTACAAACAGTCGAGCGGGAAGAAGAGCAGCTCAACCGTTTATACCTTACGCAGAAATCGGCAGCCCAGTACATGCGGCTGATCGTCGATCTCGAAACGAGTTTTCGCGGATATCTGTTGACGCTCCAGAGCCCATACCTTCGCCCATTCCGAACGGCGCAAGAAGGCATTTTTTCCGTGGGAGAGGAACTCACCAGGCTGGTCTCTGATGAAGCCCCCCACCGCTTGCATTTTTTTGAAGTTCAGTCCCTGGTGAAACAACTTATCATCGAGAAAGTAGAACTCATCGAAGAGGCCAAGAGAGGGCATCGTGAGAGGGCGCTCCAGTATATCGAAGAAGGACGCGGCCGGACGATCATGGTCAGGATTCGAGAGTTGATGGTGACGTTTGACCAGCTCGAACAGCAACGAGTGGTGGCAAGGCTTGCCCAGCTGAGTCATGACCGGACCACCACACTCATGGTGATATTAGTCGGAGGGATCCTCACCCTGGGGCTCGTCGCCTCCACGTTATATCTGATCGCCCGCTCGATCGCCGGCCCACTGGTCAGCTTGGCCAAAGCGGTCGGATCCTCGCCAACGGGGTCTCTCTCGGGCATCCCGGTGCTCGAGCGAAGGGATGAGATTGGATATCTGACCAGGGTCATGCACCAGATGGGCGTTCAGATTCAGAGTCACCTCGATCAGGTCGAGCATTCCGAAGCGGCCCTCCGTGTGCTCAATGACAATCTATCCGCGTCGGAATCGAAGTATCGTGGGCTGGTGGACAACGCCCCCTTCGGCATTTTTACGACCAAGGGGACGGAAATTACGTTCAGCAACCGCTACAACCAAGTCCTCGCCGGTCTTGATCCGGATCACCTCACCGATCCGGCTGCGTTTCGCCAGTGGATTCATCCAGAGGATAGAGAACGTGTGATGTCTGAGTTTGCTCAGGCGGTTGCAGAAACACAACCGTACGAGACGGTCTTTCGGTTTCTTCATGCGAATGGGACCCTGCGGAAGGTATTGAGCCGCCGGATTCCCCTCGAGTATGGGACAAGCCAACCTGCGATCTATATCGGATTCAATATCGACATCACAGCTCTGGATCAGATGCAGACCCGCCTCAGTCGATCCGAGCGGCTGGCAACGCTGGGCCAGGTGGCGGCAGGGATTGCCCATGAAATCAGGAATCCGCTGGTAGGGATCGGTTCCAACGCGTTTCTCCTACTGGACGAATTTGACGCGTCGGACCCGCGGCACGCCGATTTGGAAATGATTTTAAAAGAGACCAAACGACTAGATCGCATTGTCAATCAGATCATCGATTATGCTCGTCCACGGGAACTCGCTCCGGTGCTGTACCCTCTGAGCGATCTTGTGGACGAGGTTGTGAAGTTGCTCGATACATCCCTGGCTGCCAAACATCTTCGGGTGGACAAGTTTCTCTCGCCTACCCTGGCTCCACTTCATGCGGATCATGACCAACTCAAGCAAGTCTTCTTGAACATCTTTCACAACGCGATTGACGCCTCCCATGATGGAACAGCCATCGATGTGACCGCCTTTGAGCTCCCCCGCGGCCAGAATGCAGGCATCGTGATCAAGATAACGGATCACGGAATCGGGATTCCCGATAAAGCGTTAGCGCATGTGTTCGAACCATTTTTTACGAGCGGGAAGCGGCATGGAACGGGGTTGGGGCTGGCTATCTGCCGTAACATCATCGAGAGTCATGGGGGCGAGATCCAGATCACCAGCGAAGTCGGGAAAGGGACGAGCGTCAGAATCTGGGTTCCGCTCCGCCAGGAATTCCATTTCTTCAAGGGCTAACGCATGCAACTGACCATCTTCGTGACCGATGATGAACCGGCAATTCGCAACGCGATCATCAAGCGGCTGACTCGAAAACAACATCGGGTTGTTGGATTTGAGTCGGGCGACGCTCTGCTGGCCGCGCTGCGTCAAGAGATTCCTGATCTGATCCTTCTCGACCTCAAGATGCCAGGTCTCAGCGGACTGGACACACTCAGAAAGCTGCGTCCGCTGGCTCCCCACACCCTGATCATCTTGCTGACGGCCTATGGCACCGTTCAAGACGCGGTCGATGCCATGAAGCTCGGAGCCTATGATTTCCTCATCAAGACAGTCGAGCTGGATGCGATGGAGCCGGTGCTCGATCGTGCGATCGATCTCTTGAGCCTGCGCCTGCGTCTTGCAGTGGAGACCGAGCATCATGACAGCCAATATGCGCTCTCCAACTTCGAAGCACGCAGTTCAGTCATGCAACAGGTGCTGTCCCAGGTCCGTGATGTGGCCTCGAATCCGAAGTCTTCGGTGCTGCTCCTGGGCGAGACAGGAACGGGAAAAGAGTATCTTGCGCGTGTCCTGCACCACAATGGGGCCCGTGCCTCGGGACCCTTTATCGGCGTGAACTGTACCGCCCTCCCACGAGAACTGTTCGAAAGCGAATTGTTTGGTTTTGAACGAGGGGCCTTCACCGGGGCAGTCACGCGAAAGATCGGGCTGCTCGAAAAGGCAGAGGGCGGGAGCTTGTTCCTCGACGAGATCGGTGACTTGGATCTGACCATGCAGGCCAAGCTGTTACGGGTGATTCAAGAACGCACCATTCGACGTCTTGGGGGGACAGATGATATCGGGGTGGATTTTCGGCTCATCGCCGCGACCAATCGTGATCTCAAAAAAGCGGTGGCAGAAGGGCGTTTTCGAGAAGATCTCTATTTCCGTTTAAACGTGGTTTCCTTTGAGCTGCCTCCGTTGCGGCGACGAGTTGAGGACATTCCGCCCTTATGCCAAAGGGCAGTCATCCGATACGGCAAGGAGTTCGGGAAAGACGTCGTTGATATCGAGCCGGATGCCATGACGCTGTTGCGGGAGTATGCGTATCCAGGGAACATTCGTGAGCTGCACAATATCATTGAACGGGCCATGATCTTCTGCCATGGCAAGATGCTGACAGTGGACAATCTTCCTTCCGAACTGCGGCAGAGACCGGAATCAGTGGCGGTGACCGTCGTGGGAGGAGAAGAACGCATGCTCAGGCTCGAATCGAAATTAGGGAAACAATCCCTGGCCGATATCGAGCATGCGATAATTCAGGAAGTGCTTCGGTTGTCGGATTACAATAAAACGACTGCCGCCAGGTATCTCGGCCTCACTAGATTCGCGCTGGATCGGCGCCTCAAAAAAGGCAGTGAAGAGTAACGGGCGCTCAAGAAGGATTCGGCGACACGAACACTAAGACTTTGAGACGCTGGCCTGTGTGATTCTTCACGCCATGGTGCTCCCCTGCCGGCGCCATGGTCCCCTGCCCTGGACCCAGCACCTGTTTCTCTGACCCGACCTGAAACGTGCCCTGTCCTTCAAGCACAAGATAGACTTTATCCTGCTCGCCGTGGATATGCCCCTTCTGTTCCTGCCCCGGTTCGAAGCAGTAGATGTCGCAGAAGAATCGTGGCGTCTGAAACATATTGTTCTTCTTCATCTTCTCACTGCTAAACTGCTGATAATCAGATAAATTTACTACGTTCATGCGCCAACTCCTCCAGGAGGGTTACGAATGCGTTCGACCACGCGTAAGCGTCGCCAGAATGGAATCGACCGAGATCAAATGATGCGAGAGCCCCAAGTCCTTGGGCGGAAGTCCCATCGCCAGACCAAGCAACTGCGGCACATGCAAGATCGGCAAATGCAGCTCGGTGTTCACCGCACGGCCAGCTCGATCCTGATAAATGTCCAGACTCATGTGACAGAGGGGACAGGGCGTCACCATAAAATCGGCTCCCTGCTCCTTGGCCTCTTTCATGTGTGTCCCTGCCATGGCTACGGCAATGGCTTCCTTTTCGAGGATGATGGGAAACCCGCAGCATTTAGTTCTCCCGGCATAGGCCACAGGTTCGCCACCGACGGCCTTGATGACACGCTCGAGGGATTGGGGATTCTCAGGATCGTCAAACCCCAGATCCCACGAGGGACGCAGGATGTAGCAGCCGTAAAAAGGGTCGATGCGGAAGTCTCGCATCGGCACGGAGACCAGGGCACCCAGCCGGG
>Ga0209048_10001377_pt1 | contig 25203 bp, 50 predicted proteins | sample FrelakmetCRP12CR_FD_187146 | JGI IMG/M metagenome (GOLD analysis project Ga0209048, IMG submission 187146) | Freshwater lake sediment microbial communities from the University of Notre Dame, USA, for methane emissions studies - CRP12 CR (SPAdes)... | ecosystem: Environmental > Aquatic >... | reverse complement strand
CCGAGAGCTGTCCATTCATCATCCTCAAAATCATACCACCAAACTTTTCCATCTGCATCGAGCGCAAAAATTGATTCTTGGTTCAAATGCGTGTTAAAATTCGTCGTGATCTGGACGAATTTTGCTACTGATTTGCCTTTCTTTACCATTGGCTTATCCTAATCCTTCTAGAAAGGAATATCATCGTCTGAATTTTCGTTTTGATTCGGAGGCGTATCTCCTCCTCCTCCTGTTTGCGGCTGCCTTTGCGGTGTAGATGGAGCTTGCCTTTGACGTGAATAGTCAATCGGCCACAGTTTGACAATGAGCCCATCGTGTTCGTTGAGAACGGTACAACGATTGAGCTTGATTGAAACGGATCCATTGGCATTGTCAAGCCATGCGACTCCGATTTGTCCTTTGTAATCAGGATTGTTTTTATCGAAGACTGTTACAGTATAATCAGGTCTGTTTCCGGCCATTGGCTTATCCTAATCCTTTTCACGATGAATGCCAACGGGTAACGTTTTTCACGCATTTTTCCCAACTGGCTTTATCGACAATGATTTGAGTTTTTTCCGTCATACCAAAGGCAAATGTCAACGTTCCGTCAATGGAAACAGACCCATCCTTCAGAAGCGCCATTGATTCAATTTTTAGTTTGAAAGACATATCAACCTTTAAAGAGAGACTGGCCGCGCTTTCCGATACAGTCTCCATCATGAGGGTGTAGCAGAATACAGCCTTTGAATTGCTGAGGAATCCAGCGTTGTCTATCTGAACATTTTACATACTCAAAATAGACTGCCTCCGAAACAGCCGCCGACATTGAGATGTTCCCAAGTCTCGCCAGCTTCCGCAGATTTGCTAGCATTCCCGGCGTCAGTCGAATTGTTATTCGGAAGTTTTTCTGAAACCTTTTCTGTTTCATGTGAAATATTCTCCGTTAGCTTTCGCCCATCCAGGTCGATTTGGCCTCGATCTTGATTTATGTCGATCGGCCCTTCAGAAAAGGAGTCAAAAAATGCATCCTCTGTAGGCTTTATTCGCATCCACCAGGGAATTTCTAGCCATTTTTCACCATCGCAAAGATACCACCATTGCGCCCCATCCTTTGCGGACAGGCGAATGGCAGCGCCTTTCAAAAGGCCGATCAATCTCTTGCCGGTTTCGACCTTGACAAGCATTTCACCTTTGGTGCAGATATCCCAAAAGTAAACGCCTATTGGCTGTCCTAAAGCGTTGAATCCTCTCACCAGGAATTCACGATTTATTCCAAACCAATAGGCGTCTTCGTCTATTTCTAATTCGATGATGCCGTCTAGTGAAACCGGATTACCAGCTAACGGATAAGTTTCTGTTGATCTGCTGATTTTCTCAACAGGCTTCGGGGCAAATTGTGGTGGAAAATTACGAGGGTCATCCCGCGTTCCATCGTCAAAGATATCTACCTGCCTTGGATCAAAGCAGGCAATGAAAGCGCCCCATTCTCGGGTTCCGTGCTTTCGATATTCTTTTATGAGAGAAGCGCCAAAGATAGGGCTTCTTTTTCCGACCTCGTGTTTTTCAGTTCCGCAACGGCTGCACTTCAGAAAACCTTTGCGGGTGTTCACGAAAGAGTGAACTAACCGAGGGGCCACTTTTTACACTTCGCTTTGGCCGTTGCTTTGAACATACTCGAATTGACGAGCTTTCAAACCATGTCTCAACTGGTTATGTCCGTGACAATGGGACGAGCAGCTACGACAAAGAATGCAAGCAGCAATCTTTCCGCAAGCGCTGGTCTGATGAATCTGACCGGCTCCGTCAACCAAGAGTGTTGCTTCACAGAGAACTTTTTGCGCTTTGTTTTCCATTTCGTTTCCCCTACGTGCTGGCTTATACTAAGCCTTTATGTTTCAACGCTCAAAGCAACCAATCAATCGGATTCGATTCCCTCTGACTAGGAGGGTACGTGCGTTGAAGGCAACGTTTTTCTCGAATTCAGCTAGTCAGGCTTATCCATTAAGACCGATTGAAAGGCTGCTTTCAGCATTGAAAGCTATTTCTTTTTATCCTAGCAGATTTGGATACAGCTACTTCTGGTATCCAACCTAACTTAATTCTTCCTCGAATTGTACTATGAGCAATGCCTGTTATCTCTGACCATTCAGCTAATGTTTTTCCATCTACGAATACATTCTTTGATGTGTTGCGATTCTGCACTTTTCTAGTGGACCATCTTACATTGCCTACAACGTATCCTAGATTGTTTTCTTTTCTATCTAAGGTATGTTTAGGAGAAGGTCTTAGTCCAACATGGGAAAGAAAACGTTCAAAGCCACGTTCTCCTCTCCATGATTCTTCTATTACGATTCCTCTTCCGCCATAGTCTTTGTATTGGCGGAACTTTTTATTCGTACATCGCTGAATCATGTTTTGCCATGCGATGTATTCAGGCGATCTATGGAATCTTTTATCGTACTGAGGCATTCACTTCTCCTAACGCAATCCCAATCCCCACCGAAGCGCCCGCTAAGACCAGAATTGAGATTGCGATAGGAAAAGTGGAGGAGTAGCCATTAGAAACGCTATTGCGAAATCCTTAGCTGATCGCTCCTCCTAACGCCATTCTAATCTTTTTAACGCCTGCTTGCCAAGTCCAATACAGCAAGAGTACCGGAAGTAGGCCCACATCAATTAGATTAGAATGGCGATAGGAAAAGTGGAGGAGTCAATTAGAATTCTTTACGCGCGACTATCGACTCCTCCTAACGCCATTCTAGCTGCAAGCGGTGCCATACTCCCGGTAACTAGAATAGCGATAGGAAAAGTGGAGGAGAGTGTCCACGCAGATAGACGAACTTATTACGCCAATGGCTTATGACGTAAGTAGTCTTTTACTCTCCTCCTAACGCCATTCTAATCTACCCTAAATTGGGTCCCCGATCAAAGGACAATAGACTAAAATGGCGATAGGAAGAGAGGAGAGCAACAGTCTTCAACGCTAGCGTATCGGACTATCAAGATTGTGAGGGATTCTCACCTACACGACCTAGTTTATAATCTCTCCTCCTAACACTTCTCTAATGTGACAAGCCTTGAACTTGCAGCGGTCGCATTCCCCGCACACTAAAGAAGTGATAGGAAGAGGGGAAGGCTTAGCGTAAGCCAAACCTTCCCCAATCCTAAATGCTACTCGTCGTCCTCTTCCTCTTCGGATTCCTCCTCGACTTCCTCCAGCTTGAAGGGCTCGATTTCAGTCTCGCCCACAACCCAGCGGAGAACGGCGCGCACAACCTTCTTGTGTTCCTCCTTGAAAGGAGTCCACGCGCCACCGATCTTGATATCGGTCACGAGGTTACGCTGAACATTGTCCAGCATTGCCTCGACCTTTTCCTTGCGGGGAGCGCGCTTCTTTGCCTTTTCCCCGTCCTTTCCTTCACCCTCTTCGCCTTCAGTTCCCGATCCGAGCTTTCGCTCCAGAAAAACTTCCCAGGCTTCCGCCTGTTCCTCTTTACTCATGCCAGAGAACTTGATTGCCTTGGCGAGATCCAAAGCAATTCCGCCCTCACCTTTGAAAGCCTTGGCAATCTTGGGAATGAGATTGTCCGCGCAGCGAAGCAGGTTTCCAACGTGCGATTTGCTGCAATGAATCATGTCAGCAATCTGCTCGTTGGTGATCTTGTCACCCTTTGCGGAAGCCTGAGCCTTCAACTTCTGAAGGGCATAGGCAAGCTCGAAAGGCTGAAGGTCGTTTCGCTGCACGTTCTCAACGATGTTGAGCTTCGTGGCTTCCAATTCGGAAACGTTCTCTTTGACGGTCGCGGTAATGCGCGACAATCCAACGAGGTCGCATGCCGCCATACGGCGGAATCCGGCCACGAGGTGATACTCGTTTCCGACCTTGCGAACGATGACCGGCTCCAGCAGTCCATTCTCTCGAATGTCAGCCGCGAGATCGTTCAGCGTACGAAAGTCATCGCTTTCCTTTTCCTGATCCGATTTGGTCGGATCGAAAGAGGTACGCGCGTTGATCTTGTTATCAACCTTGATCTGCTTTCGATCAAGGGTGACAACATCGAGTTGCGGAGCAGCCTTGAGGGGCTTGTCCGCGTGATTTCCGGCATCCTTGTTCTTCGACTTCGATTCGGTAGCGGCTTCAGTTGCCATTGTTATTACTTCTCCCAGGGTTGTTACACAAACAGAAAAGGCTTATCGTAAGCCTTGCTTGAAACGTCCTTCTTTGATCGCATTCCTTTCGACATTGTTGATCCCCCGCGTCGGAGCGCGGAATTCGGTGTAAAGAATTCGCACAGTGTCATAGAAGTGAATGTCATGGAAACCCTTGCGGTTTTTCTCAGGACCGTATCCTTCTATCCAGTGAGATAGCTCATGCAAAAGCACGGTAAAGTTTATTGCCTTATCGTCATGTTCAAACATGACGATACCTTTACCGTAAATCCATCGCCCTCCGAAAACTTCCTTTGAAGGAGGCTCGATGAATAGGACAAGAGGAGGACCGATTTTATCGTACGGTTTCCCGCTGAATTGCGCAACGTCTTTAGCTACACGTTGCGCCCATTCCGGCGCGGGCCATACACGGTCATTGTAGCTCTGCCGGAAGAGTGAGATTGGCAGACATGTCCGAGGGTCGGACAGGCAGGCTTTTGCAGCCTCATTCATTTTATTTTTCCCCTGTAGCTCTGAGCCCTTTTCGACTCTATGTAAGAGCATGGTAGCACAGGTCAGTTCTTGGGTCAAGAGAAATCTTTACTCGTCTAATTCGAGCGTGCATTCGGGGCCAAACTGCCAATGACCAACATTAGCAATTGAGCCGCATTGCCATTTGTCATTGATGTCTTCCAGAATGACAACGGTTAGCTCATTCTTTTTGACTTCGATAATGACAACGCGAACGTGTTTACCGTCAGCCCAAAGGCAATCGCCAATGATGCCGCGTTTAAGCTTCACTTTGATTACTCAAAGAGTAAACCAAGGCATAAGCAATGAATTTTGGATTGTTCTCTTGATGAGTTTCATTGTTGATGAATGCGAGCTTGCCATCATTGATAATGGCCTTCTGGACTCGATCTGCGTGTTCGTGCGAAGGATAATTTCGCATGATTTCGCGAGTCTTTTTTATCTCTAATCTCGTGAAAAATTCACGAACATCGAAGACAGATACTCCTCTGGCTATGCTTTCCAATTGCTGAATAAGATTCACGGCATTCCTCCGATTTGCTTATTGAACTTGTGGCAAATCTTGATTGCGACCTTCCATTGTTTCTCGGAAAGCCCTCCCTTCTCTTTCAATTGATCAGCAAGAGAATGACCGATTGGCCCCCAAAGCTTATCGAAGCCGATGTTATTCTTCACACCAGCACGATCGGGATCGTATCCGGCAAGGATTGCCAGCCCTTTAGCTGCCCAGGCTTCAAGCTGATTGGAAGCTGGCCGGAATTTCTTCACAAGAAGATTTCCATTAGTGTCAGGCTTAGGAGAAGCCTTTTCATCCAGCTTCTCAATGTCAATGACAGTTTCGCCTGCCACGTCAATGACGGAATCATTCGTGACACGACCAGCCTCGATGCTGGCGTTGATCATTCCTTGCTTTTTCAAGAGCAATTCCGATACGCGCCTATCGAGAGCGTGATTGCCAATCAATCGCTTGATGAGCACGCCACGGGTTTGTCCGATTCTAACGGCCCGATCTTCGGCTTGCGCATTCAAAGCTGGAGTCCAGGCCAAGTCAACAAACAATTCGTATGCTGACCTCGTAAGAGTAATGGCAGTTCCACCAGCTTGAATGGTAGCAGCGATTCCTTTTAGCTTTCCAGCTTGGAAGTCTGCGACAATTCGATCGCGTTTTACGCGTCCGCTTTCACCTGTCAAATCGCCAGTAATGGTTTCCCATCCTTCGCGTTTTCCAAGCTCGTCGATAGGTGCTCGGTGAAAACTGAACACAATGAGCGGCTCCTCGTTTTCCTCGAATTCTTCCACAATATCCATCATTGCGGGAATCTTTGCGTGAGCCAACAGGCTACGAATTCGAGAGATATCCTCGAATAGAATCTTTTGACCTTCGTCGAGAATGTCATCCAGATCCCAGCCGTTTTCTTCCAGCTTTTCGAGTAGCAAATCGCATTCCGTAGCCGTATCACGGTCAAGCTCGCAGGAGATATCCTCCCAGCGCTTGACAGGAAGATCGGGCAAGACTTCAGTCCTCAATCGACGAAGCATAACCTTCGCCAAAGCGGTTCCCGCTTCGGGCTTAGGCTTTCCCCAATCATAACCGCCCCAATAGCCAGGGCGACCCTCGAACATTTCGACAAATCGATTCCAAGAGCCGAATGCTTCGCGAGCCAGATCGGCCGCTTGCAATACGCTCCAAAGCTCCTGGGGACGATTGAGCAAAGGTGTAGCGGTAAGAATCCAAACGGATCCATCATTGCCGCGAACACCATCGCTCAGATAACGAAAGTTATCCGTCTGCTTCGACTTGGGATTCTTTAGCTTATGCGCTTCATCAGCAATGAGAATGCATTGCTCTGGCGCATTGGCCTTCTGCTGCACAGTAGTCTTTTTACCACTTGCCAATTCTGCCCAAGGATCACGTTTGGATTTCTTTGGATTCGGATTGGCGGGAAGGATGTCGTAATTGGTAACAAGAATCTCGCCGCATTCCGGCCATCGAAAACTCTTACGTCCTGAGAGGACATTGACTTTGAATTCCGGGCGCCATTTCTTTGCTTCGCGTAGCCAAACACCTTTGGCACCAGCGGGGCAAACAATGAGAACGGCTCGGCCATCGGGAATTGAGATCAATGCCTGAACGGTCTTACCGAGTCCCATTTCGTCAGCCAAAAGTGCCTTTTGGCGCGAAGCCAACCATGCAACGCCTTTGCGTTGAAATGGATAAAGCGCAAGATTGCGCGACTTTAGATCCTTATCGATTGAGTCCATACGGTTATGAACCTGTTCGACTTGCGCCTTGATTTCCTCAACCTTTCCGGTGAGTAATCCCTTGACGCGGGGGTCCATCTCGAATTCAAATCCGAGCTTTTGCAAGCGTCCAATGATTTGAACAATGGAGGAAGGCGATGCGATCTGACACTTTTTGAATTGGTCAAATCGCGCGCCAGAGCAAGCTCCGATATAAGCCTGCCACATGTTGCCTAGATAGGCCGCAGGCTTGAGCGAAACGTTTCCGTCTGCTTCTAGTTCAACTTTTACCGTTGCCATTTTCGCCCCTTTGTTTCCAATTCTCTTTCAGCATTCGCGAGAGATACTCGAATCTCATACGATGCTTTTCTGAGAGCGGAAAGCTCAATGAGCCAATCTCTCAACATCATAATGCTCGGATCAACCGAACAGTAAAGTTTATTTCTTTCGTTATCAATAGCAGAAAGAAAATCAACCGTCTCTTCGATGGAGCGATTATGAAGGTTTAGGTCGCTAATTGCGTTAGCGGCTTGCACCATTTTCGACTGCTCTAGCAGAGTTGACATGTTAGCACCCTTGGCATTTCATTGTGTTAGGGCCAGTACAAACCACGCAACCAATGGCCACACTTGGCGCATACATCCAGCATTTCATACCGGGAGGCCAAACGTGACACGGAACGGTGTCCGGGGTTGCTGATAGATTGGAGATTGTACACGAATCTCCACATCCTCCGCAAGCGTTTTTTACACACCCTTCGGAAGTTGTTGCGTCAGAAACACTATCCTTTGAATCACCGTATCCATCATCAACAATGATGGAATCATCGGCTCCGTCAATTCGGTTTCCCGAATCAATGAAAGGGCCATCTGCATTTCCATCTTCGCTGCTGTCAGGTGAAGACGAATCAGACGCATCTGTTGCTTCCGCGTCATTGCCATCTCCTACCTGAAAGGATTCTGAACTACAACCAATCGAGAAAATTGCGAATACCAGATACCTTTTCATGTTTTGGTCCCTCTTCGGAGCATTTACGTTGGCGCCTTGCTTTTGATAGGTAATCTTCAGCAAGGCTTAGGCTAAGCCTATCTAATCCGCATAATCGATCTGCGATACTTCTTGCTAACTTGTTAGCTTTAGTTTCATAGATATCGAAGTATGCTTTTTCTTCGTTCAGTGAATGAAAGGTTTGAGCTTTGTATTCTTTTCTTAATAGAATATAAGCTGTAATCAGTTCAATCATTTGAAATGCCTCTTGTACCACTCTTCCCATTGCGCAATGGAATGAAGAAATCGCGGAATGTTCAATTCCACTTCGCAGGCGATTGCTCCTTCGGATCTTGGGTATTCGTATCTGTTGGGATCTTTGACCTCGACAACGAAACGATGACCGCATACACCAAGCGTCAAATGACAATCGTACGCAGGATGTTTGATTACGATTTCCGATCCAATAGGAGGGATCACGTTGTTATCCCACGCGCTTAGATATTGAAGCCACTTCTGTGCTTCATCGAGATTTGTTCTGAAATGAACTTTCATTGTTTTCCACTTTCTCGACGCTTACTAGCTTCCAACCTTTGCGCTTTGCAATCGTTGTAGCATATTTTGTAGCATCGTCAAATGAATCGCCGTGAATCTTTTCGGATTTATCGCTACCGAGAGCCCAAGCTAGGGTCTTGAAATAGGCGATATAGATCATTTGAGCCAGTTCAGCCAATCCTCATTCCAATCATGGCGATTTACGACATGCCAGAAAGGAGGGAGTTTCTCATTCCCAAAGTCATCAAACATTCGGCGCATACCAGCCTGAGAAACGTGGTGCTTTTGACGCTTCATCGCAAGATCGAAAGTGCAATGTACATTGACGATCTTGTATGGAACATCCCAGGCATTTGCGGCGAGCACATAGGGGGAGATTTCCCATGCATGAATGTTCGTGTTATCCACGATCACAATGTTATCGGGATTCCTGCCGCCGCGCATTTCCTGCTCAAGCATGAGCATGTAATGACGAAAGCATTCCGAATGTGCGCGCGAAAGCTCGCTCGGATTGAAGAGATATCTCCCATCGGGAGCCATGAAGTATTGGTCGGCGGAAACGATCAACTTTGCCCCATCATCGGGCGGCAAAGGAATCAGCTTTTCAGCAAGATAGGACTTTCCGCTTCCAGGGATACCGCGAAGAATGTAGACAGGCATTTACTCTTCCCCTTCAGGCGGTTTGCAATAAAGCACGCGCGCCTCGATTCCGAATTTTTCTGTGACTCTGCAAATGGCAAGGGTTGCCTCTGATTTGGTTTTTTCACTATCGATCTTTCCGAGGAATTGGAATCCTCCGCCAAATCGACCAAACATGAAAAAGGTAGAGGAAAGCCTTAGACATTCATCCCAAGGCCGCCATTTGCGGCATAGACCGCCGTTTTCTTCCCAAATGTAAAGAGTTAGCACTATTCTTCCTCTTCCAAGTTGGATTCCGAGCGCTTTGCATTCGGGCAACCACGCTCGTGTGTTGGGATACCGTTGACGACTAACGCTTCGCATTGCGAGCAGCCGACGTAGAGGCTTTTCGTGCCTAAACGGACACTTTTATCGAAACCTTGATCTCGAATGGATTGCAAACGTGACATAATTTTCTCCTTTGGCTTAGAATAAGCCTTCTATTGGTGCTACAGATTTGATAGGTAATCTAGTCTGTAGCGTGTTTTCACACTTCGTCGATTTCGTTCTTTCCAGGGCGCTTGAAAAAGTAAGTGTCCTTATGATGCGACACGGTAATCAGGTTTCCTTCCAGCGAGAAAGGACCCGCACCATACGCATCCAGAATCGCCTTGACAGCTTCGCTTCGCTTTGCGACGAGATTGGCAAGCGTTTGCTTACAAGCATTCACTTCGGATTCCATCGCGAGAACCTTATCGAAGGCTTCACGCTTTGCAGACTTCTCGGGTGACTTTTCATTCTTTGCCATTTGATTGTTCCTTTTGTTTTAGCATTTCCGCACCGACCTTTTAGTATCCACCACCTTCGTCACGATCAGCGCAGCTATTACACTGGTATGACCGCGCAACATCGGCCGGCGTCAATCGATTCTCTTTCTTGCACGTAGGGCAAGGAAGATTGCGCGGATTGTTTCGCGTTGCAGCGCGCAATGCGGACTTGCCACCGGGATCTGCAAACATGGATCGATCATCTTGATCCATTTCACGATCCAATCTTTCCGCCGGATGTTCGTAATCCACATCGTCATCATCATCGAATTCTTCCGGTCCATCTTCATCGTCGTAATCATCTTCCATTAGAGTCCTCCCATTCCGCAAGCTTTGAGGAATTTCTCACGATTGAACAGCGCGCTATCCTCAGCGAAAAGATCCGCCATTTCATCGGCGAATTCATCGAAGTGAAACCTAGCATTTGTTCTGAGCAAAGCATGCTCTCGAAAGCGCTTGATGAGCGCTGCGATTCTCGTATAGTCTTTCTTGGTCATTTACCCCTCGCATCAAGGAATGCAAATCCAGCGAAATGCTCCTTTTCAGCAATGTCTTTGATTGACTGAAGAAACTCGAAAAGTTCTGTATTCGTCTTTCCAGATTCGGAATTCAAAGGCAGTTTGCAAGCGATAACCAATGCTTGCTCATGCTGATCGAACGCGAGCGTGCCTCGCTCAGCACCTTCGATTGCACTTTTTCCGAGCAATCCGCTGCAATAATCAGCAGCGTAAGAAACATGCCTAGGAGTAATGCAATACGGATGCGGTACGCCAATGGTGTCTACCGGATAGAAATTGCCATCCTTTGATGTACCGAATTTAGCTGCCAATTCTTTCTGCTTTTCAGTCATCTGAGGCACTCTCGACAATGACGATAGACCATTCCGGTCCAAATGCCATCTGATATTCACCCACGAGGTATTCTGCATCCTCGCGGGTATCCGTGAAATCAATCTCTTCTTGAGATCCAAGTTGTCTTCCGATAATTTTGAACATTTGATTTCTCCTTGGCTTAGAATAAGCCTTTATAATTGGCGCCACGAGATTGATGGGTAATCTCACTCGTGGCTTGCTTACTTGCTTGCTTCGATAGCATCCTCATCATCGATGATGCAATTCAGGACTTCTTCATCGAATTCTTGATCCATCCAAGAATCTAATTTCTCCTCCGCTTCGTTTTCCGCTTTGCATTCCTCTTCCGTAAGAACGCGAGTGCTGGTATCATCCCAGATATTCCGAAAGCAATCCTCGATTTCTTTCTTCGCGAATTGCAGGAATTCAGGGTCATTCGGCGGTACCCAAAGCTGGACGATTGCCTGGTCGCCAGGAATGCCAACGGAAGGATCACCTTCACATGTGGCGTAGAAAATTGTCTTACGTCCATTGCTTTCGTCTTCCATTGTTACCTCCTAGCCGTCGTAGATGCGTCATTCATTCCAGAATCTCTCGATTCTTTCTTGATGGCGTAATGTTCTGAGCAATATCGCATTCGGAGAATACCCCATTGAAGAGAATGGGTAGATTGCTCAAAGCAATTATCTACCATACATTCTTCCTCTTCCTCGACCGCTCGTTCATTAGCAGCGGTATTGTACCAGCATTCATCGCAGCAGTATTCGCGGCGTATATCTCCATGCCAATAGGCGTTTCGACTTCCGCAAGCGCAAGGTATCTCAGGCATAAATTCCTCCTCGGCTTAGAATAAGCCTTTCATTAGCGCCACGGGATTGATAGGTAATCTCACCCGTGACCAGTAAACTGATTCAGCCGTCGATTTGCTTCAACAGCTTCGTGGTCAACTTTTCCCACGAATTCTCGATAGTAGCAACGTGAAGCTTTGCTCCATCGTCCGCTCCAGTATCAGAATGAGCAAACTCGTGAATCAAAGTGCCAATCAAACTCGTGAGAGTGGCAAGCTCTTTCTTTGCAATCTCGATTCGCTTGGTTTCGAGGTTACAAAGTCCGTGAATACCAGTGTCACGGAAATCAGCGATATCAACCAGCTTGATATCACGCTCGATCAGGTTCATTGCGCGATCCAGATTGGATTGCTCGTTGCTATCAAGATCATGCCAGCTATAAAACTTGATAGCTTCCTTAGCAAGCTTTTCCTTGACCTTATCGAAGGCACCGAATCGTTTTCCAAGCAATGCCGCCATCGGCTTCGGAACAATCACGCCTTTCTTACCGAGATGAGCAGCGTCTTTGGATTCGTCCATTGACGTAACAGGAATGGCATCTTCACCATTCATCGCGATGAAATTGTTAGCCACTGCGTCAATGGTTTCCTTATCGAAACCGTCAACGTCATAGCTACTGATATTCGCAACGTCTTTCGCCTGATCGGCGAGAAGCTGCATGAATTTGGCAAGCATTTGCATTGGCTCCGCCTTGAGCGCTTCACGCCAAATACTGCGAATGTTGTAGTCCCGATCGTAGCTATTGATAAGCTTGCGATCTACGTCCGTCTCGACATTCGTCAGATTGTATCCGTACTGGAAATCCGTCTCGCTTTCCACGAGAATTCCCTTGACGAAGACCTGCCCTCGAAACTTCTTATCGAGAAGCAATTCGCCGTAGGGCGTTGAATGCTTTTCGTAACTCGAAAGGAAAAGGAAAGCCTCTTTGATTTCGAGAAACTGCTCGCGCGTCACGCCGCTGATTTCGACGCGGACACGATTCTCCCATTTCCGGCCGGAAGTGACATTGATAACGAGCACTTGCTCACCATCGAATTTGTCACTCGATTCCAGCGTCGGAATCCAAAGCTCATCACCGTTGCGAATCTTGACCTCGAAACCCGCGCGAACGAGCGCCAGCATTCCGATCTTCATTCCATCACCGAATTGTCCGATCATATCGGAACGGCCTTGCTTCGTGGTCTTACCCAGCAAAAGGCAGGACTTATCGAAGGTCATTCCTTCATTCTCGATTCGGATGGTGCCGCTATCATCCATAGCGGAAGCTCCAGTGAAATCAACCTTGAAAGATGATTTCTCGCCGTTCAGACGCGCCTCTTTGGCGCCGTCAAAGGCATTCTGAATCATCTCCCGAGCGCCTTGAAAGAAGCCCCATTTGGGTCTGTACTGATGAAAGATTGTCGTATGGATTTTCACGATAGCTCCTTTGATTTAGTGAGAATTGGCGCATTGGGATTGATAGGTAATCGCAATCCAACGCGGTAGCCTACTCGTCTTCGATATATGCATTGAATTCTGGCACGTAGATCCAAAGAAGAGATGCAGGACACCACCATCCTCCTGTCATTTGACAATGAAGGGCGCCTTTCTCATCCCATATCGTTTTTTCTACGATTCCGGTACGTCCAATGAGGGATGGAATTCCATCGATTTGCTTGACGTTTTTGCCAAGCCAGTGCTTTTCGATCCAGTCGTTTGATTCGTGATTCATTTTGAATTCCTCCTGGCTTAGAATAAGCCTTTCAATTCACGGGCTGAACGGAGCTTACTTATGCGCCGCTAGCAGCGTATACTTATTCAGCCCGTGAATTGAAAAGATTATCAAGATTCTACCGGCTTTTTAGGTTGTCGGGTAAGACGACATTCCTTATTCTAACCTGCGAAGTATTCTCACCACTTCCAGGCTCAGAAACCTTTCCGGTAGAATCAGCGCATTGGAATTGATAGGTAATCTCAACCAATGCAAAGGCTTATTCTAAGCCTAATAGCGATCCTGATTCGCATGGGAAGCGTATTCGTCAACAGACATATAGCGTCCGTTATGCCAAATTCTACGTCGCTCCCCTTCCTTACGGCAAATGAAGCAGTAACCAGGCGCATCAGGGTCGCCATTATAGTCTCGCCCCATTGCGCGAACGTCGCGACGTTGCTTTCCGCAACCATCGCAGTAAGTCATTTCGTTTTTCATTAGTAAAGCAGACCTTTCCACCGCAATGCAGCGGCAAGATCCGTGCCGAATGCAGCTTTGGCTACCTGATCGACAATGGCGTCCAATTCATCTCTGAATGGATCGCCGCGAGACATCATCGATGCCGTCATCGGCATTGTAACATCTTTGCCGCCGTGAAAGCGAGCCATTCGCCATACGTAATAGGCTCGCGTAGCGTTGACACTTTCCGATCGGAAGGGGGAAGGAAAAGCAGCTTTGACCTTCCCCTTGTTTTTCCCCTGAGAAACGAGAATCCTTTTCAGGATGTTCGCAACATCGATTTCAGGAAATTCTCCCCTACCCTCGCAGGAAATGCAAGCTCTTTCCGTCGGCGGATAAACCTCGCCGCTAACAGCGGTGAATCCGGGCGATTTAAGAATCTTTTCACCTTTGCAGACTTCACAGGGGCGCATTGATTTTTCCTTTCTTTATCGAAGAGAGTTACCAGTCATTCAGCCGAAATCCCTAAAGGGAGACTGATATATTTACAGATTGCTGGTAACTCTCAGCGCATTGGAATTGATAGGTAATCTCAACCAATGCAAGTTTTCAGAAGCTTTTGACCCCCTGAATCGCGCACATGATCGTTTCCATTTGATTCCACGAATCCGCCGATCCGCGTGATTCCGCGAAAGCTCTAGCAGCATTCATTAGCCTCGCTGAAAGAACGAGCATTTTCTCATTCTTATCGAGCGCCTCAAGACCCTTCATTCCCATAGCAGCCTTTGCCTCATGTTCTCCGCTGGTCATTTTCTTTTCCTTTCTTATGAATCATTGGCGCATTGGTATTGATAGGTAATCTCAACCAATGCAGAATGCTAGACGCACTGATACGCCAGCATAGCGAGCAGCATTCCGGTCAGAAATGCTAGCATGATTACAGCATCGTTGGAATGGGAATTCATTTCTTCCCCGTATAGATGCCGGACCTTTTCGCTACCTTACGTGCGAGTCGCCCAGCTTGCTCCAATTGCAGAGCAATTGCGTTCCATTCCGCATCGGAATCTGGCTCTCCGTTGAGACGTGCCTCAACGGCCGCCATAAGCGTACGGATTTGGGTAGTCGTGAATGGGTTGCGATTCATCGCGCGCACAATTCCGCGTTGAAATTCTCCGCGACCAGCTTGCGATAGCGGTAGCTCTTTCGCAGATCACGGCGGACCTTGGAATCACGGCGCGATTTCGCGCGGGATTGCCCTGCCTTGATTGCGTGGCTTCGTTCGACGCTGGACAAGAGACTGGTCGCGATGATGATTTCGATCATTGGAATCTCCATGTTTGAAAAGGCTTAGAATAAGCCTCGTATTTTGAGAAGACAATGGAGCACGGTATTTGATAGGTAATCGCTTACCGTGCTAGTTTTCACTCCGCCGCACAATCCTCCAACATCTCGTCCAGCTTGGCCGATTTGGCCGTAGCTTTGGCGACGGCAATGGCCGAGGCAATTCGCGACGCAAGAGCGACCTTGCGAGCGGTACCCTCTCCCATCCGGGCGAAAGAGACGGCCGTCTCGCCGAATTTCGCCAGCGTTTCCGCGGCGATTTGCGCCGTATCGACCATCGGCTTACGGCCGCGCTTTCCAGGCACGTATCCGCTCCGCTTGCGATCGTACGCTTCGCAGTCTTTGCGGAGCGAATCGATACCATCGAAATCCTCGGCATTGAGCATGCCGCGAATGTACGTCACGGCGAGCACGGCGAGCACGTCCGTATCCTGACCGTATCCCTCGCTCCAAGCGTAGTGAGCGAGCGTATCGGAAAGGTAGAAGAAAGAGCCGCAAGTAATGTCACCCTTGGGTCGAGCCATTTGATTTTCCTGCTTTCTTGGTTGTTTTCTGCGAATTCCGTATCTTTCAAGATTCAAACCGTTTGATTCCTGAAAGATACGGCCGAGCATCGCACGCTCGGCCTATCGCTTTCATTTGATTTGCTCAATGCACCGTTGCAATGAGCGCGAAATGGCGAACCTTTTCAGGCTCTAGCAAATTCCGCTTACGTATGCGTCACTCTGTACGCCTTACGCTCTTTGATTGCGCGGATATTCACCCTTTTAGGTGCCGCAATCGATTGCCGCATTCTGTTAGCTCTTCCGATTTCGTCGCTGAATTGACCCTGGAATCCGTGGCCCGTATCTTTCGCGCTACGGCGCGAAAGTGGCTATGACTATTCCATTGCATCGCCCGTGCTTTTAGTGGCTTTTACCTCGGACTTTATCCTCGGGATTTGTGGTCCCTACCTTAGCCGATCTATTTTCCACCTAGATTTTCCCCACGATACCGCGCGCCATCTGCTACCGCGTTTATATCGCCACCTTTACGTGCTGGGAAAACCACACTGCGTCTAGCGTACATCACGCTACACCGCATTAGGTTTTCAACAATTCCGTCGGAATTGCGCGGAGTAAAAAGCTCCGCCTTTAGGTACCTGTTTCGATTCAAACCTCCCGCTAGGGTTTCACTTGTCAAAGGGATTGACGGCCAAACCGGCCGCTCATTCACTTTTTTCGACCGCTGCTATTTGCCGCGGCAACCAGGGATAATGCAATCGCGATGCCAATGAAAGGCTTTTCCTAAGCCTTTATGTAAGTGCCCGGAACCATTGACGATTTCGTCCGGTTACAGCCGGGACATAACCGTGCAAGTGCGTACGTTACTACGCAATTATGGGCAGAATACTACGCACGAGCGGGTGTTGTCAAGTGAATTATATAATTCCTTTCGGACACTTACGGCGTTTTACGCACCCTGCGAAGTGATTTACGCACCGAAATCTTCAATGATTACGGCCACTTACGGGCCAGGCTTTTTATAAGCCCTAGGACGTTTTCGACGTACCAGGGTGCCTCCTCGGCCTAAAGACGACGCTCCGTGTCACCTAGCGGCCTACAGGGGCATTTCCACGGTAGGCCGTATGACTGGAAACGGCCGTTTACTGTAAACGAATGGATACACTGAACCAGCTTGCGCCAGCTGCTCTTTTCGACCCTGTTTTCGCCCTACTCCTCCGGCTGATTTGCCTTGTACTATCGGGCACTTACGGGCTAGTTCAGTGGTAGAGAGTTTCGGCGTCCTATGGATAAAGCGGATAATTGTCTACTTTATCCGTTAGCGCCACGGTCGTTTTTACTAAAAACTTATGAATAAACCCGCTGGCATGGTACGTGCTACGCGCGATTCCTTACATACCGCATAAATTAGCCGTTTCAACCGAATTATCTACTTTCTTTGACAGCCAATAATCTGAAAATAGGTATTGACATTCGCACTGAACTATGGTACAGTGGTCTTTACCGAAGCTAAGGAAGGTCGAAATTGCCGGGTGTTCCGGGGAATTTGACGGCTTACCGTAAGCCTTTCGGTGTAGTGACACGGAAACGGATGCCAAATAGGGATTTGGCATTCACGCAGTTACGTCAGATACGTCTCCCGCATTTGTGTTGGGGGAATGTCAGTTGCGAAAGGTCGAAAGCACATGAGCGAGCTACCGAACAAGGGCAAGACGCGGGCCGAAGAGAATCTCAGCAAGGCGCCGGAAGGCTGGGCAAAACTCAGCATTTCTCGGAAGTTCTACAAAGCCGAGAAGTGCATGGATTACCCGATCAAGGGCTGGCTCATTGCCGCCGAGCAGATGGGCGAGGAATCCGCGAATGGGCCGTTTATCGGATACATTATCCGATTGACTGCCCCGACGAAGTGTGTGGATGAAGGCGATAACCTCATCGATGCCAATGTCGGTGACGATATCATTCTGGTCGCGACGCACGCGATTCAGAAGCTTGCGGTTTTCGCGAACGACGATTCTCGCGTCGCGGAGATGTGGATCAAGCCCCTCAAGAAGATCAAGCATTCCGACGGTAAGAAGAGTCTTTGGGAGTACGAGGTTCACGTCAACCCGAAGCCGTACGATCGAAAGAACCTGGAAGCAGAAGCTTTCAAGGCGATGGTATCCGGTAAGGAGGGCAATGCTGCCCTTCCGGCTGGTGCCCCCGCTACTTGATAGGCTTATCCTAAGCAATGGCGGCGCCTATCAAGCCTCGTAACGGTGATTACTCCATTGAAACAGCAAGCATTCAGAGAATTGCTCGCAAGGTTTCAGCGGACGTGACCATCGATACGAAGAGGAAACTAGAGCTTGTGGAGGCGCTTTCTAGAGTGGTCAATCTCTTCAATGAAGAGATACAGTCTCAACTAGAGAGACGCCTAGCAAGTGGCGACTAAGAGAAGAGGACCGGGCGGGGCAAAACCTGGAAAGGTAAAGCGACCGCCCGGTTCTCGACCTAAAAAGAAGGCTTCCAAGAGGCAGCAAATCGTGCTGCCCAAGGAAGCTCTGTTTTCAAAGCTAGGCGACTATTACGACCAGCTACGATCTGAAGGAAAAATTACTCAGCCGCGTACAGACAAGTGGCTAAAGTTTACGGAAACTGCCGGGATGGGTTTGGAGCATACGCTAGGCATTTCGACTCCCCTTATCGAAGGTAACATTGAGCAAATTGTCTACGATGCAACTCAATCAGTCGAAGCTATTCACGACAACCATCCAGCGGGCCGTCTTTATCTCAGCGTTCATATGTACGAATACGGTAAAGAAGTCGTCGGTTCCCCTGGTCCTACGTGGTACGAGGATGACTTTGGATCATTCACCGAGACTTGGCAGGGAATCCCAGGTACTACGGCTCGTCAAATCTTGATTCGATTGCGGATTCTGCTCGAAAGAATGTCGGAAGAAAAAGGCGCCGTATTCATCGATACGATCACCATTCGGTCGTATGAGAAGTCCAAGAAAAAGGCTTAGGATAAGTATGTCGGCGCAACTGATTGAACCTGACGGTACCAGGAATCTCATCGTCAGTGAAGATTTCGCGATTGAATTCTGCATGAATCATCCAGGCTGGGCCTGGGAGCAGCTTGGGTGTAAAAGAACTGAAAATAAGTCGAGCATGGGGGAAACATGCGGGCAAAATGTAGAGTGTGCGCCATCGAGCTAAGCTTCGAGGCGAAAAGCGAAACGATTTCGTACTACTGCTCGCTTTCTTGCTATCATGGCGGACAGGATAAAGCAGCCGGAAAGGCTGCTATCCTTATGTCCCCATCACTGGCGGAAGCGATCTATCAGTTACAGATTTGTCAGGCACGCTATGACGGCGTATGCCGTGGAAATATATTTGCTGAAAGCGACCTGAAGGCTGATGATCTTCATTCATCCTACTTAGATACATGCAACGCTGGTGATAAACTAGACGATGCAATAAATTGTCTGAGAGACGTTGCGCTTTCTACGGTTTTACCGTGAGGCTTAGCGTAAGCCATGACTGATTGGACAAGGGCTCCTCCTGATTCAGACCCTCCTCCTGATTCAGACCCTCCGCCTGGAGATGAAAAAGCATACGAAACCGAAAATGACTCTAGATTTGAAAGTCAATGTCCATCATGCGGTGTCATTCTTACCACACTTGAGCGTGGTTTCGATTGGCACGCTGATCTAGACAAGCCGCTTTGTGAGAGATGCAAATGATCGACTATACTACCATTGGTCGCGACAAGCTTATTGCGCGACTAGAGGCTTATGATAAGTTTGCAGAGCGTTTACGTGGACGACTGGAGCATTATCGTCATAACCACGAACGCCATGAAAAAGTTGAGACGCTAGCTCGTCTCGATACGGCGAGCGTAATTCTTTCAGACCTCAACGAGATAGTTGTCTGACAATGCTCGCGCAGGACGAATACCTAAAACCGCTCAAGAGCGGAGTCAAAAAGAAGGGTATCGTCATTTATGATATTGAATCAAAGAAAGATGAGACGCAGGGTAAAGGTTTTACTCGCCCCTTTCTAGTCGCCTTCTACGATGGCAAGAAGGCTATCACCTGGCGCAATAAGCCAGGAATGGAAGGCGTGCATTGGAAGCATCGCCACATGGAACGTGGCGGGTGTATTGACCAGTTTATGCGTTTCATTCTAGAGACGCATTTGCCATTCCATTCACCTAGAAGATTCCAAAACAAACGAATCAATATCTACGCGCACAATGGTGGCAAGTTTGACCATCTATTCATCATCGGTTGGCTTGTAGACCACAAAGACAAGTATCAATTCGAGATTACGAGCGCGCAAAGTCGCATTCAAAGATTGGATGTTTGGCGTCGCGGAAAATCGCGTAAGAAGTATGGCTCCTGGTCGTTTCTCGACTCCGTAAGCCTGCTTCCAATGCAACTAGAAAAGGTTGGCCCGACCTTCAATCTTGCAAAAGGCAAGATCAAGATGGACCTCGATACGCCCGAGGATCATCCTGATTGGGAACCATACAACATTCAGGATTGTAAGGTTCTTTACAGAGGGCTAAAGAAGTTCCAAAAGCTCATTCACCATCTTGGCGGTGAGGTAGGTATCACTGCGCCTGCTACCGCCATGAAGCTTTTTCGCCGTCGCTATCAGAAAAAGTGGATTCATCGAAATGCACACTTTGCTGATTGCAAGGATGAATGTAAGTCGTTAGATGAATCAAATCCCGAGGCTTACGCTAAGCCTTGCGAACGTTGGCAATGTGACGGAACTTGTCATGGTTGCGCGCATGATTTCGTACGCCAAGGATACTATGGTGGTCGTACGGAGCTATTCCGGTCCTATGGCTACAATCTAGTTTATCACGATCTGAATTCATCCTATCCGGCGAGCATGTTAGAACCCATGCCAGTCGGTAAAATGTTCAAGTATGAAGGCGGAAACACTCGCCAGCTAAAACTTCTTTCCAAGGATCACATCGGATTCGTCGAATGTGAAGTTTACATTCCAAAAAGCAAGTGCAAACTTCCGCCTTTGCCTTTTCGATGGAATGGGAAGCTCATTTTCCCTGTTGGGCGCTTCACTAGCGTATGGGATTATGATGAATTGAAGCTCCTTGATCATCCATTGGTGAACGGAAAGATTACCAAGATCATTCGTTCCGTTTGGTATCAGAAAGCGCCAGTCTTTCGCGAGATGGTCAATGATCTGTACGTATACAGGCAGAAGCACTACAAGGATTGCACTGGCAAGGATGAACTAACCGGAAAAGATTGTAAGGGTTGCCGAACAGAATACAATGAAGGATTGAGCTTTTGCGCGAAGCTCATGCTCAACTCTCTTTACGGAAAATTTGGAATGCGTGAGGACCGTACAAGCCTTATGCTAATCCCTGAAGGTGCCGAATGGCCCGAGCACGGCTGGCCCACCAATGGAGAGCGTGACTGCCGCATTTGGGAAGTGGAAAGAATCGCGAAAGCCCCCTACATCATTCCTCAGATAAGCGCACATATCACGGCTCTTTCTCGTATCAAGCTTTTTATGGGAATGGCTGCAATATTGAAGAGAAAAGGCTGGTTAGCGTACGCTGATACAGATTCGATCCTCTCCGATAAGCCACCTGATAACGTCGGCGGCAAGCTCGGACAATGGAAGAATGAATACCCAGGGATCATGCTGGAAGGCGAATTCATTCTACCGAAACTTTACCGTCTACTAAAACATGACCCAGGATGTACCAATGGAGAGTGTGAAGGTTGTCGTGGTACCGTTCAACGAATGAAGGGCGTAGCTGGCTACGTTCAGACTTCCGAAAACTTCACGAAAATGGTAGCTGGCGAATCGATTCCATTTGACAGACTCATGCAGCACCGCACGATGCTCAATGGCGAAAAACTAACGCCAATCGTGGTGACGACGAGCAAGCAAATCAGAACGAAGTATGACAAGAGAATTCTGCTGCCGAATGGTACAACACAACCGCTTTACGTGGTAGATGGACTTATGCCATGAGCGTTGAAGTCGGACTCAAATGCGAGAGATTGGAAAACGAATCCTGGCGTGAATGCGTAACACGCTACGCTAAGAAACACGGGCTTGAAACAGAGGCGTTAGAAGATTTTGATAGTGCAATCAAACGAGAAGAAAAACCCGAGGATGCCGCTTGGACAGCGCTCTACGAATGGGACCTTCTTGAAATGTACGAAGAGGGTACCAATGAAAATGCCTAACTCTGTCAAATGGGCTGGATTCACAGAAAAAGAATGGGCGGACAAGATCCGTGCTGGCCTTAGCTGGTGCAACACTTGTCGCACATGGGTAGAAAAGATGAGCCATTCAAATCCTAGTCAATGCATGGTTTGCGAGAAGGCGCGCATCGCCAAGAAAAGGCTTAGCATAAGCCATGTCTGATCTTGAACATGATGTCATCATTGCCAGGACTATCGCAGACGCGCAGCTTAGCGGTCTTATCAGTCATTACGTGCAATCAAGAGATATTGCCAAACAGTTAGTTGCGCAGAATAGCAACGCTTCTGTCAATTCTCAAAGAGGCAATCCAAGCGGTGTTGCACATCACACGCCAATTGCTGTTATCGATGCCGTAGCTACTTGGAAAAGAGCTGCGATTAGTCTATCTGAATGTATCGCTGAGATTGGAGGTTATCGTGAAGAGGAAAAAATCGACCCAGGGAAAGACCCGTAGATATACGGACGATGACAAGATTCTCTTCGATTCCTATGATGAAATGCACCCGCACGAAGATATGAAAGGTGACAGACGAAAAGCAGGCTTAGATCCTCTCAATGTCGCACCTTGGTTGCAACCTTCACAGAAAGTATAATGAAATGAATGTAAGAGCAAGAGTCTTAGTAACCTTAGATTTGGCTGTTTCCGATACATGGGATCCTACTGTCACGGCAGATCAAGTCCAGAAGCAGGCAAAAGAATCCGCGATCGGGATCATTCGACATGGACTAGTTATCGGTACGCCGGAAGCGCTAATCATTGGAACCCCAAAAGTGACAATGATCCTGGTGGATCTATGACTCCTTTTCAACGCAGAGTTTTTATCCTTATCGATGAATGGCTAGGCATCCTGCTTTGCGTCTATCTTTGGCGTACGCATGATTCGGCCTTTTGGACGGTTTTTATTCTGTGGACTTCCGTTGTCTACGGCTGCTCTTATCCTCTTCATTTATGGAAGGAATACCAGGAAAATCGCAAGAAGATTTTCAATCTCAACTTTGCCTACGGTAAGCTAGGAAATCCTGCTTTGCCTAAAACTGAAAACAAGGATTGATCAATGAAATTTTACATCGCTACCGGATACGAGAATAAAGTAGAACACAATCGCGTCCGTGATTTGCTCGTTGGAGACGGGCATGAAATTACTTATGACTGGACAATCATGGAAGCTGGTGTTACCGATTTCCCCATTCAGCGAGCTATCGCCAAGGCGGAAATTCAAGGCGTGATCGATGCTGACTTTCTCATTGTGCTCTTGCCTGGCAAGTTTGGAACACATGCTGAGTTAGGAGCCGCGTTGGCTTTGGATAAGCCTGTTATTCTCTGTGGAGAAATGGAAGGCGAATGCATCTTCCACGCACACCCACATGTCACACGAATTCCAGAATTCAGTCATCTAGGCAAAATATGGCGAACAGAGCCGCATCAACACATATCTGGTAAGCCGAAGATTGTAGCCAATATTGGAGACAATACCAGATGGTGGGACATTGGCTCAACTGATGAATCTTACATTGATCCAGCTACCGACTACCCGCCGGATTCGCCATGACGGAGACAATTCTAGCCATTGTCGTGCTTACTATTTCAGCAGCGCCAATCTTGCTCGGTTTCTTCCTTCTTGCCGCTGCTTCTATCGGCCCTTGGGTACCTAGAAAATGACAGACGAGTCCGTAACTAACGAGCCCAAGATGGACGTAGACACGATCGCTAGCAACGTGCGTTGCGAGAACATACAGATCACGATTGCCTGGATACCGGAAATTCAAATGTTCAACCTATCCGCGCATAGAGAAAAGAGAAGCGTGGGCGCCAGGTCAAAAGACTTAGGAAAAGCCTTGCGTAAATTGTTCAAGAGAATCGGGGTGGAAAGTGATTACAAAGTCTAACGGCGCAAGAGAAATTGATCTTGAAAAATCTCTCGCTAAAAAAGAAGCGAAAGAAGCACGCCGTGCTATTCGTCGCTTGGCGCGAGATAAAAAACGAAGCGAAGATCGATTGATAATGTACCTTCATCCTTGGGCTGGACGATGAGCGATCAATTCCACGGACGAAGCGAACTAACGCTCATGTGCGAATGCGGAGCCGCGCTTCCACTTGGTATCGTACACCGAGAGGAAGATGACAGTAACGATCCAGTTCTTATTGCTCGCCGCCTTGCAGCCGAGAATAGACCTATGCTCAATCAGGTAGGAGACTGGCTTCGCATACATAACGGCTATGGGCACGCCTGGAATCCGGCTGCAATCATACCGAAAGAAAGACTCGACGGAATCTCCTGATGGAGAAATGTTTACGTTGCGAAACAAACGCTGTTGTACCTGGAAACATGCTTTGTAGGTCTTGCGTAGAAAAGGACATAAGTAAAATGAGCGCTGGCGAAAAGGTATACCATACAGGTCCATGCTCAGACTGTAGTACGGAAGTGGACACGCGAAAGAATGGCGACTGTTACTCAGGAGGACCTATGCATAAGCTGTTTGGTTGCGTTTTCCTCCTGTGCAATACTTGTCAAAAGAAAAGGCCGGAAGGAGCCGGATGGCTGCCTGGAAAGAAACACGATCCTGTCAACATTCAAACGCATGAGTGAAGGCTTCCTATGAAAACAGACGAAGCATTAGCAACCGGGGAAAGAATCATATCTATGCTCAAAGAGCATAATTACTCAGCCGAGCAAGGCGTTGGAGGTATGGTAGGAGCTATAACTAAGACATGCTTGGCGCAAGAAAATCCTATTGGGGAGTTGAATTCAATAAAGGAAAGTTTAGATCAATGTTTCCAGCGTGCAAAGGAACTTTCAAATCCAAACAATGGCCCTTTTGGCTTCAAGTTCTTTGATGAATAAGGCTTAGGATAAGTCAATGGAAAAAACAGTAGAAGTTGTCGGAGGTATAGCTGTCCGAGAGGGGCGTATTTTCCTTGCACAACGTCCTGGCGATAAAGACTTTCCGTTTACTTGGGAATGCCCCGGCGGGAAAGTAGACGGTAACGAATCTCATCATGGTGCGCTTCGACGCGAATGGATGGAAGAATTCGGCGTTGAAGTTGGCAGTCTATATGAACAGGCTGTATGGTGCGATTACTTCGACAATCCTGTAATGCGAGCCGGCCGAGGTAGAATTTTCTTGCTATTTTACCATATAGGAAATCGATTCAAATGCATTCCTGTTCCACGCGAGGGACAAGGTTGCGGCTGGTTTACTAAGAGCGAGATGATGGCGCTAACGTTAGCGCCTGGAAATTCTCGTGCGATTCAATCTATCATCGAAGCAGCGTTTACAAAATAAGGGGAATCAAATGAGCAAGAGCTATCTGAACGAAATGCGCGACGTTTGTTACAACATGGCCGTGTCGAAAGGTTGGCACGAATCCGAAAGATCAAT
>Ga0209048_10001376_pt1 | contig 25203 bp, 20 predicted proteins | sample FrelakmetCRP12CR_FD_187146 | JGI IMG/M metagenome (GOLD analysis project Ga0209048, IMG submission 187146) | Freshwater lake sediment microbial communities from the University of Notre Dame, USA, for methane emissions studies - CRP12 CR (SPAdes)... | ecosystem: Environmental > Aquatic >... | reverse complement strand
GAAGCCGTAGCCGGTGGCGGGGTAGGGCGTGTAGACCGGGATCGTGGACAGGTGCCGCATGGACGGCACGCCGTAGACGTACACGTTGCCCGAATGGCCGCCCGACGCGAAAAGGTAAAACTCGTCGAGGTCCCCCGGGGCGATGTAGGTCTTCTGGGCCGCCACCGCGAGGTCCGAGGAGCCCGCGGCGCTCTTTTTCGCGCCGGCCTTCGGAGCGCTCGGAGCGCACCGGCCCGCGAGAGCGACGAGCACGGCGAAAGCCGCGACCGCGCTCCATGTCATCCAGTTCTTTCTTTGCCTACTCATTGTTCCTTCCTCTCTCCTTCCACATTCGACCTTCGAATTCCCATGACCCGCGATTCTCAATGTCCTCCCGCCTCGCCGGAGACGGGCTTCTGTCCTGCCGCTTTCTGTTTCTGGTATTCCGCGAACGCCTCGCGCAGCTTCTGGACCGCGACTTCCTTCTCTTGCGGGGTGAGCACGATCTGCCGCGACAGGACGACCGCCATCGTTCCGGTCGGCGCCTTGAGGAAGTCGTCCACCGTGCGGCCGAAGCGCGCCTGCACGTCCTCGACGGCGGTGGAGAGGTCCGGGCCGATCTGCGCCGGGCTCTTGACCCCGAGGGCCTGGATCGAGTGGCAGACGAAGCAGCCGGTCTTGACGAACCACGCTCCCGGGCCGGTCTTCATGCGCTCTTCGGCGGCTACCTCCTCCGGCGTCTGAGGGTCGGTGCGGGGGAGCCCCGGCCGATAGTCGGCGGGGATGGGGGCGCGGCGCCAGGAGAGCACCAGCATCGCGAGGGCCTGCGCCTCGCGCGTCGAGAAGTGAAAGTTCGGCATGACGGTGTCAGGCACGAGCGCGCGGGGATCCTTCAGGTGAGCGACGTGCCAGGCAAACGTGCTCCTCTGGCCGGAGAGGCGGCCGTATTCGTACTGCTCGGGCGCCTTGTCGCCGACCCACGTGAGGTCCGGGCCGATCGTGCCGCCGCGGCCGTTGATGACGTGGCAGGCGCGGCAGCCCTTGTCGAGCACGAGCTTCTTCGCGAGGTTGATCTCGTCGGCGCCCTTCGTGTCGCGGTCGAAGCGGTGGCACACGTTGCAGTTCATCTGCATGAGGGAGGCCTTCGGCGCCGCCAGGGTGTAGGACTCGCCGAGCTGCGAGCCGAGCAGAGGCTCTTCCCAGTGCTCGACCGGGCCGTGCGCGGCCGCGGCGTCGATCGCCCAGCCCTGGCCGCCGTGGCAGGCCGTGCAGCCGTACTTCTCGATGGGGTGCCCCTTGAGCGGCTCGGACGGATGGGTCTTGAAGGGGTTTTCCGCCTTTTCGAAGCCCTTCCACAGGATGGCCTGGTGGCACGTGATGCAGCGGTCGGCGCGGCGCATCTCGGAAACCCAGATCTGCTGGACGCCGGAAGGGACTGTTTTCGCCTGCGCGGCGCCGAGCTTCTCGGCGAGCTGCGCGCGGAAGCTGTACTGGTAGAAGCGCCAGTCGTGCTTGCGGTCGCTCCACGCGAAGAGGATCGTCGAGGCGACCAAAAGCACGCCGATGATCGCGAGGACCGGCCGGTCCTTCCTCGGATAGGGGGAGTCGGTTCTCTGTTCCATGTCAGATCCTCGAGGGCAGTTCCGGCCATGCCTGCCACGGCCAGTAGAAATGCCAGTACGGGCCGCGCAGGAAGGTCCCGACGACGGTCAGGGCGATCACGCCGGCGACCAGAAGCAGGAAAACGAAGTTCTGGCGCCGGCGGGACGAGGCGAACCAGGCGCCCGCGGCGGTACCGGGGCTGCGGTCGAGCCAGGGCCAGGCCGTCATGAGGGCCACGAGGACGCCGGGCAGGAGCACGCCGCCGAGGAAGGCGCCGTTGATGGTGAAGGAGCCGATGTGGAGGGTCGTGTCGGTCACGATCTCCTGGAGCCACAGGAAGTACCAGGGCGCCTTGGCCGGGTTCGGCGTGATGAGGGGATTGGCGGGCTCCTCGAGCGGCGACCGCACGAAGACCGAGAGGATGCCGACGAGCGCGATCGTTCCGAGGACGACGATCGCGATCCGGCGCGTGAGGTCCGGGATCGAGTTGACGGTCGTTCCCTGCGCCTCGAGCGATGACGCGCGCACCTGCGGGGAGGTGCCGCGGGCGAGCCCGAGCAGCGTGTAGGTCTTCGACGGCGTGGGCGCGACGTCCTGGCGGTCCGAGAGGAGGCGCGCGGCGTCGGCGCGGGCCAGGCCGCCGTCCTTGCGCACGCGCCACATGTGGTACCCGAACAGGACGCCGATGAGCATCGGCAGGAAGAGCACGTGGAGGACGTAGAAGCGGATGAGCGTGGCCTGCTCGATCGTGCGTCCGCCGATCAGGAGCTCTCGGACGGTCGGGCCGACGTACGGGACCGACGAGGCGATGTTGGTGCCGACCGTGACGGCCCAGTAAGCGAGCTGGTCCCAGGGAAGCAGGTAGCCGGTGAAGGAAAGAAAGAGCGTGAGAAGCAGCATCGCGACGCCGATGACCCAGTTCCACTCGCGCTTCTGGCCCTGGCCGACGCCGTTCTTGTAACCGCCGGCGAGGAAAACGCGCACGAGGTGGAGGAAGACCGCGGCGACCATCAGGTGCGCGGAGATCCGGTGGACCGCCCGGATCCACGACCCGAACGTGATCACGTACTCGATGTCCTTGACCGAAGCGTAGGCCCGCTCGACCGATGGGATGTAGAGGAAGAGCAGCGGCAGGCCCGAGAGCACGAGGAGCAGGAGAAGGGCGGCCGAAGCCGTGCCGAGCCAGAACGAGTAGTTCCAGGCGAGCGACGCCTTGTAGCTCTTGGCGGGGAACCAGTGCAGCATGAAGTTGGAGACGATGGCGTCGCCGGCCTGCCGGTCCGAGGCGGGGCGGAAGCTCCACAGACGCTTCGGGTGGACTCCGGGTGCCGCGGGGGCTGCGGACGGGTTTTTCGGGCTCGCGCTCATGCCATCTCCTTCAGACGACCGTCAGGCGAAAGTCGCGATCCACGGGCCGCGCCAGATCGACGACGAGCTGGCCGTCTTCGGGCGCCACCGAGAGGTGGTACCAGGCGAGCGGCTTCGGGGCGGGGCCGGAGACGTTGGTGCCGTCGCCGCTGTATCTCGAGCCGTGGCACGGGCAGAGGAACCGGTGCGTCAGGCGCAGGGGCTTGCCGTCCACGGTCTTGGTCTCTGTCTGCGAGAGCGCCTCGGCGCGCACCGTGCAGCCGAGATGAGTGCACACGGCCGAGATGGCGTGGAAGGTGCGCCCGTCGCGGAAGACGTAGAGCCGCTGGTCCGGCAGGAACTGGAGGCCGTCCGCGAAATCGTTCGGCATCCCGATCTTGACGGTCGTGGGCGAGTCGTAGGAGACGTTGGGGACCAGCGATCGCATCGAGGCGACCGTCTGGGCCCCGAGCGCCGCGATGCCGCTTCCGATCCCCAGGTTCAGGAGGAACTCCCGCCGGTCCTTGGTCATTGCAGTGGACTCCTTCGCTTTCACTTCGCCGCCGCGGCGAACCGCTCGGTGATCGAAAACCGCTCCATCGTCATCGCGTCGGTCGGGCAGCGGGTCGCGCACAGCCCGCATCGGATGCAGCGTTCGTCGTCCTTGACCATGGCGGACAGGGGCAAACCGCCGTCCCCGGCGCGAGCCGCGAGCGCCGCCCGATCCTCGTCCGAAAGGCCGAGCTCCTCGAAGGGGACGATCGCGAGGCAGTACTCGGGGCAGACGTCCACGCAGCGGTTGCACAGCACGCACTTCTCGGGGTCGTAGATGGTCTGGACGTGGCAGGCGAGGCAGCGAGCCGCCTGGCGCCGCGCCTCGCTCTCGGCGTATCCGGTCTCGACTTCGGCAATCCCGGTGCGGCGGCCGACCTCGAGAGTCGGCGGGGTCTCCCGGTCGAAGATCTCGAACCCGGCGACCATGCGGTAAGAGGAGGTCGGGATCTTCTCGATGTCGAGCCGGGCGTCCAGACGCGAAGCCTCGTGGGAGAGGTGCTCGTGCACGGAGCGCGCCGCCCGCTTCCCGTTGGCAATCGCCTCGATGAGGTTGCGCGGCCCGAAGGCGACGTCGCCGCCCGCGAACACGCCGGCCGCGGAGGTTGCGAGCGTCGCGGGGTCCACGCGGATCGTGCCGCCCGGAGTGAGCGCGACGTCGTCGGAGGGCTTGAGGAACGCGAGGTCGGGCTGCTGCCCGATCGCCAGGATGCAGGCGTCGGCCTCGAAACGAATGATGTCGCTCTCGTCGTAGCGGGGCGCAAAGCGGCCCGCTTCGTCGAAGACCGCGACGACCTTCTTGAGCTCGATGGCTTCGAGGCGGTGGCCGCCGAGGAAACGATGGGGGCCGCGGCGGGGGACGAACGTAACGCCCTCGTTCTTTGCCTCATCGAACTCCTCGTGCCCCTGCGTCGTGCGGAGGACCGGCATTTCCTCGAAGTTCTCGAGCGACACCAGCGTGACCTCGGCAGCGCCGCCCCGGAGCGCTTCGCGCGCGGAGTCGAGGGCTTCCTTCATGCGCGCGTCGCCCTCGCCGGCCGAGGCAATGCGGTCTACGTCTTCCTCGCGGCCCACGCGCAGCGCCGTGCGCGCGGCGTCGAACGCGACGAAGCCTCCGCCGATGACGACGACGCGACGGCCGAGGTCGAGCCGGTACCCCCGGTTGGCATTCAGGAGATAGTCGACGGCCTTCACGACGCCGTCCTTCTCGACGCCGGGAACCTGCAGGTCTCGGCCCCGCGAGACGCCGACCGAGAGGAAGACCGCTTCGAATCCCTCGCGACGGAGCTCCTGGAGGCCGAAGTCGGCGGTCAGCGGGGTCTTCAGGCGCAGCGCGACGCCGAGGGCGAGGATCTTCTCGATCTCGGCGCGGATGAGGGTCCGCGGGAGCCGGTACTCGGGGATTCCGAAGCGCATCATGCCGCCGGGCTCCTCCGCGGCCTCGAACACGGTGACGCCGTAGCCGAGCAGGGCGAGGTCGTGCGCGGCCGCGAGGCCGGCCGGGCCCGCTCCGATGACCGCGACCTTGCGCTTTGGCGAGGTCGCGGCCGAGCGCCGCTGAGGACCGACGGGGAGGTGCCCGGAGTAGCGATTGCCCTCGGGCGTCAGCGTCTCACGCAGGATGTCCTGCGTCGCCGGCCGCACCGACTCGACGCCGTAGTGTTCGGTCACGAAGCGCTTGAGCGCCCGGATCGAGATGGGGGCGTCGATCGCTCCGCGGCGGCAGGCGTCCTCGCACGGCGCGGCGCAGACGCGACCGCAGACCGAGGCGAACGGATTGGGCGCGCGCGCCACGAGGAAGGCGTCCTGGTCGCGCCCCTCGGTGATGAGCTGGACGTACCGGCCGGCGTCAGTGGACACGGGGCAACCGGCCTGGCACTTGACCTGCGCCTTCCAGTGCGCGAGATCCGGCAGCCGTGTTGCGATCGTCATTTCCGGCTCAGTCGAGGCGGACGAACTCGGCGGGCAAACCCGCCCGGGCCGCGCGCCGCATCTGGTCGGCGGGGAATCGGTAGTGACCCCCCGGCGTGCGGACGGCCTTGAGGAGGCCCGTGCGCGCCCAGCGGGTCACCGTGGAGGGGGAGACTCCGAACAGGCGGGCGACCTCACCGCGGGAAATGAAATCGGGCTCGGTGGCAGGGGGAGTCGAGGCGTTGTTCGTCTTCGGGCTCATTGTTGTCCTTTCGGAAGATCTATCGGCGCCATCGCGCGACCTATGACCGGGATCATGCGAATGATCGTTTTGACTCGTTTTCGCGTCTTGAACGCTTTGCTAAAGATGGCCCCCTGGCGGACTCCTGGCTTGATCCAGGTGAATCAATCCGCAAAACAGTCCATCTGAATGATTTGCGTCATGTGGAGGGCCGCGGGGTACCCTTACCTTGACGAAGATGCTGTCGCCTGTCGAGCTCGAGATCGAGCTTTTCTGCCGTGGAATGCGAATCGACGAGACGTGCGCGCTCGACGACGATGGCCGCCCGATTCGCCGCACCCGCGCAGGCCTGGGGTCCGGGCTCGAGCTCGTTCTGCCGGCTCCCAGAAAGCCCATCTGGGTCAACGTCCCCGTGGTCGAGTCGTTCGCCGCCGCCTCACCCTTCCGGCTGGCGCGGGAGGCCTCGGGCTATCGCGTCCTCGACGACCGGTCCGGCGACGTGTATCCGGTGAGAGTTCCGGAGGAGCCGGCCTGGTACGGGCGCGCGACGTCGACAGGCGTGCCGATGAGCCGCATCGGCGTCCTCCAGGGCAACTACCTCGGGATCTATGTCTCGAATGGCTGCCTCTACTGGGCGACGTCGCCGTCGCAGGCCTGCAAGTTCTGCACGACTGGCATCAACGTGGGAACGGTCGAACAGTCGCGCAAGAAGGTGGAGGACGTCGTCGAGGTGGCGCTCGCGGCCCGGAAGGAGTCGGGAGCGATCTTCACGCACCTGAACACGGGGTACCACTTCGAAGACGTCGACCGGCTCGAGCCGATCCACGGACTACGTCAGTGCGAGCCGTACGTCCGGGCGATCCGCGACCAGGTCGGAGGCTTCATCGGCGTGCAGGCGATGCCCGTGCCGCGCAGAAAGTACGACGAGTACGACGCGTTGATCGAGGCCGGCGCGGACCATTTCTCGTTCTGTTACGAGTTCGAGGACCCGGAGTACTTCGCGAAGCTCTGCCCCGGCAAGGCCGACACGCTCGGGCAGGAGGGATTTTTCGAGGCGATGGAGTACACGTCGAAGAGGCTCGGGCGCGGGAGAGTCTCGGGGGAGATCATCGCGGGGCTCGAGCCGATCGAAGCCACGATGCGCGGGATCGATCGCATCGTTGCCGCGGGAGCCTTCCCGACGGTCTGCATCTTCCGGCCGACGATCGGCAGCGAGCTCGAGAACGCGCCTCCGCCGCGCCCCGAGGACATGCGGCGGGTCTTCGCCCACCTCTACGAAGCGTGCCGCGACGCCGGCCTGCCGGTCGGGATCCTCCCGATCGAGGTTTCGCTTGTGGTCCAGCCCGAGGAAGCCGCCGGGCTGACCGGGCCGAGCTTCTCCTCACGGCTGTATCAGTGGAAGCTCTCGGCCTTGCGCGCGCTCGCGCGGCCTTACATTGCCGGCAAGCTCAAGCCCGGCGCCGCCCCGTCGGCCAGCGCCGCCGCTCCCCCGGCCATCGCCTGATCTGACAGAATGTCCCGGTGAAGAAGGACACGAAGGCGGCCGCGCAGGACGCCATGGCGGCGCCGGTGCGCGCCTGGACGAGGCTCACGGCTCTCGGGGTGCTGTCTGCGCTCTGGTCCCTCTTTCTCTGGGCCGAGCTCGTTGTCGCCCGATCGGGCGGCGGCTCCTTCTGCGGGTTTGGCGGGCGCTTCGACTGCACGGGTGTCTGGAACGGCGCGTTCGCCACGACCGTCCATCGCCTGACCGGTCTCCCGGTCGCCGGCTGGGGGCTGGCCTGGAGCGTGGCGGCGTTCGGGCTGGCCCTGACCGGGCTCCACAGGCTCGGTTCGGGTGATCGCCCCTCGGACGCACTGATTTCGGCAGTGCGCTGGACGGCCCTTGCCGGAGCCGCCGCGGTTTTCGGTCTGGCCGTCGCAAGCCTCTCGACCGGATCGATCTGCGTCGGATGTCTCGGGACCTACCTCGTCGTCGGAGCCTACGGGTTCACCGCGTGGTCGGCGTGGGGTCGGGTGGCGCTGACCGGAGGAAGCCGGGGCGCGGCCCTCGCGCTCTGCTGCGTCGCGGCGGGCTTCATGCTCCTCCTCTATCCCGGCCTTCACACACCAAAGGTCAGCGGCGACGCCGGCCGGCGCGCCGTCGCCGAGGCGGCCGAAGCGACGGCTGCGGCCGCGCAAGCTCCGGCCGAAGCTCCGGCCCCCGCTCCGGCCCGCGCCGGAACGGGAGATCCCGCCAGGGACCGGTCGCTCGAGGATCTCGTCGGCGCGCTCGACCCGGCGGGCCGGCAGACTCTGGCCGACTCGCTCGCAATTTATCGCGCCTCGCGGCCGGCGATGCTGCCGGCCCCTCGGGCCCTCGTCGGGTCGACGTCGGCGCCGGTTCGGATCACGGAGTTCACCGACGTCCTGTGCGACCACTGCGCCGGCCTCTTCGAGACGCTGCGGACGCTGCGCGAGCATGCGCCGCCCGGCAGCTTCAGCGTGGACGCCCGGCAGTTTCCGCTCGACGGCCGTTGCAATGCGAAGCTCGAGCCGGGAACCGGCGACGACGTCCGATGCGTGGCCGCGGCCGCCCGGATCTGCGCCGAGCCGACGGGGCGCGAGTCCGAGTTGAGCGGGGCGCTCTTCGCGAGCCAGAAGAGCCTGACGCGCGAAAAGGTGTTTGCGCTGGCCGCGCCCTACATTCCGCGCGAGCGGCTGACGGCGTGCATCGCGGCACCGGGAACGCGCGCGGCCCTCGAACAGGACGTCGCCGCAGCCGCGCAGTTCGACTCTGACGGCACGCCGATCGTCGCCGTCAACGGGCGGCGCGGGACGAGCTTCGGACCCTTCCTGTACGCCCTGATCCTGACGCGAGGCAACGCCGACCATCCGGCCTTCGACGCGCTCCCGCCTGGCGATCCCTCCGCGCACCTGCACTGAAATCGCCCCGTGGGGCGAGGGTTCTCTTCAGTCCGCGGGCGCCATCTCCTTGAGCTCGGCGATCCTTCGAATGAGGAAGCCGTCCTTGTCGGTCTCGACGAGGCCGTCCTTCTGCCAGCGGCTCATGACGCGGATCGCGGTCTCGATCGTCGTGCCGACGAGGTCGGCGATCTCCTGCCGGGACAGGCGCAGCGGCACGAAGATTCCCTCCGCGCGGTTCTGGCCGAGGCGTTCGGCCAGGGTGGCGAAGAGCCGCGCCGCGCGGTATTCGACGGAGCCCGTCATGTCGGCGAGGCGGCGGTTCAGAGCCATCAGGCGCAGCGTCAGGCCCGCGAGCAGGCGCCGCGTGATCTCGGGTCGCTTCTCGATGAGGTGAAAGAACTCCCGCTCGGGGATCGAGACCGTCCCGGAGGCCTCGAGCGCGACGGCCGTCGCGGGGAAGGGGCGCTGCTCGAAAACGGCGACGGCTCCGACGGGCTCGCCGGGGCCGAGGATCTCGAGGATCAGGTCCCGCTCGGGCGCGGCCTTCACGATCTTGACGCGGCCGACGAAGAGGAAGTGGATCGAGAGCGCTGGCTCGCCTTCCTCGAAGATCCTGTCGCCCTTGCCGTACGCCCGCAGCTCGCAAAGGGGAGCGAGGGCCGCGCGGTCCTCGGCCGTCAGGGGGGCGAGGATCGGAATCGCGTTGAACGGGATCGGAGGGCGCGCCGGCACGCGCGGATTATCGCACCGGAAGCGTCGAAGCGAAGACCGGGCGCCCGGCGGAGGCGGCGGGCAGGCCGGCCGCGGGCCGCCCCCGCATCGTCCGCATCAGGTTGAAGAGGTAGAGACACAGGCCGGCGACGACGGGGATCCCCATGGACGAACCGATCTGGTAGAGGACGGGATGAAACGCGGCCGGGTACTGCAAGAGGCGCATCACGGCGCCGAGCATGAGGAGCCCGTACGTCGCGTGGGCCATGCGGGGCGACCAGAGGGCCTTGCCCGAGAAGACCGGCAGGATCCGGAAGCTCATCCCGACGATGAGCAGCGTCAGGAACCCGATCGTGAAGCTATGCCGCGCGGCGTCCGCCCACCAGAGGTTCTGCGCCGGGAGGCGCGTGGTACGGACGAGTACGACGGCGGCGAGCTCCAGGACCGCCCAGAGCCCGAGCCACCCGAAGGCGAGCCGGATGGCGACGGTCGGAGCGCCGGGCGTCCGCAGCATCGGGAACACGGGATGCCGCCAGAGAAAGCCGTTGCCGGCGAGGTACACGAGGGCCGACGCCGCGACGAGGGCAAGCCCGGCGTCGCGCAGGCCGAGAGCGGCCGTGTCCGAGAGGCCGGGAAGCCACGACGCGAGGGCGAGGACCACGCCGAGCATCTGAGCGGCCAGAGCGGCTTCGCTCGTTCCGCGGATGGGAGCGCCGACGCCGAGAAAGAGGGACACGATGCGGTGCCCGAAACCGTAGATCCAGGCGAGCAGGAAGCCGTAGAGAGCGGCAAAGTAGAAGGACTCGTTCAACGCCGCCGGGAGCACCGTGTCGATGTTGCCCGCGAGCCAGGCGCCCTGCGCCGCGGCGAGCAGGATCATCGCGACGAAGCAGGCCGTGCCCGCGCCGACGAAGAGGACGAGCGGGTCGGTCCGGCCGTACTTGCCGCGCGGGGCCCGTCGAAGCAGCGCGAAGATGAACCGCGCGAAGAGGAGGCCCGAGGCGAGCTCCATGCCGCCCGAGAGGAGCGAGAGCAGCCGGCCGATCGGGTGGAGGCCGAGCGGCTGCCCGATGTTTCGGAGAATGACGCCGGTGAACATCAGCCAGAAGCTCGCGCGCGACGTCCGCCCCGGGCCGGTGCCGCCGAGCCCGAGGATGCGGGGCAGGGCGTGGTACGCGATGCCCATGAGAAAGAGCGCGGCGAAGCCGAGAACCTGCGTGTGACCGTGGATCTGGCGATGATCGATCGGCACCTCGCCGCCGGCCGCGATCCGCAGAAGGTTGACCATGCCGGTCGTCGCTCCGAGGGTCAGAGTCAGAAAGAGCGACCCGATGAGGAAGTGCGGTGAGAAGAGGCTCGGCGTCGTCGAGGGAGCGGGCGGGGCCGCGGCGACGTCGCGGACCGCCGCAGCGCGGACGTCGCGCAGGAAGTCGTCGAGGGGAAGTCTGTGGACCGTCGCGAACCATGCCAGGGGCTCGTCGGGCCCCTCCTCGCCGCCGCAGTCGCCGAGGCCGTAGCGCTCGAGCACCGGGCGCGTCGACGGGAAACGCCGGACGAGGTCGCGGATCGACGTCGTCGGGGGCACGAGGTTGTGCGACTCGGTGGCCGCGTAGGCCGATTCGAGGTCCGCGAGCACGGCCGGCAGGTCGAGGCCCTTCCCGGCGCAGGCCTCCTCGAGGGGGTGCACACCGCCGCAGCAGGAGTCGAGGCCGTTCGCGGCGAGCGCCGAAGTCAGTTGCGGGTAGCGGGCGAGGAGGTCCTTGACCGGGAGCTTCGGATCGAAACGCGACGCGTCAGCCATGAGCCGGAGAATGGCGCCAAGCGCGCAGGACGACCATGACCGGGATCATACGTCTGGCCCGGCGAGTCGCGCTGTCGAGAATCGAAACTAGTACGCGAGCACCTTCCGCGCCGCGGCGAGGACTTTCTCGCTGTTCGGCAGGATTGCCCGTTCGAGGGCGCGGCTGAAGCCGACCGGCGTGAACTCGGCGCCGACCCGGCCGATCGGGGCGTCGAGGTACGCGAAGGCGCGTTCCTGGATCTGAGCGGCGATCTCTCCGCCGAAGCCGCCGTGCACCTTGTCCTCGTGGGCGACGAGCGCGCGGCTGGTTTTCTTCACCGAAGCGAGCACGGCGTCCATGTCCATCGGCACGAGGCTGCGCAGGTCGAGAACTTCGACGTGCCTGCCTTCCCCCTCGAGGGCCTTCGCCGCTTCGAGGGCGAAGTGCACGGGCGTGCCGTAGGCCACGATCGTCAGGTCCCCGCCTTCGCGCCGGACGCGGGCCTTGCCGAACGGGACAGCGAACTCCTCGGGGACCTTTGCGCGGGCCATCGGATTGTTGTAAAGAAACTTCGGCTCGAGGTAGAGCGTGATGCCGCGGGAGCGGATGGCCGTGCGCAGCAGGCCCGCGGCGTCGTCGGCGAAGGCGGGGACGACGACCCGGATGCCGGGCAGAGTCGTGAGCCAGCCCTCGATGTTCTGCGAGTGGTAGAGCCCGCCCCCGATGTATCCGCCCGAAGCCAGGCGCACCGTGACGTTCGGGACGAACTGGCCGTTGGTGCGCCAGAGCTCGTGGGACATCTCGACCATCTGCTCGGCGGCCGGCCAGAAGTAGTCGGCGAATTCCGCGCCCTCGACGACGACGCGGATCCTGTCCGAGAGCCGGCAGAATCCGTCCGCGGTCCCCATGATGAAGTCTTCGGCGATCGGAGCGTTGAAGACGCGGGCGATGCCGAACTCCTGCTGCATTCCCTTGGTCACGTTGAAGACGCCGCCCTTTTCCCGGTACGCCACGTCCTGGCCCCAGATGTAGGTGTCGGGGTTCGCGCGAAACTCCTCCTTGAGCGTCCCGTTGATCGCCTGGTGGAGCGTCTCTTCGGGGCCGGAGCCGTCGGGGAGGCCATCGGGCCAGCGCCCCGAGCGCCAGGGCTCGGGCTCGAGGTGCTCGAAGATCGTTGCGGGGTCCGGCTCCGGCGCCTGGCGCGCGCGGTCGGTCGCTTCCTCGTACGCCTTCTCGTTCTGCTCCTCGATCGCGCGGAGGTCCTGCTCCGAGAGCAGCCCCGTGTCCGCGAGAAGCTTGCGGAAGCGGGGAAGCGGATCGGCGGCGCGGGCCGCGGCGAGCTCCTCGGGCGTTCGATACAGCTCCTGGCGGTCGGAGTTGGAGTGCGAGTGGATGCGCACGCAGCGGGCGTGGACGATCGCCGTCCCGGCGCCCGAGCGAACGAAGGCCACGGCCTCGCGCATGGCGCGGAAGGAGTCGAAGACGTCGAGGCCGTCGCAGTGGATGATCCTGACGTTCTTGTAGGCGGCGAAGTTGTCCGAGGCGTAGAGGTTCGCGGTCTGGTCGCTCTTCGGAACGGAGATCCCGTACGCGTTGTCCTGCACCACGAAGACGACGGGCAGCTTTTCGCGCGAGGCGCCGTTGACCGCCTCCGAGAAGTAACCCTCGGAGGTCGAGGATTCGCCGACCGAGCAGAAGACGAGGGCGTCCTCGCGGTAGGTCTTGATCGCGCGGGCGAGGCCGGCCGCGTGCTGGGAGTGATTCGAGACGCACGACGAGACGTTCTGGATGCCGATCGCGGGCTTGGCGAAGTGATTCGACATGTGGCGGCCGCCCGAGGCGACGTCCGTCGCCTTCGACATGCCGTTCAGGAGGATCTCCTCGGCGGTGAGGCCGGCGGCGAGACAGGTCGTCAGGTCCCGGTAATAGGGAAAGAGGTAGTCGCGGCCGGGGCGAAAGGTCAGGCCGAGAGCGAGCTGGATGGCGTCGTGTCCGGCGCAGGGCGCGTGGTAGCTCCAGCCGAGCCCCTGCTTCAGGTAGTTCGGGGCCTTGTCGTCGAGCACGCGCCCGAGGTGCATGAGCGCGTACCATTTCCTGATCTCTTCGCGCGAAACGCCGGCAAAGCGCGGCTCGCGGGCGGTTTCGGCGAAGTCCTGGGTTTCCGGCAACGCATCCTCCTCGGCGCCGGTCGTGCGGGCGCCGCCGCATTTTACAGGGCCTCGGCAAAACTGGGGCGCGGGGGTTCAGAATCCGAAGTCCCCTGTTATCATCGCGTTGATGTCGTCACGCCAGAGCAGGGACCCGGCATCGGGCCGGGAGGAGTCCCTGCGGCGCGAGATGGTGACCCGTTTCGTGGGGCCCCGCGGCGTGGACGACCCCCGGGTCCTCGAGGCCATGTCGGAGGTGCCGCGCCACCTCTTCGTTCCCGAACCGCTGCGCGCCCGCGCCTACGGCGACCACTCCCTTCCCATCGGCTTCGGGCAGACGATCTCGCAGCCCTACGTCGTCGGCGTGATGACCCAGCGCCTCGGCATTTCGCCCGAGCACAAGGTGCTCGAGATCGGCTCGGGCTCGGGCTACCAGACGGCCATCCTCGGGAAGCTCGCGCGCAGCGTCTATTCGCTCGAGCGCATCGACGAGCTCGCCCGCACCGCTGCCGCGACGCTTGCGTCGCTCGGCTTCCATAACGTCTCGGTCAAAGCCTTCGACGGGACGTACGGATACCCGGCCGCGGCGCCCTACGACCGGATCCTCGTGACGGCCGGCACGGAGACGGTGCCCGAGCCCCTGCTCGCGCAGCTCGCGATCGGCGGGCGCCTGGTCGTTCCGATCGGCCCGAACGGCAGGCAGCGGCTGCGCGTGATCCGCCGCCGCAAGACCGACTACGCGCAGGAGGAGGGGGAGGACGTGACGTTCGTGCCCCTGCTCGGGCGCTTCGCAGGGACGCCCGCGTGATGGCGCGGCGCGCCGTCGTTCGGGGAGCGGTCCACGGCGTCGGCTTTCGCTTCTTCGCCGAAAGGACGGCGCGGGCGCTCGGCGTCAAGGGCTGGGTCCGGAATCTCCCCGATGGCTCGGTCGAGACGGTGGCCGAGGGCGACGAGATCGCCGTGACCGAGTATCTGGCACGCCTCCAGCGCGGGCCTGCGAGCGCCCGCGTGGACGGGGTCGTCGTCGAGGAGGCCCTCCCACGCAACTATCCCGATTTCGAGGTCACGCGATGACGGACTTTCGCGCGTTCATTCGAGACGTCCCCGATTTTCCGACCGCGGGGATCCTCTTCCGCGACGTGACGCCCCTGCTCGCCTCTCCGGACGCCTTCGCGGACGCCGTTCGGGCGATGGCGGAGCCCTTCCGCGCGGCCCGCCCGGACAAGGTGCTGGGCATCGAGGCACGGGGGTTTCTTTTCGGCAGCGCGCTCGCGCGGGAGCTCCACGTGGGCATCGTGCCCGCTCGCAAGCCCGGCAAGCTGCCGCGCGCGACGGAGAGCATGTCGTACGGGCTCGAGTACGGGAAGGACCGCCTCGAAATTCACGCGGACGCCTTCGGCGCCGGCGAGCGCGTTCTCATCGTGGACGACGTGCTCGCGACCGGCGGCACCGCGAAGGCGGCCGCAGACCTCGCGGAAAAGCTCGGCGCGAGCGTCGTCGGAATCAGCGTCTTCATCGAGCTCGGCGCCCTTGGGGGTCGAGCGCGCCTGGACGGCTGGCCGGCGCGCTCGGTCCTCTTGCTATAATCCGCCCGCTTCCCACGGCACAATCTGACCCATGGCGGCCGAAAAAATTCTCATCGTCGACGACGACGAGGACGTCCTGCTCATCGTCCAGACGATCCTCGACAACGCCGGCTATGCGGCGGTGCTCGCGCGCAACGGCCGCGAGGGCGTCGAGAAGGCCATCGAAGGCAAGCCCGACCTGATCCTTCTCGACGTGATGATGCCGGAGCTGTCGGGCTGGGAAGTCTGCACGACCCTGAAGAGCGCGCCCGAGACGCGGCAGATCCCGATCGCCATGTTGACGGTCAAGAGCGAAATCCGCGACCTGATCACGGGCATGCAGGTCGGCGCCGACGACTACATCACCAAGCCCTTCACGCGCAAGAAGCTGCTCTCGACCGTGCGCCGGCTTCTCGACGAGAAGCACGACTCGCCTCCTGCGTTCCTGACGACGGAGAACGAAGAGGTTCGGTTCAAGAACCTTCTGTTCGACGCCGTGACGGAGTTGCCGACCGTCCCGGTGATCGTGGACGCGCTGCGCGACCGGCTGCTCGACAACCGCGACATGGGCGTCCTTTACATCGACGTCGAGCAGTACAGCCACATCGAGGAGACGTACGGCTGGGAGGCGTTCGACTCCCTCCTGCGGCACACCGCGCGGACGCTGCGCCGGATGTTCGGGACGATCTTCGCGACCGAGGATTTCGTCGCCGTCAACCGGGCCGGAGGCTCGGACTTCTACGTGTTCGCGACCCTCGAGCCCGGGGAGGACGAGACGGTGCGCCTGCAGCGAAAGGCGCGCCAGGTCGAAGAGTCCCTGCGCGGCTCGCTCGACGAGGCGTTTGGCGCCCGCATCCACAAGCGGATCGGCGTCTTCGTCGGGCACGCCCTCCTGCGGCCGAACCCGCAGATGCGGGTCGAGCGCCTCGTCTACCGCGCGCTGCGTCAGGCGATCGGCGTCGCGACGACGAAGGAGGAAGAGCGCCAGACGCTGCTGCGCGAGACCTTCAAGGACATCCTCCGCAAGAAGCGCGTGCGGACCGTCTACCAGGCGATCTTCAAGCTCGACACGATGGAGCTCTTCGGGCACGAGGCGCTGACGCGAGGTCCCGTGGACACGGCCTTCGAGAGCCCCGAGCTGCTCTTCCAGTTCGCCGGGGAGCACGAGGCGATCTGGGAGCTCGAGCAGCTCTGTCTCGCGTCGTCGGCCTCCCACTACGCGCCGGCCAGCGGGCACCTCTTCATCAACGTCGAGGCGTCCTCCGTGGCGCGCCTGCCGAGGGAGGGCCCGCTCGCGATCGCGCCTCTCTTCGCTCTCGGGCACCCGGTCGTGCTCGAGGTGACCGAGCGCTCGGCGATCCGGGACCTGCCCGTGTTCCGCGGCGCCCTTGCCGCGCTGCGGGCCCGGGGCTTCCGCGTGGCGATCGACGACGCCGGCTCGGGGTACGCCTCGCTGCAGGCCATCGCGGAGTTGAAGCCGGACTTCATCAAAGTGGCGAACACCCTGATCACGGGCCTGCGCACCGACACGATCAAGCGCGACGTCGTCGAGATGCTCGTCAACCTCACGCACCGCATCGACGCCGTCTGTGTCGCGGAGGGGATCGAAACGCCCGAGGACCTCGAGGAGTGCCGCAGGCTCGGCATCCCGTACGGCCAGGGCTTCTACCTCGGCGTTCCGGCCGAGCGCCCCGCCGAGGCTCCCGCCCGCGAGTTCACCGGCCGGATTCGCACGTCGCGGTAGGCCGCCGGAGCCAGCGCCGCAACGGCGTATGCTTGGGCTCCATGCCGAAGCCGGGCCGATGGATCGCTCTCTTCGCGCCGGGGCTCGCCTGCGCGGCGCTCGCGCAGCCCGTGCCGACTTCCATCCCGATCCAGGGCGGAGAGTCCGGAATCGGTTTCGACGACCTGCGCTACTCCTCCGCCCTCGGGCAGGTCATCGTTCCTGCCGGCGGCACGGGCGCGATCGTTTTCGTGGAGCCGGGAAGCTGGAAGCTGACACGGATCGGGCCGCTCGGCGCGGCCAAAGGCTTCGGCGGTGGCCACGGCGACGGGATCACGTCCGCCGACGAGGGTCGCGGATTCCTTTTCGCCACGGACCGCGGCGCGGAACGGTTGCTCGTCGTCGACCCGAAGGACGGCCGCGTCGCGGCGTCCGCGAAGCTCGCCGCGGGCCCCGACTACGTCCGATGGGTCGAGCCGACGGGGGAGGTCTGGGTCACGCAGCCGGACAAGGACCGCATCGAGATCTTCCGCCTCGAGGGCGCCCCGCCCAAGCCGGTCCACGACGCCTTCCTGGCGGTCCCGGGCGGCCCGGAATCGCTCGTCGTGGATGTCGCGCGCGGCCGCGCCTACGCGAACCTGTGGAAGGGAACGACCGTGGTCCTGAACGTGAAGAACCGCGGGACGGTCGCGAAGTGGGCCAACGGGTGCGACGGGTCGCGCGGCATCGCGCTCGATGCCGAGCGCGGGTTCGTGTTCGTCGGGTGCGCGGAGGGCGCGGGGGTGACTCTCGACGCGAAAAGCGGCAACGTGCTGGGAAGGCTGCAGACCGGAAAGGGCATCGACATCATCGACTACAGCCCGAGCCTGCGGCACCTGTACCTGCCGGGCGGAAAGAGCGCGACTCTGGGAATCGCGGCCGTCTCGGCGACGGGCGCGCTGACCCTTCTCTCCGAGGTTCCGACGGCCGAGGGCGGCCACTGCGTCGTCGCAGACGCCTCGGGCCATGCCTACGTGTGCGACCCGAAGGCGGGTCGGATTCTCGTCATCCCCGACGGGCCCACGGGCGACGTCCCACGCTGACGGCGAGACAGGCTTCCGGACCCGGACAGGCGTGAAAGGCTCAGCTCTCAACCGCGAGGTCGTTGCCATGGCGGCCGACCGGTTTCGCAAGCACCCGGTCCAGACCTGGTTGACCCTGTCCGGCTTCATCGTCGGGACGGCCTCCATCATTCTGGTCGTGAGCCTGGGCTTGACGGGCCGGGGCTACGTGATGGCCCAGATCGAGGGCGTCGGCTCGCGCCTCGTCTGGGCCAACTACCGTGGCACGGTCACATCCGGAGTCGCCCGGGCCACCGACGACTTCATCAACGAGTCGGACGTCAAGGCCGTCGCCGCACGCAGCGACCTCTTCACCGGCGTCACCGGCCTGGTGACGGTGCGCGGAAGCGTGTCCGTGCAATCGCAGCTCAGGACCCTGACCGCGCTCGGCGCGATGGCGAACTACATTCCGGTGCGGCGCAACCTCAGAATCCTCCGCGGGCGGTTTCTCGATGAAGACGACGTGGCGCAACGGTCGCGCGTCTGCGTCGTCAACCGCGCCCTCTACGAGGCGCTCTTCGCCAACGACGATTCGCCCGAGAAGACCCTTCGCACCCTCGGGACGACGTTTCGCGTCATCGGCGAGTTCGAAGAGCCGGTGGATACTCTCGGTCGCGGGGAGGTGGTGCCCGAAACGGTCTTTATCCCCGTCACCGTCGCCTGGTATTACCTGCCGAGCCGGCAGCAACTGAACACGCTGTTTGCCGAGGTCCGGGACTTCTCGGAGGTCCCGGTCGCGGTGCGAACGGTGGAAGAGATCCTCCGCGAGCGACACCGGGCGGGGTCCGTCTACCAGGTCGAGAGCATGACGACCGTCGTCCGCCTCGCTCGTGCGATCTCCGCCGGCCTGATCGTGGTCTTCGTTCTGGCAGCAGCCATATCGGTCATCGTCGGGGGCGTCGGGATCATGAACATCCTCCTCGCGTCGGTCGAGCAGCGGACGCGTGAGATCGGCGTCCGGATGTCTGTCGGGGCGCGGAGGGCGGACATCCTGGGCCAGTTCCTGGTCGAGGCGCTGGCGCTGGGGATGATGGGGTCATCGGTCGGCGTCGCCGTCGGAGTCGGCGTTCCAGCTCTCGCGGGCTGGTTCGTGCCGGGCGTGACAGTCCGCGTGTCCCTCCTGTCGGCGGGCTTCGCTTTCGCGTTTTCCTGCGCCGTGGCCCTCGTCTTCGGAGCAGTGCCGGCGTACCGGGCCTCCACGCTCAACCCAGCAGAGGCCGTTCACCACGAGTGACGCCGCCGGCCGACTCCGAAACAGCCGGCTTCTGCCCGCGCCGCGCTCGCGCCCTGGACAGCACGCCCAGCACACAAAGGCCGATGGCTGCCCACGCGAGCTCACGCACGCGCCGCACCAGACCGAGCGCGAGCCCCCTGGCCGGGTCGAGGCCCATGGCCTTGAAGATCAGGACCTTGCCGCCCTCCTGGGTACCCATCTTGGCAGGCACGAAGAACAGGATGCCCTCGATCGTGACCGCAAGCGTTTCGATCGAGAGGGCTCGACTCCAATCCACCGGCGACTTGAGCATCCGCAGGATCAGATAAGTCTCCACGACCCCCCAGAACCAGCCGACGTACGCGAAAGACACGGACCGGGCGAAGTCGGCGGGCCGCGACTGCAGCGATGCGAGCACCTGGATTCCGAACGAGCGCAGCCGCGCGCCGCCCGAGGCCCACCACCGGCGAAACAGCCCGAACCGGCACAGCAGGCTCTCGAGGGGGCGCCACGCCACGCGCGACCATGCGAGAAAAAGCACCGCGCCGAGGAAAAGCAGGAGGACGGCCGACAGGATCATCAGTCCGGAGCGCAGCCCCGCGTCTGAAACCTGGGTCAGGACGACGGGCAGGCCCGACAACACGAACAGGACCTGGGCCACGAATTGCGCCATCGCAGCCAGGCCGACCGCCGCCAGAGCGCCGGGAGTCGTGATCCACGGGGCAAGCAGCGAGACTCGCACGAGGCCTCCCCCGACGGTTGCCGTGGGTGTCACGGTGTTGACGGCGTCGCCGGCGACCAGGACCGGCGCGAGCGACCGAAGGGGCATACGGCGGCCCCCATCCGGCAGCATGCACCGCAACGACAGCGTGTTCGCGAGCACGGAGATCCCGAAGAGGCCCACGATCAGGGCAAATCCCCACCCGACTTCTCCGAGGCTCGGAAGGACCGTGCCGGGCCCGATCCGGAAAACCAGCCAGCCGAGGAAAACGACGCCGGCCGCGAAGGCGACCCGCTGCGCAATCCTCAGACGTGATCCTCGCGCCCGGTCAGGAAATGCATGAACTCGACGCCCTCGCGCAGTCTGCGCCGCATCATCTCGGGGCTTCGGATCATCTCGGAGGTCATCTCGACGATCTTCCTGGGTCGGAAGTAGAAGCGCTTGTACATGCTGGCGACCGCCTGAAAAATCTCCTTCTTGGACAGGTTCGGATAGGAGATCGACGACAGCTGCACGCCGTTGGAGCCGACGAGGTTCTGGCTGTCCAGGTCGAGCCATCCGTTGGCCGACGCCTGCTGGTACAGCTCCGTACCCGGATACGGCGCGGCCAGCGACACCTGGATGGTGTGCGGGTTGATCTCGTTGGCGAAGCGAATCGTGCTCTCGATCGTCTCCGGCGTCTCGCCCGGCAGCCCCACGATGAACGTGCCGTGGATGACGACGCCGAGCGTGTGGCAGTCCGCGGTGAAGCGCCGCGCGACGTCCACGCGAGTCCCCTTGCGGATGTTGTTCAGGATCTGCTGGCTGCCCGTCTCGTAGCCGACCAGCAGCAATCGCAGGCCGTTGTCCTTGAGAATCTTCAGGGTCTCGTACGGAACGATCGCCTTTGCGTTGCAGGACCACGTGACCCCGAGCTGACCGAGCCCGCGCGCGATGGCCTCGGCGCGCGGGAGATCGTCGGTGAACGTGTCATCGTCGAAGAAGAATTCCCTGGCCTGCGGGAACAACTCCTTGGCGCGCCGGATCTCGTCGATCACGTTCTCGGGGCTGCGCGTGCGGTAGCGGTGGCCCCCGATCGTTTGCGGCCAGAGACAGAACGTGCAGCGCGACCGGCAGCCGCGGCCCGTGTAGAGGGAGACGTAGGGGTGCAGCAGGTATCCGATGAAGTAGTCCTCCATCCGGAGGTCCCGCTTGTAGACGTCGGTGACGAACGGCAGGGAGTCCATGTTCTCCAGGGTCGCGCGCTCCTTGTTGTGCACGACCCGGCCGTCCACCTTGAAGGAGATTCCGTCCACCGTCTCGAAGGGCCGTCCCTCGGCCACCTCGAGGATCGTGTAGTCAAATTCGGCGCGCGCGACGAAGTCCACGGCTTCCGAGGCCTGAAGCGAGGCCTCCGGGGACACGGCCACGTGCGCGCCCACGAACCCGATCTGGAGCTTCGGATTGGCGCGCTTGAGCTCCTCCGCCACGCGCACGTCCGAGGCAAAGGACGGCGTGCTCGTGTGCAACACCGCCAGCTCGTACTGCCCGGCCAGCGGCAGGACGTCGGCCACCGAGAGCCCGCGGGCAGGCGCGTCCACGAGCCGGCTGCCCGGCACCAGAGCAGCCGGCTGGGCCAGCCATGTCGGGTACCAGAACGAGCGGATTTCCCGCCGGGCCTGGTATCGGGACCCCGCCCCTCCGTCGAACCCCTCGTACGAGGGAGGATTCAAGAACAGCGTTTTCTTCATGACCATCAACCCCTGAGAATATCAGGTCTCGAGGAGCCAGAAACGAGACCGGGAGCCTGAGCTATCATCCCCGGCGCTCAGGCCCGGCTTCCGGGTGTGGCAATGAGGACACTCATTACGTGCGTATCCGGAACGGCGCTCTGCTCGGGTCTTGCTCCCCAAACAGCCTCGGGTGGCTCTGGGTGGCGGCGACGTTTCTCTGCGGAGGGGCGGCCGCGGCAGCTCCCGGGCACGCTCTCGAGTTGTGCACCGAGGCTCCGCTCGAGAAGCAGAGCTCGACCGGCATCGAGGAGCCTGGATTCAGTCTCTTTCCCGAAAGACCCCGCAGCTTCGCTATCGAGCCGTTGCGGCCGGTCGCCGGATCGCTGACCGCTCCTCCGGCGCGTTTGCCCGGTCTGCCCCTCCCATACGATTCGGGAAGTCCGGCGACACCCGCCGCGGCGCCGAAGAAGCACTTCTGGATCGCAGCCGCGGAAGTCTTCGGGTGGAACCTCGGAGAGTGGCTGATCGAGCGCTACATCCTGAGAGAGCCGTTCGCGTACATTTCGCTGGACACCTGGAAGGCCAACCTCAAGACGGGCCTTGTCTACGACCATGTGGACGACTTCCCGACAAACCAGGCCCTGCACCCTTTCCAGGGGGGCATCTACTTCAACGCCGGGCGTTCGAACGGGTTCAACTTCCTGGAATCGACCCTCTTCACGGCGGCCGGCAGCCTGATGTGGGAATACTTCGGCGAGAACGAGTCGGCCTCGCTCAACGATGTCCTCAACACCACGCTCGGAGGCGCAGTGACGGGCGAGGTCTCCCACCGTCTTTCGACCATGCTGCTCGACAACACGGTCAGCGGGGGCGAGCGATTCTGGCGCGAGTTCGGCGCGTTCCTGCTCAACCCCATGGGCGGGCTCGACAGGCTGTTCAAAGGGGAGATGACGAAAGACTTCCCGAACCCCGACGACCGCATGCCGGCGGGTTTCACGGCCGAGCTGTACGCCGGATACCAGCGGTTGAACGACGCCCCGCCTTCCGTCGTGCGCTACCCGAACCAGGGTCTCTTCGGGGCGCTGGTCCGCTACGGGGATCCCTTTTCGGGCCAAAACCGAAAGCCTTTCGACTATTTCGAGGCGTTGCTGGAAGCCTACCCCTCGTCGGAATCTCTTGGCATCAAGTGGCAGGAGCGCGGACTCCTCGCGTCCTGGGGAATTTCATCGTCGGCGGCCGCCGAACATCGCCTGGGTCTGTTCATGGGATACGAATACACCGACAATCAGTCCGAGATCTTCTCGAATCAGTCCTTCTCGGCCGACTTGCTCTCGCGCTTTCCGCTGTCTCGCGGATTGGAGCTGCGCACGGAGATCCTCGGGGTTGGATTCCCGGTCACCGCATTGCAGGCAAACGACACGCTGTATGAGTACACCCCCGCCGGCCGGCCCTACGACTACGGCGTCGGCGGCGGCGTGCGCTCGTCGGCGCGGCTCGAACGGGAGGGCCTGAACCTGCTCTGGATCGGCTACGAGGCCCTGTGGATTCACACGACCAGCGGGGCATCGGCCCCGGGGGCCGAGGCATCGCTCTCGAGCCGCCTCCAGTCGCTGCGGCTGGAAGGCCGCCTGCCGGTCTACGGCGACCTGTCGGTCGGCGCAGGCTGGACCTGGAATGACAGGGTTACGGTCTACCCGGATCGGACCGCCGAGGTTCAGGGCGCAGAGTGGCGCGCCTTCGTGTCGGTGCTCCTGCGCTGAGACGAAGCGGACGCAGCGTTTCAACTTGGAGGGCTGCCCTCCGGTTCGACGCGCCCCGAGGAGATCGGAAGGCTACCCTCCGCTTCGATTCGCCCCGAGGAGGCTGGAGAGCTGCCATCCGTTTCGAGGTGCCCCGAAGGGACGACGACGAAACGTTCCTTCTTCCACACGAGGCTACGGCCGACGAAGCTCGCGATCCGGACTGCGAAGGACAGCAGATCCCGCAGCGGGACCAGCCAGAGCGGATCCGGCCCGTCAATTCCGAACCGGCGGCGCACCATTTTGTGGAGGCTGAATCGAAGGATGACCGCCACCGCGAAGAGGCCGACAGCCAGGGGTTGGCCGCCGGAGACCAGCAGGAAAAGAAGTGCCAGCACCGTCGTATCGGTCAGGACCGAGAGCGTCCACCCGACCGGCCGCACCGTTCGAAACGTCCGGCCCCAGCGCAGCTCGTGGGCAAAGAGCGACGACAGGTTCGGCTCCGAAACGACGGTCTCGACCGTGTACGAAGCCAGCCGCACGTCCAGGCCCCGGTCGCTGACCCGCCGGCCGATCAGATAGTCGTCGGCGAGGTGCGTCGTCAACCCCCGGAATCCTCCGATCTCTTCGAGCACCTCGCGGCGGACGGCCATCGTGTTGCCGAAGAGAAAGCGCAGTTTGCCCAACGCCAGCGCCATCAGGACAGAGGGAAGGATCAGATCGTTGATGAAATCCGCGCCGAGCGCCGACCACACGCCCTTCTGCGCCTTGCCGATGTAGAGGCACGTCACCGCGCCGACCCTGTCGCTGGCGAAAGGCGCGACGACGGAGCGCAGGTACTCGGGCCCGACCCGCCCGTCCGCGTCCGCCGAGACCAGGATGTCGTGCCGGGCGGCTTCGTACATGTTCGTGAGATTGGAGAGCTTTCGGTTGGCGCCGTAGACGCGGCCGTCGACGACAAAGGTGGCGTCGAGGTGAGGCATGTCACGCAACAAGCGCTCGATGACGGCAACGGCGGGGTCGTCGGGCTTCCGGACGCCGAAGACGATCTGGTAGCTCGGGTAGTCCTGCTCGCAGAAGGAACGCAGGCAGTCGTAGAGAACCGGCTCGGGATCGAGGCTGCAGATCGGCTTCAAGAGGGTTACCGGGGGGGTAAACGTGCCGTCCGGCTTGCCGGGAAGGCGGAAGAGCGAGACCCGCAGCAGCACGAGGATGGAATAGACGATCGAGATCGAGAGGAGGACGATCAGGGCCAGAGTGGCCTCGTGGCGGGACGCTGCGGCGAAAGCCGCCATGGAAGACATGGGAGCCCTAAGATACCGAAAATGTCGGACGGGGGGGAGGGGAGTCGAGCCCATTTGTTCCGGCTGGAACCGCGCCGCCCACCGCCCCTACGTCGGCGAGAGCGACCGTGCCCCATGCGCCTGCGCTTCGGGTTGCGGCGGGATACTGCGCGGCCGCAGCCTCATTCTCCAGCGCCTCCGCGGCGACTCGGTCGTGGTTTAAGATTCGCGCGTGCTCCTCCCAAGCGGCATCGGGTCGGCCGACCCCGTCGGGCCGCTCAACGCAGACCCCGGATCGATCCAGATCAACGGAGACAGCCGTTCGGAGGCGAGAGAAGCGTGACGGGCGCCACGACGCGTCCGCGGGTCAGGGCCGGATCCCGGCTCGCCTCTCCGTGGACAATGGCCGCTGCGGCTCTGTTGCTTCGCCTGGTCGTGATGAGTTTGTTTTATACCAATCGGCTGGATCCTGCCCGGGACCATTGGACATTCGGCTGGGAGACGGGGAGGGTTGCGCGATCCATCGCCTCCGGCCAGGGATTTAGCTCTCCGTTTCCCGAGCCAACGGGGCCCACGACCCTCGTACCTCCCGCGTACACGTACCTCGTTGCCGGCGTCTTCAGGCTTTTCGGAACCTATACGGCCTCGTCGGCTCTGGTCATGCTGACCCTGAACAACCTGTTTTCCGCCATGACGTGTCTCCCGGTCTTCTTCATTGCCCATAGGGTCTTCGGACTCGCCACCGCGGTCCGGGCTGGCTGGATATGGGCACTCTTCCCCTGGGCGGTGGCCGTGGCGAACGCGACCGTTTGGGAGACGGCCCTGACCACGCTGCTCTTCAGCCTCCTCGTGCTGGCAACGCTGCGCCTGGAGCGGTCGACGAGCCCGGCCGCCTGGCTGGGCTACGGCGGGTTGTGGGGGGTGGCCGCGCTCACCAACCCGGCCATCCTCTCCACGTTACCCTTTCTCGGC
>Ga0209048_10001375_pt1 | contig 25206 bp, 22 predicted proteins | sample FrelakmetCRP12CR_FD_187146 | JGI IMG/M metagenome (GOLD analysis project Ga0209048, IMG submission 187146) | Freshwater lake sediment microbial communities from the University of Notre Dame, USA, for methane emissions studies - CRP12 CR (SPAdes)... | ecosystem: Environmental > Aquatic >... | reverse complement strand
AGCCACGCCACGGCGGGGATGCCGATGGCGATTGCGGCGACGACGATCAGCCATTCCATGACGGTGCGCCCCCAGCGCGGCGATTCGTTCGCCATCCGACGATTATGGGCGCCGACGCGCGAGACGGAGCGCCCCCTAGCCGGGGTCCCCCAGCGCGCGCACCCCCTTCGCGTGGACGTCGTCGAATGTCGCCTCCAGCGCCGGGTGCGTGCCGCGCAGCCTGTCGACGACGTCCTTTGCCCACTGCAGGTACTCCCGCTTGCGGTGGGGCGTCCAGCTCGCCGGGGGTGCGGCGACCATGTCGTACACGTTGCAGATCTTGTCTGCGAGCTTCACGAGCTTGGCGCGGTCGGAGAGCGTGTGCGCGTGCCGGACCTGGAGCCGCTTGCGCTCCGCCTTGTCGAGGGTCTTGTCGTCGGTGACCTCCAGGACGACCGAGGTGACGACCTCGCCGAACAGCACCCGCAGCTCGTCTGCGGTGGTGTTCGTGTCCTCGATCGTGTCGTGCAGGAGCGCCGCGCAGAGGACGGCGATGTCGCCGACACCTTCGCGCTTGAGCAGGCTTGCGAGCGCGATCGGGTGGTTGATGTAGGGCGAGGCTTCGGCGTCCTTGCGGCGCTGGTGACGATGCTTCTCGGCCGCGAAGGCCACGGCTTCCAGCAGCAGCGCCTGGGGGTCGTTGTTGTGCATGGCGGTACCGGGATCGTGTGCCAAGGATAACGCAACAGCGGGTCCGAAGCGCCGGCGCCAGCTCCCGGAGCGGGAGTCGCGACGCACGTCCGCCGTCGACGCGCCTTGCGCGCGCGTTACCCGTCCGAGCCCGAACGCCGCGCCGCCGGGCGCGTCCGCCGTTCGGCGCGGGCGGCCGTGGCTGCGGGCAGCGTCACCGCCTCGCGCAGCCGCGGGTACGGCGCGGTCTGGTGCGGGATGGCCATCGCCTCGACGAAGAATTCCTGAAAACGCGGCTCGACGGCCGTCTCGATCTTCTCGATGCGGCGCACGAGCTGCTCGATCTCGGCGCGCGCGCGTTGGTCGAGCAGCGCGATGCGGGCGCCGGTGCCGGCGGCGTTGCCGGCGGAGCTCACGCAGTCGAGCGCGCAATCCGGGATCATGCCGAGCACCATCGCGTATTTCACGTCGATGTGGCTCCCGAACGCGCCGGCCAGGCGGATGCGGCCGACGCGCTCGACGCCCATGCGCTCCATCAGCAGCCGCACGCCGGCGTACAGGGCGGCCTTGGCGAGCTGGATCGCGCGGACGTCGTTCTGCGTGATCGAGAGCGGCGCGCGGCCATTGGCCCCGTCGAAGAGGCGGTACGAGAACGTCCGCCCGTCCGCGTGCACGCGGTCGGTGCGCGCCGCGAGACGCCCGTCGATCGTGCCATCCTGCCGGATCACGCCCGCGAGATACAATTCGGCGACGGCCTCGATGATGCCGGAGCCGCAGACGCCGGTCATGCCGGTCGCCGCGACGGCCGCGGCGAACCCGGGATCGTCCGACCACAGCTCGCAGCCGATGACCTTGACGCGCGGCTCGAGCGTCGCCCGATCGATCCGGACGCGCTCGACGGCGCCCGGAGCGGCGCGCTGCCCGCAGCTGATCTGCGCGCCCTCGAACGCAGGCCCGGTCGGGCTCGAGCACGCGAGCAGCCGATCGTGATTGCCGAGGACGATCTCCGCGTTCGTGCCGACGTCGACCAGCAGCGTCACTTCCTCGGAAAGGTCGGGACGCTCGGCGAGCACCACGCCGGCGGCGTCGGCGCCCACGTGGCCGGCGATGCACGGCAGCACGTAGATGCGCGCGTTGCGGTGGATCGCGAGGTCGATCTCGGTCGCCCAGAGCGTGAGCGCGCCGTCGGTCGACAGCGCGAACGGCGCGCCGCCCAGCTCGACCGGGCTGATGCCGAGCAGCAGGTGGTGCATGATCGGATTGCCGACGAAGGTCGCCTCGAGGATCTCGTCGCGGCCGATACCCGCCTGGCGCGCGACGTCGGCGACGAGGTCGTTGATCGCGGCGCGCACCGCGTCGGTCATCTCCTTCTCGCCGCCGGGATGCATCATCACGTAGGACACCCGGCTCATCAGGTCCTCGCCGTAGCGGATCTGCGGGTTCATCGCGCCGGCCGCGGCGACGACCTCGCCGCTGCCGAGGTCGCAGAGATGCGCGGCGACCGTCGTCGACCCGACGTCGACGGCGATGCCGTAGACGCGCTCGCGGAAGCCCGGCCAGACGGCGATGATCTGGCTGCCGCCGTGCACGGCGACCGTCACCTTCCACGCGCCCCGGCGCAGCGCCGGCTGGAGCTGCTGCAGCACGCGCACGTCGCAGGCGAGGCCGGTCAGGCGCCATTCGAATTCTAGCGCGTCCTCGAGCCGGCGGAGATCGCCCGAGGGGTCGTGCATGTCGGGCGGCTGCACCTCGACGTAGTGCAGGCGCACGACCGGGTCGAGCTCGATGTCGTGCGCCTCGGCCGCCTTGCGCACGACCTGGCGGTGCAGCTGGCTATCCGGGGGCACGTCGATGACGACGTCCCCCTGCACCTGCGTCGAGCACGAGAGCCGGCGCCCGGTCTCCATCGGATGGGCGCGGGAGAATTGATCCTCGACCGCGCTGAAGGGCGACAGGTTGCCGGCGCGCGAGATCACGCCGTGCTTCGGGAACTCGCCCTCGGCCAGCACGACCTGGCAGCGGCCGCACAGGCCGCGCCCGCCGCACACCGAATCGATGTCGACGCCGAGCGCGCGCGCGGCCTGCAGCACCGGCGTTCCGACCGGGAAGCGGCCGCGCCGCCCCGACGGCATGAAGACGACCAGCGCGTCGTGCCCGCTCGTCACGTCCGCCGCCGCCGGCCGACCTCGCGCCGGCCCCGCGCTGTCTCGCCATCCGCGCCTACCGCTGGCGCCTCGCGGAATCTCCTGATCCAGCGCATGCAATCGGGGTCGTGACCCATCATCACGTCGGCGGCCATGCACGCGCGGAGGATCTCGTCGTGCAGCGGGTTCGTGATCGCCGAGGTCATTCCGGCGCCGATCGCCATCGTGAGGAATGCCGCGTTGATGCCGTTGCGCTGGGGCAGGCCGAAGCTCACGTTCGACGCGCCGCAGGTCGTGTTGACCCTGAGCTCGGTGCGCAGCCGGTGCACGAGTCGCATCACCTGCACGCCGGTCTGGTTGATCGCGCCGACTGGCATCACCAGCGGATCGACGACGATGTCGCAAGCCGGGACGCCGTGATCGGCGGCACGCTCGACGATCTTCTTCGCGACGGCGAAGCGCACATCGGGATCCTGCGAGATGCCCGTTTCGTCGTTGGAGATGGCGACGACGGCGGCGCCGTATTTCCTCACCAGCGGCAGCACGGACTCCAGCCGGTCCTCCTCGCCGGTCACTGAATTGACGAGCGGCTTGCCCTTGTAGACGGCGAGCCCGGCTTCCAGCGCGGCGACGATCGACGAGTCGATGGACAGCGGCACGTCGGTGATCGACTGCACGAGCCCGATGGCGCGCGCGAGGATCGCGGGCTCGTCGGCCAGCGGGATGCCGGCGTTGACGTCCAGCATGTGCGCGCCGGCGGCCACCTGCGCGAGCGCGTCGGCCTCCACGCGGGAGAAGTCGCCGGCGGACATTTCGGCGGCAAGGATCTTGCGCCCGGTCGGGTTGATGCGCTCGCCGATGATCACGAACGGGCGCTCGAAGCCGATCACGACTTCCTTCGTGGCGGAACTGATGACGGTGTCGGTCATGATGCGGTCTCCTCGTGCCGGGGGTCGCGGTCGCGTCCGGGGTGCCAGGGGACGCGGCCGGCGAGCACGCCGGAATCCGCGATGACTTCGGCCACCGCTTCCTCCTGCCGGTAGGCCATGACGTGGACGCCGGCAACGCCCCTGATCTCGCGGATCTCCTGGATGAGCTCGATGCAGAGCCGGCGGCCTTCGGCGGGGGGATTCGCGGCGCCTGCCATGCGCGCGACGATCGCGTCCGGGATGTGGACGCCGGGCACGTGGGAGCGCATCCATTCCGCGGCCTTCGCCGAGCGCAGCGGCCCGACCCCGACGAGGATGAAGACACGGTCGAGCAGGCCCAGGTCGTCCACCTTCCGCATGAATTGGGAGAGCCGCGGCACGTCGTAGCAGTACTGCGTCTGGATGAACTGCGCGCCGGCCGCGACCTTCTTCGCCAGCCGGAAGGGGCGCCAGTCGAAGGGCGGCGCGAACGGGTTCTCGGCGGCGCCGAAGAACACGCGCGGCGCGAAGGTCACCTTGCGACCGCTCTGGAAGCGGTGCCCGTCGCGCAGGCCGCGCCCGATCTCGAGCAGCGTCATGCAGTCGAGGTCGAACACGGGCCGCGCCTGCGGATGGTCGCCCGCCGAAACAAAGTCGCCGGTCAGGCACAGCATGTTGCACACTCCCATCGCCGCGCCGCCCAGGATGTCGCCCTGGATCGCGATCCGGTTGCGGTCGCGGCACGAGATCTGCATCACCGGCGCGTAGCCGAGGCGCGTCAGGAGCGCGCAGACAGCGAGGCTCGACATGTGGCAGTTCGCGCCGCTGCCGTCGGTCGCGTTGATCGCGTCGACGCAGCCGTCGAAGATGCGCGCGCGGCGGTAGACGTCTTCCGGATCCGCGGAGTCCGGCGGATCGAGCTCAGTCGTCACCGCGAAAGCGCCCGCCCGCAGCACGCGCTCCAGGCGCCCGGGCGACGTGTGGCCGGGAAGGATCGGCAGCGGGTAGCCCGGCACCGGCTCGTCTTCGAATCTCATGACTCCGCTCCCGCCCGGCTGCGCGCCGCGGCGAGCCATGACGAGCGTCCCTCGAGCCGCCGGTCGACAGCGAACTGCACCGCGTGGAGGGCGCGGTCGCCGGCGCGCATGCGTCGGCTGCCGGCGACGGCGTCGACCCAGACGCACATCATCTCCGGCGCGACTTCGCAGTGGCCGCTCGCGCGCACGCCGCCGCAAGGCCCGTTGCGCAGGTTCTTCGGGCAGTTCATCGGGCACGACATGCCCGTCTCGCCCAGCACGCACTGCCCGCACATCCGGCAGTCGAAGAGGAATCCCTTGACTGTCTTCTCGACGGCGGCCACCGGTTTCTCGAACCGGCGGTAGCCGACCCGCGCCAGCACCGGATGCAGGACGCCGAGCGCCCGCTCGAACAGCGCGTAGCACGCCTCGAGTCCCCGGGCGTGGCGCACCGACCATCGGCGCACGGCGTACATCAATGCACGTCCGGTGCGTCGGAGCTGCCCGGCGCAACGGCGACCTCCACGCCGTGGGCGCGAATGAGCCGCTCGAGATCGGCGTCGGTGTAACGCGCTTCGAGCCGCGCGGCCTCGGCCGCGGCCTCGGCGGCGAGATCGTTCCCGCATTGCCGGGGCTCGCTGCGCTTCCAGTCCGCGAGATAGGCGTCCGAGCTGCCCCTGCCGGCGCGCATTGCCGCACGGTCGACGGCTTCCTGGAAGCGCTGCGACAGCGGCACCTTCGCAATATCGCGCCCCATCTTCACGATGACCTGCGCGGGGATGTCGCGCCAGGAGATCACGATCAGCTTCGCCATGCCGGCGCTCCGACGGGCAGCATGCGCAGGCTCCGCTCGAGGTCGCCGTAACCGGTGTGGTGGGCTTCGAACGCGAGCGAGAGCCGCGCGGCGGCCGCGCGCGCCGCGGCGATCCGGTCGGGCGTCGGTGCCTGCGCGAGATAGACGAGGCGCCGGTAGTTGCCGAAGTATTGCGCGGCCAGTTCCGGGTGACGGTCGAGGCCGAGGCCCCGCACCACGAGCCGGTCGAAGTGGCGCAGCAGGAAATCGGTGACGTAGAACGTGCCCGGCGCTTCGTCCGCAAGCTCGGCGAAGGCCGCGCCTCCCGCATAGAACTCGTAGCAATGCGCGCCCGGGATCCGCTCGACGTTCTCGCGGGCGAGCATCGCGTCCAGCTCCCCGCCGGTACCGCAGTCGCCGTAGGCCACGAAGATCGACGCGTAGCGGTTGCGATTCGCGTGAATCCTGGCCTGCACCGCCTCGGTGATGCGCCGTGGCGTGTTGTGCAGATCGGCGGGCAGGCACTGCACGTCGAGATGCGACCAGCCGTTCGCCTCGCGCAGGGCCACGATCTCGTGCGCCAGCGCGCCGCAGGCGATCACCAGCGTGCCTGATCGCGCGCCCGTCGGTCGCATGACCGGGTCAGTGTGCGCCACGCATCGCACGGCGGGCCGCAATCAGCGCCTTCGCCGTCTCCACGGCGATTGCGGCGTCGCGGCAGTACGCATCGGCGCCGACCGCCTTGCCGAATGCCTCGTTCAACGGGGCGCCGCCGACCAGCACGATGTAGTCGTCGCGGATGTTCTTTTCCTTCATCGTGTCGATCACGACTTTCATGTACGGCATCGTCGTCGTGAGCAGCGCGGAGAGGCCAAGGATGTCGGGCTTGTGCGTGGCCAGCGCCTCCAGGTACTTCTCGACCGGGTTGTTGATGCCGAGGTCGATGACCTCGAAGCCGGCGCCCTCCATCATCATGCCGACCAGGTTCTTGCCGATGTCGTGGATGTCGCCCTTGACCGTGCCGATCACCATCTTGCCGATCGGCGCGACCCCGGACTCGGCGAGCAGCGGCCGCAGCACGGCCATCCCGGCCTTCATCGCATTGGCCGCGAGCAGGACTTCCGGCACGAACAGGATGCCGTCGCGGAAGTCGACGCCGACGATGCGCATGCCCTCGACCAGCGCGTCGTTCAGGACCCGCTCGGCGGCCCAGCCCCGCGCAAGGAAGATCCGCGTCGCCTCCTCGACTTCGTCCTTGAGGCCGTTATAGAGGTCGTCGTGGACCTGCTCGACCAGCTCCTCGTCGTTGAGCGCATTCAGGTCGAAATCCTCTTCCGCATCGTCGGCCATTCGCTTGCCTCGCTGGACCCCTGTCGGGAACGCCCGGCGTCGGGCGCAATCCTCGATGGGACCCAGTGTAGGGGGCTCCCTCAGGCGCCGCTGACGGCGTAGCGACCCGGGGTTGTCGCCAAACGACACGGGCATCGGGGCTGCTCGCGCGGGCGCACCCCGCACCCGATCCCGTCAATGCATGGGCGAGGCCTGCCGCTCGGCGCTCGGCGGATAGCCGAACAGGCTCCGGTAGCACTTCGAGAAATGCGGCGGCGACCGGAAGCCGCAGGCGATCGTGATGTCCATGATCGACATCGACGTCTGCAGCAGAAGCTCCCGGGCGCGGCGCAGCCGCAGCTCGAGGTAGTACCGGCTAGGCACCCGGTTCAGGTGCCGCTTGAACAGCCGCTCGATCTGGCGCCGGGACACGCCGACCGCCGCGGCGAGCTCGTCGAGCGACATCGGCTCCTCGATGTGCGCTCCCATCAGCGCGGCCGCCTTGATCAGCGTCTCGTGGAACAGCCCGACCTGCGCCTGCAGCGGAATGTGCTGGCGATCGCGGTCGCTGCGGATGCGATCGAGGATGAACTGCTCTGAGATCAGCGGCGCGACTTCGCCGCCGAGATGCCCCCGGATCATGTTGAGCATCAGGTCGAGCGGGGCCACGCCGCCCGAGCAGGTGAATCGATCGCGGTCGATCGCGAAGAGCTGTTCGCTCCACCGGACGCGCGGGAATTCCTCGCGCAGCGCCGACATGTTTTCCCAGTGGATCGCCGCGCGGTAGTCGTCGAGAAGCCCGGCTTTCGCGAGCGCGTAGCCGCCCGTGCACAACGACCCGAGATCGATGCGGCGTCGGGCCAGGCGACGCAGCGCGGACAGCAGCGGCGGCGTGACCGCCTTCTGCACGTCGATGCCGGCGCAGACGAAGATCGCATCCGCCGGGCCGATCGCGTCGAGGGCGATCGTCGGCGAGAGCGCAAGACCGTTGCTCGCCACGGCCGGCCGGCCGTCGAGCGTGACGATCGACCACGCGTAGGCATCGTGCCTGCAGATGCGGTTCGCCATCCGCAACGGCTCGACCGCGCTGGTCAGCGCGATCATCGAGTAGTTCGGCAACGTCAGAAAGGCGAACTGGCGCGGGGACGGGGGTTTCGCGGTCTCCATCGAGTGCGTTCTCGGCGCGGTTCGGCGATCGGTGCGGCGTCCGCACGTTCCCCTCTAGTGCAGGTAATGGCCGATCGGCCTTCGCCGCGCACCGCAGCGTCGCATCGTGCATCCGACTTCGCAAGTATATGCCGGGAAACGACGAAAGCCATTCTGTTCGCGCCATGAATCGACGGCCCGGGACGCCTTGTCGGTAAACTGGCGGGGCACGGGCGGATGAGCGTTCGCCGCACGAAACACGGCAATCTCTCGGCTTAACCTGTACTGTCCGCACCCAAGAGACGCTGCCCACGATCGGAGTTCCGATGCCCGCGAGCGAGTACGACTACATCATCGTCGGTGCCGGCTCGGCCGGATGCGTGCTCGCCAACCGCCTGACCGAGCCGCCGGAGGTCAGCGTGCTGCTGCTCGAGGCCGGTCCGCCGGACCGCAGCATCTTCATCCACATGCCCTCGGCGTTCGCCTTTCCGCTGGTGGGGACGAAGTACAACTGGGCGTACGAGACCGAGCCCGAGCCCGGCATGGACGGTCGCCGGATCTCCTGCCCGCGCGGGCGCGTCATCGGCGGCTCGTCGTCGATCAACGGCATGGTCTACATCCGGGGGCACGCGCTCGACTACGACCAATGGGCCGCGGCCAGGGGCCTCGAGCAGTGGTCGTACGCGCACTGCCTTCCCTATTTCATGAAGGGCGAGACGCGGGTCAAGGGCGCCGACGCCTACCACGGCGGCAGCGGCCCCCTCTACGTCTCCACCGGCGCGATGCGGAATCCGCTCTATCGCGCCTTCGTCGAGGCCGGCGTGCAGGCGGGCTACGAACGTACCGAGGACATGAACGGCTATCGGCAGGAGGGTTTCGGTCCGCTGGACATGACGACCTACCGGGGCCGCCGCTGGAGCTGCGTAATGGCCTACCTGCGGCCTGCCCGGGCGCGCCGCAATCTGCGGGTGGAGCCGCGGTGCCTGGTCACCCGCGTGCTGTTCGAGGGCGCGCGCGCGACCGGCGTCGAATACGCGCGGCATGGGCGGCTGGTCCGCGTGCGCGCCCGCCGCGAGGTGATCGTCGCCGGCGGTGCGATCAATTCGCCGCAGATCCTGATGCTCTCGGGCGTCGGCGATGCCGATGCCCTGCGCACGCACGGCATCGTGCCGGTCGCCGACGTGCCGGGGGTCGGCGCGAACCTGCAGGACCACGTCGAGACCTACATCCAGCACGCGTGCACGCAGCCGATCACGCTCTACGCGACGCAGAACCTCCTGGCGATGGGAAGGATCGGCGTCGAGTGGCTGCTGTTCCGCACGGGGCTCGGGGCGACCAACCATTTCGAGGCGGGCGGCTTCATCCGCAGCCGGCCCGGCGTCCGTCACCCCGACCTGCAGTACCATTTCCTGCCGATCGCGATCACCTACGACGGCAAGGAAAAGGTCGACCGGCACAGCTTCCAGGCGCACCTCGGCCCGATGCGGCCGACATCGACGGGCTGGATCAGGCTCCGGTCGGGCGACCCGCGCGAGCCGCCGCGCATCCAGTTCAACTACCTGACGACCGAAGGCGACCGGCGCGAATTCCGCGACGGCGTGCGGCTTACGCGCGAGATCTTCGCGCAAAAGGCGTTCGATCCGTTTCGCGGCCCCGAGCTCTCGCCGGGGCCGGCCGTCAAGACGGATGCGGAGATCGACGCCCACTTGCGGCGCAAGGCGGAGAGTGCATACCACGCGTCGTGCTCGTGCCGGATGGGCGCAGACGGCGATCCGCTGGCGGTGGTCGACGGCGAGCTGCGCGTGCGCGGCACCGAGGGGCTGCGGGTCGTCGACGCGTCGGTCATGCCGGCCGTCGTCAGCGGGAACCTCAATGCGCCGACGATCATGATCGCGGAGAAGGCGGCCGACCTCATTCTTGGCAGGGCACCGCTGCCGCGAGCCGACGTTCCGGTCTTCGTCCACCCGGAGTGGCAGGCGCGGCAGCGCTGACGCGCCGGAGCGCAACCTGTCCGGTGTCGGTCGGTCCTACGCTGCGCGAAGCAGCTTGCCGTCCTTCTGCATCAGCGACGAGATGGCCTCCTCGGGCTGGTTGCAGAAGAGCAGCCGGTCGAGGTCGTTTGCGCCGATGAGGCCCGCGGCGAGCATGCGGTCGCGCATCCAGTCGAGCATCCCCTGCCAGAACGCCTTGTCGAAGAGGAGCACGGGCGCGTACGGCGACTTTCCGCACTGGATGAGCGTGAGGACTTCGCCCAGCTCGTCGAGCGTGCCGAAGCCTCCGGGGAAGAACAGGAAGGCTTGCGAATGCCGGCAGAATGCGACCTTGCGCGAGGCGAAGTGCTCGAACTCGACCTCGACGTCGAGGTGCGGATTGGCCTTTTCCTCGATCGGCAGCCGGATCGAAAGGCCTACGCTGCGTCCGCCCAGCCCGGCCTTGGCGCCCTCGTTGGCGGCCTGCATGATGCCGGGTCCGCCGCCGGTGATGACCGCGATCCCGCGCGCCGACAGCAGGCGCGCCGTTTCCCGTGCCGCGACGTAGTAGCGGTTCTCCGGCGTGACGCGGGCGCTGCCGAAAATCGCAACCGATGGCCCGAGGTCCGTCAGCGCGGCCTTCGACGCATCGACCTCGCGGGCGAGGCGCTGGCTCAACGTTTTGCGATTCTTGATGTGTTTCTGCATGAGGTGTCGGGTCCGTTCGGGCGTTCGTCGTGGCGCGATGACAGCGACGCGACGAGTCCCGACCGCCGCCGCGATACGCCCGATCGCCGGGGCGCGCTGCCGGCGCGGTCAGCCGTCCTCGTCGTCGTCGCGCCAACGTCCCGCGCCGGAGTCCCAGCAGGGATCGGCCTTGCCGAGGTACTTCAGTTCCAGATCGTGGCGAAGCTCGTCGGCAATCTCGATCTCCTCGAGCGTTGGCACGCTCGGCGGCGATTCGACGTCGGGCCAATCCGGCGCCGGGCGCACGTGGGCTACAGGATGTGCCTCATGCACGCGACGGTGGTGTGGCATAGTTCGAGCAGATCATCGGTTGTGTCCTCGACGATGCTCGAGCAAGAAGCGTGCCGAGGTTCGGCCTGCCGGCGTTCACCCGCACGGCAGGCTACGGGTTGCGACGCGGACGGACATCCCCTCGGTTCCTGTCGGCGGGGAGAAGGCGCTTTCGTGGCGCGATCGTGCGCTCAAGGCGCACGCACGGCCGCGTCCGTGGCGAACCGCGCGCAAGAATCGCGGCGTCCCTGCCGCTGGAGAGCGACGTGAACGACCCCCACGATCTGCAACGGTTCGTCGACGCGCAGGACCCCGTCTACGATCAGGTGTGCTCGGAGCTCCGGCAGGGCTGCAAGCGAGGGCACTGGATGTGGTTCGTGTTTCCCCAGATCGCGGGCCTCGGCCACAGCGCGACCGCGCGTCGGTTCGCCATTGCTTCGCGGCAGGAGGCGCGGGCCTATCTGCAACACCCGGTGCTGGGACCGAGGCTCAAGGAGTGCACCCGGCTCGTCAATCGCGTCCAAGGGCGGACGCTCGGGCAGATCTTCGGTCATCCCGACGACCTGAAGTTCCGGTCGTCGATGACCCTGTTCGCGCACGCGACGCCGGACAACCAGGTCTTCGAGGAGGCCCTGCGCAAGCATGGCGAGGCGGGCTACGATCCCGCGACGCTCGAACGGCTGTGATGCTTCGACGCCGGCTTCCGGCCGCGCGGCGCGGCCCTCGCCGCGCGCGTCGGGAACCCTCGCTCGCAATCGGGGAGGCCGCTCGCGGGCGTGGCGGTGCCGCCTGCCAATCCCCGGCGCCGCGTATGCCGCGGGTATTACTTGATGCAGACCATCCGGACCTGGTGCATGTCGGTGATGCCCTGCAGCACCTTCTCGATGCCGTCCTGCTTCAAAGTGCGCATGCCCTCGGAAAGGCCGGTCGCCAGGATGTCCGAGACGTGCGCGTGTTCCTGGACGTGCTTCTTCACGGCTTCGCTGCCCACCAGCAGCTCGTGCAGGCCGATGCGGCCCTTGTAGCCCGCGCCCGTGCACGCCTCGCAGCCAACGGGTGAATACAACGTGAACTGTCCTTTCTCGTTGGCGAAGGATCCCGTCCAGCGCCGGTGAATGGCCTCCGCGGCGACCGCCGGGTCGCGTTTCCATTCCTCGGTGTGCCTGAGCTCGACGCAGTATTCATCGAGCAGCGACTTGACCTCGTCCGCCGTGGCGACATGCGGCGTCTTGCACTTGGGACACAGCCGTTTCGCCAGGCGCTGCGCGAGCACGCCGAGCAGCGCATCCGCGAAATTGAAGGGATCCATGCCCATGTCGAGCAGGCGGACGATCGATTCCGGAGCCGTGTTGGTGTGCAGTGTGGCGAATACCAGGTGACCGGTGAGCGAGGCCTCGATGCCGATCGAGGTGGTCTCCTTGTCGCGCATCTCGCCCACCATGATGATGTCCGGATCCGCGCGCAGGAAGGCCCGCATGGCCGTGGCGAAATCGAGCCCCGCCTTGGGATTCATCTGCACCTGGCGCAGCCCCCGCTGGGTGATTTCGACGGGATCCTCGGCGGTCCAGATCTTGGTCTCCGGCGTATTCAGGTACCCGAGTATCGAGTGCAGCGTCGTCGTCTTGCCCGACCCGGTCGGGCCGCAGCAGAAGAACAGGCCGTAGGGTTTGCTGACGAGCTCCTTCAACGTGGCGAGATTCGCCTCCGACAGCGCCAGCTTCTCGAGCGGAATCGGGGCGCCGCCCGCGAGCACGCGAATGACGATGTCCTCGACGCCGCCGGCCGACGGGATGGTCGCCACCCGCAGCTCGATGTCGAGCGGGCCGAACTTCTTGAAGCTGATCTTGCCGTCCTGGGGTTTGCGCTTCTCCGAGATGTCAAGATCGCACATGATCTTCACGCGTGCGGCAATCGCGTTGCGGTAGGCGGCCGGCACCGAGATGTAATTCTGCAGCGTCCCGTCCTTGCGGAATCGCACTTCGGTCTTTCCCTTGCCGGGGTAGGGCTCGATGTGGATGTCGGAAGCCCCCTGGCTGTACGCGTCGACGATGATCTTGTTGACGAGCCGCACCAGCTCGTTGTCCTGCGCGAGCGAAACGTCGTCGACGAAGCCGCCTTCCTCGTCGGTCTCCCCGTCCATGGTGGACAGCAGGTCGCCGACGGACGTCGAATCGCCCGCCTTGGCGCCGAAGTACTGGTCCAGGGTCGCGTTGAATTCGCGCTGGGTGCAGACCCGGTAGACCAATTTGTGCCGGGGGAAGACGTTGCTGACCACCATGGAAGCGCGAACCTTTTCCGGGTCGGTGGTGAGCAGCACCAGGCCCTCCTGCGTTTCCTCGATCGGTACCCACAGGCTGCTCTCGACGAAGTCGCGCTTCAGGTTCTTCAGCAAGTCGAGCGGCTTGATGCGATCCTGCCTGAAGGCCTCGTAGCGAACACCGAAGAACTGCGAGAGCGCCGCCCCGATCGCCGCGGGCTTGACCCGGAACTCGTCGATCAGCACGTCCTCGAGGTCCAGGCTCTTGCGGCGCGCCGTGCGCGTGGCGAGCTCCAGCTCCTCGGCCGACAGCACGGCGTCGGCGACGAGCCCATGGTACTTGCCGCGCAGCAGGGTCGCCGGGCGGCTGCGCTGCTTGAGCGCGATCGCGAGCGTCTCGGCCAGGTTCGTCGCCCCCTCCTCGGCGTTCGTCGAGAACGGCTGGCCATCGCGGGTGTTCATGAGCTGCAGCACCCCGATCAGGTCTCCGCCGACGTTATCCACAATGGGAACGGCCAGCATCTGCCGGGTGCGGTAGCCGGTGCGCCGGTCGATCTCCTTCAGAAAGGTGATCTTCGGGCTGTGGCTGGCCAGCTCGGCCTCGTCGTAGGCGTCGCGCACGTTGACCAGCTTGCGCGTGAGCGCGACAAAACCGGCTACGCTCCGGTCGTCGATCGGCAGCCGCATGTCCTTGAACGCGGAGAGGCCCGTCTTGATCTTGGAGACGATCGAACGGTGGTCCTCGGAGGCCACGTAGAGCGTGAGCCGGTCGGCGTCGAACAGCGCGCAGATGTCCTGCGACAGCTCCAGCACGATCTCGTCGATGTTGCTGGTCGCGTGGATCATGTTGGTGACCGCCCGGAGCTTCTTCTGGAACTCCAGCGTCCGGCTCAGCTCGGTCAGGTTCTGGCCGGTCTGGGGCTTGCCTTCGATCACTCTGCTCATGCCATGCATCCCCGCTCGCTCGTCTGGGAACCGCCCTTCGATACTACCGCACATGCCGCCGGGCCGCTAACAAGCGCGCGGGACCCCCGAAACGGGGCGACCGTGTCGCCTGCCGTCCCGTCATTTCATTCGCGACCGCAGCCTGAGCGTTTCGCCTGCGATCACAAAAACACCCCGGCCCGCGTGATGAAGGGTTCGCGGCCGCTTCACCGCGGGGTCGATCCATGCCTTGACGACTTCGAGGACGAACATGTTGTAGCGGGCGACCATCTTCGCATCGACGACCCGGCATTCGAGATTGGCGTAGCACTCCTCGACCCGCGGCGCCCGGACCAGCGCGGACGCTGACGCCGTGAGGCCGAAAGTCCTGAACTTGTCGATCTTTCGGCCCGAGGTGTTGCCGCATCCCACCACCTTCTTCGCCAGCTCGGACGTCGGAATGTTGACGGTGCACTCCCTGGACGCGAGGAGAAGATCGAACGTGTGGTTCCGCCCGCTGATGATGCAGCCCAGCAACGGGGGCTCGAATTCCATCATCATGTGCCAGGACATGGCCATGATGTTCGTTCGCCCCGCCCGGGCCGTCGCGACCAGCACGACCGGCCCCGGCTCGAGCAGGCGATACACCTGCGAAAGCGGAAGAGACCTCTTTGGCATCCCGTGCTCCGGCGTGGCCCGCCGTGCCCGCCGGGGCGCCCGACTTTCCAGCCAGGCGCTCGCGGGCCGGGCGTCCGGCACATTATCGCGCCGTTCGACCCGTCCTACGATTGCCATCATTGAAGAATGGCCGGGCCGCATTCAACTGGCAGCGATCAACTGGACCAGCGGAGGGGACACACCGGCCGAGCCTGGGCCTGGCGCGGCGCGGGCATGACGAACGGTGGTCGTGCGTGCTGGGGGAGGAGTTCGCGAAGCTCGATGAGCCCGCTCACGCGCGGAGCCGCCGGTTCTCCGGGTCGAACGGCGACTCGGAGAGCACCGTCGCCTTCCGGCGTTCGCCGAGGATCTCGATCTCCATCCCGGCGCCGACCGCCACGCGCGAGGCCTCGACGTAGGCGAGCGCCAGGCTCTTGCCCAGCACGTGCCCGTAGGCGCCGGCGGTGGCGCGACCGACGAGCCTTCCTTCCGCGAACAGCGGCTCGTTGCCGAGTGGGTCGGCATCCGTCACGCCGTGCACTTCCAGCGTGGCGAAACGGTGCGGCACGCCCGCGGCGAGCTGCCGGCCGAGCGCCTTCCTGCCGATGAAGTCGCCCTTGCTCATGCGCACGAACCGGTCGAGGCCGGCCGCGAACGGCGTGTAGTCGCGCGTCAGGTCGGATCCCCACATCCGGTACGACTTCTCGATCCGCAGCGACTCCATCGCGCGCATCCCGACCATGCCGATGCCGAACTCGGCGCCAGCGGCGAACAGCGCGTCGAAGAGGCCGTTTGCATACTCGATCGGGAAGTGCAGCTCCCATCCCAGTTCGCCTATGAAATTGACGCGCAGCGCGTAGACGTCGACGGCGAGGCCCGCCTCGATCACCTGCCCGGTGAGCCACGGAAAATAGTCGTTGTCGAGCGGGGTGTCGGTGAGCTTCGCCAGCACGGCGCGGGCCTTCGGGCCGGCGACGACGAACGTGCCGCGGCTGGTCGTGACGTTGGCGAGTCGCACGGAGCCGTCCCTGGGCAGCATCTTGAAGAGGTAATCGCTGTCGTGGCGCTCGCCGGCGCCGGCGCTCACCAGGTAATAGCGATTGTCCGCGAGCTTCGTGATCGTGAACTCGGAGCGGATGCCGCCCTTCTTCGTCAACGCGTGACAGAGCGCGATGCGGCCCGTCTTCGTCGGCACCTTGTTGGCGACCAGCTTGTCGAGCCAGGCCTCGCTGCCGGGGCCGGTCACCTCGTGCTTGGTGAACGGCGTCAGGTCGATCACGCCGACGTTGCCGCGCATCAGGCGGCACTCGTTGCCGACGTGCTCGAAGTAGTTGGTGCGGCGGAAGCTCCAGCGGTCCTTCCGCTCGACGCCGGACGGCGCGAACCAGTTGGCGCGCTCCCAGCCGTAACGCTGTCCCCACACGGCGCCCATCCGATCCAGCTTTTCGTAGACCGGGCTGGTCTTCGCCGGGCGCGCGTCGTGGCGCTCCTCGTCCGGATAGTGGACCGTGAAGACGTTGCGATAGGTTTCCTCGTTCTTGCACACCGTGTAACGCTTGCCGCTGTAGGCACCGAAGCGGCGCGGATCGACGCCGAGCATGTCGATGCCGGGGTCGCCCTCGGTGATCCATTCCGCGAGCTGCCAGCCGGCGCCGCCTGCCGCGGTGACGCCGAAGCTGTGGCCCTCGTTCAGCCAGACGTTGTGCACGTCCCAGGCCGGGCCGATCAGCGGGCCGCCGTCCGGCGTGTAGGAGATGGGACCGTTGACGATCGTCTTGATGCCGCAGTGCTCGAGGCACGGCACGCGCTTCATCGCCGCCTCGACGTGCGGCAGCAGCCGGTCGAGATCGCCGGCGAAGAGTTCCTTGCCGAACGCGGCGGGGACGCCGTCGGCGAAGCGCGCCGGGGCGCACTTTTCGTAGGGACCGAGGATCCAGCCCATGCGCTCTTCGCGCAGGTAGTACGACGCGTCGGATTCCCGCAGCACCGCGAGCTCGCGCCCGCCACCGGACCGGTAGGCCCTGAGCTCGGGGGACTCGTCGTAGACGATGTACTGGTGCTCGACGGGAATCGCCGGCACGTTCAATCCGAACATCCGCCCGGTCTCGCGCGCGTAGTTGCCCGTGGCGCACACGACGTGCTCGCAGACGATGTCGCCGTTCGTGGTGCGCACGCGCCACTCGCCGGCGGGCGTCCGCTCGACGCCCAGTGCGGCGGTCTGCTCGCAGATCTCGGCGCCCCCGGCGCGCGCGCCCTTGCGCAGCGCCATCGTGAGGTCGACCGGCGCGATGTGGCCATCGTGCGGGTGATACAGCGCGCCGAGGATCTTCGGCGTGTCGGTGCCGTCGCCCAGGTTGACCAGCGGCCAGAGTTCCTTCACCTGTGTGGGGCCGATGACCTCGAACGGCACGCCGATCGTGTTCGCGGTGCCGCAGTACTTGTAGTATTCGTCCAGGCGATCGCGGCAGGTCGCGAGGCGTAGGTTTCCGGTCACGTGAAAGCCGACCTCCTGGCCGGTTTCCTCGGGCAGGCGCTTGTACAGATCGACCGAGTACTTGTGCAGCTGGCCGACCGTGTAGCTCATGTTGAAGAGCGGCAGCAGTCCCGCGGCGTGCCACGTCGAGCCGGCCGTCAACTCGGTGCGCTCGAGCAGCACGACGTCGGACCAACCCTTCTTCGTCAGGTGGTAGAGCGTGCTGACGCCGACCACGCCGCCACCGATCACGACCACCCGCGCATGCGTCTTCATCGCTCCGGTCCCCCGATTTGTCGTCGTGCCCGCCGGCGCCGGCCGCATCGACCTTCCTCGCCCCGGCAACGAATTGCGGCGCCTCCGGCAAGCTCTGTAGGGCCGCGCCGAAGCCAAGTGTAGCGACCCGACGTCCGAAGACAACTCCGTTTGCGACCGCCGGTTGCGGAAAGGCGCCAACACCGGCCGTGGCACGCGCCGGCGGACGCGATCGCGGCGATGCGGTAACCTTGGCGGTTTAACCGAAGGCCCCCCATTGGCCATCAGCGTATTCGATCTCTTCAAGATAGGCATCGGACCGTCGAGCTCGCACACGGTCGGGCCGATGCGCGCGGCGCTGCGATTCGCGCAGGGCCTGCGCGACGATGGGCGCCTCGACGCTGTGGCGGCCGTGCGGATCGAGCTCTTCGGCTCGCTCGGGGCCACCGGGAAGGGCCACGGCAGCGACAAGGCGGTGCTGCTCGGTCTCGAGGGCGAAGCGCCCGACGTGATCGATCCGGCCGCTATCCCCGGCCGCATGGCGACGATTCGCGGCGACAAGGCGCTCACGCTCCTGGGCACGCGCCGGATCGGGTTCGACGAGGCGCGGGATCTCGTCTTTCATCGCCGGCGCGCGCTGCCCTATCACCCGAACGGCATGCGCTTCGCCGCCAGCGGGGCCGACGGCCGGGAACTGTGCGGCAAGATCTATTACTCGGTCGGTGGCGGCTTCGTCGTGAACGAGGAGGGCGCCGGCGCCGACCGCATCAAGGAAGACGACACGCCGCTGCCGCACGTCTTCAGGAGCGGCGCCGACCTGTTGCGGATCTGTCGCGAGCGCGGGTTTTCGCTGAGCCAGCTCATGCTCGAGAACGAGACATCGTGGCGTGCCGAAGCGGAGGTCCGCAGCGGGCTGCTCGCGATCTGGAACGTCATGCAGCGCTGCGTCGAGAGCGGGTGCCGTGCGCACGGCGTCCTTCCCGGCGGCATGAAGGTGAAGCGTCGCGCCGCGGATCTCCACCGCGCGCTCTGCAGCGCGCCGGAAGCCGGACTGCGCGACCCGCTCACCGCGCTCGACTGGGTCAACCTCTACGCACTGGCCGTGAACGAGGAGAACGCCGCCGGCGGTCGCGTGGTGACGGCGCCGACCAACGGCGCCGCGGGCATCGTTCCCGCCGTGCTTCACTATTACCATCGCTTCATTCCGGGCGCGAGCGACGAAGGCGTGATCCGTTTCCTGCTGACGGCGGGCGCGATCGGCATCCTGTACACGGAGAACGCGTCGATCTCGGGCGCCGAGGTCGGCTGCCAGGGGGAAGTCGGCGTCGCCTGCTCGATGGCCGCGGGCGCCCTCGCGGAGGCCATGGGCGGCACGCCGGAGCAAGTCGAGAACGCCGCCGAGATCGGCATGGAGCACAATCTGGGCCTCACCTGCGACCCGGTCGGCGGCCTGGTCCAGGTGCCGTGCATCGAGCGCAACGCGATGGGGTCGGTCAAGGCGATCAACGCGGCGCGCATGGCCCTGCGCGGCGACGGCAAGCACTTCGTCTCGCTCGACAAGGTGATCAAAACGATGCGCGAGACCGGCGCCGACATGAAGCTCAAGTACAAGGAGACGGCGCGGGGCGGGCTCGCCGTCAACGTGATCGAGTGCTGACGATCGCGAAACAGGACCCGTGACCGGAAGACGCAGCCGCGTCGACGTCGCATATGAACCGCTATTCGATCTGGAGCCTCGCCCGCAATGCGCTTTCGCATCACGAGCGATGGCAGGCCGCGTGGCGCAGCCCCGAGCCCAGGCGCGAGTACGACGTCGTCATCGTCGGCGGCGGGGGGCATGGGCTCGCCACCGCCTATTACCTCGCCAGGGAACACGGCATCACCAATGTCGCCGTGCTGGAGAAGGACTACATCGGCGGCGGCAACACCGGCCGCAACACGACGATCGTGCGCTCCAACTACCTGTGGGACGAAGCGACGCACCTCTACGAGCATTCGCTCAAGCTCTGGGAGGGGCTCGCGCAGGACCTCAACTACAACCTGATGTTCAGCCAGCGCGGCGTGATGAATCTCGGCCACTCGCTGCAGGACATGCGCGACATCGCGCGCCGCGTGAGTGCCAACCGGCTGAACGGCGTCGACGCCGAGATGCTCGACGCGCGGCAGGTGAAGTCGATGGTCCCGATCATCAACGACTCGCCCAACGCGCGGTACCCGATTCTCGGCGCCTCGCTGCAGCGGCGCGCCGGGGTCGCCCGGCACGATGCGGTGGCGTGGGGCTACGCCCGGGGCGCGGACGCGCGGGGCGTGGACGTCATCCAGAAATGCGAGGTCACCGGCATCCGCCGCGAGGGCGGGCGGGTGGTCGGCGTCGAGACGACCCGCGGCTTCATCAAGGCGAAGAAGGTCGGTGTCGTCGTGGCGGGCAATGCCAGCGTGCTCGGGGCGATGGCGGGCCTGCGGCTGCCGATCGAGAGCCACCCGCTGCAGGCGCTGGTCTCCGAGCCGATCAAGCCGGTGCTCCATACCGTCGTCATGTCGGGCGCCGTGCACGGCTACATCAGCCAGTCGGACAAGGGCGATCTCGTGATCGGTGCCGGCATCGACGCGTACACGGGCTACGGCCAGCGCGGCAGCTTCGCCATCATCGAAGGCACGCTCGCGGCCATCGTCGAGCTGTTCCCGATCTTCAGCCGCGTGCGGATGAACCGCCAGTGGGCCGGCACCGTCGACGTCTGCCCCGATGCATGCCCGATCATCGGGCTCACCCCCGTCAAGGGCCTCTACTTCAATTGCGGCTGGGGGACGGGCGGCTTCAAGGCCACGCCGGGATCGGGATGGGTGTTCGCGCACACGATCGCGCAGGATCGGCCGCACGACCTCAATGCGGCATTCTCCATCGAGCGCTTCTTTACCGGCCGCCTGATCGACGAGCACGGCGCGGCCGCGGTTGCGCACTGAACGAACCGATGCTCCGCCGATGCTCCTGATCGACTGCCCATGGTGCGGCCCGCGCGAGCAGTCCGAGTTCGCGTACGGCGGGGAGGCGCACATCGCACGGCCCGTCGACACCGGCGCGCTCTCCGACGAGGCGTGGGGCGACTACGTCTTCATGCGCACGAATCCGCGTGGCCCGCACCTGGAGCAATGGGTGCACGCCTACGGCTGCCGGCGGTGGTTCAACGTCCGGCGCGACACCGTGACCTATCGGATCACCGCCGTCTACAAGCCGGGCGAGGCGCCGCCGGGGTACGGCGCATGAGCCAGCCCTGCCGACTGCCCGCCGGCGGGCGCATCGACCGCGGAACGCTGCTCGCCTTCAGGTTCAACGGCAGGCACTACGAGGGCCATCAGGGCGACACGCTCGCATCGGCGCTCCTCGCCAACGGCGTAAGCGTGATCGCGCGGAGCTGGAAATACCATCGCCCGCGCGGCATCGTCGCCAGCGGCGTGGAGGAGCCCAACGCCGTCGTGCAGCTCGAGACGGGCGCCCGCACGGTGCCGAACGCGCGCGCGACCGAAGTGGAGCTCTACGACGGCCTCGTGGCCGCGAGCGTGAACGCCTGGCCGAGCGTCGACTTCGACGTGATGGCGGTCACGGGCCTGTTCGCACGCTTCATGCCGGCCGGGTTCTATTACAAGACCTTCATGTGGCCGCAGTCGTTCTGGATGAAGTACGAGCACTTGATCCGAAAGGCGTCGGGCCTCGGGACGTCTCCGACCGAGCCCGATCCCGATCACTACGACAAGATGAATGCCCACTGCGACGTGCTGGTCGTGGGCGGCGGCCCCGCCGGTCTCGCCGCGGCGTGGTCGGCGGGCAAGTCCGGCGCGCGCGTCATTCTCGCCGACGAACAGAGCGAATTCGGCGGCAGCCTCCTGGCCCATCGCGACCTCGCGGCGGTCGCCATCGATCCGGCGTCCGACGGCTCGATCGACGGGGCGACGCCGATGGTGTGGGTGGCGCGGACCGTCGCGAACCTGAAGGCGATGCCCGAGGTCCGCCTCCTGCCGCGCAGCACCGCATTCGGCTATCACGACCACAACTTCCTGACGATCGCCGAGCGGCTGACCGATCACGTGCCGCCGGGGCAGCGCAGGGGGCCGCGCGAGCGCGTGTGGCGGGTGCGGGCGAAGCAGGTCGTGCTGGCCACCGGTGCGTCGGAACGGCCGCTGGTCTTCGGCAACAACGACAGGCCGGGCGTGATGCTTGCCTCCGCCGTGTCGACGTTCGTCAACCGCTACGGCGTGCGGCCGGGCGCGCGCGCCGTCGTGTTCACCAACAACGACAGCGCGTATCGGACTGCGCTCTGTCTTGCCGCGGCTGGCATCGACGTGGCCGCGGTCGTGGACCCGCGTCCGGCCCCGGCGGGCGAGCTGCCCGGGCGCGTGCGCAAGGCCGGCATCGAGGTGATCGGCGGCGCCGCGGTCGTCGACACGCGCGGCCGGAAGCGAGTGTCGGCCGTCGACGTGATGGCGCTCGACGCGAAGGGAACGGTGGCGGGGCCGGTGCGCACGCTCGCGTGCGACCTCCTCGCGGTGTCGGGAGGGTGGAACCCTGTGGTGAACCTCCACGCGCAAGCGGGCGGCAAGCCGAAGTACGAAGCCGCCAAGGCGTGCTTCGTGCCGGGCACCCCGGTGCAGGCGGAACGATCGGCCGGCGCCGCCAACGGCAGCTTCGCGCTGGGCGCATGCCTCGCCGAGGGCGTCGCGGCGGGCGAGGAGGCTGCGCGCCTCGCGGGCTTCGGCGCCGCCGGCGCGTCGTGGGCGCCGACCGTCGTCGACGTGGACGAGGAGCCGATAGTCCCGCTGTGGGCCGTCGCGCCACGCGAGGGGATCGGGCGCGGGCCGAAGCAGTTCGTCGACCTGCAGAACGACGTCGGGGCCGCGGACATCCTGCTCGCCGCGCGCGAGGGCTACCAGTTGTTGGAGCTCGCCAAGCGCTACACGGCGCTGGGCTTCGGCACGGACCAGGGCAAGCTAGGCAACATCAACGCCATGGCGATCCTGGCGCGGGCGCTCGGCAACGACATCGCAAGCACGGGCACGACGACGTTCCGCCCCAATTACACGCCGGTCACGTTCGGCGCGATCGCCGGGCGCGACCTCGGCGAGCGCTTCGAGCCCGTGCGCAAGACCGCATTGCACGCGTGGCACGAAGAGCGCGGCGCGCTGTTCGAGAATGTCGGCCAGTGGAAGCGCCCGTGGTATTTCCCGAAGGCAGGGGAAGCCATCCACGACGCGGTAGGTCGCGAGTGCCGGGCGGTGCGCAACGGCGTCGGCATCATGGACGCGTCCACGCTGGGCAAGATCGACATCCAGGGACCGGACGCGGCGACATTCCTCGACTGGGTGTACACGAACGCGTGGACGAAGCTGGGCGTCGGCCGCTGCCGCTACGGCCTCATGCTCGACGAGAACGGCATGGTGATGGACGACGGTGTCACCACGCGTCTGGGCGAGAACCATTTCCTGATGACGACGACGACCGGCGGCGCGGCGCGCGTGATGGCGTGGCTCGAGCGCTGGCTGCAGACCGAGTGGCCGGAGCTTCGTGTCTACCTGACGTCGGTGACCGACCAGTGGGCGACAGCGGCAGTGGCGGGGCCTGCGAGCCGCGAGGTTGTACAGGCGGTCTGCGCCGGCATCGACTTTTCGCCCGCGGCATTCCCGTTCATGGCGTGCCGCGAAGGGGCCGCTGCGGGCGTGCCGGCGCGCGTGATGCGGATCAGCTTTTCCGGCGAGCTCGCCTTTGAGGTCAACGTGTGCGCCAACGACGCAAGGCACGTGTGGGAAGCATTGATGGCCGCGGGCGCCGCGCATGGCATCACGCCGTACGGCACCGAGACGATGCACGTGCTGCGCGCCGAAAAGGGCTTCATCATCGTCGGCCAGGACACCGACGGCTCGGTGACGCCGGTCGACCTCGGCATGGACCGGGTCATCGCCAGGGGCAAGGACTTCATCGGGCGGCGTTCGCTCGCCCGTGCGGGAACGACGGGCGACGATCGCAAGCAGTGGGTCGGCCTGCTGACCGAGGACCCGATGGAGGTACTGCCCGAGGGCGGGCAGGTCGTCGCCGATGCCCGGGCGCCAGTGCCTGTGCCCATGCTGGGGCACGTGACGTCCAGCTACTTCAGCGCCAATCTCGGCCGTTCGATCGCCCTTGGTCTCGTGAAGGGCGGCCGCAAGCGCATGGGCGAAGGGGTCGAGGTTCCGCTGGCGGATGGGCGCACGCTGCGCGCCCGCGTCGCGAGCCCTGTGTTCTTCGACCCGGAAGGAGTGCGGCAGAATGTCTGAGCCGTTTGCGCGTGAGAGCCCGCTCGTGCGCTTCGATCTGGCTGCGCGCGCAAAGTTGGCGCGCGGGAACGCCGGCATCGTCGCCGGCGAACGCGCCTTTCTCGGACACGTGAACCTGCGCGGTGATCCGGGGGATCCCCGGTTTGTGGCGGCCGTCGGCGGCGTCGTGGGTGTCGATCCGCCAGGCGCTGCGAACACCGTACGCGCAGCGCAGGGCAACACCGTGTACTGGCTCGGACCCGACGAGTGGCTGATCGTGACCCCGCGGGAACGACGGGCGACGGTCGAAAGCGGATTGCGGGACGCGCTGGAGGGACTGCACGCTGCGGTCACCGACGTGAGCGGCGGGCAGACGGTGGTCGTCCTGGAGGGTCCGGCCGTGCGCGACCTGTTGGCGAAAGGCTGCCCGCTCGATCTGCACCCGCGCGTCTTCGGTATCGGACGGTGCGCGCAGAGCCATCTCGCGAAGGCGCCGGTCCTTCTGCGTTTGCTCGACGACGGCGCGTCGTTCGAGATCGTCGTGCGCCGCAGTTTCGCCGACTATGTCTGGCTGTGGCTCGAGGATGCAGCGGCCGAATACGGGCTGGCGGTGGACGGATGAGCGCCGCCGGGCCGTCCCAAGGCGCGAATTGCTCCCTCCCGGAGGGAAGGCGCGCAGCGCCAAGGGTGCACCAATGACCGAGGCGGGAATCGCGCTGTTCGACCTCGACTACACACTGCTCGGCGGCGATGCCACATACGAGTGGATCCGTTTCCTCATCGACGCCGGCGTGCTCGAGCGCGGCCCGACCGCGGCGGAGCTCGAGCGCTTCTACGACGATTATGCCGCCGGCACGCTCGACATCCATGCTTTCCTGCAGTTCGATTTCAAGCCGCTGGCGAGCCATCCGCGCGTCCAGCTCGAACAGTGGCGCGCGCAATACGTGCAGCAGGCCATCGCGCCGATCATGCTGCCCAGGGCGCGCGAGCTGATCGCGTGGCACGAGGCGCGCGGCGACGTGACGGCGATCATCACCGCGGCCAACAGCTTCGTGACGGCGCCGATTGCCGATATGTTCGGCGTCCGGCACCTGCTCGCCAGCGTGCCGGAGACACGCGGCGGCGAGTTCACCGGCAGGATCGAGGGCATCCCCTGCTTTCACGAGGGCAAGGTCGTCAAGCTCGATGCTTGGCTCGCGAGCCGCGGCCAGAGCCTGGCGGACTTCGGGAAGAGCTACTTCTACGGCGACTCGCAGAGCGACGTGCCGCTGATGGAGAAGGTCACGCACCCGGTCGCCGTAGCGCCCGACGACGTGCTGGCGGAACTGGCACGCGCACGCGGCTGGCCGATCATTTCGTTGCGTTGAGT
>Ga0209048_10001374_pt1 | contig 25217 bp, 19 predicted proteins | sample FrelakmetCRP12CR_FD_187146 | JGI IMG/M metagenome (GOLD analysis project Ga0209048, IMG submission 187146) | Freshwater lake sediment microbial communities from the University of Notre Dame, USA, for methane emissions studies - CRP12 CR (SPAdes)... | ecosystem: Environmental > Aquatic >... | reverse complement strand
TCGACCAGCAACTGCGTCTTGCCGTCGTACATGGTCACCGACCAGAAGGCGTTCACCGGCGGGTACTCTCCGGCGGGAAACGTCAGGGTGAAATTGTGCTTGCTGGCATCGAGCGCGCCGCCGTCGGGCAAGCTCCGCAGCATGGGATACATGGCCTCCTCGGCGTCGAGGCCATAGATTCCGGCATCCGCGGCCGCCGCCCGCAGCAACCAGTCGCCGTTAAAGAAGGCGCGGTTGCCAAAGGCCGAGCCCACACGCCAGCCGTTGACGTCTGTGCCCAGCTCGCCAACCCGGGTCTTGATGGCGTCATACCCCGCTTTCACCCCGAGGCCGAGTTCCGCCTTTTGCGCGTCAGAGAGCTTGGAAAAGTCGAAAGGCTTACCCGGGGCGATGCCGATGGCGGCGAACTTCGCCCGCACTGCCTGCTCTTCCGGAACTTCGGGAGCGAACTGCAGCAGGAAGTTCAGGAACTTGGGGAAGTCTGTCTTGAAAGCATCTTCTGTGCACGAGGGGAAGTCGATAGCCGGCGCCGCCGGCGGCGCAGGTTGCTTCAAGTAAGCCGACAGCGGCTGCGCGGTGTAGCCCGCCTGGATCTTCTTCACGTTGTCGATGTCTTTCGGACTGAATAGCTGGGTGCGATAAATCATCAAGGTGAACTGGGTCTCGGAATGAAAGACCTGCTTGATGCCCTTCGGCGCCTCGCCCTTCCAGTCGGGACCTGCAACCATGAAACAACCGGCGTCGTTACCTGTGGTGCGCGTTCCGACGAATCCGTAGTTGAACGCATAGAGGTCCGCGAGCTGTATCGAGTAGTAACGGTTCTTCCCAATCTTGGGCACACAAAATACCAGGGGCTCGGCTCGCAGGTCGGCCTGCACCATGGAATACGGGGTGTCGCTGTTGGGCGTGACGATCGCGGTGTCTTTGGGCGTGAACACGCGTGCATCGCTAACGACCTTGTTAAACGGACCCCGATACTGCGAGTTCGTCTTGTCAACGTTGAACTGATACATGGCCTTGTAGGCCGCTATCATGGGGAAGCCATAGATATAGGCTTCCTTGTAGGTGTCGTTGTGGGAGGTAGCCTCGCGCGCGGGACCCGTGTCCTTGTTACAGGACATAGTCAGGATGAGACCCAGTAGCGCGGCGGCGAGACAGACATTCCTGAATTTCATAAAACCCCCTTTAGACCGTTCAAGTCGAGATCGAATTCCCAAATGAGGAACTCTTCGCAAATCGCATTAGTAGCCCCTACGGCGCGTCGCACACTCCGCGACATACCAAGTGCCATCACTTAGGCAACGACGTCGCCTGGGTGCCCTAGCTCGCAATTAAACACTATTTCTTGCGACGAGCTAACCACCACTTTTGCGGTTAGCCATAGCGAGCACTAAGATGGTGGTAGCGAAAGCCGTTCCCCGCCGCCAGCACCCCCATTTTGGAACTCAGGCCGCGCTGGTGCTCAGTTTCCGCGCCGCCAGGCTCAGCATCAGGCGCGTCGTCCCGGTCATGATCATGCTGATCCCCACCAGCGTGCCGATGACCCAGAGCGAGCTCGACGGCCAATGCCGCCACACCAGAATGCCCAGCAGCAACGTGACGATGCCGTCGAAGAGGATCCAGCCCGAGCCAGGGTTAGCGCGCGCCTGGAAGTATCCGGCCAAATCCATCACGCCTTCCACCACGAAGAAAATCGCCAGCGCGAAGGTGAAGGACGCGACGCCGATGACGGGATGCGTGAAGAAAAAAAGTCCCACAATGAGGTACAACACCGCAACCAGCAGCTTCCAGATGATAGGTCCCACACCCTGGGACTGGAAGGCGTGAATGAACTGAATGCCGCCGCTCAGAACGATGAGCCAGGCGACGATGAGGACCACGCCCCACGAGGTCGCGAAGGGCATGGCGATGGCCAGAAAGCCGAAGACGATGAGCAGAATCGCCCACACGATGGATTTTCCGGAACCGAGGTTGGAGAGTGCCGCTGCTGCCATGTTTGAGTCCTCCGGAAAATTGCGCCCTATCTCATGAATCGCTTTGTATCAGGGCGCGGCCTTTGGCCGTGCCGCAGCCCGGTCGACCACGAACTTGGGCTTCAGTCCCTGATGGAGCCTAGTTTTGGGGTGCAGGGGCCAAAGCCCCGCCCTTTTCTGCTCTGTTTCGGCCCGATTAAAGTCGTGCCCTGATACGAACCGTAAAGACTTATGAGATGGGCCGTAGTGATTGCTGTCCCAAAAAGGTGAAGTGGAGGGCCGGGACGACAGCGCCGTCCCGGCCAGTGAGTCAATCCAATGGGTCTTACTTTTTCATTGTGGGCAGCGGCATTTCGGTACCGGCGATGCCCTTGTTGAGCAGGGCCCGAACCACGACGCGACGGTTTTCCGCCTGTCCTTCGGCGGTCTTGTCGTTGCCAACCTGGTGGCTCTCACCCATGGCACCCGGGGCCAGCATGTTGGTCAATGGAACATGACCCTGCTGTACCAGGATGTTGGTGACGTTGTTGGCGCGCTCGTCGCTCAGCTTCTGGTTCAACGAGGCGCTGCCCACGGAGGAGGCGTAGCCCTTCACCTGGATGGTGTAGCCGTTGTAGGTCATGGCTTTCTGCACCAGGGCCAGCAAGGGGGCATTGTATTTCGCATCAACCTTTACCTGGCCGTTGCCGAAGTACACGGTGACTTCGTCGAGAATGTAGTAGTCGTCGAGCTGCCCGAAGCGCGCGCTGTTGGCGGCGATCTTGGCCTTATTGGCGGCAATCTCCTGCTGCTGCTTGTCAATGGCGGACTGCTGCTCTTTCAGGGCCGCATTCTGCGCCGCCAGCGCCGCCGCCTGCTGCTCCAACTCAGCCTGGTTGGCTGCCGCCTTCACCTGGGTTTCGTGCACGCCAGCCTGAATGGCCTGGGCCTGTTCCAGATCGTTGCCCTTGAACCTGACCGAGGTCGCCACAAGCTGGTTCTGCGCGTTGTAGGTCCCCTCGACCTGAACGGCAAGGCCCGGAATCAGGGCAGCCATGGACATTTCTTTCTTGCGGGCCTTGAAGGCGCCCTGTACCTGGGCCACATCGGTGCTGTCAGTAAGCACGACGACGACCTTCGGCGAATCCGAGGTCTGCAGGGTCATAGTGCTGCCGGTGCGTCCTTTGATAATGCCCTGGATCTTTACAGTCTGGGCAACGGCGACTGTGCTTAACAATGCGATTACCGTAAGCGACAGGACTACAAGGGATAGGGTTTTGAGTGCTTTGCTTTGAGTCATTGTTTTTTTCTCTCCTGCTATTTTAAGGTGGTTTTCCAGCATTAGACGGAAGACATGGTTAATCTTAGTCCTTCTCTTTCACCTCTGCCACGCCCATCCGCGTCTTGCGGGCGTGGAACATGCCGGATTCGTCTTCCACCTGTGTGTTGCCAGTGAGAACGACGACCACGTTGCCGGCGTCCTAGGTCTGCACGGTCATGGAGAGTACCGGCAAAACTAGTAGGTGCGAAAATCGGCCGGCGGCCAAAGAACGCGGAGAACCGCAGAAACGCCCGCATCCAGGACCATTACCGGTTTTTTGGAGGGAATCAAGTAATTTTAGTAGTTACCCTCCGGCCACGGGCGGGCGTATCATAACTTCCGAAGCGTACCACCAGTTTCTGTCACTTCGCGGTAACGAGGAGAGAGATATGCGCGCAAAAACCACCGGCTTCAGCCTCTTGCTGTTGGCGGGCCTTCTGATTCTGGCAACCACACCGGGATTTTCCCGAGAGAAGAATGAAACCATCGACGCCACCGCCTGGGGCACCAGCACCCAGTTGGGCAAGAACATCGGCATCACGCTGATTATTTACGAATACTCGACGCCGGAAGACAAGGAAGTCCTTGTCGAGGCGTACACCAAGGGTTCCAACCAAGGGTTGGTCAACGCCCTGGAGAAGATGAAGGCCGTCGGCCACATCAACATCACCGGTACCCTGGGCTATGACGTCAGCTTCATCAAGATGATTCCCACGGCCACCGGGCGGCAAATCCGCTTCGTGACCAACCGGCCGATCAAGTTCGGCGAAGCCTACGCCGACACGCAGTCGCAGGCCTACAACCTGACCGCCGGCATGATCGACATCAACGAACAGGACAAGAGCAAGAGCTCGGGCGTTCTGTACCCGGCGGCTCAGTTGGGCATCGACAAAGACGGCCAGCTATCCATGGAGTTGCGGCAGAACCCCTGGAGACTGGGCGACATCATCGATTGGAAGGGAACGGCAGGCGTGAACTAGCGGCCGGTCACGACCGGGACGCGAGAAAGCTGTATTTCACGGAAATGATGGATGCAGATGCCTCGCTTCGCTCGTCATGACCAACGCAGTTTGTGACCGCTGTCCCGCCATGACAATCATGGCTACAGGACAACCACTTAAAGGACTTAATTCAACTCCGTTACGAGGTATCTTATGAAGATTCAGCGTTGGTGTGCTCTGGCTTTGCTGCCGCTGTTGATGCTGGTGGCCTATGCAGGAGCGGAAGACAAGAAGAAAGAAGACAAGGGCGACGTCTGCATGCAGGCCAATCCGGTGAACCTGTGTACCGCGGCCAACACCTGCGGCGCCGATTGTTCGGTGGACGTGAAGCGGACTTCCTATTCCTCCACGGCGACTCCCAACATCGCAGGCGTAAAGGGGAACGAGGTGTTCTGCGTGAAGTCGGGCACAACCGTGACCTGGATGTCCAGCGCCAAGAACATCGGCTTCCTGGTGTCGTTCGGGAACTCATCTCCCTTTGACTCTGCCAACCCCATCATGGGCGGCACGGACAAGGCTGTCCCAATGGTGGCTTCCAAGGCTGGTTGCTACAAGTATGACGTGTCGGCGACTGCGGCCAATGGAATCTACGGAAAGAGTAAGGCGGCGCAGGCCTTCATGATCGTGGTCGCGAAGTAATCGCCGCCCTGCTTTAGCTTTCGGTTCAGGGAAGGGATGTCGCTTGCGGAAGCGGCGTCCCTATCCCTTCCGCTGTTCATCCTGAACGAGGAGCGCAGCGACGAGTCGAAGGATCCCTATACCTGCTCAACCCTCTCCTGAAGTTGTCGTTCGCCCCGGCTTGTCGTACCAGCCGCGGCTTAGGTGTTTCCACTGCGGGTTGTTCTTCTCGATCAGCAGTCCATTGGCCATCGAGCGAGAGGTGGCCAACGCCGAAGCCAACGAGTGCAAACGTGGTTAGAAGCACTTCTTCATGCTGCCGCACGGCCAAGCCAAGCTCGTCGGTCACAGAGGGCATGGCAATCCGGACAGCTGTCCCCAAGGATGCCCACAAGGATACCTAGTAGACACCAGACGTGCCTGTCTGGCGTGTTCAGCCGCACCTCTCATTGACAAACTGGGCCGCCAAAGCCAGCATGAATGGCTGGACAGAACTCGACGAAGAGGGACTCATGGCATATCTGGTAGGGCCGCTGGCGTTTCTGCTTTTTCTCTGGTTCGGAATGTTGCTGTTGCTGGAGACAGGGCGCCGCCTCGGAATGCGCCACAAGGAGCAAGCGACAGGCTCGGGATTCGGCGCCATTGAGGGCGCGGTGTTTGGACTTCTGGGCCTGCTGATTGCTTTTACCTTCTCCGGCGCGGCGGGGCGCTTTGACACACGCCGGGCGTTAATCGTGGAGGAGGCCAACGACATAGGCACGGCGTACCTGCGGCTTGACCTGCTGCCGCCGGCGGCGCAGCCTCCGCTGCGTAATTTGTTTCGCAGCTATGTCGACGCGCGGCTCGATTTTTACCGCACGCTGAGCGCGGGAAAAGCGACGACGGAACAGATAGAGCGGTTCACGCAGATCCAGAACGAAATCTGGGGACAATCGGTTGCGGCCAGCCAACAGACCGGCACTACGGCGGGAATGCTGTTGTTGCCGGCCCTCAACCAGATGTTCGACATCACGACGACCCGCCTGGCCGCGCTGCGCATGCACCCGCCTCCCGTCATCTTCGCAATGCTGGGTGGATTGGCGCTGGCCTGTTCCCTGCTGGCGGGCTACGGCATGGCGTCCAGTCCGCGCAGTTGGATCCACAGCCTGGGATTTGCGGTCATTCTTACGGTTGCGGTCTACGTCATCATCGACCTGGAATATCCGCGCTACGGGCTGATCCGGGTGGATTCTTTCGATCAGGTCCTGGTGGATGTGCGGAATGGGATGAAGTGAGCACATCCGAAATGAGACCAAACCCCAGCCGCTGAGGGCGACATAAAGTACAGAGGCCAGCCACGCGAGTGGCTGGCCTCTGTTGCTTGTGTTGGTTAATTGCTAGTTTCCCGAGGCAGCTTTCTTTGACTTCTTCGTGGGAGCAGGCGTGTTACGCGACTGCGGCTGTACCTTGCTCTCGTCGACCACGGTCCCCTCTTCGAGCTGTCCACCGCACAGGTTGCCTTCGGGGACAAAGTAGAAGTGGGTCGCCTTGCCCTTGGCGCCGCCCGCACGCGGCGTGACGCGGCTGGCGTCCACCTTGTTCGGACCGTCGGTCGTCAAGTAGTACTTGACGTTGACCGCGCGCTGCGAGCCCAGGGTTTCCTCGTGCATTTCCAGCGTCTGGTCGGTGTAGCCCACGATGTTCAGCTTGCCGTTGGGCATCTGCTGCAAGCGCAGAGACAGTTTGTCGAGAACGTCCTTGCAGTCGTTGTCCACGCGCCACGGTTTCTTGGGGTTCTTCTCGAAGGTGCACTCGCCCCAGTCTTCGATGTTGACGCACTTGATGACCGGCGGCACGGTGACCGAGGCCGTGCAGCTGGCGCTCAGTTTGGCGCGCTCGTCGGTCGCGGTACCGGTAACCGTGATGGTGTTGCCGGCGTCGGCATTGGTCGCCGTGACCGTGGCCGTCGTGCCGGAGCCGCTCAACTGACCACCGGTGGAGGTCCAGCTATAGGTCAACGGCCAGCCCTGCGGGCTGCTGGCGGTCATGGTGATGGTTGACGGCTCGCCGATCGCGATCGTGGTCGGATTGGCCGAGCAGCTCACCACCGGCGGCTGCGGCTGCTTGATAGTGAAGTTCGCCGCGCACGTCGCCGGCTTTATGGGATCCGGCTTGCCGAAGAAGTTTAGATGCTTGCCGGCGTCATGATTCCTCAACCTCGGGTCGGTGATCGTCGAATTCGCCGAATAGTTTCCCGGTGCCATACCCGTGGTGTCCACAGTTGCCGTTTGCGAGTTTGCATCGGAAAGCTTGCCACCATTAGCGGCCCAAGCGTAGGTCAGCGTGTGCTGGGCAGGAAAGCCGGTACCGGTGGTCGTGACCTTCACCGGATCGTCCGCCCACACCTCCGCCGGCGTAGCCGAGGCGGCGCAGGTAGGTTGCGGGTTGTACCAGCTGCCCAGGTTGAATACCACGCCCGCGGCCAGCCGGATGCTGTTCCACTGGGTGGTGCGACCGCTGAGGTATCTGGGACTGTAATTGTTATAGATGTAGTCCACCTGCGCCAGACGGATGGTAAACCTCGGCCAAGCGGTCATATCCAGACCGCCGCCGCCGCCCACTCCAGGGCTCCACTGGTTCCTGTTGCTGCCAGAGTGGTACACGGCGCCGACAAACACCCGCGCGAAAGGCGAAATGGAATCGGTGTGGTACTTGTACTGAAGGCCGCCCAGGATATTGGCGACCTTAATATTGCTGACGTCGGTATTGGGGATCTTCCCGCCCCAGTGGTAGCTGAAGTCCGCCAATATTCCCAAGTTATGCGCCTGGGGAAGGTAGTAGGCGTTGGAAAAGTCCATGCCAGCGGCAATGTCGGGGGATTTGAAACCTTGGTCGACATAGCCATTGGTGTGCAACCAGGAATAGCCGGCGAATATTTCATCCTTCGGCTGATTGGTGTTTTGCGCTGCGGCGAATGTGCCCATGAGGCACACAGCCAAGACCAACGCTATCAACATCACAACACGACGTGTCGGGACTACTGAAAAACGAGAAGACATTCTGATCCTCCGGAACTCCTGCAGTACCGCAGCAAAGTGGCCCAGCTCGGGTTCTAACGTCATTTTTCTTCTTATACAAGTGCAGGGATATCGTCCTGCTCGCAACAGCAATTGATTGTACAGCACGGGCGCAGATTCACAAAGCAAATCTTCTCTACGCTCTCAATAACTTGCAGGAGATGTTTACTGACTTTGCACCTCGGAACTCGAGGGCTGCACGGTTAGTTTAGCACTTTCGCAGCAGGGATGTACCAAAATCTTCTGCCGTTCGCGGGAATCCAGCATGTTACTTTCCGGTGACTTGACCTGACAGGGCGGCGGGCAGAACCACTGGCCGCGGACTCGCTGGAAAGCGCCGAGCTTACGACGCCAGGCAGATTTCCCTGACTCCCGCGGCCTGCGCATCCCACGAAGGTGCTTGAGAAGTGTTAGTTTATTGCTAGCGACTCGGCCCTGCCCTTGCGGCCCCGTCCGAGCCGGTGCAATCGTAGACCCCACGCCGTTGCGGCGCATCGAAACTGCCGTTTCATTGGCCGTGGGCAACCTGGGGAAATGTACGAGGCGTCTGTTCCCATGATGCACGAGAAAGTCTTAATCGTAGAAGACGAAGAGAATGAACGCACCGGCATGGCGGAGTTGATTGCCTCCTGGGGCTACCAGACCGAAACCGCCAACGACGGCGTGGAGGGGCTGGACAAGGTTGAGTCCTGGAACCCCGGCATCGTTTTGACCGATCTGAAGATGCCGCGCATGGATGGCATGCAATTGCTGGAGGCCATCGCGACCCAGCCGGAGCAGGTCGCCGTCATCCTGCTCACCGCCCAGGGAAGCATTGATTCCGCGGTCAACGCCATGAAGGTCGGCGCCTTCGATTTCATCGAGAAGCCGGTCAATCCCACGCGGCTGCGCAACATCCTCGGCAACGCCGCACGCATGCGCGGCGCGGAACGCGAACTGGAAGCCAGCCGGCGCAAGCTGCGCGACGTGGGTGTTTTGGGCTCGCTGGTGGGACCTTCGAAGAAGATGCAGGAGGTCTTTCGCCTGATCGAGATGGTGGCGCCGAGCACCGCGTCGGTCCTGATCACGGGGGAAAGCGGCACTGGCAAGGAACTGGTGGCGCGCACCATCCACTCGCTCAGCAATCGCAAAGCCAAGCCCTTTGTCGCCATCAATTGCGCGGCCATCCCCGAAACCCTGATCGAGAGCGAGGTCTTCGGACACGAAAAAGGCGCCTTCACCGGTGCGGTGGAGCGGCGTATCGGCTGCTTCGAACTAGCGGAAGGCGGCACGCTGTTGCTGGATGAGATTGGCGAGATGCCCATTGGCACTCAGGCCAAGTTGTTGCGGGTGCTGGAAGACCGCAAGCTGCGCCGCCTGGGCAGCAAGTCGGAAACACCGGTGGATGTGCGTGTGCTGGCGGCCACTAACAAGCCACCGGAGGAAGCGGTGGCCCGCGGACAGCTGCGCAATGACCTGTACTACCGTCTCAATGTTTTCAACATTCACCTACCGCCCCTGCGCGACCATAAGGACGACCTGCCTGACCTGGTGCAATCGTTGCTCTCCGACATGAACGAAAAGCACAACCGCACCGTCGCCGGTATCAGCGAGGCGGTGAGGAATGCATTTCAGTCCTATGCGTGGCCGGGAAATGTTCGTGAGTTACGTAACACCCTGGAGCGCGCGGCCATCGTCTGCGATGGCGCCCTCATCGAGCCCAAACATCTGCCACCGGGCTTTGGGCAGGTGGTTCCGCGCGCTCCGGTGCAGGAAGCCAACGCCGTGCGCCTGGGCGTCGGCACCACGGTAGGCGAAGCCGAGCGCCTGCTCATCCTGAAGACCCTGGAAGCGACCAACAATAACAAGACGCGCGCCGCCGAGATCCTGGGCATCAGCCTAAAGACGCTGCACAACAAACTGAAGGAATATAGCGGCCAAGCCAGCGGGCACAGCGAGGCGGCGGAAGCAAGCTGAAGCTAGCAACTAGCAGCCAGCAATTAGCAACTGGCGGGCCTCTTGTTTCTGCAGGGGCTGAAGCCGGGATCGTTAAACGACATCTTCGGCATGTCTGAAGTCATGCCCTGATAAAAACCAAAAGTCGCGAGTAGTCGCAGAATGCTAGTTGCTAATTGCTTCCTCACGTCGCATCGCTGTGCTTCTTCTTCAGATACCTGGCAAACATGCGATGGGGGTCAATCTCAATAAAGGTCGCTGTGCTGGTAGCCAGCACTTCTCCCGCGCGATTGCGGATTTCCGCGACCCGGTAATGCTCGCGGCCGCTGACGCGCAGCTCCCAGCCCTCAACAATCAATGGCTTGAACAGCGGCACCGGTTTCATGTACTTCACTTCCAGGTTCCCGGTGAGCGCGATGAGGTTGTGCAGCTTGTTCACCTTTCCCATGGCCTCATCCAGAATGGTGGCGATGATTCCCCCATGGGCGTGCGCCGGCGGGCCGACGAAACGCCGCGGAAGGCGGAAGCGACAAATGAAGCGCTGCCGTCCCTTGTCCAACACAAATTTCAATTTCAGCCCGCTTTCGTTATCCGGGCCGCACCCGAAGCATTTGTTGGTGAACTGCTGCTGCGTTACAACGTGGCCGTGAACTTTCTCATGCCGGGGCATAGAAACAGGATGCGGCAGAACTACGATGGAGCGCAAGCGTCGCTATTTAGAAGAGCCGCGGGTTGTTGGGCGTGCCGGAGTCGATGGTGATCTGCTCGTCGGTCTTGCGGCGTGCGTACCAGCAAGGTCTGCTGCCCATCTGCGGGAAAAGTGAGTTCGTGCAACTGACGTCGTGGTCGCCGGCGTAGTCGTATTCCGTGCGGCCGTTCTTCAGCTTGACCGCGTAATACGTGTGCACAGTCACGCTGCCCATCGCGTCACGGCTTGGAATTTGCAGGCGCAGGGAAAGAAAGTCGCAGAGGTAGAGCAGCCCTGCCCCAGCAATCGCGAAAATCAGCCAACGCTTCATCACGGAATTTCCCGCGTCCGATTGTAAGCCACTGTCCCCGAGGGAAGGAGCGGCGGAAAGCGCGGCGTCGAAGAATTGCCGCCTGTGACAATTTACTGGCGGAGTGGATTGAGTTCCTTGGCAAGTGCGCGCATCATAATGTCACACGGGGTATGACGCGGCCGAACGATGGGAGCGCCGCGTTGCCAACAAGGACAGCGGTTTGAGTCGCGGAATCAGCATTCGGGCGCCAAGAACTTCGCAGGGCGGCGGGGGGCGCGGTCCCACGGCCGGTTGGCCCGGCGGTGGTGGAGGCGGCGGCGGACGTGGCGGGGACGACGCGCCCAGCTATGGTGAGCGGCTGCGCCGATACCGACTGGGGGTCATGCTCGGCCTGTCCTCGGTGGTGATGTTGTTCATCTCTTTCACCACCGCCTACGTGGTGCGCAAAGCCGGTGCGGTCTGGGACCCGGCGCACAACGACTACATCAGCAACTGGGTACCGCTGGCACTGCCGTTGCGAATTCTGCTGTTCAACACCTTGGTTCTGGTATTGAGCAGCTTCACCCTGGAGGTGGCGCGCCGCCGTGCCGCCGAAGATGTCGCGCTGGCACCCATCGCGGACATTCCCGGCATTCGCGTCAGCGATCGCGATGCCCTTCCCTGGCTGTGGACGACGATCGTTCTGGGACTAGCTTTTCTTGGCGGACAGTTCTACGCGTGGCATATCTTGCAGCACGAAAACCTGGCCTTCGGAGCGAACGCCAGCAGCTCATTCTTCTTTATCCTGACCGGCGTGCACGCCGTGCACCTGATTGGCGGGATCATCGCGCTGCTGTATGCCGGGGTCAGCGGCTGGTTCCATCAGTCCCCGGAGACTCGCCGCATCGTGATTGACGTGACCGCGTGGTACTGGCACTTCATGGGCGCGCTATGGATTTACATCTTCGGCCTGCTGTATTTCGCGCGCTGAACGGCGCACGAGCAGCCCTTCATCCAAACATTTATAATAAGAAGTTTCGGCGGCCTGGTTTGATGAATTCTGTGGGGTGGACGCAGCCAGCGGTCTTCCCCGTCCTGTCCGCCGGAACACAGGGCCCATGTCGAACGAAAGCATCGTCGTACGCGGAGCGCGGGTTCACAACCTGAAAAACATCGACTTCGAGATTCCCCACAACCAGATGACGGTGGTGACCGGGGTCTCGGGTTCGGGCAAGTCGTCGCTCGCCTTCGACACCATCTACGCTGAGGGCCAGCGCCGCTACGTCGAGTCGCTGTCGGCCTATGCGCGCCAGTTCCTGGAGCGCATCGAAAAGCCCGACGTGGACGAGATTGACGGCATCGCGCCGGCGGTTGCCATCAAGCAGAAGAACACCACCCGCAATCCGCGCTCGACCGTGGCCACCGCGACGGAGATTTACGACTATCTGCGACTGCTGTATGCGCGCGTGGGCCGCACCTATTGCCTGAACTGCGGCGAGGAAGTGAAGAAAGACACCGTGGATGAAGTCGCCAACCGAATTCTCACCCTCGGCGAGGGCACGCGCGTACAGGTCTTCTTTCCACTGCAGGCTCCGCCCCAACCACCCCCACCTGCGCCCAAGAAAGGCCGGAGAACGGCAAAGAAGAAAGTGGTGCCTTCGGCCCTCGATTCCCTGCTCAAAGAGCGGCTGTTCGAATTGCGCAAGCGGGGCTTCAACCGGCTTTGTCAGAACGGACAAGTGGTTGAGTTCTCCACCCCGGAGTCGCTGCTCGACCTGAACTTCGCCGAGCCGGTGCTGGTGCTGGTGGACCGCATCGCAGTTTCGCCGGACGTGCGCGCCCGCATTGTCGACGCCGTGGAGCAAGGCTATCGCGAAGCGGGCGAAGTCATCTTCGAGACAGCGCCGGGCGACGGCGAACTTCCTGAACGCCTGCGCTTCTCGCAACGCTTCGAGTGCAAACGCTGCAACCTCCGCTACGAGGAACCCGAACCGCGGCTGTTCTCGTTCAACAATCCGTTCGGAGCGTGCCCGCGCTGCCAGGGCTTCGGCAACACCATTGATTTCGACTTGAACCTGGTGATTCCGGACAAGACGCTCACGCTGGCCGACGGCGCCATCGAGCCATGGACCAAGCCGAAGTACAAGCCGCTGGCGACGGAGATGCGCCGCTACGCGCGCGCCGCCGGCATCCCGCTGGATGTACCGTGGCACGACCTGACCGCCGAGCAGCAAAGCTTCATCGTCAGCGGCGACGGAAAATTCTGGGGCGTGCGCGGATTCTTCCAGCACCTGGAGCGTAAGAAGTACAAGCTGCACGTTCGCGTCTTCCTCAGCCGGTACCGGGGATACTCCGTCTGCTCCGACTGCGGAGGGCTGCGCCTGCGGCGCGAGGCGCGGCAGGTAAAGATTGGTAACAAGGACATCTGCCAGGTCACGTCCATGACGGTCGGGCAGGCGAAGGTGTTTTTCTCCCAGTTGCAACTGAGCAGGCAGGAAGCGGACATCGCCGGCAAGCTGCTGGAGGAGATCAACGACCGGCTGCGCTATCTGTATGAAGTAGGGCTGGAGTATCTGACGCTGGACCGGCTGGCGTCCACGCTATCCGGCGGTGAGGCGCAGCGCATTCAGTTGGCGACTTCGCTGGGCTCGCGGCTGGTGGGCACGCTGTATGTGCTCGATGAGCCGTCCATCGGTTTGCACCATCGCGACACTGACCGGCTGGTGAAGATTCTGCACGACCTGCGGAATCTGGGAAACACCATCCTGGTGGTGGAGCATGATGCCGAGATCATGCGCCACGCCGACCGCATCATCGATCTTGGGCCGGGCGCCGGTGAGAATGGCGGGCACGTCATTGCCACTGGAACCTACGATGAGATTCGCGCTAGTCCGGCTTCCCTTACCGGCCGCTACCTGCGGGACGAGTTGCGTATTCAGATGCCGTCGTCGCGACGCAAGGGCAACGGCAGGCAGATCAAACTGATGGGAGCTCGGGCCCACAACCTGAAGAAGATTGACGTCACCATCCCGCTCGGAATGCTGGTCTGCATCACGGGAGTTTCCGGTTCCGGTAAGTCAACGCTGGTGCATGATGTGCTTTACAACGCACTGGCCGCGAGCACCGGACAGGTCAGCGGCGGCCCGCCGGCTGAGCTCGATCGCGTCGTTGGGTCGGAGTGGATCGACGAAGTCGTACTGGTGGACCAGTCGCCCATCGGCCGCACCCCGCGCTCCAATCCCGTGACTTACATCAAGGCATTCGACGCCGTTCGCGAGCTTTTTGCCTCGCTGCCGGAGAGCAAGAAACACGGCCACGGCGCGGGACACTTCTCGTTCAACATTCCCGGCGGACGTTGCGACGTGTGCCAGGGCGACGGCACGGTCACGGTGGAAATGCAGTTTCTCGCTGATGTCGAGTTGATCTGCGAGGAGTGCCGCGGCACGCGCTACAAACCTGAGGTCCTGGAGGTCCGCTACCACGGGAAGAACATCCACGAGGTGTTGAGCATCACGGTCAGAGAGGCGCTGCACTTCTTCTCCGGCGTACCCAAAATCGTGGAGAAGCTGCGCGTGCTGGACGAAGTCGGCCTCGGCTATTTGCGGCTGGGACAATCGGCGACGACGCTCTCCGGCGGCGAGGCCCAGCGGGTGAAACTGGCGGCGCACCTGCAGCCCCGGTTGCGTGACATCGGGCGTCCCAAGAGCGAGCGCGGCAAAGGACAGCCGCGAATGTTGTACATTTTCGACGAGCCGACCACCGGCCTGCATTTCGACGATGTGAGCAAGCTGCTTTCGGCGTTCCGGCGCCTCATCGAAGCAGGAGGCTCGATCGTGGTCATCGAGCACAACCTCGACGTCATCAAGACTGCTGATTGGGTCATCGACCTCGGGCCGGAAGGCGGAGCCGGGGGCGGCGAGGTAGTGGCGGTTGGCCAGCCGGAATCCATCGCCAAGGCGACAAATTCTTACACCGGCCAGTGGTTGGCGCGCATCTTACCGCCCAACGGGAACCGGCGAGCTGATGAGTCTGAATAAACTGGCGGCAGCGACGCTGACGGCTGCGCTCCTTGCCGCGGCAACGGCGAGATCTGGCTTTGCGCAAGAGAGCAAGCCCACCGTCCGCCATCATCGCGTGGAAGAGGTCGTTCCCGACGACAGCAGTTCGCCCGAAGTCGCACAGGCTGAAACCGCGCTGCAGCACAACGATTTCGCCGCGGCCGAACCTCTGCTGCAGAAAGCAATTGCCGCCAAGCCCAACGACTATCGCGCATGGTTCGACCTGGGATATGTTTACAACGCCACCAAGCGTCCGACGGACGCGATTGACGCTTATCGGAAGTCTGTGGCGCTGAAGCCAGACGTGTTCGAAGCCAACCTGAACCTGGGGATTCTCCTGGTGCAGCACGGGGATAAGGCGGAGGCGGCGAAGGTCCTGCAGGCTGCCACTCAACTCAAGCCGGAGTCACGCGCTGACGAGGGCCTGGCACGCGCGTGGCAGTGGCTGGGACTGGCAGAACGGGACAGCGATCCCAAGCGGACACTCGCGGCCTTTGCCGAAGCGGCGAAACTCAGCCCCAAGGATCCGCAGCCACATCTGCTCGCCGGACAATTGCAGCAGAAAGGTAACGACCTGGATGCAGCCGCGCAGGAATTTCAGGCAGCAGCCAATCTCGATCCGAAGTCGAAGGAAGCTCTGACTGCCCTCGCCGACATCTACAACAAGCAAAAGAAGTATCTTGAGGCGGAAGCCGCGCTGCGTAACCTTCTCGCTATTGATCCGTCAAACAGCCGCGCCCGTGTGCAGTTGTCGCATGTTCTGACAAGCGAAGGCAAGCATGACGAAGCTGCCGAAGAGTTGCAGAAGGGCTTGCAGGGAAACTCCGGCGATCCTCGGGCGGCGCTGGAACTGGGCGCCATGTATGTGCAGGCCGGCAAGTACCCCGAAGCGGAGCAGCAGCTTCGGCTGGCGGTGCAGCAGATGCCGAAGGACGCGGAGGCGCACCTTGTGCTGGGTTCGCTCCTGATGCATGTGAAGAAATATCCGGAGTCGCAACAGGAACTGCTTATCGCCCTGCAGCTCAAGCCTGACTTGCCCGAGGCCTACGGCAACCTCGCCGTTGTGGCGGCGGAAAACAAGAACTACCAGCTTACGCTGAAGGCCCTGGACGATCGCGCCAAGTTTCTCCCCGAAGGCCCGGCCACCTATTTTCTTCGGGCTACGACCTTCGATAATCTCAAGGCAGTGCCTCAAGCAGTGGATTACTATCAGCGATTTTTGGAAGCCGACGCCGGGCAGCTTCCCGACCAGGAGTGGCAGGCGCGGCACCGGCTGATGGCGCTCGACCCCAAACACGCCGACAAGTACAGTGTGAAGAAGAAGTAAGATGCTGGCCACTTTTCGATTTGCGGCGACAGTGATTCTGCTTGTCGGCCTGGCGCGGGCGGCGAATAACCCGGACCCGGGCTTAAAGGCCCGGGCGGACGCGGCCCAAGGCGGCGAGAAGGCCAAGCTCTGCCTGGAATACGCGCATCAGCAACTGCTACAAGCCGACACGCTCTTCAACCAGGGTGAAGTGGACAAGGCCCTGGCAGATATTCGCGAGGTCGTCGACTACTCGCGCATGGCGGCCGACGCCGCCGTCTCTTCCGGCAAGCACCAGAAGCAGACCGAGATCGAGCTGCGCAAACTGTCGAAAAAGATGCATGACATCGGCGAATCGCTGGCCTTTGAAGACCGCGACCCCGTGCGCAAGGCGGTCGAGGAGATCGAGCAGATACGCTCCGATCTGTTAGGCAAAATGTTTGGACTGAAACCAGAGGGGAAATCGTGATGCGTGCAACCCGGGGGCTGTGCGTGGCATGGCTGACCTGCGCTCTGGCTTGCCTGGCGCCGGCGCAGCACCGCGATCCGCTGACCGAGAAAGAAGTGGACCAGATGCGCGAGTCGGCGGAATATCCCAATAAGCGGCTGGAGTTCATGGCGGGCTTCGCGCGCGCGCGCCTGGCCGCCATCGATAAGGTGCAAGCCGACAAGACTGCAAAAGACCGTCCGCTGCAAATTCACGACCTGCTGCAGGACTTCACTTCCCTGCTCGACGAGATCAACGACAACATTGACCTTTACGCCACGCACAAGACGGACATACGCAAGGGATTGACGCTGGTCATCGAGGGCTCCAGCGAGTGGCAGTTAAAGCTGCGGACCCTGAAGCAGCAGTCTGCGCCGGAAGAGCTAGACCAGTATTCCTTCGTGCTGGCCAATGCCAGCGATGCCGTGAGCGACACCGCGGACAGCGCGCGCAAGGAGCTGCAGGAACAGAACCAGCTCGCCAAGGAGAAAAAGCTGAATAAGATTTATTCGGAGCGGAAGGACTGATTCGGGGCAAATGGAAGGGGCCGCCGATTCCCCCGAACGGCGGCCCTTCCCAGTGGTTCTACTGCGAAACAGATGAGACCATAGCAGAGACGCCAGACGGAACACAAGACCTCCAAACAAGTTTTTACAAACCCGACTACGGTTCGACAACCCGTCCGATTTCGTACTTCAGGTGAATTGAATTTTGCGGCCAGATTTGCAGGAAGTATTTCAGAGGTCCTACCGCGAGCTGCGGCCGCGTGCGCCCATGCCGGAATTTCGGGTTGAGTTTTATCCCTTCGCCAGTTTGAACAACACCATTCGCCTGCGCGACTCCCGGCTTCACGTGCGCATCTCAGACCTGCTGGAAGGCGCGCCCGAAGGCGTGCTCGAGGCTATTGCGCACATCCTGCTGGCGAAAATCTATCGCCAGCCCATCGAGCGTCTGCACGCCACGCGTTTCCGCCGCTACGTGGGCAGTCATGACCTTCGCGCCAAGGCCCACCTGGTCCGCCAGGTGCGCGGGCGAAAGCGCATCCAGTCACCGCGGGGAATGTTCTACAGCCTCGAGCCCATCTTCGACGATCTGAACGTACGCTTCTTTCATGGACTGCTGGCCCGCCCGCAGATGACCTGGAGCGAACTCCGTTCGCGGCACAGCCTGGGGCACTACGACCCGGCACACAACGCCATCGTTGTCAGCCGCATCTTCGATCACCCGCGGGTGCCGCGTTATGTCGTGGAATACATCGTCTATCACGAGATGCTGCACCTGAAGCACCCGGTAAAGCTGCGCGGCAGCCGGCGCTGCGTTCATGGGCCGGAATTCCAGGCGGAAGAAAAGCTGTTTCCCGAGCTGGAGAAAGCGAAGGCGTTCCTGAAGCGGCTGTGACCGCCGCTCTAGTACAGCCGGAAATTTACCTCGACATTGATTTGCACGGCCACCGGTTTGCCGTCTTTCATCGCCGGCTGAAATTTCCAGTTTTTTACCGCTTCGATGGCCTTCTGGTCCAGTCCCATGCCCAGCGCTCGCGCCACCTTGATGTCGTGCGGCCGGCCATCGGGACCAACGATCAACCACAGCAAGCACGTTCCCTGGTACTTCGCCTTGCGGGCTTCTTCGGAATATTCCGGGTCAGGGGTGTCGAGAGCGCGCGGGGCTGAAACGCCGCCGCCTACGCGAAACACGCCGCCCCCCATGCCGCCGCCACGTCCGGGGCCAACGCCCGGGCCGGTACCGGAACCTACGCCACCGCCCGCTCCCGATCCAATTCCGCCACCGCTGCCGGTTCCATTCGACGGAGGCCCGTTCGGCATGGCGGTCAGAGGATTGCCGAGATTTGGCAGGTTCGAGGCCATCTTGATTTCCGGCGGAACGACCACAGTCGGTTCGACGGCGAGCTTGGGATGGTCATTGCGAATCACGATCGCAGGCGGGGTGATCTGCTCCATCGCCAGCTTGGGCAGCTTGCCTTTGGGAGCTTGCAGCTTGTCACGATCGCCGCCACCGCCACCGCCGCCCATCGTGACGCTCTTCTTGGGCGTTATCGGTAATTGCGGCGTCAGGTCGGGGGAAATCAGGGTAACAGTCTCCCTCGGCTTCTCCATGTTCTTCACGGCGCGCGCACCCATTATCGAGATGGCAATCAACCCCGCAACCATGGCAATATGCACTGCCAGCGACACACCGGCGCTCTGCTTCTTGTAGATGTCCTCGTCCCAGATTTCGCGGACCTGCACCGGCTTGGAGGTCAACTGCAACGGCGGCAGCTTTTCGGGGAACAACGCGGCGCGCACGTTGCTCGCCAGCGAGCTCCATAGCGACTCATTCATGTCCGTTCGCGGCAGGAGATTTAGTTCTTCCTGCCCGGATGGGGGAATCAACGGCGAATTAGCCATATCGTCATCCACGTCCTTGGGTCTGCCTTGCGCCTTTTATCGCTGCCACGTCATCCAGCAGCACTTCGATTGTCAGGTTGCTCACCCTTGAAATCCGTGACTTGCACACAGGTTCCGCCGCCATCCATACGCACGGCGGAGGCTCTAACTCGGCATACTCGCGATTAGATGCTGCTCTGCCCACATCGGTGTTTGTGTTTCTCGACAATAATTGAGACGCATCCCCTCGGTAAAGGCGAGCCGGGAATGTAAGCCGCTGGATAGACGGGGGTTTTGCCGCTCCCTATAATGAAGAGATAAGGCGCGCAACCGTTACAATTCCATGACAAGTTGAGGTGAATCAGGAAGTGCCGCTCGACCTGAAATCCACGCTGAATCTGCCTAAAACCGACTTTCCCATGAAGGCGAACCTGCCGCAGAACGAGCCTAAAATGCTCGAGCGCTGGGAAAAGGGGCGGATTTACGAGCGGCTCCGCGAGGTCCACCACGGGCAGCCGATTTACGTGATGCACGACGGCCCGCCCTACGCCAACGGCCCCATCCATCTGGGTACCGCGCTCAACAAGACGCTGAAGGACTTCGTGGTGAAGTGCCGCAGCATGGCTGGCTTCGACGCGCCCTACGTTCCCGGCTGGGACTGCCACGGCTTGCCCATCGAGATCAAGGTGGACAACCTGCTGGGCCGCAAGAAGCTCGAACTCGACCCGCTCGCGGTGCGCGAGGAGTGCCGCAAGTATGCCCAGAAATATCTCGACCTGCAGCGCTCGCAGTTCAAGCGCATCGGCGTCTTCGGCCGCTGGGAGCGCCCGTACTCCACCATGAACCCGCAGTACGAAAGCGTGGTGCTGGACACTTTTTACTCGTTCTACGAGCAAGGCAACGTCTACAAGGGTCTGAAGTCGGTTTACTGGTGCATCCACGACAAGACCGCGCTGGCCGAGGCCGAGGTCGAATACGAGATGGACAGCAGCCCCAGCATCTGGGTGCGCTATCCCCTTACCAGCGATCCGGGGAAGATTGACGCTGCGCTGGCCGGCAAGAAAAACGTCGCCACCATCATCTGGACGACTACACCATGGACGCTGCCTGCTTCGATGGCTGTGACCTTCGCGCCGGACGCGCAGTATGTCGCGCACGACACCGGCGAATGGATATACATCGTCGCGAAAGAGCTAGCGCAGCAGACCATCGAGAAGTGCAACTTGGGCGACGCCAAAGAGATTGCGGCGTTTCCGGGCGCGAAGCTCGAACACGCGACCTTTGCGCATCCGTTCCTGGAGCGCACCGTGCTGGGCGTGCTCGGCGACTACGTCACCATGGATACCGGCACCGGCGCGGTGCACACGGCGCCCGCCCATGGCGCGGACGACTTCGCCACCGGCGTGAAGTACGGCATTGACCTGCACTGCGAGGTGGACGAGGGCGGCATCCTGCGCAACGGATTGCCGGAATACGACGGCCAGCAGGTGTTCAAGGCCAACCAGCCGATCGTCGAGTTGCTGAAGAGCCGCGGCGTGCTGCTGGGCTTCGAGAAGATCGAGCACTCGTACCCCCATTGCTGGCGCTGCCATAACCCCATCATCTTCCGCGCGACCGAACAATGGTTCATCGCCATGGAGGGCGAACTGCCCGGCGGCGGAACGCTGCGCACCCGCGCGCTGGAGGAAATCAAGAAGGTCGTCTGGGACCCGGCGTGGGGCGAAGAGCGCATTTCCAACATGATCGCCACACGCCCCGACTGGTGCATCTCGCGCCAGCGCATCTGGGGCGTGCCCATCGCCGTGTTCCAGTGCGAAGGCTGCAACCAGTTCCTGAATGATAAGGCGGCCCATCGCGCCGTGGTCGAGTTGTTCGCGCGCGAAGGCTCGGACGCCTGGTACCGATACAAGGCGGAAGACATCCTGCCGGCAGGGACGAAGTGCCCGGCATGCGGCTCGACCAAGTTCCGCAAGGAGATGGACATTATCGACGTGTGGTTCGAGTCGGGTTCGAGCCAGGCGGCGGTGCTGGGCCATGAACCCGGACTGCCGTGGCCTGCTGATCTCTACCTCGAAGGCGGCGACCAGCATCGCGGCTGGTTCCACTCTTCCCTGCTCTGCGGCGTCGGCGCAAAGGGCGCCGCGCCTTATCGCCGCGTGGCTACTGCCGGCTGGACTCTCGACCCGCAGGGCCGCGCCATGTCAAAATCGCTGGGCAACACCGTCGACCCAGTCGAGATCGCCGAGAAGATGGGCGCGGAGATCGTTCGCCTATGGGTGGCGTCGGTGGACTTCCGCGAGGACGTGATGGCGTCGGATGAGCTGATGCAGCGCGTCGCCGAGGGCTATCGCAAGCTGCGCAACACGTTCCGCTACATCCTCAGCAACCTGAGCGGCTTCGACCCGCAGCGTGACGCTGTTGATTTCGCGGACATGCATCCGCTCGACCAGTACATCCTGCTGCGCGCCGCCGAGGTCACGCGCGACGTGCGCGGGCACTACGACAATTTCGTCTTTCACAAGCTCTACCAGCGGATGAAGGACTTTTGCATTGTCGACCTGAGCTCGATTTACTTCGACGTCATCAAGGACCGGCTGTACACCTCGGCGCCGAATTCGCAGGCGCGACGCTCGGCACAGACGGCGCTGTGGAGATTGGGCGAGGCGCTAGTGCGGCTGCTGGCGCCCGTCATGAGCTTTACCGCGGACGAGGTCTGGCAGTTCCTCCCCGGCGCGGAAGGTCGGCTGGAGAGTGTACACCTCACGCTCTTCCCAGAAACGCACGAGCTGACGGGCGAGATCCCGGCGGGCTTCGATGTGGCCGCATTGCAAGCCGACTGGGACACGTTGCTCCACGTCCGCGACGAAGCCTTGAAGGTGCTGGAGGCGGCCCGCAACGAGAAGACCATCGGCAGCGGCCTGGAAGCGCAACTGCGCCTGGCTGCGCCGGAAAAGCTCTACCCGGTGCTGGAGCGGCATCGCGACCAGTTGCGCTACCTGTTCATCGTCTCGGATGTGGTGCTGGAGAAGCTGCCGCCGGGCAACGGCGACACCGGGCTGGTCATCACGGTGAACAAAGCGCCGGGCGCGAAGTGCGAGCGTTGCTGGAACTATTCCACCCACGTCGGGGAAGACAAACCGTATCCCACGGTGTGTGAGCGCTGCAGCGCGGTGCTGTCGGAGATCGAGGCAACGGCCCGAGCGAGATAGCCGCCGGGCTGCTCCTTTCGCCGGGCCAGAGCGTCTAACAAACAAGCATGAAGCCAAGACCCATGCGCAAGTACTTCTTCCTCATCGCCGCTGCAGTGGTGCTGCTCGACCGCCTGGCCAAGTGGGTGGTCGCGAGCAACATTCCGCTGCACGACGGCATCACCGTCATCCCCGGTTTCTTTCACCTGACGCACGTGGAGAACAGCGGCGCGGCGTTCGGCCTGTTCGCCGAATCCACCGCGCAGTGGAAGATCGGCGCGCTGGTCAGCTTCTCGGTGATCGCCCTGCTCATCGTCTCGGCGCTGCTGTGGAAGAACGGTCACGCGCTGACGACCACCACCATCGGCTTGTCGCTGATTCTTGGCGGCGCAGCCGGCAACCTGTGGGACCGCATGATGAGCGGCCACGTGGTCGACTTCCTCGACTTCAACCTCGGCAGCTATCACTGGCCCGCATTCAACGTGGCCGATAGCGCCATCGTGGTCGGCGCCATCCTACTGGTCGCAGAGATCGTCTTCGCCAAGTCGCGCGACGAGGCGGTGAAAGAAACGCCGCTGCGCCACTAATCCTCTAACAGCCGTCCGGCTTCCCGTCGGCCGTCCACTGGCCGATGCGAACGATGACGAACTCGGCTGGCCTGACCGGCGCAATCCCGATCTCGACAATCAGCCGCCCGTTATCAATGTCGTCCTGGGTCATGGTGGTGCGGTCGCAGCGGACGAAGAACGCCTGCTCGGGCTTGGTCCCCAGCAGGGCGCCGCTCTGCCATTGGTTGAGGAGGAAGTCGGAGACGCTGCGCTGCACCGCCGCCCACAGCGCCTCGCCGTTGGGCTCGAATGCCACCCACTGTATGCCGCTGTCGATGGAATGCGCGAGGTAGGCGAGATAGCGCCGGAGGTTGACGTACTTCCACTCCGGGTCCTGCGAGGTGGTGCGCCCGCCCCAGACCAGGGGGCTGCGTCCGACGAAATTGCGCAGGACATTCACCCCAAGTGCGTTCAGCGTTCCGCCTTCGGCCTCGGTTATGTCTGCGTCGAGACCCGCAATGCCGAGGATCGGCTTGCCAGTGGGAGCATGCCACACACCCTGCTCGCTGTCGGTGCGGGCGTAGATGCCGGCGATGTGCCCGCACGGCGGCACCGCGATGGCGGCATGCTCGGCGCACTCCGCCAGAAGCAACCACGGATAATAGTAGGCGGCGTATGACGAGCGCAGCGCGTCCGGCGGGCCGTCTGTCGGGACCGGAGACTGCGGCGCATCCAGCACCGCGAAGCGGTAGCGCATCCGCTCGCAGTGCTCGATCAACGCGGCGGCCATGCCGGCGATTGCGTTTCCATCGGGCGAGCAGACAATCGACACGTCCAGGTCTCCCAGCGAATGCAGCGCCGAAGATGGATCGGCCGTCGGGTCCACGCGCACGACGTAGCACTGGGTGCCGCCGTTGGCGAAGAAGCCGCGCACGGCATGGTCCAGAAATCCGGTGCCATCCGGGGCGCCGAACGTTGTCTTGTATTCGGCCATGCTGGTGATGAGCGTTGGCGTTTCCGGACCTGCGGCCGCGATGCCGAGGAATGCGGCCGTCGAGGTGGACACGCCGCTGATGGGATGAGGGTTCGCGTCCGACTCCTGGACGTAGACTCCGGGGGACTTGAAATCAGGCATCGTGAACTCCCTGTGCGCCACTGACAACTGACAACCGGCTACTGGCAACTGCGCTCATGGCGTTCCGTACACCCGCTTGTACACTTCCTGGTTGCGCACGATGGCCTGCACGTATTCCCGCGTCTCGGTGAAGGGGATGGACTCGACAAACTCCTCCACATCGCGATACGTGCCCGAGGCGCGCCAGTCCTCGACGCGCTCGGCGCCCGCGTTGTAGGCGGCCAGGGCGTACTCCACCTGTCCACCGAAGTGGTCCACCATCTGCCGGAAGTAGCGCGTGCCCAGCTCGATGTTGATGGTCGGGTCGAGCAGCGAGTCGGTGCTGAAGTGCTGCAGGCCCTGCTTCTTGGCTTCACCTTTGCCGGTGCGAGGCAATAGCTGCATCAACCCGTAGGCGTTGGCGTGTGAGATGGCGCTGGGATTGAACTCCGACTCCTGGCGGATGAGCGACGCGACCAGGTACGGGTCGAGGCCGTTCTCATCCGAGTAGTGACGCAACGCGTCCCAATAAGGCCGCGGGAACAGGCCGTGCCAATACTCGCCGGGCAGCGCGCTTACGTCCATCGCGAAGTATCCCGAGATGGCGTGCTTCAAAGCCTGCAGCGCGCGATAGTACTCGCCGCCGCTGGAGTAGATGCGCGCGATCTCCAGCATCTCCCACGACGGGCCGGTCGCGCTACCGGCTTGCAGCTCGCGCACCGCCAGGTCGGTCACGCCCGCGTTCTGCAGCAGACGCGCCCGCATGTAGTGCAGATCGTCTTCCGGCGGATCGGTAATCTGCGCGTCGGCATCGTACGAAGGCGCGGTGCCGATGTGCTGCAGCGCCGCCACCGTCACCACCGGCGCCGACGGCATCGTCGCCAGCCGCTTGCGCGCCAGCACGCCGTAATAGTAGTTGCGATAGCGATCCGCCAGTTTCTGGTAGTAGGCCCGCGCCATGCCGTAGTCGCGATCGTCCTCGGCCATGCGCGCGCGCCAGTACATGGCATTGGGTACTTCGTTGGTGCCGGGATAGAACTCGACCTGCTCCTCGAAATACTTCTTGGCCTGCTCCGGACGGTTCTGCCGGTAGGTCAGCCAGGCGCACTTCCAGTGCGCATACGACGCCTTGCTGCTGGCCGGAAAGCGCACGTGGATCTCGCGATAGAGATCGATGGCGTGGTCGTAGTTCTTGCTCAGCAGGTACATGTTGGCGCTGGTGAGCAGCGCCGACTCCAGCCACGGCGACTTGGGCGTGGTGGCGCGCAT